>Ga0302320_10020516_pt1 | contig 13182 bp, 12 predicted proteins | sample Bog_T0_3_FD_202130 | JGI IMG/M metagenome (GOLD analysis project Ga0302320, IMG submission 202130) | Peat permafrost microbial communities from Stordalen Mire near Abisko, Sweden - Bog_T0_3 | ecosystem: Environmental > Terrestrial > Soil > Wetlands > Peat | place: Sweden: Abisko, Stordalen Mire...
CGCTGCCCCAGGCCCTGCAGGCGGCGCCCCAGGGCGCGCGGCTGTTCCTCAGCGAGCGCGGCGGCCGCCCCTTGAAGGCCGTGCTGCCCGCGCCGGGCGCCCAGGTGGAGCTGCTCATCGGCCCCGAAGGCGGCTTCGCCGAGCATGAATTGACCCTGGGCGTGGCCCATGGGTGGATCCCCGTCACCTTGGGCCCCCGGGCCCTGAAAGTCCCCACGGCCGTGGCCGTGACCCTGGGCGGCTTGCAGCTGCTGGCCGCCGAAGCTTGAGGAAGAAATGGCGAAGCGTGAGAAGCAAGTGATGGCCTGGATCAACGGTGACACCAAGCTGGTGGCCATCTTCGGCTGGCCCCTGACCTACACCCTGTCCCCGCGCATCCACAATGAGGCCCTGCGCCTGGCCGGCCTGGACGCCCGCTACCTGGCCCTGCCCGCCCCCGACGAGAAGGCCTTCCTGGGGCTGGCGCGCGGGCTGATGGCCAGCCCCCACTTCGTGGGCGCCAACGTCACCAACCCCTACAAGCTGGCGGCCCTGAAGCTGGTCAAGCGCCTGGGGCCGGCGGCCAAGGCCATCGGAGCGGTCAACACGCTGGTGCGCGACCGCCAGGGCTGGGTGGGCGAGAACACCGACGCCGAGGGCTTCACGGCGGCCTTGGCCGCCGAAGGCTTCAAGCTGCGGGGCAAGCGCGTGCTGGTGCTGGGCGCGGGCGGCGCGGCGCGGGCGGTGGCGTGGGCGGCGGCCCAGGGCGGCGCCAAGCGCGTGCTGGTGCTGGCGCGGCGCCCGGTCCAGGCCAAGCTGACGGCCGCGTTGGCGGGGAAGGCCGGCCTGCATGGTGTGCTGGCGGGCGAAGCGGTGGCGGCGGCCAGCCTGGTGGCCGACCTGGTGGTCCATACGCTGCCGGGCCAGGAGCTGGGCGCCGAATACGGCGAGGCCTTGATGCTGCATCCGGCCCCCGCCGCGTTGGCCTTCGACATCAGCTACAGCCCGCGGCCCACGGCCTTCCTGAAGGCGGCGTCGCGCAGCGGCTGGCGGGTCGCGGATGGCGGCGGCATGCTGGTGGAGCAGGGCCGGGCCGCCTTTGAATTGTGGTTCGGCAAGAAGCCGGACGGCGCGCCGCTGCGGGCCCTGCTGGCGGACTGAGGCGGCCGACAGTGGGCCCGCAAGAGCGGCTGGACCAGCTGGAAGCCGCCATCCGCCGCCATCGCGACGAGAAAGCCAGCGTGCCGGATTGCACCTGCTGGGTGACCCACGCCCAGAAGATGGACGCGGCGCTCTATCATTGGTTGGACTATCAGGGGACGGTGGCGCAGAAGGTGGCGCAGCTGGAGGAGGCCATCCGCTTGAATCGGCACGGCAAAAGGGATGTCCCGGACTGCCCCTGCTGGGGCAATGCGCCGCAGTTGGTGGACGCGGAGCTGTTCGCGGTGCTGGGGGCTTGAGCGGGGCCGGTTGCCTGCAAGGGGTCGGGGGAGGGGATCAAGGAGCCGCGGGGACGGGCTCCTTTTTCTGTTGCGCGCCGCCCTCCAGCGGCAGCTTGGCCGCCTTCCATTCCGGGTACCCGCCGCTGTAGACCGCCACGTTGCGGTGCCCCTTGTCGGCGAGCAGTTGGGCCACATAGTCGGCGATGCCGCAGGCCTTGCCGTGGCAGTAGCACACCACCACCCGGGCGTGGACCAGGGCGGACCGGAGCATGGCGTAGCGCTTGTCAAACTCGCCCGCCGGCAGCGGCAGGGCCCCGGGGATATGCGAGCGCTCCCATTCGCCGTAGCTGCGGCCGTCGACGAAGACCACGCCGGCTTGGCCCTGCAGGCGCCGGGCTTCGGCCAGGCCGATGTGGGGCCACAGCTCGGCGAAGGCGGGCTGGGCGGCGCCGGGGTCCGGCGTGACCGGGGCCTGGCTCAGGCTGAAGGCGGCGGCGGGCAGCGGCGCCAGGAGCAGGCGCAGGCAGAGGCAGAGGGTCTTCATGGCGGGCCGAAAGCGAGTGAGTTAAAATGATAGCCTATGACGTTCAAGTTCCCAAGCTGCTTTCTTTTCATGGCCCTGCTCGCCGGCTGCCAGGCTCCCGTGGAGCACTGGTCCATGGTCGCGCCCGATGGCCGCCATTGGGTGGCCATTGAGGCGGTGCCACCCGCGCCGGGCTCGGACGACCTGCAGCCCACGGTGCGCCTGCGCCTGAAGTCCCGTTGGCGCCCGGGTGGCCGCCTGCTGCTGGAAGGCGTCGCGTCGCTGTGCGGCACCACCGTGCAGTGGCAGGATGACGGGCGCCTGTCGTTGCGGGTCCCGGCGGACCGGGCCCCCGGCCTGCGGGTCGCCGACGGCGCGGCCTGGGCTGGCGTCGCCATCCAGGTCCAGGTCCATGAGGACCAGGTGGTGATGCAGAGCCCCAGCCCCGACGGGCGCCTGCGCCTGGTGGTGATCAAGGATTGCGAGTCGGAGGATTGGAACCTTTACCTGCGGCGCAGCGGCGAGCCCAACTACAACGCGGCCATGCGCAAGGGTTGGGACGACCCGGACCTTTTCGGCGGCCTGGGTTACAACCAGCCCCCCTTGGGCCTGGCTTGGACCGGCCCGCGCAGCGCCCGCATCGAAGTCCCAGGCAGCCCCTACGGAGTGACGTTAAAGCGCGCCTTGGGCGGGGTCAAAGTGACATGGTTTTTCAAAAAGCGCTTTAAGCTGCCCCCCGCCCCGGTGCAAACGTTGGCACCCCTCAAGCGGCCCGGATCGTGAAAAAATGGAATTAACTTGGGCAATTTTTGAAAAATGATTGTCTAAACGGGTATTCATTTAAACGCTGAACCCATGTAGATTACGGCTAGTCACTTGAGAGGGCCATGCGCGTCAGGGAACAAGGGATCTTTGCTTCGGTCAGGCCAGTGGCGTTCTTCGCCATGTGCCTATCCTTTTCCGCAGCCATCCCTGGCGGGCTCTTCGGCGATCAGGCGGCCAGCGCCTACAGCTGCACGCCCAAGGTCTTCAGCAGCACGGTCACCTGGTATGACAACTCCACGCTGGGCCTGGCCGCCTGCCACTACTCGGACCCGACCCTGCCCGGCGGCAGCACGGAAGCGACCCAGTTCTACGCCGCCGCCGCCACCCACCTTTATGACGACGGCATTTGCGGGGCCTGCGCCCAGATCACCGACAGCGGCAACGGCAAGCAGGTCACCGTCATGGTCACCGACGAATGCCCGGCCGCCAGCAACCCCACCTGGTGCTACACCGGCAGCAACCACCTGGACCTGAGCGAGAACGCCTTCACCCAGATGGAGGCGGCCGGCGTGGGCGTCTTCAACGTCACCTGGCACGTGGTGCCCTGCCCCCTGGCTTATATGAACGTCAAGGGCCAGAACGGCGCCAACCTGACCTACCAGTTCAAGTCGGGGGCCAGCTCCGGCTGGGCCACCATCATCATCCGCGACTACATCATGCCCATTGCGACCGTGGAGTACTGCACGGGCGCGGGCACCGGCTGCTCGGCCGCCGCCTGGCAGCGCTCGTACAACGGCTGGGTCCCCAGCGGCACCTGGAACACCTTCTACCTGCGCATCACCGACAAGGGCGGCAACCAGCAGAACTTCGGGCCCATGAGCTGCTGCAGCCCGGCGGGCACCGATTCCAAGACCGAGACGTCGGCCGTCTATGGCAATGTCCCCGGCGGGCAGATGCCCGGCTGCGGGGTGGTGGCCACCGCGACCCCCACCCGCACTTACACCTCGTCCCCCACCCGCACCCGGACGCCCACCAGCACCGGCACCGCCACGCCCAGCGCCACGCCCAGCGCCACCAAGACGGTCAGCCTGACCTGGACGCCCAGCCCCAGCATCACGCCCAGCGCCACCAAGACGCCCAGCCCGACCTCGACGTCCAGCGCCACGCCCAGCGGCACGCCCAGCGTGACCAAGACGCCCAGCCCGACGCTGACGATCAGCGCCACCGCCAGCGCCACGCCCAGCCTCACCCCCATCGCGACGAAGACCAACAGCCCCACGCTGACGTCCAGCGCCACCGCTACGCCGTCGGCCACGCCCAGCGCCACGCCCAGCGCGACCCGGACCGCCAGCCCCAGCAGCACGCCGGCGGCCGGCTCCGCCACGGACACCGGCACGGCCACGCCGTCGGGCACGCCCAGCGCCACGCCCAGCGTGACGCGGACCGCCAGCCCCAGCAGCACGCCGGCCGCGGGCTCGGCCACGGACACCGGCACGGCCACGCCGTCGGCCACGCCCAGCGCCACGCCCGCGGGCACCCTCACGGACACGGGGACCGTCACGCTGACGGCCACGCCCAGCGCCAGCCCCAGCCCCAGCGACAGCCCGTCGGCCACGCCCACCCCGTCGCCGGTGCTGACGCCCACGCCCAGCGCCACCGCCACCGCCAGCCCGACCCTTTCGCCGGTGCTCTCCGCCACGCTGACGCTGACCGCGACGCCCACGGCCACCGGCTCGGCGACCCCCAGCCAGACGCGCAGCGCCACCGGCAGCCCCAGCATCACGCCCACGCTGACGCCCAGCCCCGCCCTGACCCCCACGCCCACGGCCACCGCGGGCTCGCCGGCGGCCACGCCCCCGGGCGGCCCCCTGGTCATCCTGCGCGCCGAGCCGGTGCCCAACCCCAACCCCCAGAAGCTGGCCGTCGACCTGCAGAGCGCCTGCGATGACCTGCGCCTGCGGGTCTACACGCGGGGCTGGACCCTGGCCCTGGAGCTGCATGGCGGCCCGCAAGCGGCGGGCTGGAACCGCTGGGTCCTCCCCAACGGCTGGAGCCTGCCCTTGGCCCCGGGGGCTTATTTCGCCACGCTCGAGGCGCTGCGGGGCCCGGCCACTTCCAGCCGGACGGTGGTGAAGCTGGTGATCTTGCGCTGAAGCCCTTCGCCACCGTTGGATGTGTCAGCCCCTCTGCCCCAGGCAGGGGGGCTTTTTTTAGGCCCGGAACGCCCGGGTCACGTAGGATGGACGAAGCGATGGGCTTGAGACCACGGGAGGGTGGATGAAAAAATGGGGGGTCATCGGGCTGCTGCTGGGCTTGGGTTTGAACGCGGCGGTGCAGGTCAGCGCCTATCGCAGCTTCCAAGCCACCTTCCACCAAGGGGATGGCACCCAGGCCGGCTTCATGGCGGGCCTGTGGATGCAGTTCAGCTGGATCAAGCTGGCCTGCTCGGGATTGCTGGGCATGGTCCTGGGCGAGCTCTACCAGCAAAAGGCTGACCAGCGGGCCTTGGTGCGGGAGATCGAGGCGGACCGCCGCGCCAAGGGCGGCAGCCTGGCCCCGGAGCCGGCGGCGGGTCGGCGCAGCCTGGTGCAGAGGATCTTTGACAAGTTCAATTTTTAAGCGGCCTTGAACCAAAGGCGGGCAAAGCGCGAATAGCTTGGGGGCATTGACGCCCCGCCGCAGGCCTTGGAGCGCGCATGACCAATGTGGACACGCATGTGAAACAGATCTTGCAGGGCACGGCCAAGGTCTCGGGGCCTTGCACGGCGGTCATCTTCGGCGCTTCGGGCGACCTGACCAAACGGAAGCTGATCCCCTCCCTTTATAACCTGGCCGTGTCGGGCTACCTGTCCAAGGATTTCGCCCTGGTCGGCTTCGCCCGGGCGCCCCAGACCCACCAGGAATTCCGCGACAAGCTGGACCACGAGCTGAGGGTCTACGCGGGCGGCGCCGTGGACCCGGCGATCTGGTCGTGGTTCATGGAGCGCATCTACTATCAGCAGGGCGAGTTCGGCGACCCCCAAGCCTATGAGGCGCTGAAGGCGCTGCTGGCCGAGGTGGAGGAGCGCCACCACACCCTGGGCAACCGGTTCTACTACCTGGCCACGCTGCCCAGCTTCTTCGGCCCGGTGGTGGATTCGCTGGGCCGCGCCGGGCTGGTGGAGGAGGTCGGGGCCACGTGGCGGCGGGTCATCATCGAGAAGCCCTTCGGCCGGGACCTGGAATCGGCCATCGCGCTGAACAAGGGCATCTCCAAGGTGCTCACCGAGCGCCAGATCTACCGCATCGACCACTACCTGGGCAAGGAGACGGTGCAGAACCTGATGGCCCTGCGCTTCGGCAACGGCATCTTCGAGCCCATCTGGAACCGCCGCTACGTCGACCACGTCCAGATCACCGTGGCTGAGGAGCTGGGGGTGGAGCAGCGCGGCCCCTACTACGAGGAGGCCGGCGCGCTCAGGGACATGGTGCCCAACCACATCCTGCAGCTGATCTCGCTGACGGCCATGGAGCCGCCGACCTCCTTCGAGGCCGACGCCGTCCGCGACGAGAAGTACAAGGTGCTGAAGGCCATCTCGCCCATGACCCCCCAGGAGGTCCTGCAGCGGGCGGTGCGCGGGCAGTACGGCGAGGGCATGGTCGCCGAGACCCTGGTGCGCGGCTACCGCCAGGAGGACCGGGTCGACCCGGGCTCCAACATCGAGACCTTCGTGGCGTTGAAGCTCTTCGTCGACAATTGGCGCTGGGCCGGGGTGCCCTTCTATCTGAGGACCGGCAAGCGCCTGCCCAAGCGCGTCACCGAGATCGCCATCCAGTTCCACCGGCCGCCGCTGCCGCTGTTCCGCCACGCCGGGGTCGAGCAATTGGAGCCCAATGTCCTGGTGGTGCGGATCCAGCCCAACGAGGGCATCACGCTGAGCTTCGGGGCCAAGATCCCGGGGCCGAAGATGGAGCTGGGCAACGTCAACATGGACTTCAACTATGCGGACCATTTCGGGGCCCAGACCAGCACCGGCTATGAGACCCTGCTGTACGAGTGCATGATCGGGGATGCCACGCCCTTCCAGCGCGCGGACATGCTGGAGGCGGGCTGGTCGGTGGTGCAGCCCATCCTGGACGTGTGGAAGGCGCTGCCGCCGCGCGATTTCCCCAACTACTCGTCGGGGTCCTGGGGGCCCCAGGATGCCGACGCCCTGATGGAGCGCGACGGCCGGCGCTGGCGCCACCTTAGCTGATTAGACTGGAGGGATGCTGCATGAAGATCGCCGTGCTCGGACTGGGACGCATGGGCGCCAACATGGCGCGCCGGCTGCAAAAGGGCGGCCACGCCGTGGTGGCCTATGACCTCAACCCTGCCAACGTGCAGGCCCTGGTGGCCGAGGGCGCCGAGGGGGCGGACAGCCTGGCGGCCCTGGCGGCGGCCCTGCCCCGGCCGCGGGTCGCCTGGGTCATGGTCCCCGCCGGCGCCCCCACCGAGGGCACCGTGCAAGCCTTGGCCCAGCACTGGGAGGCCGGGGATGTCATCATCGACGGCGGCAATTCCAACTATCAGGACGACGTGCGGCGCGCCCAGGCCCTGGCCGCCAAGGGCATCCATTACCTGGACGCCGGCACCAGCGGCGGGGTCTGGGGCTTGGAGCGCGGCTACTGCCTGATGGTGGGCGGGCCCAAGGCCGCCTTTGACCTGTGCGAGCCGGTCTTCGCGGCCCTGGCCCCGGGCCTGGGTGAGATCCCCCGGACGCCCGGGCTCACGGGCGCGGCCTCCACCGCCGAGCGGGGCTACCTGCATTGCGGGCCGTCGGGCGCGGGCCACTTCGTGAAGATGATCCACAACGGCATCGAGTACGGGCTGATGCAGGCCTACGCCGAGGGCTTCGACATCCTGCGCGGGGCCGGCCAGGCGTCCATCCCCGCCGAGCGGCGCTACGACCTGCCGCTGGACCAGGTGGCCGAGCTGTGGCGCCGCGGCAGCGTGGTCAGCTCGTGGCTGCTGGACCTGACGGCCGGCGCGCTGGCCCAGGACCCGGCGCTGACGGCCTTCACCGGCTCGGTGGAGGATTCGGGCGAGGGGCGCTGGACCGTGCAGGCGGCGGTCGAGGAGGCGGTGCCGGCGGACGTGCTCACCGCGTCGCTGTACGCCCGCTTCCGCTCGCGCCAGGACCACACCTTCGGCGAGAAGATCCTTTCGGCCATGCGCCACGGTTTCGGCGGCCATGTGGAGAAGAAGCCTTAGGACAGCGGAGCGAGCATGGACGACCAGGAACGCTTAGACGCCTTGTGCATCAACACCCTGCGCACGCTGGCCATGGACGCGGTGCAGGCGGCCAATTCCGGGCACCCGGGCACGCCCATGGCCATGGCCCCGGTGGCCTACGCCTTGTGGCAGGACTTCCTGCGCTTCGACCCGCAGGACCCCATCTGGCCGGACCGGGACCGCTTCGTGCTGTCGGCCGGGCACGCTTCCATGCTGCTCTACGGGTTGCTGCACCTCAGCGGGGTCCAGGCCGTCGACTCCGACTATGAGGCGCTGGGCCGGCCGTCGGTGTCGCTGGACGACATCAAGGCGTTCCGCCAGCTGGGCAGCCGAGCCCCGGGCCATCCGGAGTACCGCTGGACCTCGGGCGTGGAGACCACCACCGGCCCGCTGGGCCAGGGCGTGGCCACCAGCGTGGGCATGGCGCTGGCGGGGCGCTGGCAGGCGGCCCATTTCAACCGCCCCGGCTTCGAGCTCTTCGACTTCAAGGTCTACGCGCTGGCGGGCGACGGCTGCATGATGGAGGGGGTCTCGTCCGAGGCGGCCTCGTTGGCCGGCCGGCAGGGGCTGGGCAACCTTTGCTGGATCTACGACAACAACCACATCACCATCGAGGGGCGCACCGGCCTGGCGTTCAGCGAGGACGTGGCGGCCCGCTTCCTGGCCTACAACTGGAACGTGCTGCGCGTGGGCGACGCCAACGACCTGGGGCTGCTGCGCCGGGCCTTCACCACCTTCCACAAGACCGCCGACCGGCCCACCCTGATCATCGTCGACAGCCACATCGGCTGGGGCGCGCCCACCAAGCAGGACAGCAGCGCCGCCCACGGCGAACCCCTGGGGGACGCCGAGATCCGCGCCGCCAAGCTGGCCTATGGCTGGCCGCCGGACGCCAAGTTCCTGGTCCCCGATGGCGTGCGTGAGCATTTCGCCCAGGGCTCCGGCCGGCGCGGAGCCGGGCTGCGGGGCCGCTGGCAGGCCCTGTTCCAGGCTTACCGCCAGGCCCATCCGGCCCTGGCGCTGGAATGGGAGCAGATGCAGCGCCGGGACCTGCCCGAAGGCTGGGAGGGCCGGGTGCCCGCCTTCGCGGCCGACCCTCAGGGCATGGCGGGGCGTGACGCGTCGGCCAAGGTGCTCAACGCCGTGGCGCAGGGCCTGCCGTGGCTGATCGGGGGCTCGGCCGACCTGGCGCCGTCCACCAAGACGCGGCTGACCTTCGAGGGCGCGGGCGACCAGCTGCCGGAGCAGCCCGCCGGGCGCAACCTGCATTTCGGCATCCGCGAGCATGCCATGGCCGCCGTGCTCAACGGCTTGGCCCTGAGCAAGGTGCGGGCGTTCGGCTCGACCTTCCTGATCTTCAGCGACTACCTCAAGCCGGCCCTGCGGCTCAGCGCCTTGATGGAGCTGCCGGTCATCCACATCTTCACCCACGACTCCATCGGCGTGGGCGAGGACGGGCCCACCCACCAGCCGGTGGAACAGCTGCTGGCCCTGCGATCCATCCCCGGCCTGCTGGTGCTGCGGCCGGCCGACGCCAACGAGGTGGCCGAGGCCTGGCGGGTGATCCTGCGCCAGCGCCGCCGCCCCGCCGCCCTGGTGCTCAGCCGCCAAGCCCTGCCCACGCTGGACCGCCAAGGCCTGGGCGCGGCATCCGGCCTGGCCCGCGGGGGTTACATCCTGAAGGAGGCCCGCGGCGGCCCGCCCCAGCTGATCCTGATCGCCACGGGCAGCGAGGTGGCGCTGTGCCTGGACGCCTGGGGCCGCCTGGATGCGCTGGGCGTGCGGGCGCGGGTGGTGAGCCTGCCCTGCTGGGAGCTGTTCGAGGAGCAGGACCCGGCCTACCGCGCCGAAGTGCTGCCGCCCGGGCTGACGGCTCGCCTGGCCGTGGAGCAGGCGTCGACGCTGGGCTGGGACCGCTACGTGGGGCTGAAGGGCCGGGTCATCGGGATGCACACGTTCGGGGCGTCGGCGCCGTTGAAAGCGTTGCAGAAAAAATTCGGGTTCGTGCCGGAGCGGATCGTGGAGATGGCCCAGGAGCTCTTGGCCCCCGGAAGCGGGGCCTAGCGGATCTGGGCGGCCGCAGCCGCGTCGGTCAGCCATAGCGGCTCGCCGGCGGCGGGATGCACGCGGGCGGCGGGCACGTCGGACTGCCCGGCCAGCACGCGGGCCAGCAGGCCGGCCTTCTCGGCCCCGCCCAGCAGGAAGGCGCAGCGGCGGGCGGCGTTGAGCACGGGCAAGGTCAGCGTCAGGCGCGCCTGGCCCGTGGCCGGCTGGGTCACCGCCAGGCAGAGGCGTTGGCGCTCGTCCAGCGAGGCCTGGCCGGGGAACAGGGAAGCGGTGTGGCCGTCCGGGCCCATGCCCAGCAGCACCAGGTCAAAGGCAGGCAGTTCGGCCCCGAATCGTCCCATCAAAAGCGCCGCATAGGCCGCGGCTGCGGCCGCCGGCGTCAGGGCCGCGCCGACCATGGGGAAGCATCGCGGGCCCGCCGCCCAATGGTCCAGCCAGCGCCGCCGGGCCTCCCCGAAATTGCTCTGGCTGTCCCCCGCTTCGACCCAGCGTTCATCCGCCCAGTACAATTCAACCTTGGCCCAATCCAGCGCCCGCGGCCGCTCGGCCAAGGCCGCGAACATGCCCTGCGGCCCGCGCCCGCCCGACAGCGCCACCCGGTAGGAGCCGCGCTGGGCCAGCGCCTCCGCGCCCGCCTGCACGAACAGGTCGGCGGCGGCTTCGGCGAGGGCGGCTTCGGTGGGGAAGACGTTCACGGTGGGCATGGGCGGGGTCCAGAGAGGGGGCGGCGGGCCGGCTGGCTCAGCGCCCGAAGTGGCGGAGGCCGTCCAGCAGCCCGCGGCCGGCGGGCAGGCGGCTGCGGTAGTGCACGCTGCCAGCGGCGGCTTGCACGGCCTCGTCCAGCGCGTTGGCCGGCAGGATGCCGCAGGCGCCGATGCGGAACATGTCCGCGTCGTTGCCCATGTCGCCGGCCACCAGCACCTGCGTCAGGGCCAGGCCCAGGGCCGCCGCCAAGAAGCGCACGGCCTGGTCCTTGCCAAAGGTCCGCGGCAGCACATCCAGGTAGCGCTTGGCGCTGGGCACCAGGCGCCAGCCCGGCAGCGGCGCCAGGCGGCGCAGGAAGGCGTTCAGGCTGTCGTCGGCCCCGTCCCAATAGAAGCTGCACTTGTAGGGCCCCTGCCCCTCCGGGCCCTGCAGGGGCGTGCGCTCAGCCTGCCCCGCCGCGCGGATGGCCTCGGCCGGCCAGCCGGCGGGCGCCAGGCCCAAGAAGTGGGCGCCCAAGCGGTCCGCCGGGTCGCTGAGGTCGTGCAGCGTGGTCCCCACGTCGCCGACCAGGAAGTCCGGCCGCGGCAGGCGGCCTTCGGCGACCAAGCCCAGCACGTTCGCGCGGCTGCGGCCGGTGGCATAGGCCAGCGTCAGCGGGCGCTCCCGGGCCCAGGCGCGGAACGCCGCCTCGCCCTCGGGGTCGCCGAGCACGGTGCCGTCCAAGTCGGTGCAAAGGAGCTTCAGCGGTCGGGGGGCCATGGCATGATTTTGGCGAAGGGAGCGGGCCGCGTCTAGGGGACCGGCCGCGGTCCTGGGAACCGTCCTGGCATCCCACGGACGCCGCCTGCCCCTGCCTGCGCGGCGCTGGCTGCGGCCGCCTTCCGCCCCTATAATCGCCGCTAGGCGTTGCCTACGACCCATTCTTTGCAGCACGGGCGGCTGACCCCAGCGCGCCGTCCAAGCCAACGTTGGAGAGACCATGTCCCGCACTTATAAGCGCGCCCGCTGGGCGCTGCCGTTGATCTTTTTTTTCAGCCTGTCCTTGCGTGCTCAGCGCCTGCTTGCCTGCGCCTGCGGTTGCCAGATCTTTGACATGGGCATCGCCGAGATGCCCACCACCTTCGACTCCACCCGCCTGACCCTGCAGTACTCCTACATGGACCAGGATGAGGACCAATCCGGCTCGGCCCTGACCGATCCCGGCACCAACCCGGACAAGCGGATCACGACCCAGTTCTTCACGCTGGATCTGGCCCATCAGTTCGACCACAGCTGGGGCGTGTCCGCGGAGATCCCCTACTGGCAGCGCTACTTCGTCACCGACAATAACGGGGCGGTGGGCGTCACCGATGCGCAGGCCGGTACCACGCCGGACATCGCCAGCGCCCAGGTCAACACCCTCTCCGACATCCGCCTCATGGCCATGTACACCGGCTTTTCCGAGGACATGTCCACGGGGTTGATCCTGGGCGTCAAGCTCCCCACCGGCCCTTTCCGGGTGGACCCGCTGCTGGACCGTGACACCGAGCCGGGCACCGGTACCACCGACCTTTTGATCGGCGGCTTCGATCGCGGCCGCTGGTCGGAGGATTGGGGCTGGTACGCCCAGACGCTGTTCGACGCCCCGCTCTACGCGCGCGACGGCTATCAGCCCGGCAATAATTTGGATGTGGTGGTGGGCGTGCATTTCGACGGGTTGGACGCATGGTCCCACCTGAAACCATTGCTGCAGGCCAACGTCAGCCTTCGCGGCCAGGACAGCGGCGGCGGTGACGCGGCCAACGGCAACGCCGACAGCGGCTACCAGGACCTGTACCTGACGCCGGGCCTGCAAGTGGGGCTGGGCTCCAGCATCCAGGCCACGGGCTTCGTTTACCTGCCCGTGTCACGCAACGTCAACGGGGACCAGTTGGTGGCGCCCTGGCTGGCCAATGCGCAGATCAGCTACCTGTTCTAACGAAGGCCGCGCGGCCCCGAAAAACCTGGAATGGCGGATCGGTTCGGCCGGTCCCGGGGTCAAAAGGGCCCCAGGACCGCGCCAACCTGCTGGAACGATGATCGTCAATGGCCCTGCCTTGTAGCCCACCGCCAGCATCTCGCGCATTTTTGCCGGCGCAGTTCGGACATCCGACCTATCGCTGATCGAAGTCGTTTCGGATGAGGGATCGGCTTACCCCCCAGGGGGCCTTGCCTCAGCCGCCAGGCCCAAAACTCCTCTTGGCCTTTTTGCACCCAACGTGGAAAATACCTCTGGTCCGCCAAAAGGGGGCCCCGGAATGTCTTTGTGCGGCAAAGTGATTCGAAGACATCCGATGGTGAGATGCTTGGCGAGGCTTGGAAAATGAACGGCAACTTTGATTGCTATGAGGACGTACCTCAAGCAATTAATTTTTGAATTAATATTCAGAACCAGATCAAAATATCGGCGATTCCTACTGCTATGCGTG
>Ga0302320_10020518_pt1 | contig 13181 bp, 13 predicted proteins | sample Bog_T0_3_FD_202130 | JGI IMG/M metagenome (GOLD analysis project Ga0302320, IMG submission 202130) | Peat permafrost microbial communities from Stordalen Mire near Abisko, Sweden - Bog_T0_3 | ecosystem: Environmental > Terrestrial > Soil > Wetlands > Peat | place: Sweden: Abisko, Stordalen Mire...
GAGTTGCAGCGAATCCGCTCCGAGATCGCCAGCAGCATCGAACAATTTGCCCAGCAGCGCGACGAATATTTCCGCCAGGCCGAGGCTGAGGTTGTCAGCCTTGCGTTGGCCATCGCCCGTCGCCTCGTTCATCGCGAAACTCAGATCGATCCGCACCTGCTGGCCGGCTTGGTCAAGTACGAATTGGAGCAACTGGAAACCGCGACCAGCGTGCGACTCTTCATCTCTCCGGACGCGCTGAGCTACTGGAACGAGGCGGTGCGGGACATGCCGCGCCCCGTCGAACTCGCCCCCGATAAGGCGCTCGCTGCGGGCGATGTCCGTATTGAAACCGTTCTCGGCTCCACCACCGTCAGCTTTGAACGCGAGTTGAAGGAGATTGAGCGCGGCTTCTTTGACCTGCTCTCCCACCGGCCGGCGTCGGCCGAATCCCGTACGCTTCGCGTGCAATGATCCTTGACCGGTTCCAGGAGTCGATCCAACAGATTCCGCAGCGTCTCTGGAGCGGACGTATCTCCAAGGCCACCGCGGGACTGATCGAATCCGTCGGCCCGCACTGCGCTCTCGGCGATTGCTGCATCATTTGCGATCACGCCGGCAACGAAGTCGAAGGCCAAGTGGTAGGCTTTCACGGCTCTACCGTCCTTTCCATGCCGCTTTATCCGGCCAGCGGAGTCCGCTTCGGCGACACGATCTCGACCCGCAACGCCCGTCCCAGCATACGTGTTGCCGACAGCATGGTCGGCCGCGTTCTGGATGCCCGGGGACTCGCCATCGACGGTGGCGCGCCGCTAAGCGGAGGCACTCTCATGCCGCTTCTCCACGCCGCTCCTGATCCGTTTGAGCGCGCTCCCATACAGGCGCCGATCGGCACCGGGGTGCGCGCCATCGACGCGTTCCTCACCTGCGGGCGCGGCCAGCGCGTCGGCATCTTCGGAGGCAGCGGCGTAGGCAAGAGCACCCTGATGGGTATGATGGCCCGGGGCACCACCGCCGATCTCACGGTGGTCGCGCTGGTTGGCGAGCGTGGCCGCGAGGTGCGTGAGTTTCTCGAGGATGCTCTCGGCGAGGCCGGGCGGCGGCGTTCCATCGTCGTGGTCTCCACTTCGGATCAGTCGCCGCTGTTACGTCTGCGCGCCGCCCAGTCGGCTCATTCGATCGCCGAATTCTTCGCCGCCCGCGGCAAAAACGTTTTGCTCGTGCTGGACTCCATCACCCGCTTCGCCATGGCGCAGCGCGAGATCGGGCTGGCCGCCGGTGAGCCGCCCACCGCCAAGGGTTACACGCCCTCGGTATTCACCCTGCTGGCGCAGCTGTTCGAGCGTGCCGGCAACTTTCGCACCGGCTCGATCACTGCCTTCTACACCGTACTCATGGAGGGCGATGATCAGATGGACCCAATCGTCGACGCGGTGCGCTCGCTGCTCGACGGACACATTCTGCTTGACCGGCGCCTGACCTCCGAGGGCCACTTCCCGCCAATCCAATTACTCGACAGTCTCAGCCGCCTCATGCCGGCAGTCTGCTCCCCTGAACACCTCGCCAAAGCGCAGCGTCTTCGCCGCATGCTCGCCGACTATACCCGTTCGGAGGACCTGATTCGCATCGGTGCCTATCTGAAGGGATCGGACCCGGACCTGGATCGCGCCATGCAGGTGGTACCCAACCTGCGCGCCTTCGCGCGTCAGGCGACCTTGGAAATTCCACAGATGGAGCGCACCGTCTCGGCGTTGCTGACAATGGACGAATGATGCCGTTCCGCTTCCAGTTGGAAGGACTTCTGCGGGTGCGGCGCCTGCTCGAAGGGCAAGCGCGCGAACGTCTCGACGAGTCGATGATGCACATTCGCGCGCTTGAGCACAGTCTCGCCGAGGCCGGGGAGTGGAGCCGAAAAACCGCGGGAATGCGCTCCTCCGGAAAGTGCCTTCCCGCCGCCGAGTTGCAGTTTGTCGAATCCGTCCTGCGCCACACGCAGGACGCGATCGCCCACTGCGAACTTAAGAAGCAGGACGAGGAGAAGCGTGCCGCCGAGTTGCGCGCCAACTATCTGATCTCCCGGCGGGAGCGCAAGACCGTGAGCACCTTGCGAGAGAATGCACTGCGCCAGTTCCAGACCGAGCAGAGGCGACGTCAGCAATCCGAGCTGGATGAGATCTTCCTGGCAAAACTGTTGCACGCGCGCAATATCGGGCAGCATGCCCTCGCCAATGTGAGAGATGAATTGAATCCATGACAGAAATCTAACCCGCCAGCCTTGTATTTGGCCGCCAATGTGCACCGATTCAGCGCGCATGAACACATTTCCGATTCTCGCCGCAGCCGATCCCGCCCCTCTCCCCTCACCGAGCAACTCCAGCCACGGCGCCCCGGGAGACAACACCGATTTTTCTCAGGTGCTGCGGCGATTAGACTCCACCGCAAACGCCTCCCCTCGCTCGGGCACCGCGGGTGTTCCGCCGAGACTGTTCTCCCTTTCCGATTCATCGGCAGACACCGCGTCCGCCAATGACAGATCCGCAATTCTGCCTAAGGTCTCTGCACCGCCTTCCAGCCCGAGCACAACCCCGGATGCAACCACGGCGGAGGAAGGCGCGCTCAGATTCAATGGTGCCCCCGTCTCCTGTGCGAAAAATGCGGAGTCCGAGCTTGCATGCGGGGTCCTGCTCCATGCAAGAGACAAGGTGAAAGAAGCCGCCGCCAAGCAGCCTCCCAGCGGCGGGAAAACGCGATCCTGCTCCACCGCAACCGCAGCCGTCGTTTCTGCCATTGCCGTCCCAGTGCCGGCCAAAGCCAGCCCGCTCGCCGCCGTACCCGCATCAGCAGAATCCGCCGTAGCCGATACGCAGGGCCGCGGTGAACAGTCCGCGAAGGCTCTCTTGGATCGGCTCTCTGGCTTCGTTTTTGAGTCCGGAGGGTCGCCGGGGGACACCGCCGCGCACGCAACAGCGAGCATTCTCCCTGGCACAGCCGTCCCCGCTTCCCATGTCTCGCCAGCGTCCACCCAGTCCGCGACGGCCCCCTCGGCAGACTCATCCGCCTGCACGGACGAAACGTCGTTGACGGCTGATCGTGCGGCCTTATCCGCCAGCGCCAGCGCCCTCGCAGCGGAGGTTCGTGCCTCCACGGTCTTCAGAGCGGCGCAGCCGACGCTTCCCACTCTCGGTCTGGAAACCGCACCGCGCGCGCCATCTTCGGCCATCGCGGCTGCGGACGAGGTCAAGGCAAGGGCAAAGACCGCAGTCTCTCCCGGCAAGGCTGGCGGAACTGACGTGTCTGCGGGCAGCAACGAGGCGGCTCCTGGATTAAGAGTAAGCACGGATGCCGCAAGTCTTCCTGCCGCCCCCGTACGGGAAGATTTCGTGCCGGGCAGCACCCAGTTCGACCATGCCACGTTCCGTTCCGGCGCGGATTCCCCCTCCCGAGAGACGAAGAACCGTTCCAGAAGCGCGGTGGTGCCTCAGAGCAACAGCGCATCGGGTGCTCCCGAGAAAAGTGCCTTCGGCGAGCACGACGCCAGTGCCAGCCTCGCACCGGAAGGCAGCGCGCGCACGATCTCATTCCAGCCGGCAAGCTTCCCGCCGCCCATAGCGCCCGCCTTGGCTACCTTGGACACGGCGCAATCGGCAGCGCAATCCATAGCTCATCCCGGAGCCGTCGTTCTCCCCCAGCCGTCACGCGACACCGCCGGAGGCGACGCTCAACCGCAACCGCAGCTACCGCCAAGCGCGCTTCCCGATCCGCACCGCATGGTTGACTCCGGCCAGTTGCGCATGTCTGAAAGCAACAGTGAACTTAAGGTCAGTGTCCAGCTTCCCGAACTCGGCAAGATTGAGGTCCGCGCCGTCACCAGCCATGATGTCACTACCGCGCACCTGACCGCGTCTCACGGTGACGCATTGCGGGTGCTCTCCGCCGACCGCACCGGCCTTGAGCAGGCGCTCAAATCGCGGGATGTGATTCTTGGCTCTCTGGATTCCCAAACCCAGCGCCATTCTGGCGGGCAGCAACGCCAGGAGAACGCTCCGTCTTCCGCACCACCCTCTGCCGGCACGTCTTCGACTGCCGCCAGGGCTGCAACCTCGGCCACTGAGGAAACCGCTCGCGTAGGTTTTCTCCCGGATTATTCCAGCATCAGCGTTCGCGCTTAAGTTAAAGGAAAAGGAATCGACATGAGCATAAGTATGTACCCCGTATCGGCGGCAACCGCCAAAGCCAACGAGTCGGCCGCCAGCAGCAGCAGCGGCGCAAGCAGCACGGCTACCGACTACCAGTCAATGTTTATGCAACTGCTGGCCACCGAATTACAATCACAAGATCCGACACAGACCATGGACCCCACGACAATGGTCACCCAGATGGTACAGATCAACCAGCTCAGTGACGTGTCCGGGATCTATTCGCTTCTCCAGGGCGCATCGGGCACTACCCCCGCGGCAGCGGCGACCCATGCCGCCGCCCCGGTCGCGAGCGCCGCCAGCCCTGTCAGTCCCACCACCAGCCACCCCGTACAGAACACTATGGGAGGAAATTAATGCCCAACTTCTCTATTCCGCTCTCCGGACTGGATGCCAGCAACACGGCGCTCGCAACCATTTCCAATAACCTTGCCAATCTGAACACCACTGCCTACAAGGACTCCACGGTCAACTTCCAGGATATGTTCTATCAATTGCTGGGTACCAACGGCGCGGGAGATCAGCTGCAGATCGGCTCGGGGGCCTCGGTCTCTTCCATCGGCACCAGTTTTGCCGGCGGCAGCGTGGAGGGCACCGGTGTCGATACGGATGTTGCGATCACGGGCAACGGGTTCTTCATTGTGCAAAACGGCAGTAACAGCTACTACACCCGCGCCGGCGACTTCACCCAGGACTCCAACGGCTATCTGGTTACCGCCGATGGCTACCAGGTCATGGGCTACCCCGCGGTCAACGGCGTGGTGAACACCAACGGCGGACTCACTCCCATTCAGTTGCCGATGGGCATGATCAGTCCGCCGAGCGCAACCTCCGACCTCTCGATTCAAGCCAACCTCAGTGCCAGTGCCCAGGTTGGAGACTCTTACAACACCAGCGTCACCGTGCACGATTCGCTCGGCACCTCGCATGTGCTCAACGTGGATTTCACCCGCACTGCCGCAGGCTGGAATTACACTGCCACGCTGCCCAGCAGCGACCTGACAGGCGGCGTTGGCACCACCACAACCGTGAAGAGCGGAGCGCTCACCTTCGACAGCAGCGGAAACCTCACCAGCACAACGCCGATCGCCTTCAGCATCCCGGGGCTTGCCGATGGCGCAAGCACTCTCGCATTCAATTGGAACCTGGCGGGTTCCAGCGGCCAGGGCCTCATTACCCAGGTCGCCGGGGCCAGCGCCACCAGCGCCACGACTCAGAATGGCGACGCCGGCGGCTCTCTGACCGGGTTCGCTATCAATTCCGACGGCACCATTTCGGGCACATTCACGAATGGAACCAAGGTTCTCGGCCAGATTGCACTTGCCAACTTCGCCAATCTCCAGGGTCTCACCAAGCAGGGCGACAACAACTACTCTGCCACCATTTCCTCGGGTTCCGCCGTCGTTGGTGCCCCTGGAACCAGTTCTCTCGGCAGCCTTACCGGCAGCGCGCTGGAACTTTCCAACGTCGACATGTCCACGGAGTTCTCCAACCTCATCATCGCCGAACGTGGCTTTCAGGCCAACGCTAAATCGGTGACTACCTTCGACCAGATTGCGCAGGACACCATCAACCTGATTCGTTAGAGTTTGGGGAACGCACGGCCTCGTCCTTGCAAAACGAGGCCGTGAAGTTGTCTCGCCTTTCTGAGAGTTTTCTCACCAACTCTGCTCCACTTCGGCCAGCCAATTGCACCTGTACTGCCTGTAGCACCGCACTCCGATCGATCCACAGGCGCAGGCCGCATGAACGAAACAATCGAAAACAGCACGGCACTCACCCTCGGCAACAACGCTTCGGCCATGCCAGTGCCGAAGCATTGGGCCGCGTTTCAACTTCTTGCCTGCCAGCTTACCCTGGAGATTCCGATTCCCGGCTTTACGGTCGCGGCTCTGCTGCGCCTTTCTCCCAACGACGTTGTCAACACACACTGGCTCCAGGGGTCGGATGTGCCGCTGCACGTCAACGGAAAACTCATCGGCTGGACCGAGTTCGAAGTCATCGACGACCATCTCGCCGCGCGGCTGACCCAAATCGCATGAACACTCGATTTCGTGAGAGCGGAAAAAAACGTGGCGAGAACGCCTCCACTGCCATTCCGCGCAGTCCCGTCCCGGCTGGTCCGAAACCAATCGCATTTGCGCAGCAACTCAACACCGCGTCCGGGCATCGGCCCGTCCCCGCGCCCCGTTTGTCTGCCCACCTCTTCGCGCTGTTCCTCCAAACCATGCAGCGGCTCACCAGACAGTTTGTCCGACGGCGCCGCAGACGGCGCAAGCTCGAACTGCTGGAGATTCAGCAACTCGGCGAGAAGCGTTTTGTAGCGATTGTGCGCGTTGGGAAACAAAAATTTCTGATCGGTGGCGCGGCTGCTTCGGTCTCGCTTCTGGCGGAGATCGATGCCCAGCGCGCTACCGTCATTGCTCCTCGCCCGCTGGGCCAGGAAAGCGCATGAAGCCGCTGCTTCGCGTGGCCGCCATGATTCCGCTGATGACCTCGGCGGCATTTGCCGGGCCCGTGCCATTTGCGCCGCCAGCCGGCGGAATCGCTGTTCCACCTATCAATCTTGGCGGCGGCCAAGCTCCCTGGACCATCGTCGTCCTGCTGACCCTGCTGACCCTGATTCCCGCATTGTTGCTGTCCATGACGCCATTCGTGCGGCTGCTCATCGTCTTTCACTTCCTTCGTCAGGCGCTGGGCACCCAGAGCACACCCACCAATCAAACCCTGATCGGACTGGCGCTGGTGCTTACGTTTTTCCTCATGCAACCGGTCGGTGTTGCCATTCAGCAGCAGGCCATCGTTCCCCTGGAAGCCGGGCGCATTACACCCATGGCCGCCCTGGATATTGGCTCACGCCCTGTCAAGACATTCATGCTCCATTACGTCCGCCAGAAGGATGTTGCGCTGTTCCTCGAACTCGCCAAAGAGCCGCGTCCAAGCACTCCCGAGGATCTGTCCATGCGCGTCGTCATGCCCTCCTACATTCTCTCCGAGTTGAAGGCGGGCTTTCAGATCGGCGCCGTTCTATTTCTCCCATTCCTGGTCATCGACATGGTCGTCGCCTCCATCACGACCTCGGTCGGCATGATGCAGTTGCCGCCGGTGGTGATTTCCACCCCACTCAAGCTTCTCCTTTTCGTCATGGTCGACGGATGGAATCTTCTCGTCGGTTCCCTGATGCGCAGCTTCGCGTGACCTCATGCCTCTGGAACAGGTAATCCAGCTCGGACGCACCACGCTTGAGTACGCCATCCTGTCGGCGCTGCCCTTGCTTGCCATCGCCACCACGGTCAGCGTTGTGATCAACATTCTTCAGGTGCTCACCAGCATTCAGGACCAGACTGTTTCCACCGTCCCGCGCCTGCTGGCTACCGCCCTTAGCGCCATGTTTCTGCTGCCGTGGATGCTGCGCCACCTCGCCGCCTTCACCATCCAACTCTTCTCCGATTTCCGGCCTCTGTTGCAATGAACCACAATCTCACATTGGAATCCATTCTAACGGCCGCCGTCTTCATCGGACTGCGTGTCTCCGGCCTCCTGCTGTTTGCCCCCGGCCTCAGCAACAACGCCGTGCCTCCCCGCACCAAGGCTGCCTTCGTTGTGCTTCTTGTGGTGCTTCTCTGGCCTGTTGTGCCGGTTCCGCAGTTGCACGTCTCACCCCTCGGCTGGACCGGCATCGCGCTCAACGAGTTGCTCATCGGAGTCACGGTCGGGCTGCTTCTCAACTTCATCTTCGACGCGGCGCAATTCGCCGGGCAGATCCTCGGCATGCAGATGGGATTTTCCCTGGTCACCATACTCGACCCGCAAACCCAGGCCGATTCCGCGGTGCTTTCGGTCTTTTATCAGACCGTCGTCCTGCTCATTTTTTTCGCTCTCGACGTCCACCAATGGGTTCTGCGCGCCCTCGTCTCAAGCTTCTATTACCTTCCCGCCGGACACAGCGTGCTCACCTTGGGACGCATCGAGGCCTTATTGCATGCCGCCGCCGCCATCTGGGTGCTCGGATTGCAAATCGCAGCGCCTGTACTCATCGCCACGGTGACCGCTGATTTTGTACTGGCCTTTATCGGGAAAGCGTCGCCGCAATTGCCGGTGTTCTTCGTGGGCATCTCGGTTAAGTCGGTTTTAGGAATGCTCGTACTGATCGCGACCATGGCGGCGTGGCCACGTTTTTTCTCGCTCCAGTTTACCAACGCAATCCGCTGGAGCGAGCAGACCCTTCACCTGACTCACTAGGAAGGCTTCACGGTGGCTGAAGACAACAAGACCGAGAAAGCAACCGAACATCGCCGGCAGAAGGCGCGTGAAGAGGGGCAGGTCGCACGCTCGCGCGAACTCAGTGCCACCGCCGCCATGCTCGCTGGCATACTCGTGCTGGTCGCACAGAGTTCCACCGGGCTCATGCTCTGGCGTCAGTTCTTCCATGCAGCGCTGGACCACGCGGTGCGGGAAGAGGTATCCATCGCTACGCCCCTGTTTCCGTGGACCGCGCAACTGGTCTTTGCATGGTCGTGGAAGCCTCTGGCCACTGCGTGGGGCGTCGCCGCCCTGGTCTCAGTTGCCCAGGGCGGCGTGGTCTTTGCTCCCAAGCTGCTGGCGCCTGACATGGCGAAGCTCAGCCCAGCCAAAAAGCTCGCGCAGATATTCAGCATCACCACCCTGGTGCAGGCCCTCAAGGCCCTGGTTCCCGGCTCTGCCATCGTCTTCATCGCCATCGATATCTTCCGCCGCGAGTGGCCCAGTCTGGGCCTCGGGCTCTGGGCCTCGCCGCGCCAGATCTCTGCCCACATGTTCAACCTCGTCTTCGAGGTCTTCTGGAAATCTTCGCTGGTTCTGCTCGCCTGGGCGGTCGTCGACTACATTGCCATGCGCCAGAAACTGGAGAGCGGCCTCCGCATGAGCAAGCAGGAGATTCGCGAGGAGATGAAACAAACCGACGGCAATCCCGCGACCAAGGGACGCATTCGCCGCCTGCAGCGCCTTGCCCGCCGCAAACGCATGCTGCAGGCCGCCAAGAAAGCCACCGTCGTAGTCACCAACCCCACCCACTTCGCCGTGGCGCTGGAGTACCGCGACGAGATGGCGGCGCCCACCGTCGTCGCCAAGGGCCAGAACCTGCTCGCCCAGCAGATCAAAGAAATCGCGCGCTGGGACGGCATTCCCATCGTGGAAAATCCGCCCCTGGCCCAAAGCCTGTATCGCACCGTCGAGGTCGGCCAGGTAATTCCTGAAAAGCTCTACGCCGCCGTGGCTGAAATCCTCGCCTATGTATTCCGCATGCACGCTCAGCAAGTGGCCCGGAGGAGCATCTGATGGCCGACGCAACCAAGCCCGCGTCATTCTTGAAGAACGCAAACTTCGACTGGATTGTTCCGGCCGCCGCCGTCTCGGTCGTCTTCGTCATGCTGGTGCCTCTGCCCAGCTTTCTGCTCGACCTTCTGCTGGCCATGAGTATTACGGCGTCGGTCATTGTCCTGCTCTCGGCGGTTTACATTCTGCGCCCGGTGCAGTTCTCCGTCTTTCCCAGCCTGCTGCTGCTGCTCACCCTTTACCGGCTGGCGCTCAACCTCGCCAGTTCGCGCCGCATCCTGCTCCACGGCAACGAGGGCACGGCCGCCGCCGGCAACGTCATCGCCGCCTTCGGGCAGTTCGTCGTCGGGGGGAACTATGTGGTCGGCTTCGTGTTGTTCATCGCCCTGATCGCCATCCAGTTCCTGGTTGTCAGCCACGGCGCGGTGCGCACCGCCGAGGTAACCGCACGCTTCACCCTCGACGCCATGCCCGGCAAGCAGATGGCCATTGACGCCGATCTCAATGCCGGACTCATCGACGAACAGCAGGCCCGTGCCCGCCGCGAGTCGGTGGCGCGGGAGGCCGAGTTTTACGGCGCCATGGACGGCGCCGCCCGCTTCAGCCAGCGCGATTCGCTCGCCACCATTCTTCTCACCGCCATCAATATCGTCGCCGGATTCCTGATCGGCGTCTTCCAACTGGACATCCCCTTCCGCGACGCGCTCAAGACCTACACCGTCCTTACCGTTGGTGACGGCCTGGTCACCATGATTCCGTCCCTGCTGGTCTCCATCGCCGGCGGCCTGGTGGTCACCCGCGCCTCGTCGAACCGTTCACTCGGCGGCGACCTCGGCGAGCAACTCTTCGCGCAGCCTCGCATGCTTTGGGTCGCTGGAGGAGCCATGTTCGCCATGGGCATGATCCCCGGGATGCCCAAGTTCTCCTTTCTCCTCATGGTCAGCGTGCTGTGGATCATGGCCTGGAGACTGCAGAGGATGCCCGCGGCCGCCGAGATCAAACCGGCTGCCAAGTCCGGCGCCAACAAGCCTGGAACCCTTCAGTCCGATTCGCTCGACGCGCTGCTGGCGCTCGACGACCTATCGCTGGAAGTCGGCTATGCCCTGGTCGCTCTGGTGGATGCCAACCAAGGCGGAAAGCTATTGCCGCGCGTCCGCGCCTTGCGCAAGCATCTGGCCGGCCAGCTTGGCTTTATCATTCCCAGCGTTCACATCACCGACAACCTTCGCCTCAAACCGCGCGAGTACGTCATCTCTCTGCGCGGCGTCGAAGTCGCCCGCTGGGATATGCCGGAAGGCCGCCTTCTCGCCATCAGCTCCGACCCCGAGCCACCGCGTCTTCCCGGCATCGCGACCAAGGAACCAGCCTTCGGCGTTGCCGCCCGCTGGATCGCCGCCGAACTGCGCGAACAGGCTATAGCCGCCGGTTACTCGGTTGTCGATCAGACCTCGGTGCTCGCCACCCACATTTCTGAGCTCATCCGCCAGTACGCCCACGAGTTACTCACGCGCGCCGAAACCAAGCGCCTGCTCGAACGTCTCAACGACTCGCACCCGAAGCTGCTGGACGAACTGGTTCCCAAACTGATGACTCTCGGCGAAGTGCAGAGAGTACTCCAGCAGCTTCTCCGCGAGCAGGTCTCGATCCGCGATCTGGGCACGATCCTAGAGACTCTTGTCGAGTCGGCGTCCATCAACAAGAACCTGATCTCGCTGGTTGAGTCCTGCCGTCAGGCGCTGGGACGCTCCCTGATCAAACCTCTGCTCGACGAGCAGGGCGCGCTGAAAGTGGTCACTCTCGACCCGCGCATCGAGGAAGAGCTCAACCAGGCCTTTTCGCCGCAGATGCCGGCTTCGGGGGCGCTCGCGCTGCAACCCACATTCATCCGCCGCCTGCTGGAGGCGTTGCGCAAGCTGGTCGGCGAAAACGTGGACGTGGCCACGCCCGTGATTCTCTGCTCAGTCAATACGCGCTTCCATCTGCGCCGTTTGCTGGAGCCATTTCTTCCCAAAATCGTCGTCATCTCGCACGGCGAAATTCCTGCGCTCACTCCGGTGCATTCCATCGGAAGCCTTAACCCATGACCATCCACAATCTCCGACCGAGGTCCGCCATGAAAAATCCGCAACCTTGCTACTCGCCTCCCACGCTCGACGAAGAAGTGCGGAACCGCATCCTCCTGGAGCAGATGCCGCAGGTTCGCTACATCGCGCGCCACATCCATGATCGTCTGCCCCAGCACGTTCCCATCGAAGACTTGGTGCACGCCGGTGTCCTCGGTCTCATGGACGCTCTCACCAAGTACGATGAAGCGCGCCAGGTCCAGTTCAAAACCTATGCCAAGTTTCGCATCCGCGGCGCCATTCTCGACAGTCTGCGCGAACTCGACTGGAGCCCGCGCGACCTGCGCCGCAAGGCTCGGCTCGTGGAGGTGACCTCGGCCCGCCTCAGCCAGGAACTCGGGCGTTCGGCCACCGAGCAGGAAATCGCCTCCGAGCTCGACCTCACCCTGGATTCCTTCCAGCATCTGCTCAGTGAATTGGAGGGCCTCGATCTGGGCAGCTTCCATGTCGAGAACAACGAGAAGGATCACGACGACGATCTCTGCGAGTATCTACCCGGCAATCCGGAGGAGAGTCCCTACTTTCTCACCATGAAGTCCGAGTTGCATGGCCTCCTCGTCCGCGCTATCGAGGAACTGAGCGAGAAGGAGCAGCGGGTGCTTTCGCTCTACTACTACGAAGAACTCACCATGAAGGAGACAGGAGCCGTGCTTGGCGTGGGTGAATCGCGCGTCTCGCAGATCCATTCGCTCGCCCTGCTGCGCCTCCGCGCCCGCCTGCAATCCCTGCTTGCCGGGAAACAGATGCCGCCGCACCTGGCCGCACAGGCCATCCAAAGCACCCTGGAGAACGTATGGAAAAAGTACTGAACCAGGAAGAAATCGATGCCATGTTTCGTGCTGCGCTCGGGCGCAGCCAGGGTCCGGCGGCAGCGCCTCTGAGTTATAAACCATGCGATTTCAAGCAGGCCGGACAGATCAAGAAGGATCAGGTCCGCGCCATCAGCAATCTCCATGAGGGCTTCGCGCGCAACCTCACCAATGCGCTCGGCGCCTACCTGCGCGTGGTTTTTGAGGTCAACCTGGTCTCGGTCGAGCAGCTCACCTTTCGCGAGTTTCTCCAGCGCATCCCCGATCTAGCCTACCTGGCGACCTTTCAAGTCAAGCCCATGGGCGCGACCGCCGCCCTCGACCTGGAGCCGTCGCTGGTCTTCCCAATTATCGACCTGCTGCTCGGCGGCGTCGGCCGCATGAACGAACAGGAGCGCGAGATCACCGAGATTGAAGAGGGCATCATGGAGGGCGTGGTCCGCATTCTCTGCGGCGAGTTGCAGACTGCGTGGTCCTCGCTGAGCTCGACCTTCGAGTTCGATGAGCGCTTGCAGCCCCCTCAGTTGCAGCGCCTCATGCCGCCCGGCGACAAAACCCTTTGTCTCAGTTTTGAAATTCATATGCCTGAGTCGCAAGGCGTCATGAACGTGGCCTTTCCCGCCGTCGCCTCTAACGCTCTGTTGCGCAAGCTCGATCAGGATGGCGGATATAGCCGTCACCGCGGCCCCAGTGTCACCCGAGAGCGGATGACGGAGCACTCGCTCTCCTTCCCGTTTGAGTTTGCCCTCGGCATGCCG
>Ga0302320_10020519_pt1 | contig 13180 bp, 8 predicted proteins | sample Bog_T0_3_FD_202130 | JGI IMG/M metagenome (GOLD analysis project Ga0302320, IMG submission 202130) | Peat permafrost microbial communities from Stordalen Mire near Abisko, Sweden - Bog_T0_3 | ecosystem: Environmental > Terrestrial > Soil > Wetlands > Peat | place: Sweden: Abisko, Stordalen Mire...
ATTCACAGTGTGCTTTCGGTAAGCCTGCGTAGGAGATCGGGCTGACCTATTTCTGGGAGGAATCGCCCAGGATGCGGCGTACTGACGTGCGCCCGACCCCGAGTCGGCGGGCGATCTCAGCTTTGCTGACGCCAGCGCGATGCAGTTTCCGGATCTCGTCGATGTGCAGCGCAGCGGTTGCGGGGCGGCCCAGGCGCTTGCCGTTCTGCCGGGCGTGGGCCAGGCCGGCGCGCACTCGTTCCTGTAGAATCTCTCGCTCGAACGCCGCGAAAACAGCCAGTAACGCGGCCATGGCCCGCCCGGCTGGTGTCGTCAGGTCCAGGGCTTCGTTCAGGGAAACGAAACCGACGCCGAGATACTCCAACTCCTGAAGCGTTGCCAGCAGGTCCGCCACCGATCGGCCCCAACGATCCAACCGCCACACCAGCACGACGTCGATCTCCCGGCGGCGCGCCGCATCCAGCAACTTCTCCCGCAGTTGCCGTTGCGAGGCACCGCTACCAACTTCCTTCACCTGCAGGGCGACAGTCCAACCTCGCCGGACGGCGTATTCCCGCAGTGCGCGGATCTGCAGCGGGACGGTCTGTTGGTCGTTCGTAGAGACGCGGGCATAGAGGCCGGCGCGGAACATTTTCACCTGCTTCCGTGCATGGCCGAAAACCCTCGGCGATTTTGCCTTTTCGACTGCCCGTTTGGCGGACATTTCGCAGCGTAGCTCCTGCCTGGCCGAAGACTATCCTTTTCGGCCAGGCTTCAGCATACCCTATGCCACATTCAGAAGGGCTCCGGTCCGCGCCAGCGTCTCGCGGTAGTTCCAGGGCAGCCACTCCGACGGCGCTTGCTTCAACTCCTCAGCGTGCCGCTGTAACTCGTTGAGATAGTCGAAAGGATTGACGCGGTTGAGCTCGCAGGTATGAATCAAGCTCATGAACAGGTCGCCCATCTGCGCCCCATTTCGGTTCTTGTAAAACAGCGAGTTCTTGCGATGCAGGATCGATTTCTTTAATGCCCGTTCCGCGATGTTATTGTCCAGCGGGGCGCCCGGCACCCGTAGAAACAGCGTGAGTTTCTCCCAATGATTGAGTAGATAGGAGATCGCCTTACCCAGGCCGGAGTTCGGCTCGACTTTCCGTTCCGCGAACTGCGCGCCACACCAGACCTTCAGCTTTTCCATTACCGGTCCGCTATGCTCCTGGTGGAAGTGGAGACGCTGCTCGGGGGACACGCCCAGCGTCCGCGCCTGATCGTCGTAGCCGTAGACTTCGCCCAGAGTTTCCAGTACGAACCGACACTCCTCGGGAAAACTCGACGTCACTTCCACAAAGTTCCTGCGACCGTGGGTCAAACAGTTGGCCAGCAGCGTGGCAAACGACTTCGGTACATTTCTCGATAGCGCATCGCACATCTGAATCGGTGGCGGCAGGTCGGTGGGCCGTTGCTTCAGTACCTCGGCCAGGTTCTCACCGGCGTGCTTGCACCCGGTGAAAAACAGCGCGATCCGCCGCTGCTGGAAGATCCATACGACCCCGCTGGTGAATACGCCGGTCCGATCTGGGGAAATGTCCGCATCCCGGTCCAGCGACAACACGCGCATGGACGTATCGTCGTTGTGCACCACTTCCCCTTGGGCCGCCTGGCGCGTCAGTTCTTGCAGTGCGGGTTGGAGGATGACCGCGGTTTCCGCTACGATCTCGCACTGCGTCGCCACCGGCAGCGGGATGCCCAGACTCTTTTCCAGGCCTTGTAGTCTGTACCACGGAACTCCGCTTCCGTACCGCAGCAGGGCGATCATGCTCGCCGCCGTCTCATCGTATTTCTTCTCACCCGCGCCTTCCGGAGCTGCCGCCGTGAACACATCGCCGCACAGATTGCACCGCAACTTCTCCAACTCATACACGGTCGCGGCGATGGGCGCCTGCCCTATGACCCGCACCAGTACGCCCGGGTCACGCTGCGGATATACTTTGCCGCGGCATCGAGCATCCGGACACGGATCGCCCGCCTTCAATGATGCGTGCGGCACTGCGACCTTACGCGCCCCGCGGTACGCGGCAGCGCCATTGCGCCCATGCCCGGCGGCCTTACTCTTCGGGGTGTGCGGAGCGTCCGGGGCCTTGTCCTTCTTTTCGCCCGTCTCGATGCCGGCCTGTTTGAGTACCTTACTCGTCTTCTCCGTGCTCGAGTGACACAGCAATCGGCGCAAGGAGGCCAGTGTCGCTTCCTGATTCTGTAGTAACTCAGTCACATAACCCAGAGTGCGGATCGCGGCTTGTAACTTCTGGTAGCCAGCCTCACCCAGCGCTGCCCGCACCCCTTCTAATAACGTTTCTAACTCTTCACAGGAGACGTCGATTCGGGGAGCGCCCTCCGGCGCCGGCGGCTTCACTACTTACTCTCCTGCAGCAACTCATGAAATCGGCGATGGAGTGGAAGCCCCAGCACCTCTTTGATCGACCGGTTCGGCCGATGCGTCTGATCGTCTTTGCCGCGCCCTGTGGTTCGTCCCAACACCATCCAGTTCGCCGCCCGATAGCAGGTCCCGCGGAATCGTTCCGGGTCGATGAAGGTTTCCAGAAAATAGATCGGGTGCCCGTAGATGCGTTCCCAATCCTGCGAGATCTGGCGGGCCATGCGGCCGAGGAGGTGCGAAGCCAGGTGCGGGATAGTGACCCACGGCAGAATCAGAAAGCGCGTGTTGTAGGCGAGGAAGCGGATGTTGCGCCGCCGCGCCTCGCCGTTCCAGCCGATGAAGCGGTCCCGGCTGGACAAGTGCCGTGGCGCCGAACTCCACGCCAGACACGCCACCGGCCTCCGACCCAGAGGGTGCCCCGCCCACACCAGATACTTCAGGTGCTCGCCCACGGGCTGCTCATAACGCAGGTAGTGGAACTGTTCCATCAGGCTATGGAACAGCGGTTCGTCGGCGGTGCGCCGCACGAGTTGAATCTCAAGCGGACCCAACGCTCCCAGCGGCATCGTCAGCGGCGTGGTGTCGATCAGGACTGCTTCCGGCCGTGGACGCGCCGTGCGCCGCTGACCGGCGATGCGCCAGCGTACTGGCGGCAACTCGATCTCGCCGGCCCGCTCCAGCATCAGCAGCAGGCCCCGGCACACCACGTCGCGCAATGCGCCGTTGGCCTGTTTCCAGCCCAGTGCCTCGCACAGTTCCCGCGACAGTTTCCACCGGCTGCTGCCGGGACGCTCCCGGATGAACTCTCTCAAGAAAGCGATCTGCTCACGGTCGATTGTTTGCCCACGATAGCGCCACGTTTCCGCTTCCGGCATAACCGCAGCATGCCAGAAAGGAACGCAGAACGCAAGCCTTTTGTTGTGGGGGCTATTTCAGCTGACTTTTCGCCACACCGGAGCGGCTTCCGTGTCCGGGTTGCCCGCCGCCAGCAGCAACTGCGCCTGATGCGCCTGGAGCACACGGGAGGGCTCTTTGCCGCTCGGCCACCACACGAATCGCCCCTGCGATAGTCGTTTCTGCGCCAGCCAAAACCCCTGGCCGTCATAGACCAGGATACGGATCGAGGTTCCACGCCGGCTCCGGAATACAAACAGGCATCCCGAGAAGGGATCTGCTTGCAGCGTGTCCTGGCACAGCCTGGCAAGCGAGTCGATGCCCTTCCGGCCATCGACCGGCTCGATCGCCACCAGGACGCGCATCTGCGGTGTGATCTGGATCACGCCGACTCCCACAGTGCCCGGCTCAGTCCGGCGAGATCGGGCGCGGTGGTCCCTTTCCACTGGATGCGCATCTTGCCGCGCGGCCCTTCCACCTCGATGACGCACTCCGTCAGGCCGGGGCCAGCCGGTGCCACCAACTCCAAAAAGCCAGCCGGCGGCGCAGGTGCTCGCCTGACTGCGGGCTTCGCCGATGCCACCATGCGTTTCAGCTTGTTGTGTTCCAGGCGCAGAGTCTTGGCGGTACGGAACAACCCATGCTCCCGAGCCACCTCCGCAGCTGCCGCCCACAACGGCGCCGGAATCGGCAAACGGCCACGGTGGGACTTCCGCCAACGCTCGAAGCGTCGGTAAATCCTCTCCATGCCAACCGGAATCTCAGACTGTGTCTTGGTGGCCATCGTCGATCCTCCGCCCCTGAAGGGGCTGGACCGACGTTACCAACTACGCCTGGGCAGCGTCATGCAGGCTTACCGAAAGCTCACCGAGGGCCTGCGGTATCGCGAGATCGGCCAGGTGTTGCAGATGTCGCTAGGCGCCGTATCGCTTTCTTTGACGCGATCCCTGGCGCGGCTGGCGCGGGCCGCCGAACGGTGAGACCAGTGGGGCGGACTCCCTGGGGGCACCCTCTGAATCTCCCTCTGAGTCCACCCCCCGGTCGGCCTGCCGGCGATTGTGAGCTTTCGGGAGGCGTGCGTAAAGTCCCTGCAACATTATTTCAGCGAGAAATAGGTCGGGCCAAAATCCGGCGAACCGAAGAGGGGCCGTCCTTTAGGCGGCGGGCGGTTTGGGATCTTGCTGACGCCAGCGCGGTGCAGTTTTCTGATTTCACCAGTGTTAACGGCCGCGGTCGCCGGGCGACCCAGCAGGTTACCCGGTCCGCCGGGCATGTGCCAGGCGATAGCGCTCGCGAGGTAATCTGGATAGGGGGGAGCGGAAGGGCCGGGAGGACCTGCAAACGCTACTACCGCCCGGCAGAAGCCTTTACTTGGGCGTTGTACGGTCATATGGCGGGAAAACGGCGTGACTCTACAAGAGCGACCTTAGCCTCCGGATTAGCGGCCATCCACTCGGAGCCGTTCACATTCACTTCCAAGAACTTACTTCGCCGCCGCGCCAAACACACGCACCTCCACCTCAGCTTCCCCGCGAGCAAGATCAGTCACCAACCCCGGCACGCCACGCAAAGTCTTATCAAAAAAAACCCGAGTACACGTGGTGATCAGATTCAGAATACGCAAATGAGGCGTGGCGGCCTGAACATCCTTGGGCCAAATGTTGATGGTTCCGGCGTCCGGCCGCCCGAGCTGCCGGACATCGAGAAAGCTGTTGTGGGATATCCCCGGCGTCTTGATAGTAACGTGGTAACTTCCGCCGGCCACCGTCCCGTACAGCTTCTCTCGTGCTTCGGCTTGACGCGCCGAACGCTGCTGCGCGTAGGCCTCCCGGTTTGTGCCCATCTTCGTAAAAACCTCCGCGGGCAACTCGGGATCCAAATGGTCGATCATCATGAACGGTTGTTCCATACTCCGGCCGTTCTGGTCGAGCCAGAAGGGTTCCCAGGAGAAGCTGCCGTCCTGGTTCAGACACGCCTTCACTCGCCTTTCGAGTTGGCACACCCGGGCCGCGTTTCGTCCGCCCCGCGAATGGCCGAACACGCCGATACGATTCATGTCCAAACGCGAGTAGAAAACAGACTCCCGGTCGCTTCCCAGACCCGCCAGCCTGTCAATAACGAACACCACATCCGCCGCCTCCGCCTCAGTGATCTCCTTCTCGAAGCTTTCAGCATCAGGCGTGTCGCGCCGCGCCCGATCCCAGAACTCATCCGCCGTTTTCACCACGTGTCCATCAGGGCAAACCATCCCGGGCGCTTCAGACGGGTGCTCAACGCCCACCACGACGTACCCGTGACTGGCAAGCTCCTCCATTTGAGTCGTGTAAGCAATCGCGGTCGTTCCTCCACCTGGAGAGAAGACCAGGACCGGGAACTTCGCCCCGGGAACCATCGGCACTCTTTCGTAAGAGTGCGATTTCAATTCGCCGGAGGCAATCGAAGACCAGGTCGGGCCGAATAGCTTCGAAAGCGCGCCGGTCCCAGTGCTGGAATGGAGACGCTCGATGCCGGGCATGTAAGCGGCGGGAACGCTTCCCGCGCGGGCGGCTGGATACCAGATGCGAACTACAATCTCGCGGGTTTCCAGTCCTGCGCGCTTCGAATCCGCCCAACACAGCGAAACGCGGCCTACAGGGTGTTCTCCCGTAGGAACCGGCAAATCCCCGCTGATTGCCAGGAATGGCAAGCTCCATGCGATCGCGACCAGTGTGGCAAGAGTGGGCCTTCGGACCCGCATCGTCAACTCCGAAGATGAATAAGGCTACACTAGGTAGACACTCGGAGGTGTGGTTTTGTTCCCTGGTCTGCTTAGCCGCTTTGGAGAAGCTCGCGCAAAACAGGTGCCCGCGCCGCTTTTATTTGAAGGAGTTTGTCTCCTGCATGCCGGCGCAGGAAACGCCCCTTTGCGCTCTCAACAACGTGAGTAAGTTCCCGCGATGACGCGCGAAACGATCCCACCCCTGACGGATGTGCGCTTCCAGATCGGGCCAACTGAATCGGGCGCCCGGCCCCGTCGCATCGCTCTCGCGTTGGTGCTGTGTCTGGCTTTGTGGTTCTACTACGCGTCCATCGACGGAGCCTTTCGCCGGCCTTCGACCGCCGCCTTTGCCCCTCCGCCATTTATGGCGAACGAGGTTGCACGGTCTATTGGGGCATCCTGGGAGGCCGTCTCCGTAACGAGCGGAGACGGCACTGTGCTCAGTGCATGGCTCTTCCGGCCGGCTCTGCCAAATGGCCGCTCGGTTCTTCTAATGCACGAAACCGGTGGAACGCGGCTGAACATGCTCGCTGACGTCAGCTGGCTTCTGCGTCGCGGATTCACTTGCTTGACTCCCGATGGCCGCGGTCACGGTCGCAGCGGTGGCCAACTGGTCACGGCGGGCCTGCTCGACGGCGCCGACGTGGTCCGCTGGGCGCGTTACCTGAGCGAACAGCAGCCTTCAGTTGCTGTCTTCGCGCTCGGGCACTCTTTGGGCGCATCGAGTCTTATTCACGGCTTAGCCCTCGGCGCTCCTCTCCGCCGAATTGTGGCCGACTCGACCGGTGCAAATGTGCCGACCCGCTACGCGTTGCTGGCTGAACGTTACAGCTTGAACCCAACTGTGGCCAAGTGCATCCTGTGGCCAGTAGTGGAGCCCGCATTGTTGAATGCTCGATGGCGTTATGGTCTCGATCTCCGTTCCATCTCCCCTGTAGACTGGATCGGCAAAGTGCGCGCGCCCGTTCTCCTCATACACGGAGATCGCGACCGATTCATCCCGGTCGAGGAAGCGCGGCGCATCCGCGATGCAAATCCGAAATTCGTGTCCCTGTGGGAAGTCCCCGGCGCAGGACACGTTACGGCCGCGAATCAATGGCCCGCCGAATATCAGCGTACCGTTTTGGCGTGGTTTGACGCTCCTTAGTGCTGGCCAAAAACCCAATCGGATTTCGGTTTCTGAGGAGACCGGCTTTACTGGCACTCCCTGAGGTCCACCTGCCAGGCTGTAATCTATCCTTTTCGGCCAGGCTTCAGCATACCCTATGCCACATTCAGAAGGGCTCCGGTCCGCGCCAGCGTCTCGCGGTAGTTCCAGGGCAGCCACTCCGACGGCGCTTGCTTCAACTCCTCAGCGTGCCGCTGTAACTCGTTGAGATAGTCGAAAGGATTGACGCGGTTGAGCTCGCAGGTATGAATCAAGCTCATGAACAGGTCGCCCATCTGCGCCCCATTTCGGTTCTTGTAAAACAGCGAGTTCTTGCGATGCAGGATCGATTTCTTTAATGCCCGTTCCGCGATGTTATTGTCCAGCGGGGCGCCCGGCACCCGTAGAAACAGCGTGAGTTTCTCCCAATGATTGAGTAGATAGGAGATCGCCTTACCCAGGCCGGAGTTCGGCTCGACTTTCCGTTCCGCGAACTGCGCGCCACACCAGACCTTCAGCTTTTCCATTACCGGTCCGCTATGCTCCTGGTGGAAGTGGAGACGCTGCTCGGGGGACACGCCCAGCGTCCGCGCCTGATCGTCGTAGCCGTAGACTTCGCCCAGAGTTTCCAGTACGAACCGACACTCCTCGGGAAAACTCGACGTCACTTCCACAAAGTTCCTGCGACCGTGGGTCAAACAGTTGGCCAGCAGCGTGGCAAACGACTTCGGTACATTTCTCGATAGCGCATCGCACATCTGAATCGGTGGCGGCAGGTCGGTGGGCCGTTGCTTCAGTACCTCGGCCAGGTTCTCACCGGCGTGCTTGCACCCGGTGAAAAACAGCGCGATCCGCCGCTGCTGGAAGATCCATACGACCCCGCTGGTGAATACGCCGGTCCGATCTGGGGAAATGTCCGCATCCCGGTCCAGCGACAACACGCGCATGGACGTATCGTCGTTGTGCACCACTTCCCCTTGGGCCGCCTGGCGCGTCAGTTCTTGCAGTGCGGGTTGGAGGATGACCGCGGTTTCCGCTACGATCTCGCACTGCGTCGCCACCGGCAGCGGGATGCCCAGACTCTTTTCCAGGCCTTGTAGTCTGTACCACGGAACTCCGCTTCCGTACCGCAGCAGGGCGATCATGCTCGCCGCCGTCTCATCGTATTTCTTCTCACCCGCGCCTTCCGGAGCTGCCGCCGTGAACACATCGCCGCACAGATTGCACCGCAACTTCTCCAACTCATACACGGTCGCGGCGATGGGCGCCTGCCCTATGACCCGCACCAGTACGCCCGGGTCACGCTGCGGATATACTTTGCCGCGGCATCGAGCATCCGGACACGGATCGCCCGCCTTCAATGATGCGTGCGGCACTGCGACCTTACGCGCCCCGCGGTACGCGGCAGCGCCATTGCGCCCATGCCCGGCGGCCTTACTCTTCGGGGTGTGCGGAGCGTCCGGGGCCTTGTCCTTCTTTTCGCCCGTCTCGATGCCGGCCTGTTTGAGTACCTTACTCGTCTTCTCCGTGCTCGAGTGACACAGCAATCGGCGCAAGGAGGCCAGTGTCGCTTCCTGATTCTGTAGTAACTCAGTCACATAACCCAGAGTGCGGATCGCGGCTTGTAACTTCTGGTAGCCAGCCTCACCCAGCGCTGCCCGCACCCCTTCTAATAACGTTTCTAACTCTTCACAGGAGACGTCGATTCGGGGAGCGCCCTCCGGCGCCGGCGGCTTCACTACTTACTCTCCTGCAGCAACTCATGAAATCGGCGATGGAGTGGAAGCCCCAGCACCTCTTTGATCGACCGGTTCGGCCGATGCGTCTGATCGTCTTTGCCGCGCCCTGTGGTTCGTCCCAACACCATCCAGTTCGCCGCCCGATAGCAGGTCCCGCGGAATCGTTCCGGGTCGATGAAGGTTTCCAGAAAATAGATCGGGTGCCCGTAGATGCGTTCCCAATCCTGCGAGATCTGGCGGGCCATGCGGCCGAGGAGGTGCGAAGCCAGGTGCGGGATAGTGACCCACGGCAGAATCAGAAAGCGCGTGTTGTAGGCGAGGAAGCGGATGTTGCGCCGCCGCGCCTCGCCGTTCCAGCCGATGAAGCGGTCCCGGCTGGACAAGTGCCGTGGCGCCGAACTCCACGCCAGACACGCCACCGGCCTCCGACCCAGAGGGTGCCCCGCCCACACCAGATACTTCAGGTGCTCGCCCACGGGCTGCTCATAACGCAGGTAGTGGAACTGTTCCATCAGGCTATGGAACAGCGGTTCGTCGGCGGTGCGCCGCACGAGTTGAATCTCAAGCGGACCCAACGCTCCCAGCGGCATCGTCAGCGGCGTGGTGTCGATCAGGACTGCTTCCGGCCGTGGACGCGCCGTGCGCCGCTGACCGGCGATGCGCCAGCGTACTGGCGGCAACTCGATCTCGCCGGCCCGCTCCAGCATCAGCAGCAGGCCCCGGCACACCACGTCGCGCAATGCGCCGTTGGCCTGTTTCCAGCCCAGTGCCTCGCACAGTTCCCGCGACAGTTTCCACCGGCTGCTGCCGGGACGCTCCCGGATGAACTCTCTCAAGAAAGCGATCTGCTCACGGTCGATTGTTTGCCCACGATAGCGCCACGTTTCCGCTTCCGGCATAACCGCAGCATGCCAGAAAGGAACGCAGAACGCAAGCCTTTTGTTGTGGGGGCTATTTCAGCTGACTTTTCGCCACACCGGAGCGGCTTCCGTGTCCGGGTTGCCCGCCGCCAGCAGCAACTGCGCCTGATGCGCCTGGAGCACACGGGAGGGCTCTTTGCCGCTCGGCCACCACACGAATCGCCCCTGCGATAGTCGTTTCTGCGCCAGCCAAAACCCCTGGCCGTCATAGACCAGGATACGGATCGAGGTTCCACGCCGGCTCCGGAATACAAACAGGCATCCCGAGAAGGGATCTGCTTGCAGCGTGTCCTGGCACAGCCTGGCAAGCGAGTCGATGCCCTTCCGGCCATCGACCGGCTCGATCGCCACCAGGACGCGCATCTGCGGTGTGATCTGGATCACGCCGACTCCCACAGTGCCCGGCTCAGTCCGGCGAGATCGGGCGCGGTGGTCCCTTTCCACTGGATGCGCATCTTGCCGCGCGGCCCTTCCACCTCGATGACGCACTCCGTCAGGCCGGGGCCAGCCGGTGCCACCAACTCCAAAAAGCCAGCCGGCGGCGCAGGTGCTCGCCTGACTGCGGGCTTCGCCGATGCCACCATGCGTTTCAGCTTGTTGTGTTCCAGGCGCAGAGTCTTGGCGGTACGGAACAACCCATGCTCCCGAGCCACCTCCGCAGCTGCCGCCCACAACGGCGCCGGAATCGGCAAACGGCCACGGTGGGACTTCCGCCAACGCTCGAAGCGTCGGTAAATCCTCTCCATGCCAACCGGAATCTCAGACTGTGTCTTGGTGGCCATCGTCGATCCTCCGCCCCTGAAGGGGCTGGACCGACGTTACCAACTACGCCTGGGCAGCGTCATGCAGGCTTACCGAAAGCTCACCGAGGGCCTGCGGTATCGCGAGATCGGCCAGGTGTTGCAGATGTCGCTAGGCGCCGTATCGCTTTCTTTGACGCGATCCCTGGCGCGGCTGGCGCGGGCCGCCGAACGGTGAGACCAGTGGGGCGGACTCCCTGGGGGCACCCTCTGAATCTCCCTCTGAGTCCACCCCCCGGTCGGCCTGCCGGCGATTGTGAGCTTTCGGGAGGCGTGCGTAAAGTCCCTGCAACATTATTTCAGCGAGAAATAGGTCGGGCCAAAATCCGGCGAACCGAAGAGGGGCCGTCCTTTAGGCGGCGGGCGGTTTGGGATCTTGCTGACGCCAGCGCGGTGCAGTTTTCTGATTTCACCAGTGTTAACGGCCGCGGTCGCCGGGCGACCCAGCAGGTTACCCGGTCCGCCGGGCATGTGCCAGGCGATAGCGCTCGCGAGGTAATCTGGATAGGGGGGAGCGGAAGGGCCGGGAGGACCTGCAAACGCTACTACCGCCCGGCAGAAGCCTTTACTTGGGCGTTGTACGGTCATATGGCGGGAAAACGGCGTGACTCTACAAGAGCGACCTTAGCCTCCGGATTAGCGGCCATCCACTCGGAGCCGTTCACATTCACTTCCAAGAACTTACTTCGCCGCCGCGCCAAACACACGCACCTCCACCTCAGCTTCCCCGCGAGCAAGATCAGTCACCAACCCCGGCACGCCACGCAAAGTCTTATCAAAAAAAACCCGAGTACACGTGGTGATCAGATTCAGAATACGCAAATGAGGCGTGGCGGCCTGAACATCCTTGGGCCAAATGTTGATGGTTCCGGCGTCCGGCCGCCCGAGCTGCCGGACATCGAGAAAGCTGTTGTGGGATATCCCCGGCGTCTTGATAGTAACGTGGTAACTTCCGCCGGCCACCGTCCCGTACAGCTTCTCTCGTGCTTCGGCTTGACGCGCCGAACGCTGCTGCGCGTAGGCCTCCCGGTTTGTGCCCATCTTCGTAAAAACCTCCGCGGGCAACTCGGGATCCAAATGGTCGATCATCATGAACGGTTGTTCCATACTCCGGCCGTTCTGGTCGAGCCAGAAGGGTTCCCAGGAGAAGCTGCCGTCCTGGTTCAGACACGCCTTCACTCGCCTTTCGAGTTGGCACACCCGGGCCGCGTTTCGTCCGCCCCGCGAATGGCCGAACACGCCGATACGATTCATGTCCAAACGCGAGTAGAAAACAGACTCCCGGTCGCTTCCCAGACCCGCCAGCCTGTCAATAACGAACACCACATCCGCCGCCTCCGCCTCAGTGATCTCCTTCTCGAAGCTTTCAGCATCAGGCGTGTCGCGCCGCGCCCGATCCCAGAACTCATCCGCCGTTTTCACCACGTGTCCATCAGGGCAAACCATCCCGGGCGCTTCAGACGGGTGCTCAACGCCCACCACGACGTACCCGTGACTGGCAAGCTCCTCCATTTGAGTCGTGTAAGCAATCGCGGTCGTTCCTCCACCTGGAGAGAAGACCAGGACCGGGAACTTCGCCCCGGGAACCATCGGCACTCTTTCGTAAGAGTGCGATTTCAATTCGCCGGAGGCAATCGAAGACCAGGTCGGGCCGAATAGCTTCGAAAGCGCGCCGGTCCCAGTGCTGGAATGGAGACGCTCGATGCCGGGCATGTAAGCGGCGGGAACGCTTCCCGCGCGGGCGGCTGGATACCAGATGCGAACTACAATCTCGCGGGTTTCCAGTCCTGCGCGCTTCGAATCCGCCCAACACAGCGAAACGCGGCCTACAGGGTGTTCTCCCGTAGGAACCGGCAAATCCCCGCTGATTGCCAGGAATGGCAAGCTCCATGCGATCGCGACCAGTGTGGCAAGAGTGGGCCTTCGGACCCGCATCGTCAACTCCGAAGATGAATAAGGCTACACTAGGTAGACACTCGGAGGTGTGGTTTTGTTCCCTGGTCTGCTTAGCCGCTTTGGAGAAGCTCGCGCAAAACAGGTGCCCGCGCCGCTTTTATTTGAAGGAGTTTGTCTCCTGCATGCCGGCGCAGGAAACGCCCCTTTGCGCTCTCAACAACGTGAGTAAGTTCCCGCGATGACGCGCGAAACGATCCCACCCCTGACGGATGTGCGCTTCCAGATCGGGCCAACTGAATCGGGCGCCCGGCCCCGTCGCATCGCTCTCGCGTTGGTGCTGTGTCTGGCTTTGTGGTTCTACTACGCGTCCATCGACGGAGCCTTTCGCCGGCCTTCGACCGCCGCCTTTGCCCCTCCGCCATTTATGGCGAACGAGGTTGCACGGTCTATTGGGGCATCCTGGGAGGCCGTCTCCGTAACGAGCGGAGATGGCACTGTGCTCAGTGCATGGCTCTTCCGACCGGCTCTGCCAAATGGCCGCTCGGTTCTTCTAATGCACGAAACCGGTGGAACGCGGCTGAACATGCTCGCTGACGTCAGCTGGCTTCTGCGTCGC
>Ga0302320_10020522_pt1 | contig 13180 bp, 11 predicted proteins | sample Bog_T0_3_FD_202130 | JGI IMG/M metagenome (GOLD analysis project Ga0302320, IMG submission 202130) | Peat permafrost microbial communities from Stordalen Mire near Abisko, Sweden - Bog_T0_3 | ecosystem: Environmental > Terrestrial > Soil > Wetlands > Peat | place: Sweden: Abisko, Stordalen Mire...
CTCAAAGGCAGCCTGCTGGTCGCGCAATGCGGCAAGGGCAACTTCGTCTATACCTCCCTCTCGTGGTTCCGCCAATTGCCCGACGGCGTGCCTGGAGCCTACCGCCTGTTCGCCAACCTGGTTTCCCTTGGAAAATGAAGTCCACTCCCGCCGCGCCCGGCCCGCCAATAAATAGTATTGACACAGAGGAAACCGGCCTCCCTGGCTTGCGCACGTGGCGCAGGGTCTATCTCCTGGTGCTTGGCCTGTTCGTGCTGTGGGTGGTTCTCCTGGTGGTCCTGGAGAAGATCTTCTCATGAACCCGCTGGATTACCCAGTCACCGCTCGAAGGAGTCTCGCCCTCGCGTTGAGAGCAATCCGCAATCCGCAATCCGCAATCCGCAATCGAGTCGGGACCCTGCCGGCGCTGGAAGAGACCATTGCATGAACCCGCTGGATTACCTGGTCCTCTTCGCGACGATGCTGGGGATTGCGGCCTACGGCATCTGGCTCACACGCGGCCAGCGCGGGTTGCGCGCCTACCTCAAGGGCAGCGGCACAACCGGCTGGCTCACCATCGGCCTTTCCGTCATGGCCACACAAGCCAGCGCCATCACCTTCCTCTCCATGCCCGGCCAAGGCTACGAAGACGGGCTTGGCTTCGTGCAGAACTACTTCGGGATGCCGCTCGCCCTGATCATCGTGGCGGCGGTCTTTTTGCCCATGTTCCGGCGCTGCAACGTCTATACCGCGTACGAGTTTCTCGGCCGCCGCTTCGACACCAAGACGCGCCTGTTAGGCGCGGGCCTGTTTCTCCTCCAACGCGGCCTGGGCGCGGGCATCACCATTTACGCGCCCGCCATTGTTCTTTCCACCGTCTTCGGATGGCCCCTGGGTCTCACGATCGTTCTCAGCGGAATGCTGGTCATCATCTACACCGTCACGGGCGGCAACGAAGCGGTCAGCCAGACGCAGAAATACCAGATGATCGTCATCTTCGGCGGAATGGCCGCGGCGTTTGTCGTGCTATTGACAAAGCTCCCCGCCCAGCTCACCTTCCCCGACGCCCTGCACCTGGCGGGGACGTTTAAGAAACTCAATGCGGTTGACTTCTCCCCGGACCTCCACCGGCGTTACACCTTCTGGTCCGGTCTTATCGGCGGCTTGTGCCTGTCGCTCTCCTATTTCGGCACCGACCAATCGCAGGTGCAGCGTTACATTTCGGGCGCATCGCTGCGTGAGTGCAGGCTCGGCCTCATGTTCAACGCCGTCTGCAAAATCCCGATGCAATTCCTGATTCTCCTGCTCGGTGTCCTGCTCTTTGTCTTCTATCAGTTCGAGACCCCGCCCGTCTTCTTCAATCAATCCTCCTGGAGTGCCGCCGAAAAACGCGACTCCGAAAAGACCTACGTCATCGAACAGGAATTCGCCGTCGCTTCCGCCAATAAGCAGCAGGCCATCAATGACTGGCTCGACGCCCGCCGCCTCCACGACCCCGCCGCCGAAACCAACGCCCGCGCCCAGGTCCTCGACGCCCACCGCCAAACCGAAGCCGCCCGCGCCGAAGCCCGCGCCGCCTTGCGCGCCGCCGACGCCCACGCGCAGACCAACGACGGCGACTACGTGTTCATCACCTTTATCCTATCCCATCTGCCGCATGGCGTGATTGGCCTGCTGGTGGCGGCGTTTTTTGCCGCGGCCCTGTCCTCCAAGGCCGCCGAACTGAGCGCCCTCGGCTCGACAACCTCGGTGGATTTTTACCGTCACTTGCTCAAGCGCGAGGCGAGCGAGGAGCATTACGTCAAAGCGTCCAAATGGTTCACGGCGATCTGGGGAGTGGTGGCGCTGGGCTTCGCGCTGTTCGCGCACTTGCAGGAGAACCTCATCCAGGCCGTCAACATTGTCGGCTCGGTTTTTTACGGCGTGGTGCTCGGTTTGTTCTTGGTCGCGTTCTTCGTGAAATGGGTGCGCGGGACGGCCGTCTTTTACGCCGCCCTTCTTGCCCAAGCCCTGGTCTTCAGCCTCTATTTCACCCTCAGCATCAGCTATCTTTGGTACAACCTGATCGGCTGCGCCGCCTGCGTCCTTTTCAGCCTCCTCATCCAAGCCGCGCAGGTTAAGATCAAAGACCAAGGAGCCTCCGCAAAATAACTCAAAGAACTGCCGCCTCAGAATCTTTCCGTCTGGCAAGCGACATTTGATTTTTTGACGGAGCAGCGTAAAATCACAATATGAAATCCGCCATTCGCCTGCTTTTCCTGGTTGCCGGACTCGTCCTCACGGGTTGCGGCAAGAACGACTCCGGCACTTCCACCACTGTCGTGCCGGCGGACAACACTCCGGCCCCCGCTCAGTCCGGGAACGGTTATCTCGGCGCGATGGTCAAAGCCGAGCAACAAGCCGTCAAAACAGTTGACCTGTCCTCGCTGAACAGGAACCTCGAGCTTTTCAACGCGAATGAAGGAAACTACCCCGCGGACTTGAATGAGTTGGTCACCAAGCATTACATCAGCCAAGTCCCGCCCGCGCCGGCCGGCATGAAGCTGGTCTATGACGCCGCGCAGGGCAAAGTGACCATCGCGCCAAAGTGATGCAGCGAATGTTGAATTGTGAATTGTGAATTTAGAAACTGACTTCACTTCACTATTCACTATTCACTATTCCTAATTCTCAGGGAGCCATCTCCACCTGTTCTTGTTGCAGCCAGCCGCTATGATTGGCGGCGTCCGCGGCTTCCAGCCAGCCGTCTTTGCGATCCAAAACCAGCAGTTCCGCGCCGTCATGCACGGTGAACACGCCCGTCGCTTCCTCCAATGGACTCCGTCGCGCAACGGCTTCCGGCACAACCACCACCACGGACTGCACCCCGTAACGCGCCTCCATTGCCAGACCCAGACAAATCATCCCGCACACGAACCCCGCCGCCAGCGCCCAGACCAGTCCGCCGCTTGATTTCTTCCACGCGGGCCAAATTTGCCGACCTGTCAACACGATAAACAACAGCGCCCCAAATGCCGACGCGGGCGCCGTCCATTCGTCCAGCGTGAAGAGCGAGGCCCACCGCGTCCAGCGGTTCCCCGGAAGCGCCGGCGCGCCCAGGCCCGGCTGGCTGCGCGCAAACTGCAGGTTCGCCCGCACATCCGGATCGCGCGGCGATAGTTGCTCCGCGCGCCGCCAAGCGCAAATCGCGCGCCCGATCTGCCCGTCCTTGAACCACGCATTGCCCAGATTGAAATACATCGCCGCCGACACCTGCCCGCTCCGCGCCATTTTCTCATAGGCTGCAACTGCCGCCGCGTAATGCCCTTCCTCGTAAAGTTTGTTCGCCTGGTCGAACGAGTCGGAGACCACATCGGCGCGCGCGCCGGCAGCCGCTGTCAACAGCAGCATCAAGACCCCTGCGCCTTGCGCAAGGCTCTTTCGAGCCGGCACTCCAGGCGGCGGGGACATCTTTTGCAATTCATTCAAGGCACTTTTCACCTTGGGAATCAGCGCGGCCAGTTCGCTCGCCGTCTGTTCAGGCGCAAAACGGAATTGGTCGCACGCGCGAAACAACTCCCGCGCCAGCGCCTCCGCCGATTCGCTCAATCCCCCGCCCCGCGCCTCTTCGAGCACCGCCTCCGTGATGGCCGAGGCCGGCAGATCCAGCCGTTCCCCCAGTTGCTCCTGGAGAAGCCGGGAAACCGTCGCGTAAAACGCCCCGGCATCATCCGCCCCGGCGCGCGCGGACAATTCGGCCAACCCCTCCTCCACCAGCCGCGCCACGGCCCGCTTCCGAAGCAGCCGCGGGTTGTTCGCCAGATTGTCCTTGTGCCGCCGCCAGAACAGCGCGCAAATCCAGGCCAGCGGTGCGATGGCCTGCCAAAGAAGAAAACCGGGCCGTTGCAGAAGCGGCGCGCCTCCCTTCGTCAGCGGGCCGGGGCGAACCTTTATGTTGACGATCTCCTGCGCCGGCGGCGGCGCTTCGGGCGTCCCGGCGGCGGGGGCCGAAACCGAAGGCTGCGGCGTGGCCGCTGCTGGCGTCACATGCAACGCAATGGCCGGATGGGTCAACGTGCGAAACGCGCCGCTTCTCGGATCAAAATAGCTGAACGCAAACGCCGGGATTTCCTTCACACTCGCATTCTCCGGCGTGACCACCTGCTCAAAATACTTCGCCCCTTCGATTTGTAACGGGTCGCTGCTTTCAAACTTCTTCACCGGCGGATAGCTCTTGAAGTCGCGCCAGCCCAATTCATCAATGCCCAACGAAAGGCGGTCAAACGCCCCTTTCCCCGCGATCTTGATCTTCAGCGTCACCGGATCGCCGACCGCCACCGTGGTCGGACCAGCCTCGTACTGCGCCAGCGAAAATTCGCCCACCGCGCCATTGAACCCGGCGGGAACATTATTGGTGGGAACCGGCAGCACATGAAATGTCAGCGTGTCGCTGCTCGGATTAACCGGAGTTGTGGACAGGTTGCCAAAGAAATCCCGGCTGGTTATCAAACGGAGGCTCCAAGTCGCAGGCCCGAGGGTCAAGTCGCCAGTCTTGTTCGGCGTGATCGGGACGCGGAAGTCCAGGTAATTGTAAACCGACCCCTGAATGTTGACTTGAGGAGCCTGGCCGCGAAAATCAGGCATGGTGCCCATCGTAAAATCATCGCTACTCAATTGCGGCGGCTGCACTCCGGTAGCCGCCAGACAATAACACCGGATCTCCAGTGGAATGACTTCACCGGCGTAAATCGTGTTCGTGGCCGCAATGAGCCTGACGAACGCCGGTTCGGGCTTGCCAGGTGTGGACGGCAGATTTCCTTTGACAACCTTCAACGTCAGCGGCTTGCTCGCCAGAGTTTTCCCATCCACGACAGCCTGCATGGCGGGAATGGTGAAACTCCCCTCGCGGGTGGGACGCACCTCCATGGTAATCGTGGTCTTGGACGTCATCTTGGAACCATCGAAGACCATCTGCGTGTTCCTGCCTGTCCCGCCATACTGCAAACCCTGCACTGCCGGCGGGTTGGGATCTCTCTGGAACGATCCGTTTTCCGCAGTCATGTTCAACGTCGTTGTTTCCCCCAGGCTGATTGTGTCGCGGTCCAGCGTCGCATCAAATTGCGCCTGTCCCAGCGCTGCGGACGCGGCCAGCGCCCAGCCCGCCAGAAAAAGCACAGCCTGGCAAATCCGTCCCCGCCGCCAATCCCGCATCCTGAGTGTAATCTCCAATCGGTTCACATTTACCAAGACAATCTAATGCCAGCTTCCGTTCACAGGGTAAGCAGGCGTGGGTTGCAGATTTCGGATTGCGGATTGCGGATTGGAAGAAGCGCGCTCCAAGCACAGACCGAATGCCATTCCGGCTGCTGCTATTCGGAGGACCACCCGCGCCCTTGGGTACTCGTAAAATCCGCAATTTAGCATCACCCTTCCTTTCTCGGAAACAGTGCAAAAACCTCCCCCAATTCCTGCCCCGACGCGATAGCCCCCGGCGGTTCCACCAGACTCGTCGTCATCTCCTTGAACCCCAATTGCCGCTGGAGTTTTTCCGCCGTGCCGGGAATTACCGGCCAAAGCAGAACCCCTAGCGCGCGGCACACTTCCGCCAGCGTGTAGAGTATATCATCCAGCCGCGCCACCTGCGCCGGGTCCTTCGCCAGCTTGAACGGGCTGGTCTGATCAATGTATTGGTTGGCCTTCGTGATCAAGGCCGAGATCGCCAGCAACGCCCCCTGCAATTGATTCCCGCGATAACACGCCAGCACACGCTCCCGGCATTCCGAAACCTCCGCCGCCAGTTGCTGACTCCCGCCCGGCACGCGCCCGCCGCGATAGCGTTTGATCATCGAAAGCGAGCGGTTGACCAGGTTGCCCAGCCCGTTGGCCAGCTCGGCCTGATAACGTGAGCGAAAACCGGCATCCGTCCAATTCCCGTCCGGCCCAATGTCCAGTTCCCGAATCACATAATACCGGAACGCATCCAGCCCCCACTCATCAATCACCGCCACCGGGTCCACCACGTTCCCCGTGCTCTTGCTCAATTTCTCCCCGTCCTTCTGCCACCACCCGTGAACCAAAATCTGCCGCGGCATCGGCAAACCCATCGCCTTGAGCATGATCGGCCAGAACACCGCGTGAAATTTCAGAATGTCCTTCCCGATCACCTGAACGTCGGCAGGCCATAACTCAAGTGGAGAATTTTGAGTGGAGAGTGGAGAGTGGAGCCAGGAAAGCAACTGGCCTTTCTCTTCTGCCGAGAGTTGTTGTGAGCCAAGCGCACTGAGCACGCCGGCATCGCCGTGTGCCGAAGGAATGCTGATGTAATTGACCAGCGCGTCGAACCAGACATAAGTGACGTAACCGGCGTCAAACGGGATGGGAATCCCCCAATTCAGCCGCGCCACCGGACGGCTGATGCACAAGTCCTCCAGCTCGTTGTTCTTCAAGAATCCGAGGATTTCATTGCGGCGCGCTACCGGCACAATAAAGTCCGGGTGCGCCTCGATATATTCCATCAGCCAAGCCTGATGCTCCCCAAGTTTGAAATAATAATTCTCCTCCTCCAGCTCGATCACCTTTCCGTAAGCCGGATCGAACGAACCGTCCGGCAGGCGGTCCTTCTCCGTCAAGAATGTTTCCGCCGCCGTCGAGTAAAAGCCCCGGTGCGTCTTCTTGTAAAACCGCCCCTCCGCGTGCAGCCGTGCCAAAATCGCCTGCACCACCGCCTTGTGGCGAATTTCGGTGGTGCGCACAAAATCGTCGTTCGAAAGCCCCAATTTCCGGGCGAACTCCCGCCACGCCACCGCCAGCCCGTCGCAATATTCGCTCGGACTCTTCCCTTCCGCCTGCGCCGCCAACTGCACCTTTTGCCCATGCTCGTCCAGCCCGGTCAGAAAAAAAACTGGTTCGCCCAGGCAGCGCCTGGCCCGCGCGATCACATCCGCAATGACCTTCTCGTAGGCATGGCCCAGATGCGGCTGGCCATTGACATAATCAATGGCTGTTGTCACATAAAAACATTTGCTCATCAGCGCCATACTGTGGGGTAGAACCCAATTCTTGGCAACTGGCAACTGACGGTTCAACTGCCAATCTGACTCCCCGATTGGCGTCAGGACGTTCTTCTTTTCGCTGAACTCCCCTACCCGTCTCGTGCCCGCAGTTGGCGCGCCGGGACTTCTCCGGGTCTCCCAAATTGCCGTCGGCTCTTTCTTCGCGTGCCATGCTCTTCGACCCCGGCAGGTTCCCGACCGCCTCACCGTTAGGTGGCTGGTTAAGCCTTTCCATTCAGTCCCTTCGTTCTGAACCTAGTCATGTTCTTCCTTGCCAAGTTCGAGGGACTTTCACACCCAGAGCCGACGACCTTTGCTTGGCGCACCGCATCGTACTTTTGTCAGGCCTGCCTTTTCGCCCGACGCGGGGAACAAAATAATAATCAAAACCACGCCCCGAGGAAAGAAGATCGCGACAGGAAATTCTAATAAAGGAGTCAGCGACCTCCGGCAGAGCCGGAGGCTTGGAATAGCGGGAGCGGCTCAAAGCCGCTGCCCTCCGGACTCCAATTCCAACGTCCTCTTGCGCTATGACATCCTCTCTTGTCGATTGTCTGACCCCTTGGACTATCGACGCCCTCTCTGATTCCATGCTCCGGGTCATTTGAACGCCACTATTACTGGCTCTCACCGCCTTTGCTCGCCAAGGGCGTCCCGGCAAAGTGCAATGAAACCGTCCCCTTTTCCCAGAATGCTGAAATCGTCAAACTCTGGGAGTCTCTCCGGCAGAGCCGGAGGATTTATGTACCATTAAGATTAGGATTAAAAGGGGCACCCATGACTGTGATATGCGCCCGGACGGCGCCCGAAGACATGAGGTGCTTGCGGAACCGGAGAGGTGTGCTAGATTGAGACATTGCAGTTAGTTGACAGGTAGTTGGCAGGTTTAAACCATGAAGAAAACCGTTTTATTGCTCGCGGACGCCGCGCCGTAAAGGCGGCAACACTTACGGTGCAAGACGGCACATTATCACAGACAGCCAGCAGGCCGGTGGAAAACGCGGCGCTGCGGTGGTTTGCGCTGGTGACAGCGGCGGCCACTTTCGTGCTGGTCTGGATGGGCGGACTGGTGACGAGCCACGAGGCGGGGATGTCGGTGCCGGACTGGCCGACCACTTACGGCTACAACCTGTTTTTCTTTCCGGTGTCGAAATGGCTGGGGGGGATTTTTTTTGAGCACACTCACCGGCTGGTCGCGTCGGGGGTCGGTCTGCTCACGACCATTCTCGCTCTGTGGCTCTTTGGACGGAAGTGCCGTCCCCTGCTCCGCTGGGGAGGCGTCTTGATGGTGCTGTCGGGCGTCGTGCTTTGCGTCATTGCACAATCCGCAATCCGTCCCGATGAATCGGGACGATCCGCAATGCAGCCCCCGGCCCATTTGGATGAGTTTTTGATGATGGCGGCCATTGGGGGAGTGGCTTTTGCGGCGTCTTTTTACTGGCCGAAATGCGAGGCCTCCCCGAAGTGGATGCGATGGCTTGGTGTGGCGGCGTTTTTCGCAGTGGTCGCTCAGGGTGTTTTGGGGGGATTGCGGGTGACGCTGTTCAAGAATGAACTGGGGATTTTCCACGCGACGCTGGCACAGTTGTTTTTCCTGCTAATGTCGGCCATCGCGCTGTTCTTGGCGGGTTTTTGGCGCAAGTTGCCGGCGCCGGGGGAGAGGGACACAAGAGGGATGCGTTATTTTTTCGCGGCGGCGACGCTGTTGATTCTGGGGCAGTTGGCGCTGGGAGCCACGATGCGGCATCAACATGCGGGATTGGCCATACCGGATTTTCCCGCGGCTTACGGCAAGATCTGGCCGGACACTTCATCGGCGGCGATTGCCAATTATAACATGGAACGAACCCGTGGGGTTGGGCTGCTGCCGATCACGGCCTTTCAGATCGTTCTGCAAATGGCTCACCGAATGACGGCGGGGGCTGTTTTGGTGACGGTGGCAATTTGCGCGTGGCTGGCGCGGCGGCAACTTGGCGGGCGACATCTCTTGAGCCGGCTGGCGTTGGTGTGGTTGTGTCTTATCCTCGCGCAAGTTTTTCTCGGGGCGGCGACGATCTGGACCGGGAAATCGGCGGACATTGCCACGGCGCATGTGGCGTGCGGGGCGTTGAGCCTGGCGCTGGGAGGGCTGATTACGATTATTTCGTTCCGATGTCTGGCGGCGGCGGAGCGGCAGAATTGCGAAGCTCGGCCGGCAGCAACCGATGAAGTTGAACCATGGATTTCACAGAGCGGCACAGCAGCAAGATTATGAAAGCAGACGTTTCGACATTGGCTGTGGCGGGCGCGCTGGAGAAGGCGCGGGCGGCGGACAAATCGGCAGCGGCCATTCTTTGTGAGTTGTTCAAGGTGCGGCTGACGGCGTTGGTATTGTTGACGGCGTTTGTCGGTTTTTACGCGGGGTGGAGCGGCCCGATGGCCTGGGGGTTGATGCTCAATACGGTGGCCGGCACGGCTTTGCTGGCGGCGGGCGCGTCGGCGTTGAACCAATGGATGGAACGCGACGCGGACGCGAAAATGCGGCGGACGATTGACCGTCCGCTGCCGTCGGGTCGGATCACGGCGGAAGGGGCGCTGGTCATCGGCGGGGTTTGCGCGGGAGCGGGACTGCTGTGGCTGGCGCTGGCGGTGAACGCGCTGACGGCGCTTCTGGGTGCGGCGACGCTGGGGATTTACTTGCTGGTCTATACGCCGCTGAAGCGGGTGACGACTTTGAATACCGCGATCGGAGCTGTGCCGGGCGCGCTGCCGCCGCTGATGGGGTGGACGGCGGCGCGGGGAGAAATGAGCGGCGAGGGATGGGCGCTGTTTGCGATTTTGTTTTTTTGGCAGATGCCGCATTTCCTGGCGATCGCCTGGATTTACCGGGAAGATTACGCGAGGGGTGGATTTGCAATGCTGCCGGTGAAGGACCCGACGGGAGCGCGGACGGGAAAACAGGCGGTATGGCACGCGCTGGGGTTGCTGCCGGTGAGCCTGTGTCCTTTCGTGTTCGGGGCGGCAGGGCCGGTTTATTTGGCGGGGGCGCTGGCGCTTGGAGCGGGATATTTGTGGCGGGCGGTTCAATTTGAGCGGCGGATTAGCATGGAGGGGGCGCGGCGGTTGTTTTATGCTTCGATTCTTTATTTGCCGTTATTACTTGCGCTAATGGTGTTGGATAGGAAGTGAAGCGTTATTAAAAACAGAGGGGAGGCATTTGCGCAGGGGGGGCTGTCGGAGTTAATTTGAAGACGAGAAGCGGTTGTTGCTGGAGCGAGAAGCGGATCATGCAGGAAACATCACACGCGCCCGAGGCGCATCACGAAGAATTGGGGTTTTGGCGGAAATATGTTTTTTCCACCGACCACAAGGTAATCGGCATACAGTACGGGATCACCGCGCTGCTGTTCATGCTGTTCGGGTTCGGGCTGATGCTGCTGATGCGCTGGCAACTGGGGCACAGCGGGCAGGCCGTCCCGATCATCGGCAAATTGCTGCTGAAACTGCATGGGGCGGACATGATCGGCGCGGACAAATCGGGGGCGGTCGGCGTCATTTCTGCGGATTTGTACAATTCGTACGGGGCGATGCACGGGACCATCATGGTGTTTCTGGCGATTGTGCCGCTGGCTTTCGGAGCGTTTGGGAATTATGTCACCCCGCTGCAAATCGGAGCGCCGGACATGGCGTTCCCGAGAATCAACATGGCCAGCTACCAGTTCTATGTGGTGGGGGGACTCATCATGCTGGCGAGCTTTTTCGTTCCCGGCGGCGCGGCGAAGTCGGGCTGGACTTCGTATTCGCCGCTGGCCACGGTGGCGGACTTGCACCGGCCCAACGGGCAGACCTTCTGGCTCATAGGGATGGTATGCCTGATCAACTCGTCGCTTCTGGGATCGGTCAATTTCATCAGTACGATTGTGCAATTGCGGGTCAAGGGGTTGGGCTGGATGCGGCTGCCGTTTTTCGTCTGGGCGCAATTTGTGACGGCGTTTTTGCTGCTACTGGCGTTTCCGCCGCTGGAAGCGGCGGGGTTTTTGCAACTGTCGGACAATTTGCTGGACACGAGCTTTTTCCTGCCGACGGGCCTGGTGGTATCGGGGACGGCGCTGCATGTGAGCGGGGGCGGCAGCCCGTTGCTGTGGCAGCATCTGTTCTGGTTTCTGGCGCATCCGGAGGTATATGTGTTAATCCTGCCGGCGATGGGGATCGTGACGGAGATCATTGCGAACAACACGCGCAAGCCGATCTGGGGCTACCGCTCGATGGTGTATGGGGCGCTGGTGATCGGGTTTCTGTCGTTCATCGTGTGGGCGCACCACATGTATTTGACGGGAATGGGGACGAGGATCGCGACGTTTTTCCAGACGACAACGATGATGATTTCGATTCCGTCGGTGATCATTCTGACATCGCTGTTCATCTCGCTGTGGGGAGCGTCCATCCGTTTCACCGTGCCTATGCTGTTCGCGCTGGCGTTTCTGCCGATGTTCGGGATAGGGGGTCTGACGGGGCTGCCGCTGGGGTTCAATGTGAGCGACATCATGCTGCACGACACCTATTACGTGATCGCGCATTTTCATTACATTGTCGCGCCGGGGACCATTTTTGCGCTGTTCGCCGGGATTTATTACTGGTTTCCGAAGGTGACGGGGCGGTTTATGAGTGATTTCTGGGGAAAGGTGCATTTTGCGCTGTCATTCATATTTATGAACGGGGTGTTTCTCCCGATGTTTTTTCAGGGTTTGGCGGGGATGTCGCGGCGGATGTATGACGGCGGCCTGACTTACCTGGCAGCACCGGGGGCAAACGGCTCGGACGGAATCCCGGGCTTGAGCAAGTTCGTGACGTACGACTTGAACCGGGTGATTTTTGTGTCGGCGGTTTGCCTGGCGATCGCGCAAATTCCGTTCATCGTCAATTTTTTCTGGAGCATCCGGCATGGCGAGAAAGTGACTTCCGACAATCCGTGGGAGGCGACGACGCTGGAGTGGCAGACACCGACGCCGCCGCCGCACGGCAATTTCACCAAACCGATGGAAGTATTTCGCGGCCCTTATGAATACAGTGCGCCCGGGCAGGAGCGCGATTTCACCCCGCAAAACGAGCCGGACGCGGCAGAACCAATGACGCATGGAAATCCCGTACGCAGTTAGACCGAGGCCGGATACCGGCCTCTACAACGCCAAGATGGGCATCTGGCTGTTCCTGGCCTCCGAGGTCATGCTGTTCGGCGCGCTGTTTTCCTCTTACATTTTACTGCGCGTGAACGCCGATCCGGGGACCTGGCCGCTGCACCTGCTCAACGTCAGGCTGGGCGCGCTGAACACGGTGGTGCTCATTCTTTCGAGCGTGATGGTGGTTTTTGGGTGGGCGTCGCTGAAGATGAACGATTTCCGGGCTTACAAGCGTTATCAAGGTGTGACGCTCCTGTGCGCGCTGACGTTTCTTTGCATCAAGAGCTACGAATACCGGGACAAGTTCAATCACTACGAGGTGCAGCTCAAGAACGGCACGATTTACGACGGGCATATTGACCGGGAAAACAAGGATACCAATTATTTTGCGTTCGAGGCGGCGCGGAAGGTTGACAGCCACGCGGATTTGATGCTGCCACCGGCGGCGGAACTGAAACTGGAGCCAGCGAGGATTCCGATGTCGAAGATCAAGGACCGCGCGGACGGCAGGGGCAAGGAGATCGAGAATTATGGGCCGTGGCACAGTTCGTATCTGGCGGTCTATTTTGTGCTGACCGGTTTGCACGCCTTGCATGTGATTGGCGGTGCGATTGTCATTTTTGCCATCTGGGGTCCGCTGGCCAAGCTCTGGAAGACGGACCCGGAGCGGTACATCAACCGGGTGGAGATCTCCGGCCTGTTCTGGCATTTCGTGGATCTGGTTTGGATTTTCCTGTTCCCGGTTCTTTACCTTTTGTGAGTAATATGAGCGAACACATCACAGAACACGCGGCGGAAGGGGCGGGACACTCCGTGGAGGAGGCCAAGAGGCACATGCGCACTTATGCCATCGTCGGCGTGGCGCTGATGATCGGCACGGTCCTGACCGTGTGGGCGTCCTACATCAACTTCCGCACACGGGAAATCAACATCATCGTGGCCCTGATCATAGCTTCCACGAAGGCCGCCTTGGTGGCGGGGTTTTTCATGCACCTGATTTCGGAAAAGAAGTTG
>Ga0302320_10020524_pt1 | contig 13179 bp, 10 predicted proteins | sample Bog_T0_3_FD_202130 | JGI IMG/M metagenome (GOLD analysis project Ga0302320, IMG submission 202130) | Peat permafrost microbial communities from Stordalen Mire near Abisko, Sweden - Bog_T0_3 | ecosystem: Environmental > Terrestrial > Soil > Wetlands > Peat | place: Sweden: Abisko, Stordalen Mire...
TCAAATTTCCGTTCGCGCCCACAACGCCGCCGGTTGGAGCGATTGGACAGTCCCAATCACCCAACCCGGCCTCTAATCCGGGTTTCGATCTCCGCCTTGCGGACGACGTTCAGTAGCCAGCATCCCTGACTGCATCGCGCCTGGCCTAGTCCGCGAGCCGGTAACGCCAGTAACTCGGGTCCCGGCTGGAATGCTTGAAGACAAGGATACCAATTCCGCCTTCCAGAATGCGGTAATGAATTTTGTACGATCAAGCGCATCCAATGGCACGCCGCGCCGCCTGCATGACTTCTTCATGCGTCCGCCCCTCCACTATTCCGGACGAAAGCTCCTGATCGCGTTTCAGGGCCTCCTTAAATGTGGCGCGCTCGTCTGCGTCTTTCAATCCTTCGTCAAAGCGCCTGCGCCAGGGCCGCACCCTCAGCGAGAGGAAGCTCCAGCGCCTCGGCTATCACTTGTTCTTTGGACATTGCAATAAACTACCAACTCCCGGACCTTCCGTCAACAATCCACGTCCTCTCATCCGTGTCCATCCGTGGTTCAATTCCCCACCTACCTCTGATACAGCGGGATATAATGATACGGCATCGCCAGCACCGTTACAAACACCGCCGTCTCATAAGTCGGCCCGAGTAACTGGCCCCGTTTATCATTCCAGTAACTCATATCTCCGTTATGAATCACCGTGGATAACATCGCACCCTTCATCTGCGCATACCATCGCGCCCATGGCTCCCCGCCAATCATATACTGCGCCGGCGCCGCGTAATAGCATCCGTAGGGCCACCACGCCTGCCCTTCATCCCCATGGGCAAACAGGTAATCCGATCCTGATTTAATATTCGGATCGTCATACCTCCCGCACACCTGCAGCGAGTAGATCGCCGCCGCCGTCCGCGCAAACGCCGGAGGCCCTTTCGGCTGATACGCAAACCCGCCCGTCGTCGCGTCATAACAGGAATCAATGAACTCAACAGCCCGGTCGATTGTAGCCTCCGGCACCGCCAGCCCCGCATTCTTCGCCGCCCGCAGCGCCGCCACCTGGAGCACGGTCACGGAGATATCCGCATCCTTCCCATCCGGCTTGTAGCGCCAGCCTCCCGCCGGGTTTTGTGCATTCACAATTACTTTCACAATCTGCTCCAGCCGCGGCCGCAGCAGTTCCGACCGCGTCTCCCCGTATAACTCGCACAGCGCCACCGTCGCGATCCCGTGGCTGTACATATATTTCCCCTGGTCCACATCGCGGAACAGCCCATCCGGTTCGATCTGGTCCACAAGGTATTGCATCCCTGCCGCAACATTGTGCCCGAACTCCCCTTCATCCGGCAGATTCCCGGCGCTCAGGAAAGCCATCAGCGCATAGCCCGTCATCGCCACCGGGTAAGCCGTCGATCCCGGCGCCTGCGTCCACGCCCCCGTAATTCCCTGCTGCTTCGCCAGGTAACTCAGCGCGCCATGGATCACCCCCTCCGTCACCGCATCCACCTTCACCGTGTCCTCCTCCGCCCGTCCGTCCACTCCGCAGAGCATCAAAAACCCTAAAACTCCCAACTGAAAAACCCGTTTCATAGTCCCTATTTCCCCCCGGAATCGTTCGAGAGGTTCCGCATATATTCCTCAATCATCGATCCATACTCCTGCGGATACTTCTCCGACTGTGATTCCTGGATCGCCGCCCTGTCCCGGTCCGGCAGCCCCGCGAATTGCCCCGTACCGGACGCGCCATTCCCCCCTGCCTTCGCGGCTCCCCCTTGATCCACCCATTTCTTCTCCGTAGCACCCTGGCCCTTCGGACCTGCCTCCCCCAACGATGCCCCGGACCCTTCCCCGCCATTCTGTGATCCGTTGGTCCCCTGGCTCTGCTGGCTCCCCTGCGCGCCCTGACTCCCTTGTGTGCCCTGACTCCCTTGCGTGCCTTGGCTTCCTTGGCTTCCTTGGCTTCCTTGGCTTCCTTGGCTTCCTTGGCTTCCTTGGCTCCCCTGGCTCCCCTGGCTCCCCTGACCCTGTTGGCCTTGTTGGCCTTGTTGGCCTTGTTGGCCTTGTTGGCCTTGTTGGCCTTGTTGGCCTTGTTGGCCTTGTTGGCCTGCCTGTCCTGCCTGTCCTGCCTGTCCTGCCTGTCCTGCCTGTCCTGCCTGTCCTGCCTGTCCTGCCTGTCCTGCCTGTCCTGCCTGTCCTGGCTGGCCCGCTTCTGTCCCCTGCCCTTCTTCATTCGACGCCAGCTCCCCGCTCCCCTTATTCCCCACCTCCGCAATCCCGGCCTGCGCTTCACCCATCGCCGCCTGCGCCGCCGCCAATGCCTCACCCGCCCGCTCCATCGCCGCCTGCGCCTCGGGTCCACCTCCCGCCGCCGCATCCGCCAGCGCTTGCTGCGCATCCCGCATTGCATCCCGCGCTCCTTGCGGCAGCACCTGCGGTTGCCCCGCCGCCTGGGCCGTAGAACGCTCCGCCTGCGCCAATTGCCCAGCCGCAGTCTGGGCCTGCGCCTGTTTCAACGCCGCCCCCACCTGCGCCGCCGTGGGCGCCATCGATTCCCCCATTGCGCGCGCCCGCCGTTGAATTTCATCCGCCAAGGCATCCTGCGTCTTGTAAAGCGCCCCCATCGCCGCCTTCTGCGCCGCCTCCGATCCCTGCCCACTCGCCTTTTGCGCCGCGTTTGCTTCTCCCGATCCCCCTGCCGCCTCCGCCTGTTCAAGCGCCTTCGCCGCCTCCCCGGCCATCCCCTGCCGCAAAGCATCCGTAGTCTTGTGGAGCGCCGCCTCCATCCCCGCCATCTGCCGTGCCCTCGCCGCCTCCGTCCCAACGCCTTTCAAGCCTTTCTGTCCGGCAATCCCCAGGTCCCGTTGCATCTGGATCAACCTCCCCACCCCTGCCATCTGCTTTTCCAGGTTGGCCAACTCCTGTTTCTGCGCCGCGAGTCCCGCCGCCTGCTGCGCAAGCTGCTGTCCCGCATCTGCCAGGCTTTGCAACGCACTCTGCTGTGCCGCCTCCGCCTGGCCGCTTTGTCCCCCGGCCTGCATTGCCTGCCCCGCATTATTCAAGGCCTCCGCCGCTTGCTGCAACGCGTCCGCCGCGGCTCCGGAACCCTCCCGCGCCGCCGCCTGTTGCAACGCCTGCGCCTGGGCAGCCAGCGTCTCCTGGGTCTGCGCGGCGGGCGCCGCTGCCGCCCCTGTCTTCAGCGCGTCCCCCTGCTGCACCGCCGCCGTCTCCCGCGCCGTCAAAGCCTTCACCCCATTCTCCAAAGCCTGCACCTGCTGCGCCGGGCTGGCCGCCGCGGGTGGCAGCGCGGCGCTCGTCGCCAGCCGCTGAGCCTGGTCCACAGCCGTCGCCGCTTCCGCCGCATGCAGCGCCGCCTGGTCCGCATCTCCATTCCCCTGACCCTGCTGCGCGGCATTCAGTGCTTCCGACGTGTTCGCCATGGCCGCCGCTCCATCGGCCATCGCCGCGGCCGCTGCCTTCGATTCTCCCTGCAAATCCTCCGCCGCCATCTGCGCCTTCGCCGCCAGCGACGTCTCCATCGGCACCAGGGCCGCCAATTGCGGCCTCAGTGCATCTTCCTGCTTCTTCAACGCCGCCGCCCGCGCATCCAGCGCCGCTTTCATCACCGGGTCATTCCGGATCGCATCCGCCGGGCTGCCCGCCGTAATCCCGCTTGCCGTAAAGCTGATCGACATCGCCCGGCTCGGCCGCCCTATCGCCGCATACATCGCCTTGTCCGTTGCATCGGGGTTTTCCGCGTCCGTCACCTTCTTCAGCGCCGCCGCGATTTGCGCCGCCTTCGTCGCAAGCGCATGCTGATCCCGCGACAGGTCCGCCAGGTCACCCACCGCGCGTCCGGCAGCCGGCTGCTCCCCTGTCTCCGCCGGGACCAAAGTCTGCGCCGCCGTCTCCAGTTGCTCCCGTGCCGCCGTCTCCGCGCTCACCGCCTCATCCATCTGCCCGCCACCCAGCGAGTCCGCCGCTCCATCCGCCTCCGGCTGGGCTTCCGCCAGCGCCGCCTCGGCATCCTTGTACTTCCCCTGCGCATCGATCTTCCTCAGCTTTGCCGCCACTAGTTTCAGCTCCTCCCCGATTGCACCCTGTTCGCTCTGCTGCCCCTGTTCCGACGCCGTCACCGCGGTCTGCCCATTCGCGCTCGTGTCCTGCGCCGCCAGTTGCCGCGTATCCAGCGCCGTCTTCAAATTCGCCGATTGCCGGTCCGCCAACTGCCGTACCCCGCGCGCCACCGAGTCGATATCTTCCTGCCGCTCATGCAGCGCCAATATTTCCTTCAATTGCACCGCGATATCCTTCTGCCCCGCATATCCCTTCGCAATCGCCTCCGGATCCCCCGCCGCCGCCTTTAAAATCCCCACCACCTGCTCCATCTCTCCATCCGTCAGCGTGCCCAGGGCCGCGCGCACCGCCTCCAACGCCGTGAAGTCATCTCCCTTCGCGAGCCCATTTCTCTCATACTCCGCGATCAAGTCATCCAGCCGGCCCACCAGCATCCCCGCCTGTCCCCGAATCTGCTCCTGCCGCGCCGCGATTTGCTGCACCATGCCCGCATTTGGCGCCACGGGTTCCCCCATCGCACGCAGCGTCATCGCCATCGCCATCCCGCAGTAGAATCGTCGCTTCATGGATTGCCTCCATCCGGCGATTGGAAAATCAGCGTCCCCAGCCTTCCCGCGGCCTCATCCTCGCCCTGGCTCATTTCATCCAGCGAGCCCAGCGTATCGTTCATTCGCTCCGCCAATTCCGCCCGCTTTTCCTCATCCGTCACGATCTTGATTTCCGCGTGCCCCGTCACCCCGCGCCCCGGCCCTGTCACATCATTGGCATCGACCGCCTCCATCCAGTACTCAACTTCCCCACCCGGCGCCAGGTTCAGCGCATCCAGCTTCCAGTCGAAACGCCGCTCCAGCTCCCGTGGCCGCGCCCCGGCAAGGTCCAGGTCGATCACCCGTTCCTGCCCGTTATTCACGACGTAATGGAGCAATACCTTCGCGACCCCAAAGTCGTCCTCGGCCCGGAAGGCGATCAACTCCGTCGCCGCCACCGTCGCGGCCTCCTCTTCGCTTGGGTGGGTGATCTTGATCGTCGGCGGATGGTCCGGGACAATATCGATCCGGTACACCGCCGTCTCCCGCGAGGCGATCCCATTGTCATCCACCAGCCGGATCGAAAAACCGGTCAGTCCAGCCCGCGGGATCGGGATCGCTCCATCCGCCTCCCGCTGATCACCCGCATTCACCGCAAGCGGCGAATCCGTCTCCAGCCCGGCAAGGTGCACATTCCCCTCCTTGACCGGCCCGCTGGCCGTCACCTTCAGCCGCAGCACGCTTCCCGCGAGCAGTGAGAGGTCCCCGGTAGGCCGGGGGACGGGCGCAAGGTTTGTATAGGCCGGAAACACCTCCGTGCACTCCACCCCCAGCACCGCCGGAGGGGAAAAAACCGTTACCGTCACCGGATCACTCGTCGCATCATTCAGCACCACGCGAAACCGCAGCGACTCCGGCACACTCCGGATCATCGCGTGAAATCCGCCCCCGCCTCCTGCATCCCGTTCCAGCTTGTACTCCGCGCTCCGCGGCCCCGATTCCGCCTCGATCATCCCATCCTGGGGGATCACCCCCGCCGCTTGCACCTCGATCTTCAAATCCTCGCCGGCGGCGATCCGGGTCGCGCACTCGATCTTCTCGATCCGAGTCCGGCTCGGCAGCCGCGTCGTCAACAGAAGCGCCCGCTCCAGCAGCAGCGTCATATTCCCGCGCGCCATCCCCGCCAGTCCCGCCGCCGCCACCAGCACACACGCCAGCGCTCGTGCATACCGCATCAACCGCTCATTCTTCACCGCTTTCCGAAAATCCTGCCCCGCCGCCAGCGCCGCCGTCTCGCGGATCAACGCACCCACCAGCGCATTCTTCTTCCCCGCCGCATCCCGCCCCAATTGGATCGAGGCAATCAACCGCGTCTCAAAAACAGGCATCGCCCGCTCGATGGCGCACGCCACCGCATGATCGCTCGGCACCCGCAGCAGCGGCAAAATCACCTCCCGGTAAAATATCCAGATCGCCCCGCCGAGCGCCGGCACCGAAAAACAAGCCCGGGCAAGCCAGGGCAGATGCACCAGCCAATCCAGCGTCATCTCAACCACCAATCCCCCGATTGCCAGGCTCGCCGCCATCGCCATCCCGGTCCCAGCCTGGGTCAAAACCAATCGCGCCCGCGTAGCCGCAAGCCGAAACTGCAACTGCCGCATTTCGCGGCGGATGGCATTGGTAGTCTCAGCCGTCATGGGGAGACCTACCTTACGTTACCCTCCGCCCCCATATCAATGGGCTGGCGGCGCCGGGAGTCGCATTCGGCACTTGGAAATGGAAAGGCTGCACCGGGCATCTGGGTGAAGGTTGGCATGGTGAATTGAAGCCGCCCGGACGGGGATAAAACGGGGAGACAACCTGTTTGCCGGCCCGGAAATGGCACAAAAGTGAAAAAACTAGTTTGAATTGGTTTGAATTAGTTTGAATTCGTATCGCCTGCCGACCTAACTCTGAAAAGAAATGAAAGCGAGGAGTGGACACTGGCGGGCTTTCATTTCGACCCTACTTGCACTGGATGTTGAATATTTGGCACAGCCAGGGGAAGGCCTCCCGGAGAAAGACGGTCTGGCAATGGGCGCATGCGGCGTCATTTTGATCGGAAATGAGACACTTTTTGTGCGACTTTGAGCGGGTTTTTCGATCACTTAGCATGGGGCTTTTTTATTGTTAATAACCTTTCGGAGAGAGTATTACGTGAAATCGATTGGCGGAAATTGTCGAAAAATCGGAATCGGGGAATAATGTGGAATAGTGTGGACAGGGCATGCGGGCGCAGGAGGGTTGGATGGGCGCGAGATGAAAGGTGTGCATTAAGGTCATGATACACATTATTGAGCATTTGTCAACAAGAATTTGACCTTTTGTGGACAATAGTAGGAACGCCTGGGCTCGCCTTTGGGGATCTAAATCAACCGCCTAATGAGCGGCTTTGACAGTGTGGTGCTCAGGGCGAAAGCCCTTTGAAACGAAGTAGAACCAGACTACAGAGGCGTGCCCCGATTCTTTACTTAGGGCTCGGGCTGCCCTGGGAGATGGTCGGATTCCGGATCGCGTTCGGGTTCAGTTTCTTTGCCCAATCGAAGGCCGCGGCGATGGAAATGACGCCGAGCATGGTGATGGCAAAAAGGACCGCGAGATTGAGCCCGATGGAGAACATTCCGCAAAAGGCGCGACGATAACGCGGCCATCGATGGACGCGCCATTCCAGCAACGCGAGGAGGAGTATGAGGCCGATGCCCAGCGATACCGCATACTGGGTCGTGAAAAGCGCAACAGCCATCGCCGAAAGCATCCACCCCGGAAGGGCAATTCTAGAAAGGTGGCAAAGTTCCTCAAACTTTGGAACGATGCAGACCACATTCAAAAACCAAAGGATGAACGCAGGCAGGGCGGAAGCGGCTGTTTTCAGATAGGTCGCCCATCGTTCTTCAGCAGCTGCGTAAGATTCGTCCATCACGAAATCGCTGTATGGATCAGGAATCCCGGCAACTGTAAGAACGAAATGCTTCATCATGGCGGCTCTTGGCGCGCCGGCCCTTGCAAATTCCCTTCGCAACATATGCGATTTGCCGATGTGTTGGACCGTGGTTTCAAAAGCTTCTTCCTTGCTTAATCCCAACGAGACCTGGTTTTCCACCCCTTCCCGGAGATGGCTTTCCAATTCATCCAGTACGCCGGGAGCATTCAGACCGGCAGCCTGCATCCGCCGCCGCCATTCCGCGATGGAACATTCGATATCAGACATGGCGTTCCTCCCTCAAACCGGCCAGTACGGAGTCAACCAGTGACCACTGCTCGCGGTGCAGGGCCATGGCTTTTTTGCCCGCATTCTTGAGCGAATAGTATTTTCGCTTTCGCCCGGTTTCGCTTTCTCCCCAGCGTGATTTGACGAGGCCCCTGTGCTCCATCCGGTGCAATACCGGGTAGAGCATTCCGTCAGTCCAAAGCAACTGGCCGTTTGAGCGGGCCTTTAGCTCCTGAATGATGGCGTAGCCGTAGCTTTCACCTTTGGCGAGGAGCGAAAGGACCAGGGGTTCAGCGGCGGCGGCAACGAGTTCTTTACGAAGCATAGGAGCACGATACATAGGGGGGCCATGTATGTCAATGCGGAAAAAACGGGAGTCATGTCTCCACCTTCAACAGTGCTCGTTCCAACTTTTGCCCCTCACTCCTTATCGCCGGGTCCTCCTTCATTTTCAATTCGTAGCGTTTCAACGCCAACGTCACTGCGGCGTAATCCGCGCGGCCCGCTTTCTCTCCCAATTCCCTCAGCGTCATCCCCGCGTGCCGCCGCGCCAGCCACCAAACCATTTCCCGGCCCGAATCTCCGCGCCGATCCCTGAACTCGCCCCACGACTCCCCCCGGTGCCCTTCGACCATTGCCACCACTTCCTGGAATGGGCGCCGCCGCTTCGACGCGCGCTTTCCGGCGATCTCCCGGTGGCCCTCCTTGATCTGCGTGCGGACTCCTTCCTCGGTGAAGAAATCCACTCCCCGCGCCCTGAATTTAAACGGTAATTTTAACCGGAGGTCGATTTGATCAGCGCCAGGGGGACGACGCCCACTCTTGTTTCGCCACCGGTTTGCCAAATTCGTAATACCTGAATCGATCCTTTGCCTGAAGATGCTGGCCTCCACCAACTTCAAAACTTCCCAAGTCTGCATTTTTTATCGCCATGGACCCCCAGTAAATATTCTTGCGATCCCGTGCGAATGCTCCCTTTAGAATATGAAAAGTGGAATAATCCGCACCAACTACTTCTCCCGCTTCGGCATTCGCATAATACCCCCCAAAATAATACGCTTTCGAATCCCGTGCCCAATCACCGTTGATGGATTCGAATGAGGAGGGATCGCGCACTTGCATGGAAGAGAAGGCGCCATTATAGGCGCGCCTGGCGTCCTTGAACCAACCATCTTTCAAGACGACAAAGGTGCGGGGGTCGGCGCCTTGGATAGGGCAGCCTTCCCAATAGACCTTTGACTTATCTTTCCAACATTCACCGTTGATATCCACGAACGAGGCAGGGTCCGCGCCCTCGATGAGATTGCTTTCATGATACACATGGTGAATATCAGCGCCGTATTCCCCGTAATCGCCGATGATTTGGTGAAATGAAGCGGCGTCCACCGCTGGCATTGGGTACTCCTGCCTCCACGCGCCCCAGGGATATGCAATATAGCTCCATTGGTTGCCATGGTGTGCATAGCCGCTGACGCAGCCTTGCAGGAAGGAAGTGAATAGGATGAGTGCCGCCGGGACCATGAACCCTGGATTCCGGCGAGGAGAGCGGACTAATTTCGGAGGATTCATCTATTTTCAAATTGGAGCGATTCTTGGTAGTGTCCTAATTTGAATTGGCGCGGTTTACGGATGAATCCCACAGGGAGACATACCAAAACGCCACTTTCCTGATCGGCCTACAAATCTTGCATACCAAAAATATCGGTGCGTACACGGCGCTAAATACTTCTTCGCTGGGTGTTTCAAATTCTGGGTCCGTCGATACCATTCGATCCGCAGGCCCTATGGATAGGGCGTAAATGGTCGCCGCAGCCACCGCAACGGCGACGCGCTTACGCCATTTCATATCGCTCTCGCCTTCGCCGCGATCGCCACTTTGACAGTAGTTTCCGCCGAATCCACGGGCGGAATTGCCAGCGAAAAATTCGGCTCATGTCTGACCCTTCAACAGTGCTCGTTCCAACATTTGCGTTTCAGTCCTTATCGCAGAATCTATCTTCATTTTCAACTCATAGCGTTTCAACGCCATCCTCCCGGGGGCGTAATCCGTGCGGCCGGCTTTCTCTCCCAATTCCCTCAGCGTCATCCCCGCGTGCAGCCGCGCCATCCACCAGACCATTTCCCGACCCGAATCTCCACGCCGATCCCTGAACTCGACCCACGACTGCCCCCGGTGCCCTTCGACAACTGCCACCACTTCCTGGAATGTGCGCCGCCGCTTCCACGCCCGCTTTCCGACGATCTCCCGGTGGCCCTCTTTGATCTGGGTGCGGACTTCCTCGATCATGGCGCCGCCGCCAAGAACCGCCTGGTTCTCTACGGGATGCTGCACGTCACCTTGAACGCTACCGCAATCTTATACGGCATCGCCGCCGGGCATGTAATCTCCAGCGCGTCCGGCTCCTGGGTCCAATGGAGCGGCTCCGCGCTTCCCAGCAGCGTCACAGACTTGATGGCGGATCCCAGCAGCCTGGCATTCGCTCCCAAGGATGCGATCTTCACCGTCGATCCCCCTTGCGGCACGGCCATACAGTACGCATAGACAGCCCCATCGCTCCCGGCGGTAAAACGGAAGTCCGTGGGCGCAAAGTGAAACGCAGCCTGTTTGGCCCCGATTTTGCCGCGCGGGAAATCTTTAATACGCCCGTTCGCCCCTTCTCCCAGTTTCACCCATGCGTGGCTCCCGTAGATCCCCTCCCCGTTGATCTTCATCCAATCCCCCACATCCTTCAGCATTGCCCGGCTTCCATCATCCAGCGAGCCGTCCGGTTTCATTGCGATATTCACGCAATAGCTGCCATCCCGCGATACGCACTCCATCATGTGGCCGATGAGGGCAGCCGCGCTGTAGGTGAAGCCGGGCGCGTAATACCAATCCCCGTACGGCGTCTCGCCGATCCAGGGTTGATCCGTCTTGATTTCCTTGGGCCAGTTATCCTCAAAGGTCGTTACCACCCCCTGGCACGGCGGATGAAACTTCACGATGCTGAAGGTATCCACCTTCCCATGCGCCTTGAGCGTATGATTGTAGAAGTCCGCGATTACCCGCTGCATCGCGTCGCACTTGTAGCCTGTGGCGGAGAGATAGCCGTCGAATGGCTGCTTCGAGTTGCCATCCGTATAGATAAAGTCCGGGTCATACTTATTGATGACATCCATCATCCGGAGCGCCCATCGCGTGGCGTACCAGTGGGCGTAATCCACGTGATCCACCAGGATGCCATCCTTGGGGCACCAGCTATCCTGGTCCCATCCCTTGTACTCCCGCAGGTCCACCCCGTAGAGCAGGCGCGGATCGTACCCCTCCCACCACTTCCCCTTCCCGTCGGCCAGCGTCTGGTTGCCATCATAAGGCACGCCGGCTTTCGGTCCCGTCTTGTCCGCGCCAAACGCCTTCTGCCACCACCACCAGGTGTACTCATGGTGAAAAGAGACGCCGTACCGCATCCCCGCCTTGTGCGCCGCCGCGGCCCATTCTCCCAGGATGTCCCGTTTCGGGCCCATGTTGACGGAGTTCCACGGTTGATAGGTGGAATTCCAGTTATCAAAGTCATCATGATGCACACCCTGGATCAGTAGGAAACGCGCCCCGGCGTCATGATAGGTGGCCACCAGGGCAGCGGGGTCGAGTTTCACCGGATTCCAATTCCGCAGCAGATCCTTGTAACCCACCTCCGAAGGATGCCCGAAATCCCGCAGGTGATTATTATAAGCTGGCGTCCCCTGCATATACATCCGCCGCGCATACCAATCCCCGCTCTGGCCCTCCGCCTGCGGCCCGAAGTGGACCCATATCCCAAACTTTGCCTCTCGCAGCCAAGCCACGTCCCTGGCCGGATAATTCTGCGCAATCGAGTCCCAAGTCGGCTGGTATGGCCCATCTGCGATTGGGAAGTTCATCTTCACCTCCGGGAATGTCGCCGGATCCCCCATATCCACGGACCCGGGCGGCTTCGGAGCCGGCAGCGGCGGGATTGGCTCGGGCGGCGGCATCACCTGGGCAACTGCCTTCGTGGCTGTCAGCAGCGCAAGGAAGAGCCACGTTTTGAAGAGGGGACTTCTGAAGCGGAGATTTCGCATAGGGGGAAAACAAACAGGCTCACGTCTAAACCTTCAACGATGCTCATTCCAACATTTGTGTTTCAGTCCTTATCGCCGGATCCTTTTTCATTTTCAACTTAAAGCGTTTCAACGCCATCCCTACTGCGGCGTAATCCGCCCGGCCGGCTTTCTCTCCCAATTCTCCCCGCGTGCCGCCGCACCAGCCGCCAGACCACTTCCCGGCCCGAATCTCCGCGCCGAACCCTGAAATCGCTCCACGACTGCCCCGGTGCCCTTCGACAATTGCCACCACTTCCTGGAATGTGCGCCGCCGACGCCACGGGCGCTTCCCGATGATCTCCCGGTGGCCCTCCTTGATCTGCGCGCGGAGCTCCTTATTACCGCCTTGCAAAACCTCAGATTACTGGGACGTAGGAGGTCCACCCCTTTAGATACTCATTTTCTCGCAGGATTGATTGGCATTATCGCGCATTTCCTCCGCTCCTTGACCATTTGCGAAGAAATACCGGTCGCGAGCACTTAGTTTCCACCAATGACTCTAACTCATCCCCAGTTTCAATCCGCCCCATTCCGGCAACAGGCCGTCAAAATGTGACCCCCTCTTTTCTTCCTCTCAGTCACCTACAACAAATCATGGATCGGCTGAAGGTGGACTGGCAGGAGGTGTTTGGTGGGAAGTGATCACAAAACCATTCCATCCCTACAACCCTGCATCCACTTAATCTCCTCCTCCGTATACTCGCCTCCGTGTGAATCAATGAAGCTTTGCACAACGTCAGCACCCTTCGGATGATGCAGATGACTCAGACCATGCAAAGCGGACTTACGACATTTCGTGTCATCTAGCTTTAATATGCGTACAAGCGTTTCGAATATCGTATCCTGAAGCTCCTGATCACCTTTATTTTTCGGTAAAAACGCCTCTTTCGTCCCTCGGTTCCTTTGGCCACAGAATTCGAAGGCAATAAGATCCCACCACATGAAGAAGCATGTCACATTTGAGATGTCCTCTTTGATTTTGCAAACGGTCCCGGAAAATACCTTGTACATCGCCTTGATACACGAAAGGCGTACATCCAATGGAATTGACTCTCTAAAAAGCAGCATAACGGATTCAACTGGATAAGTTAATGCCGACCATACTCCCTGATCAATTTCCTCCCAAGAAAAGCGAGGTCGTAAGGACGCAAATTCCAAACACATCCTGGTGAGATGCTCGATCAAAACTGCGGGGACCCTTGGTTCAAACGCAAATTCAATCCCAGCCCAAGGATGCTTGCTGACCGG
>Ga0302320_10020525_pt1 | contig 13179 bp, 7 predicted proteins | sample Bog_T0_3_FD_202130 | JGI IMG/M metagenome (GOLD analysis project Ga0302320, IMG submission 202130) | Peat permafrost microbial communities from Stordalen Mire near Abisko, Sweden - Bog_T0_3 | ecosystem: Environmental > Terrestrial > Soil > Wetlands > Peat | place: Sweden: Abisko, Stordalen Mire...
GCAGGCCAACAGCCTTCAGGTGGCTCCAGGAGAGATCGCGGAGGAATCCACGGCTGTTCGCGTCGCAGGGCCGGCTCTGACATGGATTCGCGATACGCGCGACTCGCCTCTTGACGCCCACCGCGGCACGTACACCAGCTTCCAGGAGTTTCTTTCGGATAAGTACTTCAGCGCCCAGGCACAGTTCAATCGGCTCGACGTTTCGAACTCCAGCTATTACAGCTTTGACAAGGGCCGGTTTGTACTGGCGCGGAACACCCGCTACGGGCAGGAGCGGGCGTTCGGCACTGCCGACGAGGAATTGATTCCTTTACCTGAACGGCTTTTCGCCGGCGGCCCGACTGCGTTACGGGGATTCTCAGTGAACTCGGCAGGCCCTCGCGATCCTGAAACCGGTTACCCTATTGGGGGTGCGGGCGCGTTTGCGAACAGTACCGAGTTGCGGCTGCCACCGCCTACGTTGCCCTGGTTTGGTGACGCGATCAGCATCGTGCTCTTCCACGACATGGGAAACATCTTTACCAACGCATCGGATGCCTGGGCCAGCGCCCTCCGCACCCGGCAGCCGGATCGTGAAGCCTGCAAGAACATAGCCACGGTTGGAGACCCTCAAAGCTACGAACCCACAGGTCCCACCACATCTACGGGGCAGCAGGGAGCGTGCAGCTTTAACTACTTCTCTCACGCGCCGGGCGCAGGCCTGCGCTACCATACGCCGGTCGGGCCTATCCGGGTGGACTTCAGCTATAACCTGAATCCACCGATTTATCCCGTCAATTACAACTACTCACTCAAATTCCCAAGCTCCGATCCGCATGTTGGCGAGGCCGGCCACTTCAACTTCTTTTTCAGTCTAGGACAGACGTTCTGATGTGCATCTCAGCTCGAATTCGCGCAACAAGCTTTGCGGGACACGCGATGGGAATCGTATGGCTAGGAGTCGTAACGTCTTGTGTCTCTGTGCTGCAGTTCCGTTGTTTGTTGGCCCAGGAAGCGCCGCAGCCCGCATCAAGCACCGTTGTTCTTGACCGCGTGGTTGCGGTGGTCAACAACCATGCCATTCTATCGAGCGATCTGGACGACGAAATTCGGCTCTCGGTTCTCGATCCCGGCAGAGGCGGCCTTGGCAAACTTACCCGGAGCGTGGCGCTGGAACAGTTGATTTCCCGCGCCCTGATTCAGCAACAGATTCGGCAGGAGGATGAGCAAGCCGCCAATCCACCGCAGGCCGAAGTGGATGGCCGCCTTGCTGAGATTCGCCACGAAATTCCCGCCTGCGTCCGTGAGAACTGCGCCTCAGAGGCGGGCTGGAAAGCGTTCCTGAGCGAGCACCATCTTTCCGCTGAGAGGGTGGAGAGCTATCTGCGCTACCGGCTTGAAATTCTGCGCTTCATCGAACGACGATTTCGGGAGGGCATCCATATTTCTCCTCAGGAGATTGAGGCCTACTACCACGACAAGTTACTGCCCCAATATGCGCCGGGTGAGTCAATCCCCACGCTGGACAAAGTGACGCCGCGTATCCAGGAGATTCTGCTGCAGCAGAAGGTGAATGTTTTGTTCGACGATTGGCTTGAGAATCTGCGCAAGCAGGGAGATGTGGAAGTACTGGACCCCGCGCTGTTATCACCTCAGAAACAGGACGCGCATGGAACCGGAGAGGCAGGCCAATGAGCGAACCAGCGACCGCGCCGCCCATCACTCCTGAACCCCGGCGACCTCGTCATACAAGCCGTCTTCGGCGCTTTTTCCTGCGCCATCTTCCGCTATCGGTAGCGGCGCTCGCGCTTGCCGTCGTGGCGATGGCTATCGGTCTGTATTTGTGGGCGAGTTCCCCGGGTTTCGAAGGGATGATGCGCCAGCGGATGATCGCGCAGATTCAGCAATCGGTCGGCGGCCGGGTCGAAATTGCACGGTTCCATTGGGACTTGCTGAATCTCGAAGCGGATGCGGACGGTGTGGTGATTCATGGATTGGAAGCGCCGGGTGAAGAGCCGTATGCGCAGGTGGCACATTTGCATGTGGGGCTTAGTGTTCTTGGAGTCTTTAGCCCACGCGTTCTGCTGCGCGATCTCGACATTACACAGCCTGCATTTCATCTGATTCTCTACCCAGACGGCACTACCAATCAGCCTCATCCGCGAAAAGCTGGAAAGCCCCAGGATCTCAGCGTCGATACTCTCTTCAATCTTCAGGCTGGGCATGTCGCGGTACGGCAAGGCGCGCTTGACATCGAGAATCGCGCCACTTCCTTCGATTTTCAGAATCGGTTTGCGCTGCTCGACTTTCAGGCGAACGACGCTTCAATGCTGTTGCGTTATGTTCCGGCGTCCGCGATGTGGCCTGAAAGTTACCACATTGAAGCGGGAGCATCGGACTTGAGTTTGTCACGCGACGGTTACAAGCCGGCGCGCGGCCGGATTGAGACGACGATCGACGTGACGCGCGAGGCGGCAACCCTGCGATCTCTGCAGATCACTACCAAGCCGCAAGGCGCCAACGCCGATCGAACGCCGGACCATGTATTGCGCGTTTCCGGCACGCTCCAGAACTTCGCCCGTCCCCGGTGGCAGGGAAAAGTGATTGGCGATATGGATATGGAGTTGCTGGACCCTGTATTCGGATATCCGTTCGCACCCAGGGGAATCGCGCATCTGGATCTGGACAGTGCGGGCGAGGGCGGTGAATTTCGCGCCGACGGCAGCATTCATGTGGAAGGCGGCTCCTATATCGGAACCGGAGTTATTGCCACCGGCGTCCGTCTCGATGCGCATGTTCACGCGGACCCGAGGGAGTTGCTTGTTTCGTCCATCGTTGCGCGCCTCCGTCAAGGTGGCCAACTGGAAGGCGATGTTGCTCTGAACCCCTGGTTGCCCACTTTGTCTTCGGCTGCTGCCATGCGCAATCCAGGGATCGTGGTGCCACGCGCCGCGGCGGACAGAAACCCTTCCACGCTGCAACGGCCGGGACCTGTCGACATTCCTGTGAACGGCAAAGTTACAGCGCGCTTCAAAGGCGTTGCGCTCGACACCGTTCTGGACATGGTGAGCCAGCGGCCGTTTCAGCGAGTCGGTCTGAACACCATCGTCAACGGCCCTGTCACCGCGAACTGGGTCCACGGCGACGACGGAACGGTTTCGGTAGACGCGCTGTTGAGCCTCGATCTCCCCGGACACGCAGTGTCTGGCGAAGTGGCCGCCGAAGGGTTAATCGACGGAACCTACACGCAAAACGACGGCGCGATGGATTTGCGCAAGCTTCAATTGCGAACGCCGGCCAGCACGGTGGAAGCGCACGGTCATCTCGGCGCGTATCCGCTCACCAGTCCGTCGGCATTGGGTGTCGCTTTCCATTCCAAGAACCTCTGGGAATTCGACACCGTTCTTCGCGATCTTGGCTTGACCCGCTTTGGCATGGCCGGCACCGCCGCTCTTCCATTGGCTCTCAGTGGACAGGGGGACTTTCAGGGCACGTGGACTGGTTCGCTTGTCGATCCTCACCTGGCGGGCGAAGCCAAGGCGACACAGATCGCGATTGAGTTGTTGCCTGTTCAACCAGCATTGAAGGCCCGGTTAGTGCCCGGAGCGGCCGCTCCTACCGTTCCCACTCCATCGCAGGCGCTTCAGCCGGGATTCGTTTCCTGGGATTCGGTTGACGCCACTGGCAGCTATGCCGCGAATCGAATCGCCATTCAACATGCGGAGTTACGTCGTGGAAATTCTGATGTAGTGCTGGATGGAACGCTCGATGCCGCACCCGGAAAGCCTGCTGTGCAGGCATTTGACCTGAACTCAGCACTGCATCTCCACTTGCGTGCCACGAAGGTTGGCGCGAACGATCTGATGGCCATCGCGAACCAGAAGTTTCCGGTCACCGGTCTGATTGACACGCAGGTTCAGGTCGATGGTCCGGTGCGGGCGCTGAATGGCTCCGGATGGGTCGAATTGGATGGCGGTTCCGTATACGGCGAACCGATTGCGAGCTTCCGTGCGCAGGGAGACCTTGCCGGCGACGTCGTGAAACTCAACTCGGTGACCGTGAACGACATTGCTGGGAAGATCTCCGCTTCTGGCAGCTACGATCTCGGATCCCGCCACTTCCAGATAGATGCCAAGGGCACCGGTATCGACATTTCCAAAATCGAGACGCTCCGCAAGAACGTTGATGCAACGGGCAAGCTCGGTTTTTCCGTGATTGGCTCCGGGACCATCGACGATCCGCATCTGGAGGCGCATGCGACGCTGAATGGGCTGGCTCTGGACGGAGAATCTTTCGGCACGCTTGTCTTCGCCGGTCATACCGCGAACCGTACCGCCATTTACGATGCGACAACCCGGCTGGCTGGCGCCACGGTGGACCTGAACGGCCAGACCGCACTGAGCGGTGACTTTGCCACAAAGAACAAGGTCGAGTTTTCGCAGTTCGACATCGGCGCTCTGCTCAAAATGGCGCATATCGAAAGCATCCGCGGAGAGTCCGCGCTGGCCGGCACAGTGAATATCGATGGACCGCTCGCGAAGCCGGAGCAATTGCGCGGCGATGCCCGCCTGCAGCAACTGTCAGTCACCCTGTCCGGCGTCCACCTCCAGAGCCAGGGCGGGGTCCATGCCACGCTGGCAAATGCGCTTGTGACTCTTGACCCGGTGCACGTGACCGGCGAAGACACGGATCTGCGTGCCCAGGGAAGCCTGGCACTGAAAGGTGACCGGCGACTCGACCTTGCCGCCAGCGGTTCTATCAATTTGAAGCTGGCTGAAACCATCAATCCCGATCTCAGCACAAGCGGAACCACAACATTCCAAGTGGAAGCACACGGGCCTTTGGCGAACCCCAACATGGAAGGACGCGTCGATTTCCAGAACGGATCGTTGTCGCTGGAGGACATTCCCAACGGTCTCAGCCAATTGCACGGCACCCTTGTGTTCAACCAGAATCGGCTTGAGGTGAAGTCGCTGACCGCCATGACAGGCGGAGGTCCCTTGAGTGTTTCCGGATCTCTTGCATACCAGCACGGGATCTATGCCGACTTGTCGGTTACGGGAAAAGGAATTCGCATACGCTATCCCCAGGGCGTGAGTTCCCAGGCCGACGCCACTTTGCACCTGCAGGGATCGCAGAACAATCTTCTTCTCAGTGGCAACGTCCTAGTCACTCGATTCACCTTGAATCCTGATTTCGATGTGGCGGCGCTGGCGGCCCAGGCTAGCGCCGTTCAGACCTTTGCGCCCCCGGACGCCCCGTCAAACCATATTCGCCTCGATGTGCATGTGCTCTCTTCGCCGCAGTTGAACTTCCAGAATGCCTACGCCAAACTGGCCGGCGACGTAGATCTGCACCTGTTGGGCACCGTGGCATCACCCTCTCTGCTGGGCCGTGTCTCCATCACCGAGGGCAGCGCCATGATCGCCGGAACCCGCTATGATTTGCAGCGCGGGGATATCTATTTCACCAATCCGGTCCGCATTGAGCCCACCATCGACCTGAATGCAACGGCTCGTGTGGAAGACTACGATATTACCCTGAGTGTGAACGGGACCCCGGACGGGAAAATGGCCGTCTCAGTCCGCAGCGACCCGCCCCTTGCTGAGTCTGACGTTGCGGCACTACTTGCCCTCGGACGCACCGGCGATCAGCAGCGCCTATACATGCAGCAGCAGGAGCAGACGGGCGCAAATCCCACCACTGACTCTCTGCTCGGCGGCGCCTTGAATGCCACTGTAAGCAGCCGCGTACAAAAGCTTTTCGGCGCCGGCTCCGTTAAGGTTGACCCAAATTACATCGGAGCCCTGGGCAACTCCACCTCCCGCATTATTGTTGAAGAGCAGGTGGGCAGGAACATCACATTGACCTATGCCACCGATGTGGATACAACCGGCCGGCAGCTGATTCAAGGTGAGGTGGCCATTAACCGCCATGTCTCCCTGCTTGTGGCCCGCGACGAGTCCGGTGTGTTTTCCATGGTCATCAAAGCAACGCGGCGTTACCGTTGACACATCCTGTTCATGCGACCAAACTCTTCGACATGCGGTATCGATCCAGTTTCACCGCTTCTAACACCCAATCGTCACCTGCGTCTATCGGTGTAGACTGCATAAGAATCTGTAGTTTGAAAACAAATCCCAAGTAAGAGGCAGAAATGACGGTAGCGCATATTAACCGCATCGCGACGGCAGTTCCCCACCACGATGTGCATCACGCCTTCATCGATTTCGCCACCGGCATGATTGCCGAGGGCACTATGCGCAAACTGTTTCGCCGCATGGCGCGCTTGTCTGGAATTGAGCATCGGTATTCGTTTTTGCAGCCCGTCTCAACCGAGGACGGCGTATGGAAGGATGTTGAAGAGGTCTACGTGCCGGGATATTTCCCCATCACCGCACGCCGTATGCAATTCTTCGAGCGATTCGCTCCGCGACTTGCCCAATCGGCACTCGACAAGCTCGCGCTGACTGAAGAAGAACGCCGCAGGGTCACCCACGTCATCGTGACGTCATGCACCGGACTCTATGCGCCGGGACTCGACTTCGAGGTGGTAAGCCACCTCGGCCTCAACCCTTCCGTGGAACGCACCATGATCGGCTTCATGGGTTGTTATGCCGCCATCAACGCACTTAAATCGGCCCATCACATAGTTCGCTCCGTGCCCGATGCCAAGGTGCTGGTGTTGAACCTTGAGCTTTGCTCACTTCATTTTCAGGAAACCAGCGAACTCGAACAGGTGCTCTCATTCCTGGTGTTTGCCGATGGTTGCGCCGCATCGCTGGTGAGTGCGGAAGAGCATGGATTGGCGATGGACAGCTTTCTCGCGGTCGACATCCCGGAGACCCGTCATCTGATCACGTGGCGCATTGGGGAACTCGGCTTTGACATGCATCTTTCCGGGCAAGTCCCTGGGGAAATTGGGCGCGCTCTCAAGGAGATGGGAAGCCAGGTTACGGGCGGACGAGACTTGTCGTCGGTCGATCTATGGGCGGTGCATCCTGGAGGCAAGTCGATACTCGATTCCGTTGAGAAAGGCCTGGAACTCCCCTCCGACGCGCTCGCCGCCTCACGCAGAGTCCTCGCTGACTATGGCAATATGTCTTCCGCAACCGTGATGTTCGTGCTGGATAAACTCATGCGCGAATCGCAGAGCGGGCAGAATGGCTGCGCCATGTCATTCGGTCCCGGCCTGACGGCTGAGACCATGCTGTTCCATACTGCTTAGCCAAATTACGTGAGCCGGAGAAAGCAACTGTGAAGAGCCCGGCAAGATCGAGCGAAAACATAATAGTGGGCGGTGGACTTGCCGGCTCCATGCTCGCCATCCGACTTACCTCCGCGGGGCGCGAAGTAACACTTCTTGAGAAGGAGCGCGCTGCACATCATAAAGTCTGCGGCGAATTCCTCAGCCGTGAGGCGGTGGAATATCTCCGCGGGGCCGGCATTGAACCGCTCCGTCTGGGCGCAGCGACTATCCGATTGATTCGGTTATCGGTAAAGCGAAAGGTGGTAGAAGCCGCTCTACCTTTCACTGCGCTCTCGCTTTCACGCCATGTACTGGATGAAGCCATGCTTGCGCGCGCCGCGGAATGTGGCTGCAATGTATCGCGAGGCGCATTCGTGGAAAGCCTGATCAATCGGGATGGGCTGTGGAATGCCCAACTCCGCGACGGCGGTTCATGGTGTGCTCCCACGGCCTTTCTTGCCAGCGGCAAACACGACCTCCGCGGATTCGATCGCGAGCCATTTACGCAGGGCGATCTGGTTGGATTCAAATTGCATTGGCGTCTCTCGGCGGCACAGACTGAAGCTTTGCGCGATGCCATGGAGCTATTTCTCTTCCCCGGCGGATACGGTGGACTATCTCTAGTAGAAGACGAAACGGCCAACTTATGCCTGGTGGTGCGGCGCGATCACTTGCGGAAACGCGGCGGATGGAATGAGTTACTTGCTGAGTTATTGGCTACAAACCAGAATCTAAGTCGACGCCTCGAGAATGCGACCCCGTTATGGGATCGCCCTCTTGCCGTTTCCTCAATTCCATACGGCTATCTCAGCAGGAGTTCCGACGACCTTTGGCGCCTGGGCGATCAGGCCGCGGTCATTCCTTCTTTCACCGGCGATGGTATGTCAATCGCACTGCACAGTGCTGCCCTTGCCTCTGAAATGTACCTTGCCGGCGACAAGGCACCTAGCTACCACCGAAAGCTACACGCTGATCTGCGTCGCGGCATGAATCTGGCCACATTTCTTTCAAAGGGCATGGTGACGGGGGCCGGACGGGCTGTCGCACCCATAGGGCTTTCGCTCTTCCCAAATGCGATGCAATGGATTGCGCGATTCACGAGGATACCGGACAACGCGCTGGCCTCAATGCCGATGCATTAAGACGCGCTGTGCGTGCCCTTATCCTTTTCGTAGAGGCCCAATGCCAGTGCCCGTTGCCAGCCGAGTTCAATCACTCGCGTGGTCACAGGATCAAGGCGGAGCGCGCTATGGCTATTCCACTCCGCTCGCTCGACCCATCGGACCGCGTCCGCATCGGATGCCGCCTTCAATTCGCCGCCGGACACGCGGCACAGGTAATCCGCAATCACGTAATGGTAGCGGACGCGTTCGTCGACGCGATGAATTCTATCAAGCAGTTCGACCAACTCCAGCGGTTCAACCGTCAGTCCGGTTTCTTCGAGGACCTCGCGAATCACGCCTGCCAGAAGGGACTCGCCCAATTCAAGCACGCCGCCCGGAAGCGACCATTCACCCTTCAGCGGCTCGGTGCCGCGGCGCACCAATAGCACTCGGCCTTCGTCCACAACCACCGCACCCACGCCGACGAGGGGCGTCTCCGGGAACTCTCTCTGCATGATCCTCCCCTTGCCGGGAACCTTTTACCTTATCGCTTTCGCTGCCGTTGTGCACATGCTGACGCAAAAACATGCATCGACCGTCGGCTAGACACTCGCATCTTTCGCATGGCGCTATCATCTAAAAAGCGGGTGAACGTCATGTCGGAATTTTCTCTTCGGATCGATGGAATGCACTGCGGGTCCTGCATTCGCCGCGTCAGCCAGGCGCTGGCGTCGACGGCAGGAGTTGCAGTGAAGGAAGTGCGCCTGGGTGCAGCGCGTTTGGACTCCACGCTGGAGCCTGCGCCGATTGATCTCTCCATCGCGGCCCTGGCCAAGGCCGGCTATGCGGCGCGTCTGGAAGACTGAGTGGCGCCGACCGCAACAGAATCGCTGACCTTTCCGGTAATTGGCATGACCTGCGCTTCGTGCCAGCATCATGTGGAAGATGCACTGCGCTCGACGCCCGGCGTCGAATCGGCCCACGTGGATCTCATGGCCAATCGCGCCAGCGTTGTTTTTCATCCGGATGTCGCGCCTCCCCAGGCGCTCGTGGATGCGATTCACAATGCCGGTTACGATGCCGTGCTTCCCCGCCCCGGCGAGTCTTCGCAAGCATCGACGGGCCAGCCGGATGAATCTGCCCTGAAGCCGATTGTTACGCTCGCGGCGGGAGCACTGGTCATGCTTTTTTCCATGCCGCTCGGCGGGGCTATGGGCGAGACGGGGGGCGAACTCGATCATTTTCTGATGCGTGGTATGCCCTGGCTTTACTCGATTCCGCAAGATCCGCTGCGCTGGTTTCTGCTTGTCCTGACGGCAATACTCATGGTCTGGGCGGGACGCGGGATTTATCTGAGTGCCGTGAGCGCCCTGCGTCATGGAACCACCAACATGAATACGCTGGTGAGCCTGGGGACCGGCGTTGCCTTTGTCTACTCCACGTTCGCCACCATTTGGCCCGGCCCGGATCACCAAGTTTACTTCGACGCAGTATTGATGATTATCGGCTTCCTGCTGCTGGGAAAAGTGCTTGAGGCGCGCGCCAAGCACCGTGCTCTCGCCGCTCTTGACTCGCTTTCGCGGCTGCGCCCTGCCACTGCGCGGCGGGTGGTGGATGGCGCTCAGGCCGTGGTGCCTCTGGCCGAGATTCAGATTGGCGATAGCGTTCTGGTTCTGCCCGGCGAGCGATTTCCCGTGGATGCCACCATCATCGAAGGCCGCACCACGGTGGACGAATCGATGCTCACCGGTGAACCGATCCCTCTTGATCGTCAGCCTGGAGGCAAGGTGCTTGCGGGATCACTCAATTACGACGGAGCGGTCACCTGCCGGGCTGATTCGCTTGGCGAAGCTACCGTGCTCTCGCAGATCACGCGCATGGTGCAGCAGGCCCAAGGGTCGCGCGCGCCCATGGAGCGGCTTGCCGACCGCGCGAGTTCGATTTTTGTGCCGGTTGTACTTGGTCTTGCACTGGTTACATTCGCCGCGTGGCTGCTCGCCGCGCACTCGCCTCCAATGGCCATCGCCAACACCGTCGCCGTGCTGGTAATCGCCTGCCCTTGCGCCATGGGGCTTGCCGTTCCAGCAGCGCTCACCGTGGCCGTTGGCCGCGGCGCGCAGTTGGGCGTTCTGTTCAAGGGGGGCGAAGCACTGGAACGGCTCGGCCATCTCGACACAATCGTTCTGGACAAAACCGGAACTATCACCGTTGGCCGGCCTGTGCTGGAGAGTTTCATTCCCTTCGGTAGCCGAACGGAAAACGATCTTCTCCGGATGGCGGCCGCGGCTGAAGAGCGATCGAACCATCCCCTTGCCCACGCCATTGTCGACGCAGCCCACGCACGCGGTCTTGTTTGGCAAGCTGCCGAAGACGTTCAGAATTTTCCCGGACGTGGACTGTCCGCCAAAATCGAAGGTCACGATTGCCTGCTTGGGAACCAGGTGCTTTTTCAAGAATTTGGAATTCCCGCTCTCCCCGCGGGAATTCCTGCACCCAGTCCGGGCGTTACCCGGTTGTTGATGGCCGTCGACGTCATACCGGCCGGCTGCTTTGACGCGCGCGACGCGCTGCGTCCCGATGCGCCTCAAGCCATTGCTGCTCTTCTCGAACAGGGGCTCAGCGTCCGGATGCTGACGGGGGACTCTGCGGCCGCAGCGGAGCCCATCGCCCGACAGGCCGGAATCGCGGATGTGGAGGCGAACCTTGACCCGGCAGGAAAGCTGGCCCGGATTCGCGCTCTGCAGCAGAACGGTCACCGCGTGGCGATGGTTGGCGACGGCATTAACGATGCGGCTGCGCTTGCCCAGGCCGACGCCGGCATCGCCATGGGTTCCGGGGCTGACCTGGCCCAGGAGGCCGGCGATGTTCTCCTTCTGCGCGCCCAGCCCTCGGCCATTCCGGCTGCACTGGGACTGGCGCGGCAAGCTCTGCGCGTGATGCGCCAGAACCTTGTCTGGGCCGCCGCATACAACGTGATCGGTATTCCCCTGGCGGCCGGGGCGCTTTACCCGGCGTTTCACATCCTGCTGAGCCCGTGGATGGCCGCTGCGGCGATGGCCCTCAGTTCCGTGTGTGTTTTGGCAAATAGTTTGCGGCTTCGCGGCTGGCGGGCCGTCCAACCGCTTATTACCCTCCGGGCGCAGCCAGCACCGGCAAGATAGACTAAAAGAAGAGCCAGTCTGTGCGCATCCTGACACGCTACATCCTCGGTGAGATTCTCTCCCACACGCTCATAGGCTGCGCGCTCTTCACGTTCATTCTCTTCATGCGCGACCTGCCTCACATCCTCGAGAGCGTGGTCCGCAACAGCTCCACGTTCGCCAACGTCATGGAGATCCTGCTCCTGATGTTACCCAACACCTTCAAGGTCACCATCCCCATGGCGGTCCTTGTGGGTGTCCTGCTGGGCTTCAGCCGCCTCGCCGCTGACAGTGAAATCATCGCCATGCGCGCCTCCGGCCTGGGCATCGGCTACTTTGTCCGTGTCGCATCTATCGTGGCAATTGCCGGCACGCTGGTCGGCGTCGCCAACTCCATCTGGGTGGCTCCGCGCGCCAACGAAGCCATTCTGGAGATGCAGCAGGCTCTCGAAACCTCGCAGGCTTCCTACGAGATACAGCCGCGCGTCTTCTACGAGGAATTTAAAAACACTGTCCTCTACGTGCAAAATGTTCTGGCCGGCAGCGGCGCCTCCAACTGGCGCCAGGTATTCATGGTTGACGTCTCAGACCCTGCGAATCCCAAAATCACCACTGCAGCTTCCGCCACCGTGGTCAACGATTCGAGCCAGGAACTGATGATGCGGCTGCGCAACGGAACCGAGCACGAAACGATTCCCGACAAGCCTGCCCAGTACGACATTCGAAGCTTCGACACCATCGACATGCCTCTGGCGTTGAACCAGCAAAGCACCGTGCAGTTGGGGCGCCTGGACACCGCCATCTACGCGCTGCCGCTGAATACTCTGCTCCAACGGACGCATGGTTCCGACCCCAAGCGCTTCCTTATCGAACTGAATAACCGCTTTTCCTACCCCGCCGCGTGCCTGGTGCTGATGCTGGTGGGTGTTCCCCTGGGCGTTGCCTCGCGGCGTGGCGGCAAAAGCTCCGCATGGGTTTTCACGATTGCGCTGGTCGTGGTCTATTACTCGCTTTCCTTGATCGGCACCGCGCTGGGCCGCCAGGACAAGATTCCGGTCGTCCTCGCCGTGTGGCTCGCCAACCTGGTTTTCGCCACCGTGGGTATGTTTCTGCTGTGGCAGATGGCAACCGGTGGGCGCGTGCTGAATGCCCTGACCAGTTTCAACCTCCGCTCACTCAAACCCCAATCCACAAGCGCTGCTGAAATCAGTTGGGGGCCGTTCGCTGCCTTCGTGCATCGTTACCGGAGCCGCCCGCGCGCCAAGGCACGCAGCGCTTTCCCGCGCATCCTGGACGAATACGTGGTGCGCGAGTTTCTGAAAATGTTCTTCCTGATTCTCTCTGGTTTTGTTGTTCTGATGCTGGTGTTCACGTTCTTTGACCTTGTCGGCGACATCCTGCGGAACCACATTCCCCTTACCACTGTCGGCGATTACCTGGTGAACCTGACACCAAGCATGCTGTACCAGATTTCTCCACTGGCCGTCCTCATTGCCGTGCTGGTCACATTCGGCGTGCTTAACCGCAATAGCGAATTGATCGCCATGAAGGCCACCGGAATCAGTCTTTATCGGCTCGTGATCCCGGTTGTATCTATCGCCGCAATCCTGTCAATTACGCTCTTCCTTTTCGATGAGTACTATCTGCCGCAGGCCAATCTCAGGCAGGAGGCCCTGCGCAACATCATCAAAGGCCGCCCTCCGCAAAC
>Ga0302320_10020526_pt1 | contig 13179 bp, 13 predicted proteins | sample Bog_T0_3_FD_202130 | JGI IMG/M metagenome (GOLD analysis project Ga0302320, IMG submission 202130) | Peat permafrost microbial communities from Stordalen Mire near Abisko, Sweden - Bog_T0_3 | ecosystem: Environmental > Terrestrial > Soil > Wetlands > Peat | place: Sweden: Abisko, Stordalen Mire...
AAGCACCCACCCCGTAAAACAACCCTTTATGTTCCACTACCCGATCTTTGCTGCCTTCGACTACCGTGGCGAGCGGCGGGCGTTGTTGTAAAAGTGTCGTATTTTGTCGTGTTTGGCCGTACTTTGTCGTCAGGCCAAAAAACTGCTGTAATCTGTCGTATTTTGTTGCAAAGTGTCGCAACTGTACTGTTTCAAACATACGCAAAAACAATTTTGTCCAAAAAACGCTTTCTGAGCCCTTATCTGTAGCCGCATCGTTTTCGGCTACACGCAAGTGTGTTGCTACGAGAACCTGACGGCTGCCCTTTAAGCTATGGACCCCAATATCAGCAGGCTCCTGGAACAGATCCCCGAAAAGCCGGCGCGATCAAAGCTCGAACGCCACGCAGACGTGATCGGCGCCCTGCGGCGGAAACGCCGAACTTACTGCGAGATCGCGAGCTTCTTCCGACAACACCTTGCGATCACCGTTGCTCCCAGCACAATCCATGACTTCGTCCGCGTCCGTCGCCAACGAGAGAAACAAGGCACCACCCATTGCGACCCGATATTCGAGTGAAGATATGATCCTGCCGAATTCAACTACCTCTGTCATGACGCTCTCGCAGGCGGCCTTGTACCTGCGGGTTTCGAAGGCGCACCTGTCAAACGTAATCAACGGCAAGGTGCCTGGCGTAAAGCCGGTGCGGTCTTTCCGTATGGGCCGTCGTCTCCTGATCAGGCGCGAGTGGATTGACGAATGGCTGAACTTCTCTGACCACCCGGCTGGCCGATAGTGATACGATCCGAAGCATGCCACGTATCACCGCCTTCGACGCAGGAAAGAGGCAAATAAATGCGTCGAAAGCGTTTTCAGAGAGGCAGCCTGCAATCCCGCAAGCACGGGCGTCATCGCGTGTGGGTTGCCTTTTGGCGGGAGGACGGCATCCGGCGATGCAAGATGCTGGGGCGTCAATCCCAAATGTCGAGAGCAGAGGCGGAGGCAGTCCTTACTTCCGTCCTGCAGACAATCAACAACGGTGCGGCCCACGCGGCAAGACCGGTCTACACGTTCCGGCAGTTTGTCACGGACGTGTACCTGCCGTTCTGCCGTCGCAGCTGGAAGGAATCCACTGCGGGCACATCGGAGCAGATCATCAAGTCGCATCTCATACCGGAGTTCGGCAAGAGTCTGCTTCATGCAATCGGTCGGGAGGAGTTGCAGGATTTTCTCGACCAGAAAGCCGAGGAACTGTCGGGCAGCGTGGTAGCACATCTGCGTTGGTTTCTGAACGCAGTGTTCAAGCTGGCCATGTCCGATGGATTGATGCTCAACAATCCGGCGGCGGAGTTGAGAATTCCCAGAAAGTGTCAGCCGGGCCGGGCGATGCGGCCTCTGACAGAAGAGGAGGTAAACATTTACCTGGAGGCACTCGACCTCCGGGAGAAGCTCATTGCTCGCTTTGCAATTTTCGAGGGAATGCGTCCCGGCGAAATTCTGGCCCTGCGATGGAAGTCCATCGAAGGTACGGCGATTTACGTCGAGGAGCGGGTGTACAAGCGGAAGCTCGACACGCCGAAGAACGGCAAGAAGCGCGAAGGTGCGATCTCAGACGGAACACTCAGGCTGTTACGAGAGTGGGCCGATCTGGCAGAAGATCCGACCGCGGAAGGCTTCATCTTCCCATCGGAGCGGATCTCAACTCCGATTTCCCTGGACAACGTTTGGAGGCGGTCTATACAGCCAAGGTTGGAGAAGCTCGGCCTCAGCTGGGCATCATTTCAGGTGCTGCGCAAGACCAACGCCAGTCTCTCGAAAAAAGCAGGTGTCGATCCGAAGGTTGCCTCCGACCAGAGGGGCCACGGAATCGGCGTCAGTTTGGATGTCTACACGAACTCCGATCTGGAGCAGAAGCGAGCTGCACTCAGCAAACTCGAAGCCGTGGTGCTTCGAAAACCACTGCCCGAAACTCAGGCGGCATTTAGCGAACCGGGCTTAACGGCATAAACGGCATAACGAGGAATCAGTGGGTTTTCCTAAGTTGTTGAAAAGATGGAGCGGGAGACGAGGTTCGAACTCGCGACGTCCAGCTTGGGAAGCTGGCATTCTACCACTGAATTACTCCCGCGCCGTTTCACCGAAAGTATACCAGCAAACCCTCTAATCCCGCGGAATTGTAACCCGTACCAACTTCACGTCCGCCGTCTGCCCCGCACTCACGGTTACCCCAACCCCGCTGCCCCCATACCGCCGCATCCAGTCCGAATCCGCCCACTCCGCCAGGTCAATCTCATCCCACCCAAACACCCTGTAATCCCCCGGAGGAAGCGACGAAACCTTAAAGTTCCCATCGGGGGCCGCAGGAACCGTGGCCGCCAGTCGGCCATCGCGCAACACAAACGCCCAACCCGCGGCCGGATCTCCATTCGCATCCTCCAGCCGCCCCTGCATCGCTCCGCCATCGTCCGCGATCGCCACATCGATCGGTCCCGTGCCCGACGCGACTGGCAACGCCTCATGCGCCAGATCCCGGCCGCCCATCATCGCGCTCTTCTGGTAGAAAGGCGCGGGCAGATTCCCCGGAGACAGCGAAAAGACCCCGGGCGTCACATCATGAATCGTGAACCCCCATGTGGTCCTTATCCCATTGCAGAGCTCCGACTGCCCCTTCTGTCGGATGTAAGTTCAAATTGACCTGTTGAAGATTCAGCGAGCGTCCCGATGCCGATTCCACTCGTATCCTCCCGGTCAAAGTAAAGCCGGGTTCCAGACGCACCACCACACCCTCAAGATCCGCGCCGCCCACGTCCACCGGAACTCTTGCGAACAGTCTTGCGTTCGCCTCCCAGTAATCCACCGACAACAGCCAGGCCCCCGGAGGCACCCCACGCACCTCGAATGCGCCATCGCTCTGTGTAGTCGCCGGGCGATTTAGTACGCTGTTTCGCGGGGCATTTCTCGGCAACAGCGACAAGATGACTCCGCCATGCGGAGGGATACCCGCTATTTTGCCGCGGATCTTCACCGATGCCTGGTTCGTAAGCGTGAAATTCACCTGTGCCTCTCGACCCGCCGCAAGGACCATCGCGCTGGCCGCCCCTCCTTCCACGGGCCCGGGATAACAGCTTGCGCTTAGTTAGTACCGCGCCTTCGTCCTTCATCTGAGACCTGGCGTCCAGCGGAGCCCGCGCACACACGATCGCTTTGCCCGCGGACAGGCCAGGCACGCGGTAATCGCCCAGATCGTTCGTGGCGTCTCCCGCGCTCTGCAAAAATACTCGCTTCCCCTCCAGCACCCGCGACGTCATCACCGTGATCTGCACCGACTGCAAAGGATCGCCCGCCTCATCGACCACCTTGCCCATTACAACCGACTGCGGCGTCATCTCCACCCGTAAATCGTGCGCCGGAGAATCGGGCGACGTCACCGAAACCGCACCCACTCGTGCATCCGGCTTCGGCCCCAGATAACCCGTCTTGGTGGCGAAGATGTTCAGGCGCCCGCAGAAAATTCCGGACACCTTCCACCTCCCCGAACTATCCGACAAAGTAGCAGAAGGCGAAGGACCCATAAACTGAAGCTGCGCGCGAGGAACCGGCTCACCCGTGATCGAATTTACGGTGTACCCGTCAGCCGCGCAACCCGTACCCGGAGTCTGTTGCAGTTGCTGCGCGGCACCCACCGCTACCAGTCCGGTCCACAAAATCAATAACCGCATTTCCCTCTCAGCGTAGCGCTTTCGAATCGGGACATTTTGGGGCGGTCACTAACTTTTCCAGTACGCAGAGACTCTTCATAGATGTGGAGAACCAGGTGCCCGATCTCGCACTGGCCGTGGCCGCAAGCCGGGGCAACTCCGAAGCCTTCGGGGAGTTGGCTCGCCGGTACCGGCGGCCCGCAGTACGCATCGCGGCGTCGATTGCGGGTCCCCATGCTGCTGAAGATATCGCGCAGGACGCCCTGCTGCTGGCGTTCCGTTCGATCTCCGCTCTCGATGAGCCCGATTGCTTTGGCGCATGGCTCGCCGCGATCGTTCGGAATCGAGCCCTTAGCGTGGCCCGGCGCGACAGCCGGATCGTCCGCGTCGACTGGGACCCATCCATCGAAGCTCGCCTCAAAGAAATCGCCGAGGTCGACCGGCGCAGACAAACGGCCGCCTCCGAACTCGCCGCCGGCATCGACGCACTGCCGCAGGATCTCAGCCTCGTGATGCGTCTGCGATGGCTCGACGAAATGCCTATAAGCCGTATAGCCGCATTTAGCGGCCTCACGGTTTCAACGGTTAAGTGGCGGCTTTACCAGGGCAGGAAAACGCTGCGCGCGTGGGCGCGCATTCAAACCAACGGAGCAGAAAAAAACTATGGAAACGAACACTCGGGAAATGATTCAAAAACTGATCGCCGTCCTGCGAAGCATGGCGAAGACAGCCCAGATGAACCACGTTATGGGGCGGAGCGAGGAGGCAGATCGGCACACGATCGAGCAGTTCAATCGCATTCTCGATCGGCTCAGGCATGTCGATACCACGGGCGCGCTTGAAGTGTTTTCCGACCTTCCCGACCAAACCAGCTGGGCATCGCTGAACTCCGCATGCCGCAACCTGATCGCGTGCTGCGACGTCGAAGGCGGGCCTCGCAGACATGGCTGGGACGGCTTTTGGACCGACGCCAAAAGCGGAATCTGGATCGACAAGATGGCCTTCGAATGCGGTTTGCCGCCGGAGATGAACGAGTTTGGCGAGTTCCTCAAAGAGAAGATCTCCGAGTGGCAAAAACGGAAATCTACTGCTCGGCGTAACGCTTCGGAATCAGAAGTGTAAGGGCATGGGGAATCGTTTTGATTCGAGCCGGTAAATTGCCGATCGCCTCGCCGTCGGTCTGGACGTAGATCGGATCGGTGTCGGGCGCGCTGAGAACGGCCTCGGTCGCGCGATAGACAGCCACGCCCGGCGTTTCATAGAGCTTGTTGGTCACCACCGCCCCGAAGAACCGCAGGTAGTCGTACCAGGCATTGTTCTCGAAGATCACGATCTCGAAATCGCTCTCCGTCAGCTTGATACGCCGGGCAATCTCGAAATCTCCGCCATAGTTTCGCACCCGTGTAATCAGCGCGAAGCTTGCCATGTGACGATGCCCGTTCACCTCGATCGAAAACCGCGGCACCGGCCGCCCCAGCTGCCGAAAACCGCCGTGCCAGTAAGCCAGCTTGCCGAGCTTCGCCTTGAGATTCAGATCGAGCTCATACACGATTCGGGCATCCAGCCCCACCCCCGCCATCAGAACGAAATGCCGCCGGCAATGCCCCGGCCGATCGAGCGCGCCCAGGGCGATCCTGGTCGGCACCGCGTGCAGCAACTGCGCCGCCGCGCGGTCCGGTCGATTGCTCAGCCCCACCTCATTCGCCAGCACGTTCGCGGTCCCCGCCGGCAGAGCGCCGAACGGCACTTCCGAGCCCGCCATCCCGTTCACCGCTTCATTGATCGTTCCGTCGCCGCCCGCCGCCAGAATCAGGTCGCAGCCCTGCTGAATGGCATGCTTCGCCAGTTCGCCCGCCTGGTTCGGACCCGGTGTTGCGAACAGTTCGACATGATGCCCGGCGCGCAGGAATACCTGCACCGCGTCGTCGAGCCGCGTCTGCTTGTTTCCTTTCAGGCCACCCGCGAAGGGATTGTAGACGATACCAATGTGATGGAGCGCGTGAGAGATAATTTTATTGCCAGACTAAGAACAAGATTATATCGAAATGTGCGCCCAGACTTCGCAAGAGACCGCCGGTGACGACTGGCAGCGGCGAGCGGAAACGCTGCGCCAGACGATTCGCCATCACGAGCGCCAATACTACGTTCTTGACAGTCCCGAGATCGCCGACGCGGAGTACGACGCTCTCGTCCGCGAACTTCAGGCCCTCGAAAACCAGCACCCCGAACTGATTACTCCCGAGTCCCCCACTCAGCGCGTGGGAGGCAAAGCGCGCGAGGGTTTCAGCAAGATCCCGCACAGGTCCGCCATGCTCAGCCTCGATAACGCGCTCGACGAATCCGAGTTGCGCGCCTTCGACGCAAGGGTCCGTGAACTCCTGGGAGACACCCCCTGCCGATATGTCGCCGAACTCAAAATGGACGGACTTTCCATGGCTGTCCGTTATCGTAAAGGGCGCTTTGAGGCTGCGATTACCAGAGGGAACGGGACCGTCGGCGAGGACGTCACCGAAAACGCCCGCACCATTCGTTCCCTTCCCCTCACCGTCGAAGATTTGAAACCGTTCGAAGTTCGCGGCGAGGTTGTGATGAATCGCCGCGCCTTCGAACGCCTCAACATGGAACGCGAACAGAGCGAACTGACGCGCTTCGCCAATCCGCGCAACGCCGCGGCCGGTTCTCTGCGGCTTCTGGAACCCTCCATCACCGCTTCACGCCGCCTCGAATACTACGCTTATTTCCTGCTCGGCGAACTCGGCGACCCTCTGTTCGACAGCCACTGGGAATCGCTGGAATGGCTGGCGCGACACGGCTTCAAGGTCAACCCGAAACGCCGCCTTTGCGCCGATATCGAAGAAGCCCTTGCATTCTGCCGCGACTGGGAAGGCAAGAGAGAATCTCTGCCTTACGAGATCGACGGCGTGGTCCTCAAAATCGACAGCATTCCCGAGCAGCGACGCCTCGGGTACACCGCCAAAGCTCCTCGCTGGGCCATTGCATTCAAGTACGCCGCCCGCCAGGTGGAAACCGAGATTGAGGACATCACCGTTCAGGTCGGCCGCACCGGCGCGCTGACTCCCGTAGCCATTCTTGCGCCCAAAGAACTCAGCGGCGTTACGGTCTCTCGCGCCACGCTGCACAACGAAGATGAAATCGCACGCCTGGGTCTCCAGATCGGCGATACCGTCGTTGTCGAACGCAGCGGCGACGTCATCCCTAAGATCGTCCGCGTTAAGATGCAGGGCACGCATCGCCGCCTGTTTCGCATGCCGGCGCAGTGCCCTGTATGCGGTGGCAAAATCGTTCGCGAAGAAGGTGAGGCCGCCAGCCGCTGTATCAATATCGACTGCCCGGCGCGCCTTCGCGAGTCCATCCGCCACTTCGCCTCGCGAGGCGTCATGAACATCGACGGCCTGGGCGATTCGCTGGTGGACCAACTCGTGTCCAGCGGCCTCGTCAAAGGGATCGGCGACCTCTACGACCTTACCTGGGATCAACTCGCGGACCTGGAGCGCATGGGCGCCAAATCAGCCGCCAACATCATCCGCAACATCGACCGTTCCCGCGCACTTCCCCTCCCGAAAGTCATCGCCGCTCTGGGCATTCGCTTCGTGGGAGAACGCACCGCGCAGTTCCTCGCGGAACAGTTCGGCTCGCTCGGAAAGATCGCCGAAGCCGGCCGCGACGAACTGCAGGCAGCCGATGAGGTAGGCCCCAAAGTAGCTGAGAGCATCTTCGTGTTTTTTCGCGAGCCGCAAAACCAGGCTCTGGTAAGCCGCCTGAAAGCCGCGGGGCTTTCGTTCGAATACACGATGACTCGCAGAAGCGGAGGTCCGCTGACGGGTCTCACCTTCGTCCTCACGGGCACACTCCCCACCATGTCGCGCGAAGATGCCAAACAGAGGATTGAAACGGCCGGGGGCAAAGTTGCAGCCGCCGTCAGCCGCAAGACCGCTTACTTAGTCGCAGGCGAAGACGCCGGATCCAAACTCGACAAGGCGCGCGGATTCGGCGTGGTGGTAATCGACGAAGCCCAGTTGCTCGCGATGCTCCAGAGTAAGTAGCGCGCCGCGTTTTGTGGGTCGCCCGCCGAGCCCCTCAAATACTGATCACGGGGCACGGCATATCGCGGATGATTGCATAAGCATGCGACCGCAATCGCCCCGCGAAGTGCGGGAGCGCACCGCGGCCGATCAGCACAAGGTCCGCCTTATGACTTACCGCCGCCTGACGGACCACGTCGACGATGGAACCGCCTCCGATGCAGACCTCGAACGCTGTACCGGCTTCTTTCTGCATCCCGGCAATGCTCTCATTCGCGCGGTCGCGCAGAAACGCGCCGAATTCCCGGTCGAAGTACTTCTCGAGACCGGCCTCGGCCCGCGGCACTGCGTGAACCAGTCGAACGTCAACCCCCGGCGCTGCCGCGAGTCCGGCCGCGAAGTGGATCAGGCGCAACCCTTCGGGCACGGTATCGAGGGCACAGATCACGCTTCGCCAGTCGGCGCGTGCCGGACGGGCCGATTCGCAATGGGCTTCCGTCCAGACGGCGCAGGTGGCATCGTGCAGGATCTTAGCGGTCACGGAGCCGAGCAAAGCGGAACGAAATCGGCCCTGGCCGCGCGTAGGCAGCATGATGAGATCGATCCCCCATACGCGCGCCAGTTCCGCGATACACGATGCGGTGTCTCCCTCATCGACCACTTTTGTCACGGCAATCCCGGGGAAAGAAGCGGCCGAGAATTTCTCCAGTTGCTGCTCCGCCTTTCTCTTCAGTTGATCCATCGGGAACTGGAACAGGATGGGCGCTTCGACGCTGGAAAAAGCCTGAACCGGAACTTCCACCAGGTGCAGCACCGTAAGCGACGCGTTGAAGCGTTCGCACATCGATTTCACCTGAGGCGCCATCGCGCGGCATCGATCCGAAAAGTCTACCGGGAAAAGGATATTGGTAAAGGGCATACTTGCCTCCCAACCGTGTATGCACGATTAAGGCCGCTTTGCATTTGGCGCCGCCCGCACCTGTATCGGTTTCGTTTCTGCCGACTGAGCCTGCGGGAGTCTCATCCTTAAGCCCCGAGATAGTGCGCTGCTTCGCGCTGAATCGGCGTTCGCTGAGCGCACGGGCGCAGGGGCAGGATAGAATACACGCAGTTTATTTCAAGATGAAGACGATTCTGCTCACCTGCCTTCTTGTCGCCGGCCTGCGCGCCGACACACCCAACCCTGTCGATTTTGCCCGCGATGTTCAGCCTTTGATTCAGAAGCGCTGCATCGCCTGCCACGGTCCCGAACAGCAGATGAACGCGTTTCGCCTCGATCGCCGCGGTGCAGCCCTTCGCGGAGGCACGCGCAGTGTGATCGTGCCGGGTAACTCCGCGGCCAGCCGGCTCTATCTGCGCCTGGTGGGAGACCAGTTCGGCCGCCGCATGCCCGCCGGCGGTTCTCTGACTCCGGCCGAAGTCACAGTCTTCAAAACCTGGATCGATGAAGGTGCTCCCTGGCCTGACGCGCTCGCGAACGAGCCCGTCCTGACCCCGCCCGATTCCCGTGCGATCCGAATGACGGAGCTGCTGCGTTCCGGAGATCTGGCGGGCTTCCGCAAACTGGTCGACGCCGATCCGCAGTCTCTCAACCTGCGCGGACCGGGCGGCTCAACGCCGTTCATGCTCTCGGTGATTTATGCCGACGCCGCCACCGTCGCCGAGGTTCTCGACAAAGGCGCGGATCCCAATCGCCGCAACGATGCTAACGCTACCGCGCTCATGTGGGCCGTGCGAGACCTTGCCAAAACGCGCGCGCTCGTTGCTCACGCCGCCGACGTCAATGCGCTTTCGACCGATGGCCGCACACCGCTCGCGATCGCCGCCGCGCGGGCCGGAAATGCGCCTGTCGTGGAGTTTCTCCTCGAACATGGCGCCGACCCGAATCCGAAAGGCCGGGCGCCCGGCGACGCATCGCCGCTGCGTGAAGCCGCGTCTGCGGGCGATCCCGAAACAATGCAGTTGCTCATCGCGCATCATGCGGACATCCACACCGCCGGCGCAGGCGCCCTCAGCGGCGCTCTCGAAGCGAACTGCGCGAAATGCCTGAACCTGATCGGTTCCGATATCGATGCGAAATCTGCCACCAAAGCCCTTATGACCCTCGCGGTCGCAAGCGATCCCGAGGCGATTCGCTATGTGCTGGACCACGGCGCAAACGCGAACACCACCGACGTCGATGGCCGCACGCCGCTCATGTATGCCGCCAACAACGATCGCCTTCCGCTTGCGACCGTAAAGCTGCTGATCGAACACGGAGCTGACGTGAACGCGAAGGCGAACGACGGCATGACGGCCCTCGATTCCGCATGGCTGCACGGACATTCGCCAATAGTCGATCTGCTGATTGCCAAAGGAGCGAAAGGCATTGCTCCCGCGCTGCCCGCCCTGAACTTCCGCAAGGACAACACCATCGCGGACGCCATGCAGCGAGCCGTGCCGCTGCTGCAAAAAGCCGATCTGAACTTCACGCAGAAATCGGGCTGCGTCTCCTGCCACAACGAGGCGCTCACCGATATGGCGATCTCAAGCGCGCGCCGCACCGGCTTCCGCATCGACGAACCGATGGCCAGACAGGAAGTCAAAGCCGTTGCGTCGTTTTTCGACGAATGGCGCGAGCGCCTGCTGCAGGGAATGGCGCCCGGCGGCCCCGCGTACATCCTGCAGGGCCTGCACGCCGAACAGTATCCCGCGGATCTGACAACGGACGCCATTGCCCGCTACATCGAAACGCGCCAGTTTCCCGACGGCCACTGGGGCGTGGGTTGCGGAGGGTCGCGCAATCCCCTTTGCGGCGACGAAGTGACCAACACCGCCAACTCGCTTCATGCGCTGCAGTTCTACACGCCCGCGCCGCTGCGGGCTGACTTCGAAAAGTCGGTGCAGAAGGCTGCCGTATGGCTGGCAACCGCTCCGATGTATACCCATGAAGACCGCACCTTCCGCGTGTTCGGCCTCGCATGGGCGGACAATACGAATCGCGAGGCACTCGATAAAGCGAAGCACGAGCTTCTGGCCGAGCAGCGCGCCGATGGCGGATGGGCCGACAACCCTTACATGTCCACAACTGCCTATGCCACCGGCGAAGCGCTCGTCGCTCTGCATGAAGCGGGAATGAGCGTCACCAATGCCGCATGGAAGCGCGGGATTCAGTTTCTGCTGAAGACACAGGTCGAGGACGGCTCCTGGTATGTGAAGTCCCATTCGTTCGCGGCCCAGCCTTACTTCGACGACGGCTTCCCGCATGGCGTCGATCAGTGGATCTCCGCTTCGGCCACCAACTGGGCGGTAATGGCGCTGTCGCTGGCCCGAAGCGACCCCTCGTAACAGGAGCCGCTCGTGACGGGCAGGAAAACCCGAGCAGTCGCGGCATCTGCGGTGTTCCTGTTCGCCGCGCCTGGCCTGGTAGCCGGCCTTGTGCCCTGGTGGATCTCCCGCTGGAAAATTCGCGGCCCTTTCTTAGGAATATCGTTGTTTCGCGTTGCCGGCTGCGCCCTGATCGCGCTCGGCCTCATAGGCCTCCTCGACTCTTTTCTGCGTTTTGCCCTGCAGGGCCTGGGCTCGCCCGCGCCCGCCTTCCCGACGCAGCGCCTGGTGGTCACCGGACTCTATCGGCACGTCCGGAATCCCATGTATGTGGCCGTGGTCGCGGTAATCCTCGGCCAGGGCCTCTGGCTGGGAGATACCCGGCTCCTCGTATTATGGCGGAGCCGTCTGGCTGTTGTTTCACCTCTTCGTGGTTGTCCGCGAAGAACCGACCCTGCGCATCAGCTTCGGTGAAGATTACAGAAACTTCTGCGCCGAAGTTCCTCGGTGGATTCCGCGCCTCATACCGTGGAAACCTACTTAAGCACGCCCTCGAAACCTTGCGTACCGGAAGCTGCTTCACGCGCTTCTCCATCCTGAACACCATCACCGGAGGATCGGCGCCTCTGCCCAGTTCCGCCGCCAGTTCGCCTTCTGACACCAGCACGTAATTCTCCGGCAAGCTGGCCCGATCCACCCGCACGTTGTAGATTGCCGCCGGGAGATTGAAGAACGCAAACTCGCCATTGCTGTCGCAGGTTGTATAGACATCGTCTTTCCCGCCGCCGCTCAGATAGATCGCGATGTTCTCCAGACGAACCACCCCCTGATCTTCCGGGGCGAGCCCACGCACCACTCCGCGGATCGAAGATCCGGCCCTCACTACATTCAGATCCACACGCGCGACGCTTCTCGGCTTCACCATCGCAGAACCCTGCGCCGAAGGTCCGGGAGAAAGATCGGCGGCCAATTCCGGCACGTTCAGCGACACCGCGTGCGCGCCTTCCGGGACATCCGCAAATCGATAATGGCCTTCCACATCTGTTGTCGCCGAACGCGTCTTATCGAGCTGCACCGATATGCCCGACACGCCGATCCGATCATCGCCGCAGACGAACCCTTCCACGCGCCCGTAAACCACCTGGTTGCCCGAGGCCTCGGCGTCCGGAAGCGCAGCGCCCCAGTGTGCGCGATGGTTCAGCCGCAGGAAGAAGCTCCACTGATTAAAGTTGTTCAGGATATCCGCGACACCCGCGCCCTGCGTCTGCAGCACCAGAATGCTGGCGGGGTTCAGCGCCGCCAGAAGCGTAGTGCGGAAAGCTTCGGCTTCTACCGTCCAGCCATGTACAACCGGGATCTGCAGGCCTGCGACCGCCGTGTGCACGCTGTTAATCGAAAACAGCGACTTGTTCACCAGATCGTTGCCCTTCTCGAACTGGCCGAAAACCGAGAAACGCCCCAGACGGACCTGACCCGAACCTCTCACGAACAGCGAGTTCTGCAACTGGCCCGAGCCGTTCGACTGCTGCATCGTACCGCCCCACCAAGCAGATATCGTGAGAACTGGACACTATCGCCCAGTTCCGCGCTGTCCTGTTTCTGCCGCCGCGCGGTCGTGCGCAGATCGAGGTCACGCGCCGTCAGGGTGAGATTGTGGCGGCGGATTGCCTTATTCAGCGATACCTGCGCCTGAGCGCTGTGCTGATTCTGATTCTGCGAAGGGTCGGCACGCAATTCGCCGCGCAATGCGATCTTCGAATACTGCCCGGATATGCCGAAGCTGCCAGGCAAGGTAACATTGGCCCCCGCGGTGAAGCTTTCGGTCGACAAACCGATCAGAGCGGGATTATGTTCCAGGTTATTGCGTGAAGTAACGCCGGAACCGAATAACTCAAGCGTCCCGAAGACCTTGTACCGAACTTCCGCCATCGGCCCGCGAGGTCGCCAAAGTATTAGCCGGCTATGGGTAGAGCGGAGCGGCTCAGGCTGCCATAGTTAGCCAAAACGGTAAGTCGCTTCGTCTGCCTCTTAGGGATCTAGCAAAATTAACTTGAACAACTATGCCGACGCATGAGGACGAATGGAATAGTTCCACTCGCCGTGAAACCGGTCTGGCTTGAGCTGAACATCGTGGAAGGCCTCGTCGGAGATT
>Ga0302320_10020527_pt1 | contig 13178 bp, 9 predicted proteins | sample Bog_T0_3_FD_202130 | JGI IMG/M metagenome (GOLD analysis project Ga0302320, IMG submission 202130) | Peat permafrost microbial communities from Stordalen Mire near Abisko, Sweden - Bog_T0_3 | ecosystem: Environmental > Terrestrial > Soil > Wetlands > Peat | place: Sweden: Abisko, Stordalen Mire...
AAGAAAAGAACAATCAAGAGTACTGCGTCTCCCATACTTGGCTCACCGACATCGAGAATGGGAAATTCACCCCCAGCATTTACAAACTCTACAGTCTCAGCCTCATCTACAGGTGCAGCTACGATGAGCTTCTTTCCTTCTTTGGTATTTGCGTTCGTGACATTGGCAAAGAGCAGATGTCGCTGACTCTTCCTCGTACGCACTTGATTGCACCAGCATTCGCGGAAGCTGGTCACACAATCCCGGCACCGCTCGAACCTCGCAGCAGGGTGCAGTTTGAGCTGACAAACCTAGCCTCCAAGATGTTTGAAAACTGGAGAGAGGTCCCAATCCCCCTGCTCCAACAGATGAATCCAGAAAACACTCTCTGGGGCTACATCGGGCTCAAAGACTACACGCTGTATCCGATGATTCGGCCCGGGTCCTTTGTGCAGATCGATCCCAGCCAAACGAAGATCAATGGGTCAACTTGGCAAAGTGAATTTGATCGTCCCATCTACTTTGTGGAATTGCGCGAAAGCTATGCCTGCAGTTGGTGTCAGCTCGACCACCATTGTTTGACACTCATTCCTTGTCCACAATCGCGAGAGCAAGTACGTCAGATTCGATATCCGGCGGACGCCGATATCCTCGGTCGGGTGACTGCTGTTACCATGCGCATCGCGGATGCGCACGAGGCTCCTTCTTGAGAGCGTCGATACCCCGCCGGTGCGCGAGGCTGAGACGGTGACTTTCTTATTTTCAGTAGCTAGCTGCAGTCGTGGCGATTAGTTCACGAACTGGCATCGGTTTTGCCATAATCTGATCAGCTTGTAGAACAACGGCGTTCATGGCTTCCTGGAAGTGCCGTGTCCGCAGACAGGAGCAGCGAGACCGCTTGGGGGTTGGTGTGGCGCATGGCATTGATCACTGATCTGCCCCCTGTTATTGGTCCAGTCATACTGAGAGTCCCGGTGGGTTGGACAGCTTAACACGACCGCCGCCGGAGCTGTGGGAAAGTGGTAAACGCGAAGCGTTTTCCAAGGCGGCAGTATCGCCGTCTTTTCCATAGCTCGTGACCGCTATGTGCGCAAACTCCTCTGGCGTCCGATAGCTGAGCGAGCTGTGACGACGCCGCTGATTATAATCCTGCCTCCATTGTTCAATGATCTGCCTAGCATCGGCCAGTGAGGTGAACCAGTTATCGTTGAGACACTCGTCGCGAAAATGCGCGTTGAAGCTTTCGATGTAGGCGTTCTCAATCGGCTTGCCAGGCTCGATAAAGTGCCACTCCACGCCATTCTCATAGGCCCACTGTTCCACAGCCTTGCTAATGAACTCGGGCCCATTGTCCGAGCGGATCCGCATGGGCAGTCCGCGTTCGATCTTCAGCCGGTCTAGCACTCGGGTGACGCGCACGCCGCCAAGACTGGTATCGACTTCAATCGCTGGGACCTCGCGGGTAAAGTCGTCGGCAATGTTCAGCGTGCGAAAGCGCCGTCCCGTGGCCAGTGAATCGCTGACGAAGTCCATCGACCAGACCTCGTTAACCGCGGTAGGGGCACTCATCGGCGCACGCGGCGCTGCAATGCGCCGCTTCCGGCCACGTCTCCGTACCCAGAGCCGCTCCTCGACGTACAGCCGATAGACGCGCTTGTGGTTCGCTTCGTAACCGGCGCGCTGGAGCAACACATGCAGGCGACGGTAACCAAACCGCCGCCGCGCCATTGCGAACTCTTGCAGCTTCTGCCGCAACTCTGCATTCGCCGGGCGGGTTACCGGTTTGTACCGGCACGTTCCTCGCACTACCAACAACAGCGCGCAAGCGCGCCGTTCGCTGATATCCACCGCTGCGCGCGCTACCTCCATGGCCTCAGTTCGAGCTTGCGGGCCTACCACTTTTTTGACAGCACCGCCTGCAACGCCTGTTTGTCCAGCATCAGGTCGGCTACCATCTGCTTCAGCTTCCGGTTCTCGTCTTCCAGTTGCTTCAACCGTTGCGCCTCGCTCACGCTCATCCCGCCGTACTTCGACTTCCAGCGGTAAAACGTCTGCTCGCTGATGCCGTGCTTGCGGCACAACTCCGCCGTCCCGAGGCCTGCCTCAGACTCCTTCAGAACGCCAATAATCTGCTCTTCGCTGTAGCGGCTCTTCTTCAAGACTTCGTTCTCCTCACTTGGCCCGAGCGGGCCAGTTTAACCGGAGAACTCTCATTTACCCTGGATCAATTTTCGGGGAGCAGATCACCACGATGAACCATCCACTGCTCCCAGGGTGTGCAATTCACTCAGAAGCACGTCAAACCGCTCAGTGTTGCGCCAGCTTCGCCATTGTGAGCCGCAAGTCGACAGGATCTTTACCCTTCCTCGCCCACAGAGCGACCGCCAGTGCAGAGCATGTCAAGAGCTGCTCACATGTCGCGCTGGTTCAGTTGCAATAGCTTTATCATGTACGGTCGGTCGTCGGCGATTTTCAATCCATGCAGAGGTTACCGACTCCTGTGTTGCGGGGTGCCGCCGACAAAGTGCAACAGCTCGTGAGTGAACAGCTCGGGGCGCTCCCAGTGCAAGGCATGACCGGTATCGGCAAAGACCTTGAGGTGTGCGTTGGGCAACGCGGCGACCAACTTGTCTTCATCGGCGCGAGAGAATATCTCATCGTGGTCTCCCCAGAAGATGAGCACGGGGATCTTAATTTTGCCAAGTTCGGAGGAGTTGCTGTGGAAGTCGTGGGCGATGCCACGCAGGGTAACGGCGGTGACGCGCTGCGCCTCGGCAACCCAGAGCTCGAAGTTTGCTGCCGGCACCTGCGCATGAATAGTTGAAGCCTGGAAGTCACGCGCGAAGCTCGCCGGGATGGGATCCTGGAGCGTGGCGAAGAAGGCGAAGGGCTGGTTGTGATCGTTGGCCGTCTCGTTCAGCGTCGTGCCGGAGCCGATGAGCACCAGTCGCGCGATGCGGTCGGGGTCGGTTTCCACCTGCCGCTGCGCAACGAAACTGCCCAGCGAATGGCCGATGAGAGTGGCCTGGTGGATTTCCTTCTGCTTGAGAAAATCGAGCACATCGGCGGCAAAGTCGTCGGTTGCATAGCCGTGCTCGGGATGATCGGAGAGCCCGTGGCCGCGCAGGGTGAGGGCGTAAACGTGATAGCGCGCGGGGATCAGCGGGAAGACGCGATCCCACGAGTGCCAGGAGTCACCGCCGCCGTGAAGAAAGACGAGCACCGGGCCTTGCGGATCACCCTGTTCCGCATAGTTGATCGTGATGCCGGAGCTGGTCTGGAAGAGGTGCGAGCTGAGGAACCACTGCCTGGCAGCTGCGCTGGAGTTGCTCTGGGCTATGGCGGTGCTGCCCGTCAGCAGCACTGCCAGCCCGAACGAGAGAGCAAAAGAACGACGGATCTGCATTAGTACTCCTTGTTTGCTAATACGTGTTGAGGACCGCAGCATAGATGTCCTCGATCAGTCGTAGTCCGCCCTGATATCCGACGTAGGCACGGTCCATCACCAGGCGATCCGTGATGGGCAGGGCGATGCTGAGATGATAGCCGCCGATCTTACGCGCCAGATCGCGGTCCCAACTGGAGCCGAGGATGAGGGGCGGCTGGCTGTACTTCCGGCTGGCAATCAGCTGTGCAATGTCGTGGCTGTCATCCTGAAACACGACCTCGGCCGATATCTTGGGATTGAGCGTGGCGAACTGCTGCTGTAGAGCCGGTCGAGCCGCTTCCGGAGGATGATCGGTAATAACCTGAACGCCGGGTTGAATCCCTATTTCGTTCACTAGAAAGCGACTGATGCCGAGCGCGTAAAGCGAGTCCGCGAAGGTGATGAACCGCTCGGGCAGGTCCCAACGCATCTCCATGAAGAAGTCGGCAGAGCGGTCCAAATAGTGGTAGAAGTAGGCTTCCTGCCGTGCAATGTAGGCTTCGCTCTGTTCCGGCGGCAGCTTGGCATACTGGGCCACGGCGCGCAGAAAATTGGATGTCTCCACCCCTCCGATGGGAAAGACGGGATAGTGCAGGAATGGCGTACCGTAACGCTGGTTGAGGCGCTCTGCAATGGACAGGCCACACCAGGGCGAAAGCACTAAATTGAAGGCCGCCGCCGGCACCTGCTTCCAGGCGTTGAGCCCTCCGGAGTCGTGGCCAAACAGGATGTTGGCGCGCAGGCCGATGCCTTCCAATAACTGGCGCAGTGCGTGCAGATTGCCGGCCCAGAAGGTGTCGTGGTAAGGCAGTACGCTCCAGACGTTGACCAAGTTGGGAATAATCTCCGTGGCCGGTTCGAGTAACTGATCTACGATGGCGTTGACCACCAGCTCATGCCCCTGGTGGTTGTAGCCCTTGAATCCGCCAGTGGAGGCATGCACGATCGGTACGCCACGCTCGCGAAACTCATTTACGACGCTCGGTGTGTCATCACCAACCAAGTCTGCCGTGCAGCCGGTGAGCACCACGTAGAGATCACCATCCATCACCTGCAGGGCACCTTCGATCACCTCGCGCAGACGCTGTTCGCCACCGAAGATGATCTCCTTTTCGCAGCTGTTGGTACCCACCACGGCGTTGCCGCCAGCGTATCCTGAGCCCTGGAAGCCGTTGTAGAAGGCCATGCCGCTGAAGACCTTGCCGGAGCAGCCCGGACCCGCGTGAATGATCGGAATGGCGCGCTCGATGGCGAGCACGCTCTGCTGGCCTCCCAGAGTGCATACCTGCCTTGGCTGTTCGATGGTGGTGCTCATTGTTCGGCTCCCAGGAAGACGTTGGACTTCTGCTTGAGCCACCACTCGGTGTAGGGCAACCGAGCGTGGCGCGAGAGATTGCGATAGAACGAAGGATTGTTGACGGCATCGAAGATGCGATGACCAAAGCGCACCAGCCCCTTATAGGCGAGGCTGTAGTGTTCATCCTCGACTAGAAAGGTCGGGATGCCGAGTTTGCCTCCCCAGACGGCCATACCAGGATGACGCACCACGAACACGTCCGGTTTGACGCGGCGAAGCTGATTGATCATCTCGTAAGCCTGCTTGTTGCAGATGGAGACGGGCAGATCGCCATAACTTTTCACCAGGTGCTGCAAGCTGTCTGCGCTGGGATCGTTATTGTCGAAGCGGGCATCGTGATGCCAGAAGCAACTACCCGCCACCTCCATGCCCAGCTCGCGCAACACAGCGGAGAGGCTATGGCCATGCACCGAGCCGGCGGCGACGTAGCCACGCAGCCCGCGCAACTTCTCGCGCAGCTCAGCGAGTTCGTCGGCGATGGCTGCATGTTCGTCGGCGATAAGGGCTTCGACCTCGCTTTCCTTGCCGGTAACTTTAGCCAGGGCGCGCAGCCATGCATCGGTGCCAGCCAATCCATAGGGAGGCGGAGCCTTTACCTCGGCAACACCGTAGAGCTCTTCAAGGCCAGCGGCGAAGTAGGTGCCCAGCGTTGAGCACATCTGCACCGTGGCAGCGGACTCGGAGAGACGACGCAGTTGCTCCACGCTGGCGAAAGGAACCACAAGATTTGCCTTGAGTCCGAGCCGTGCAAACAGCTCACTGAAGACATCCTGTCCCCAGAATGTGATGACATTGACCACATCGGGATGTTTCTCCCTCGGCGGCTTGACCACCTTTCGCAGGATGGCGTGATAGGCGGCGTCAAAGCCAGTGGTCCAGACCTTTGAGCGGAAGCCCTCGCAGTGCACCGTGCCGATGGGCACGCCGAGCTCCTCTTCCAGACGCGAGGTGAGTGCGTCGATGTCCTCTCCGGTGATTGCCGAAGCGCACGAGGCAGTAACGAAAATTACCTTGGGATTGAACCGTGCGAAGGCATCGCGAATGGCTTGTTCCAGCTTGGCCTCGCCGCCGAAGATGGCGTCCGACTCGCCAAGGTTGGAGCTGACCATGCGCACATTAGCGGCGGCCTGATTGCGCTTGACCAACCCGTAACGATGAACCAGGTTGAAGGCGGAGAAATCCCCTGAGCAGCCTAAAGGGCCGTGGTTGACCACCGCCGCGTCCTGTATCAGCGAGAGCAGGCAGACGGCACAGGAAGAGGCGCAGGAGCTGACCTGAGTGAAGCTGCAGGCACGATCGCGCAACCGTCCTTCGCGTGACTGAGCGGCCAAGTCGGAGGCGGTGCCGTTGTAGTTGATGATCGATCCCAGCCGCTGTTCGCGCACCGGAAGGTTGGGGTTGGCTAGATTAATCAATTTCATCTGTTTCTCCTTGCAGGCAACCGCGCTGGGCGCCGCCTCAACCATGGGAAAATGTTGCCGCGATCGGCGAAGCTCCGTAGAGTTGGCCGGAGAAATCCTCGCCCCCGGGAACGCCGAAAGCGTCCGCACGGCAACGATGGCAGTGGGTGAACACGTCGAGATGCTGGGCTGCGGAGTGCCGCGCCGCTGCCAGTTGCGCAGCATCGGGCTCGGCATAGTGCGCGAGTTCATGCTGCGGGAGTAGAGGAATGATGTTGATTCGCGAGGCTCCGAAGGCCGCAGTGGCAGCGGCGATCGCTGCGACGTGGCCGTCGTTGAGGCCAGGAATGAGCACCGTGTTGATCTTGACGACCAGCCCGAGCGAACAGGCACGGCTGATGCCAGCCAACTGTCGCTCTGCCAACAATGCACCGGCCGCGAGGCCGTGCATTCGCTTGCCGTCCAGAGAGATACTGCCGACGATGGCTGCCGCGATGCCGGCATCCACCGCATTCACCGTCACCGTGATCGTTCCCACGCCATTGGCGGCGAGTTCCTCGGCGTGCTCCTTGAGCAGCAGACCGTTGGTCGAGAGGCAGAGCAACAGCTGCGGAAAGCGCTGATGCACGGCTGCAAAGGCGCGCAGCGCGTGGTTGGTGGCCAGCGTTTCGCCCGGCCCGGCGATGCCGATCACCTTGAGCGAGGGAACAAGTTGCAGGGCGCGCGCGACAATGTCAGGCGTGTCTTCCGGACGAACCAACCCGCGTGCCACGCCAGGGCGCTGCTCATGTGCATTGAACTTTCGCGCACAGAAGCGGCACTCGATGTTGCATGCGGGACTGACCGGCAGGTGCAGACGTGCCGCGCGCTGGTGGCCCGCCGCGGTCGAACTGAAGCAGGGATGAAGACCGTCGAGCGCGGCCAGCTCCGGTGGTAATACCAGACGCAGTTCGTGTACGGTGCATCGCGTTTCCGCCAGTTCCGTCGGGCTGTCACCGCCGATGTGGATCAGCTCTGACATACGCCTTTCCTTTCAAACCCGTGCCGCTGCCAGCGAGCTGCCCTCGGCCTCGATGCGCAGAATGTCGCGGGACCATTGCGCCGCCCACAGACGCAACTCCTGCTCATCGAGCGGCGCGGGTACACGCGACTGGCGGTGCTCGGAGATGCGCGCGGCAAGCTGGCGATAGACCGTGGCCTGCGCGCTGTCTGGCGCGGCTTCGATGGTTGTCTTGCCCTGTAGTTCGCTCTGCGTCACTGTAATCGAGCGTGGCACGTACTGCATCACTTGCGTCTCGGTACGCGCTACAAAGTCATCAACCAGTTCCTTCTGGTAGGGTGAGTTGATCGAGTTTGCGATGACTCCTCCCAGCAGTCCGCCACCGCTGCGCGAGTACTTCTGAATGCCTTTGAACAGGTTGTTGGCAGCGTAGATGGCCATGAAGTCCGAGCTGCTTACGGTGAATACGTGTTCGGCGATGCCCTCACGAATGGGCATGGCAAAACCGCCGCAAACCACGTCGCCCAGAACATCGAAGATTACGACATCGACGCCGAGTTCTTCGAAGACATGCAGTTGCTTGAGGATCTCGACCGCGTTGATGATGCCGCGGCCAGCGCAACCCACGCCGGGCGACGGGCCTCCGGCCTCGACACAGTAGACGCCGGCAAAGCCTTGAAAGACGACATCCTCCAGGTTCACCCGCGATTTGCTTCGCAAGGTATCGAGCACGGTGGGAATGTACTGTCCGCCGCGCAGCGTGTTGGTGGAGTCGCTCTTGGGATCGCAGCCAATCTGGATGACCTTGTGCCCAGTCTCTGCCAAAGCTGCCGAGATGTTACTGGTGGTGGTGGACTTGCCAATTCCGCCTTTACCGTAAATGGCAATCTGATTCGGTTTACTGCTCATCGTGCAATCTCCTTTAGCGGGAAGTTCAGGCAGGTATTGGCAAACTCGGTGTCGTGGGCGATGGTGTAGAGCGCATCGCTCGGCGTGCCATCGAATTCAAAAGCCGCGATGCCGGCGTCGGCGAGCTCGCGCCGGGCGCAGGGACCGGCAGCAGCGCAGATCAGAGCCCGGCAATCGACCAGCAGGTCGGCCGCCGTCTCTAACTTGGAATCCTTCTCCGGTTGTCGGCAGAAAGGCTCGACGCTACGCAGCCCGAGTTGCGCGATCTGTGTGTCTCGAACTTCGACAATGGCGAAGTGGCGAGCGTAGCCGAAGTGCAGTAACCGCTCTCCGGTGTCGTCCACGGCCAGTGCCACAAGAAAAGTAGACAAAGCAACTCTCCGGAAAATCCAAACCGACCGCCTTGGTACGGATCGCAGAATCGACTGCAGGTGATGTGGTTGTGAGCGCAATAGAAAAGGCCCGCTGTGGAAGTGCAGCGGGCCTTTGTCTCTGTGATTACGAGAGAGAACTTACAAGGTCAAATCCCACCATGCATTCCAGCAGCACTGACGCGCGCAGCGACAACAAGTCGCGGAAGCGAGCATCGAACCGGAGGTAGCATGGAACGCACGAATCATGAATCGGAGTCTAGCAATGTTCCTTGTATGCGTCAACTGCACGCGGAGCATGGACAGTTGTGACGTCCCGCAAACGATGCTTTTGACAGGCGGTGAAGGAGCGCTTGGAGAGATTTGCAGACGAGCGAAAGCGGGCACACTAATTTTCAAACGCTAATTTTCACTTGACTTCTCTTTTGTACTCCTCTTAGACTCAGCACTCAAAGCTGATTGAACGAGGTATCCTGACACCCATGGCACTGATTGTTACTCACCTTAGCGCAGCCTGTTGTCGCCGCGACCGCAATACTGGGGTGTGCCTGGCGTAGTCGGATGCAGAAATATATCCAAGCGCTTTGCTGGCCCGCCCAACCTCTTGTCGGCGGGCTTTCGTGTTTTCGGACTTTCCCGCAGACAGGTCTCTAAACCCTGGCAACGTTCGTAGCTGCTGCCATAGCCTTGTCCCGGAGTGAAGCTTTGCTCAGAACACGATGAGCATATTTCTTCCAATTCGCCACTTGCCTGCCGGCTTCCCGCCAATCTGCCGCGTAACTGCAGGCCGCCCGCCTGCAGCGTCGGCACTGCCGCATTCTGTTTGTTGTTGTTAAGCGCCCATCGTCGTTACCCCGAGTTACTCAACTTATAAATCATCTTTAACGAATCACCTTCCGGAGATTGCCATGTCGTCGTATCGACGTTTTAGCTTACTCGCCTTACTTGTACTTGTCAGCTGCACATTAGCTGCAGCTCAATCCACCTTCGGTAGCTTCGTCGGAACGGTGCAGGATCCTTCCGGTGCGCGGGTCAGCGGCGCCACGGTGGTGCTGCGCAACGTCGATGAGAACATCACCATCAGCCGCGAATCGTCGATCTCCGGCGAGTATCTTTTCATCAATCAAAAGCCCGGCCATTATGAGCTCAGTGTTCGCAAGGATGGCTTCACGCGCACTGTTGTCAGCGGCCTGTTGCTCGATGCCCGTCAGGAACAGCGTGTCAACCTGCAACTCAAGGTGCAGTCCGGCCAGGAGACGGTGCAAGTGAGCGGCGACTCGCAGGAGATCAATACCGAAAATGCGACGATTGCCGACAGCAAGGACGGCGCGCTGCTGGCCGAGTTGCCGGTGAACTACCGCGGCAATACAAGCTCAACCAGCCCGTTGGCGGCACTCAACGCCGTGCCAGGCGTGCAGCAGGATGCCAACGGAAATGTGTCCATCAACGGCGCATCTCCCACCCAGGTCTCCTACTCGCTGGATGGCATTTCAACGGTGAACTCGCTAGCGGGCGGGGCCAACAGTAACATGTATGCCTCGACGGAGTTGATCGGCGAGTTCCGTGTCTCCAGCGCGAGTAATACCGCCGAGTTCGCCTCGCCAGCCGACGTTACGGTGACCACCAAGAGCGGCGGCAACACATATCACGGCAGCTTGTTCGAGTACTTACAGAATGCCGCGCTCGATGCCACTACTTACGGCGCGCCAATCAAGCAGAGCAAGGTCGGCAACACCTTCGGCGGTAGTCTGGGAGGCCCCGTGCGCCTGGGTTCGCACGCTCTGGGCCGCGATCGTCTCTTCTTCTTCGCCGATTACGAGGGCGTTCGGCTTCCCCACTCGAGCCTGGAGCAGTACGAGCTGCCAACCCAGGCATTGCGCAATGGCGATCTGAACTCGCTGGTTACCCCCAGCGCCCCGATTACCAATCCCGCGACAGGTCAGCCATTCGCCAACAACACCATCACCAACATCAGCTCGGTCTCCCAGAAGCTGCTCAACTATCTTCCGGTTCCCTCCGGCGGCTCACTCAATGCACCGAACTACAGCGTTAACAAGAAGACGCCAACCTACATCAACGGCTATGACGCGCGCGTCGATTACCTTCTGAACAGCCGTCAGCAGCTCTATGCGCGCTGGAGCTGGAAGTCAATCGACAACACGAATTGGCCGGGAATTAACAGCAGCTACAGCCAAGTGCAGAGCTCTCTGGTGCCGGCCAGCGACATCCGGGAGCACGACAAGAACCTTGTGGTCTCCCATACCTATGCCCTCAGCTCTTCGTTGCAGAATGAGTTCCGCTTCGGCCTGAGTCTGTACAACAGTGTGGATAAGTTTCCACTGACCGGTAAGTCGGTGGTGGAAGGACTGGGGATCACGGGAGAGGATCTCTCGGCCCATCCGAACACCGGAGGATTCCCGGTCTTTGACTTCAGCGCGGGCACCGGCCTTACTCCTATCGGCCGCCAGAAAGATGGCCCCACCACCAGCAAGGTCTATCAGTTCACCGACAATGTTAGCTGGGCACACGGCCATCACACATTCAAGTTCGGCGCCGACGCGCAGTTGATTGGGTGGACGCAGACCCAGCACTTCGCGCCGGGCGACGACTACGGCGCTTTCTACTTCACGGGCGGCTACACGGGTAACGCCTATGCCGACTTTCTGTTGGGACTGCCAGCCTACAATCTGATCGTTGTCACCGGCGCAGACCTAGACAGCCGGGCCAAGCACTTCGGCGTCTATGGTCAAGATGAATTCCGCATTACGAGTCGGCTGACCCTGAGCTACGGTTTGCGCTGGGAGCTGCATCCGCCGTTCACGGAGCAGAAGGGCAACCTCGGCAACTTCGATCCCAAGACCGGCAGTCTGGTCGTCCCCGATCACACCCTGCCCGCCTCCCAGGATGTGCTGACGGCTGTCAACGCGTGCTCAAATCGCAGCGACAACAGCATCGCCTGCATTCCATTGGTCAACGCCAGCTCACTTGGACTGGGCCCCGGACTGCGCCACACCTATTACGGCAACTTCGATCCGCGCATTGCGCTGGCCTACCGTCCCTTCGACGACAACAAGACGGTGCTACGCGCTGGCTTCGGCATCTTCACTCCGAACAGTCTGGGCGCGGCTTCCTATCTGCTCTCAGGAGTGACCACGAACTACTTCGCCGTCTTCAGTGGCTTCCAGTTCCCGGCCGGCGAACCCAGTAATACCGCAACAACCTTCACGCCCGGCAGCACGGAGATCGAGTGCGCCGTCGATCCCAATCTACGCGATCCCGCGATTGCACAGTGGAACGTTACGGTGGAGCGCGAGCTGCCAGCCGGCTTCGTGCTGCGCAGCAGCTATATCGGCTCCAACGCCTATCGCCTGGAAAACCTGGTCGATCTGAATCAGCAGCACCCGAGCGCGGCCACCTTCAGCCCGCTCAACGGTCCGTTCCCGCAGTTTGACAAGATCCTGAGCAGCGAGAACGTGGCCGGGGCCAATTTCCAGTCCTGGCAGAACCAGATTGAGCGGCGCTATCGCAATGGCGCCTATTTGCAAGCCACCTACACCTGGGCCAAGAGCCTGACCAACGCCGAGGGCAGCGGACCGACGTCATTTGCCAACCAGTGGGGCGGCACCACCACCAACCGCTTTAACCTGCGTGGCGATCGCGGCAATGATTTCGGCACCCGCCGACAACGCCTGGTAGTGAACGGCGTATACGCGCTTCCTTTCGGACAAGGCCACGCGCTGCTGAACGATGGCAGCCGACTGAAGCAGGCGCTGGTGGGCGGATGGAAGCTCAGCTCGATCGCGCTGGTAGAAACCGGTCCCTACCAGACTCCCACCATTAGTTGCGCCCTCGACCAGAGCGGCACCAACCCGGAGGCAGGCATGGGACAGGCCTGCCGCCCAGACCGCGTGGGTAACGGAAGCGTCAAGAATCCGAGCCCTGGCCATTGGTATGACATCAACGCATTCCAGGCCACGCCCAGCGGTGCCGGTCGCTTTGGCAACTCCGGCGTCGGCATCCTGAAGGGACCAGGAACCGTGACCGTGGCGGCTGGGATAGCCAAGGAGATCAAGCTCGATGAGCACACGCGTCTGCGCTTCGAGGCCACGTTCACCAACCTTTTCAACCACCCGAACTTCGCGCCGCCCGGCGTGAACGTCTCCAGTCCCAGCGCCTTCGGCGTGACCGATACGGTGCAGACGTCGGAGAACGCTGGCAACCGTACCGGGCAGCTCGCACTGCGGTTGGACTTCTAACACGGCGCGCTGAGCCTCTCCGCCTTCGTGCAGGCGACGGAGAGGCTCAGCGCATGACCTAACCGGAAGAAGAGTTCGCGTCGGAAAGAAAGTTGCATGAGTGCATCAACAGTTGAAATCGCCGCACCTGCGCCGCTGCTCCATGAGCCCGAGCCTGTTGCGTCAGTCACGCTGCGCAAGGACTCACTGGGGTTGGTCGGTCTCACCGCGCAATCCGTAGCAGGCCTAGCTCCATCCTGCTCCATTGCGGTTCCTGTGGTCGTGGTGGCCCTCATCAGCCGCAACGGTGCGTGGTTAAGCTGGACGATCAGCACCGTGGTGATGTTGGCTGTGGCAGGCAGCCTGGCACTGCTCTCGCGCCGCTTCGTCACGGCTGGCGGCATCTACAGCATGAATGCCGCCGGACATCCGGCGTATGGCATGATCTCGGCCTGGGCGGTGCTGCTCAACTGCCTCACCGGTGGCGCCACCACTCCGCT
>Ga0302320_10020528_pt1 | contig 13178 bp, 10 predicted proteins | sample Bog_T0_3_FD_202130 | JGI IMG/M metagenome (GOLD analysis project Ga0302320, IMG submission 202130) | Peat permafrost microbial communities from Stordalen Mire near Abisko, Sweden - Bog_T0_3 | ecosystem: Environmental > Terrestrial > Soil > Wetlands > Peat | place: Sweden: Abisko, Stordalen Mire...
TACCTACCCCGGCAGCGGTGCTGCGCCGACGGGCGGGCTGACCTTTCAGGTGGATTCGGGCACCGTGGTGACGGCGACGTGCACGGGTTCATCGAGCCCGCTGAACTGTTCTTACTCAGGATATCCCACCTCGACCCTGCTCCTCGGTTCGCACACGATAACCGCGGTGAGCCTGGCAGACATAAACTACGCGAGCGCGACCGGCAGCAACACCCTCACCGTGGTTACACCGACGAATCCGAGCATCACCTTCACGCTTCCGAATCATCACACCATGGATATGCCATTCACGGTTTCTGCGAGTTCGAATTCGTCGGGAGCCATCACCTATTCAGTAGTGAACGGACCGGCGACGATCTCGGGCAACTCGGTGACGCTGACCGGCGCGGCGGGCACGGTGACGTTGTTGGCCTCCCAGGCAGCCGGCGGGATCTACGCGGCGGGAACGCAGAACGCCAGCTTTTCAGTCATTGCCGGCAGTGTCTGGTTCGGCAACGGAACCGGCAGCCTGAGCGCCTTCGACCTGACCGGGACCGCGATCACCGGCACCAGCGGCTTCACCGGTGGCGGCGTTGGAACGATTGCCGCGCCGCTTGGACTGGCCTTCGACGCATCCGGCAACGTATGGGTCGCCAGCAGCGCAGGGGTCAGCGAATTCAACCGCCAGGGAGCCGCGATCACCTCGACGCCGTATACGGTTGGCGGCATCGCCAATCCGCTGGCGATCGCGGTCGACGGCGCCGGTCAGATCTGGATCGCAAACTCGGCGGGCACAGTGAGCGTGCTTAGCGGCGCGGGAGCGGCGGTTTCTCCCGCGACCGGCTACTCCGGTCCGGCGAGCAAACCTGCCGGCATCGCCATCGACATTTCAGGAAACGTGTGGATTCCGAGCCACACTGCGAACACGGTAACCAGAATTCTTGGGGTCGCAGCCCCGGTTGTGCCCCTTGCCACCGGAACCGCAAGCGGACCGGGAGGGAAGCCATGATGCGTCAACTTCGGTTGAGGTCCCTTGTGTTCGCGTGCGCAGGACTCATCGCGCTTGGCATCGCCGGATGCGGTACCGGCGTGTCGCCCGAGGCGAGTGTCCCCGCCAAGCTCACCGTGTCCCCCTCACGCGGAGTTGTGATGGGCGGCCAGCAACCCGTGGGCGGAGTGACATTGCAGCTCTACCAGGCAGGCACGACGGGCTACGGCTCGGCCGCGACGCCGCTTGGGCCGACCGCGCAGACCACAGCGGGCGGCAACTTCAATCTGCCCAGCTACACCTGCGCTGCGGGCTCCCAGGTGTATCTCGTAGGAACGGGCGGCCAGCCGATCGCCGCTACCATGAGTTCGCCTGCGGTGACGAACAATAACCTGGCCTTAATGGTCGGCCTGGGGACATGCGGCGGGACCGATCTCAACAATTTCATCAACGTGAACGAGCTGACCACGGTGGCGAGCGTCTGGGCGCTAGCGCCATTCATGACTGGGATCGCCAACATCGGTAGCAGCTCCACCAATGCAGCCGGACTTGCGAACGCCTTCGCCGCGATCAACGAGGTGGTGAACACAGCGAACGGAACCACCCCCGGGCCGGCGTTGCCGACCGGTGCAACCTTGCCGACGACTGAGATCAACACCCTCGGCGACATTCTCGAGCAGTGCATCAACTCCGGCGGCGGCGCGGAGGGCGACGGCAGCGCCTGCGGCAATCTCTTCAAGTACGCTCCGAATGCCGCCGGCACGGTCTATCCCACCGACACGATCACCGCCGTGATGAATATTGCTCAGTCGCCCGGGCGGAATGTCCCGAACCTCAACCGGCTGCGCTCTGCCTCTCCGGTGTTCCAGCCGGCGTTGGACGTCAACTCGCCGCCCAGCGACTGGACGATCGCCATCACGTACACCGGCGGCGGCCTGAATGCGCCGACCTCGATTGCCGCCGATGCGTCAGGCGATGTGTGGGTGACGAACAGCGGAAACTCCAGCGTGACCGAACTGAACCCAGCCGGGGCTGCGCTCTCGGGCTCCAGTGGTTTCACCGCCGGTGGCATCATCAACTCGCCCTCAGCCATTGCTATCGATACGAGCGGAAATGTGTGGGTCGCAAATAAAGGCAACAATACGCTCGCCGAACTGTATTCCGGCGGCAGCGGCACGCTCTACTCAAGCAACGGTCTCAGCACACCTTCAAGCATCGCAATCGATGGATCGGGCAATATCTGGGTCGCCAACTCCGGAGCCAATCCCGTCAGCGCGTTCACCAGCAGCGGCAGTGCGTTGGCGGGCTCGCCGTATTCAGGCGCGGGAACCAGCGCGCCCGTCAGTGTCGCCGTTACACCGAGGTAGTTGCACCATTCAAGAGGGACAAAGGCATGACACGTCGCGACGCACCAAACCGTATACGGGAGCACATCTCGATCCAGCAGATCGGGGCGGAGACTCTCGTGTATGACGAGCGCCGCCACCTGGCTTTCTGCCTCAATGAGAGCTCTTCTGTTATATGGAATCTCGCGGATGGCGAGCGTACGGTCCTTGAAATCGGCCGTGCGGCGTCGCTGCAACTCAGGACTCCCGTGAGCGAAGAGTTCGTCGTGTTTGCCCTCAAGGAACTGCGCGCAGACGGTCTGGTCCAGCCGACCCCAATCGCCGAAGCCGGGACGACCATCTCCCGCCGGGCCATGCTGCAGAAGCTCGGGGTAAGCGGGGCCTTGCTGCTTCCAGCCGTCGCTGCTATCGTCGCTCCAACTGCGGCGCAGGCGTACAACGGCTGCGTCGATTGTTCGTCGAGCCAGGCGGCAAGGGCGAGAAAGCAGCGCGCTGCCAAAACGCCCTCTCAATAGCAAAGCAGCCGAATGACATGAGACTCTTCTTCTCCATCGGGCACGAGGGTCGCGGCAGACTCAGAATCGCCACCGCGCTTGCGTCTACGCTGGTTCCGATGCTGTTGTCCGGATGCAACCTGTCGAGTTCGCCGCCAACCTCCAGTCAGCAAGGAGTTGCGCTTCAAGGACGAGTGCGTGGAGGACAGCAGCCCGTGAGCGGTGCATCGATCCTGCTTTACGCTGCCGGATCTGGTGGAACCGGCGCTGGGGCCGTCAACCTGCTTGCGCCCAACGTCGTCACCACAGATGCGTCCGGGTCCTTCAATATTACCGGCGATTACAAATGCCCGACTGCGGCCACCCAGGTTTACCTCGTAGCGCGCGGAGGTAATCCAGGCCCTGCCCAGGGCGTAGACAACGCCGCGCTGGTCTTGATGGCGGCGCTCGGCAACTGTGGAGACCTGACGCAGTCGACCAATGTCGAAATCAACGAAGTCACAACCGTCGCTTCCGTTTGGGCTCTGGCGCAGTTCCTTGGGCCCGGCGCGACGGTTGGATCGACCTCGACCAACACGATCGGCCTCGCGAACGCCTTCGTAGTAGCGAACAATCTTGCCGATACCGGCACGGGTCTTGCCCCCGGGTCTGTGCTTCCGGCGGGTGCCGTTACCGAGACAGCAAAGCTCTACACGTTGGCCGATATCATTGCTGTCTGCGTCAACTCGGATGGTGGGTCGGCTTGCACTCCGCTGTTCGCCGCTGCGACAACCTCTCAGGGTGCTCAGGGCAATACGCTCGATGCGGCGCTCAGCATTGTGCAGCATCCCGGCAGCAACGTCGCCGCGGTCTTCGATGCGGGCGCGCCGCAAGGGCCCTTCCAGCCGGCACTGAGCACGGCACCCAATGACTGGACGATGTCAATCAGCTACGGAGGTTGCACGCCGGCGTGCGGAGGCCTCAACACGCCCGGCGCTCTAGCCATCGACTCCGGCGGGAATGTTTTCGTCGCAAATTACTTCGGCGGTGTGGTCTCGGAATTCTCGCCTGCGGGTGTGCCTGCTTCGGCGGCGGGGATTCCTGGCGCCGGCCTGGACGCCTCCTACGGCATCACCGTCGACGGTTCCGACAATGTGTGGGTTGCGAACGATCAAAGCGTAGCCGGCGCCAACAACCACCGCGTTGGAAGCGTCAGCAAATTCTCCTCCGCTGGAGTCGAACTGTCCGGCTACGGCTATATCGGCGGCGGCATCTACACTCCAGTGGCTATCGCAGCGGACACCAATGGGGCCATCTGGATCGCCAACAACGAAAGTTCTTCGGCAACGCTGCTTGCCAATAACGGTTCCGCGATCTCGGGCAGCAGCGGCTATGCGCCCTCGGCGCTTCCATTCACCTTCGCAGTTGCGTTGGACGCAAACCACAATGCATGGTTCGCGGCGCAGAAGGAAGCGGTGCAGGTGACTCCGGCAGGTGCCGTGAGCAGTTTTGCCTGCTGCAACGATCCCGAGGGGATCGCGATCGATGGGACCGGCAACGTCTGGATTGCGGACCTCAGCGGATCGGCTGTCGTCGAGCTTACTTCGTTGGGCGCGAACAGTGTGACCGTTTTGGGCGGCAATGGCGGTCCGCGAGGGATCGCGGTCGATGGCGCCGGCAATGTTTGGGCGGGGAATTACTTTGGCGATTCTGTCGTCGAACTGGCTGGCTCAAGCGCGACCATCCTGTCTCCCTCCAACGGATACGGACTTGACGCACCCCTCCACGAGCCATACGGATTGGCGATTGACGCCGGCGGCAATCTCTGGATCTCGAATGCGTCGAGCAATACTCTCACTCAATTCGTTGGCCTTGCCAGTCCAATCAAAACGCCGCTGCTCGGGCCGCCGGTTCAGCCATGACCGCGGGCCTTCAATCCTGGCCCTGCGCTGCATTCGGGGTTCCATTTCAGTTGACTGCGGACTCTGATTCTGTGCTTGCTCACATGCTTGCTTGTGCGCCGTTAGGCACTCAGATTTGCGCTTCTCGGTCCCCGGCTGCACGACAATTCTCGCTGTTGGCTCCCCAGGACCCCGGTGGCTTTCGCCTCACCATTGACGAAGAGATAGTTGCGGAACATCCGGACCTGCAACCGGCTCTGGAGCAACTTGCCCGCAACCTGATGGTCCACGTCGCCAACTACGCGCCAGATCGCATCTTTGTGCATGCCGGCGTGGTCGGATGGCAAGGCCATGCGCTGGTTCTCCCTGGAACCAGTTTTGCCGGCAAGACGACTCTGGTCGGCGAACTGGTGCGTGCCGGAGCAACCTATTACTCCGACGAGTATGCCGTCCTCGATGAGCACGGCCGCGTGCATCCGTATGCGCGCGATTTGCAGATGCGGCGACCTGGCAGTCCCGAGCAGACATCCGTGGCGGTCGAGCATCTGAACGGCACCGTCGGCACCGCGCCCCTGCCCGTCCTCCGCGTGGCATTTGTGGAGTACAAAGAGTCCGGGCAGTGGAATCCCGAACCAGTGTCCACGGGCATGGCGGTGCTCGATATGCTTCAGCACACGATCCCGGTGCAGCGCACGCCCGCCCGCGTCATGGCCACGCTGGCCAAGATGATGGAGAATGCCACCGCCGTACGTTCCGAGCGCGGAGAGGCATGCGGGGCAGCACATGCCCTGTTAGCCGCAATGGCTGTGGGCGAGTCGTCCATATGAGACCGGGCATGTCGTGTCTGCTCGAGCTCCTGCGCGGACAGGACATCGCCTGCCCGATCGACCAAGCGAAGTGGGAGACAGCGCTCGCGTTGGCCGAAGAAGAGCATGTGCAGCCCTGGGTGGCCGCGCGTCTTCGCTCGCGACAGGACGCGACACCGCCTACACTCTCCAATTGTCTCGACGAGATCGAACGCGATTCTGCCCTCGCCGCGTTCTACTGGAGTTCTGAGTTGAAGGGTGTGTTGCGCGCGTTTCGCGAATCGAATGTCCGCGCCGTTCTGCTCAAGGGCCCATTCCTTGCTGAACGGCTCTACGGAAGCGCTGCGTTGCGGGTCAGCCGCGATCTCGATCTGCTCGTGAACAAAGCCGATCTGCCTCGCGCTGAAGCCGCACTTAGTGCGGCCGGGTTCGCCCCGGGCATGCCCGACGACTATCATCGCCCTTGGCGCAGGCAGTCTACGACGGTCGAGTTGCACCGCGACGTCGAGAATCCGTTGGCCTTCAACTTTCACGTCGAAGGCGCATTGCAACGGGCACAGTCAGCCGCATTTCAGGGAGAGCCCTGCTGGCAATTTGCACCCGAAGATGAGCTGCTCTTCCTTTGCCTCCACGCAGTGCGCCACCGCTTCGAGCGTTTGAGTCTCATCCTCGACTTGCAGCTTGCGTGCCAAAGAATCCCAGCCACCGCCGACTGGCAGCCCCGTCCCGAGGTCGCTCGTCTCGATAATCTCCTAGAGCTTGGCCTGGCCATGGTGCGCCGCCTCGATCCAGACAGCGCTGTCGTCCTTGATGTCCCCGGAACCGGACGACGGAGCCAACACCTCGAAGAGTTGGCCGATCGCCTCTGGCAGCGACTTCTGACGCAACCGAGTGAACCACTGGATTGGCGAACGGCGCATCAGTTCTTTCTGGAGATCGAGGCCGTCGGCTGGCCTCGACTCCGCCGCCGCTACGGCCATCTCCAGATCCTTGCGAGTCGCGTTATCGAACCCGATTATGTATTTGCCGCGCGGCTCGGGATGCATCGAGCGTGGCAGGCCCGTATGCTCCGCCCTCTCCGGCTGCTCTCAGATTTGCTTCACCGTCAAGCTTCTTCATAGAAGCCTGTCGACGGCGCCCCTCCCGACGCGCAAGGAGCAGATGGGGCGCAGCTCCGAGAGTGGCCTTATCATTGGAGAAGTTTCGTGACCCCGTCTATGAATGCATTAGTTCTATCCGAATACAAGCAATTGAATCTCGAAGACCTGCCCGTTCCAGCGTGCGGCCCACGAGACGTGTTGATTCAGGTGGCCGCATGCGGCATCTGCGGGAGCGACGTTCACGGCTACGACGGCTCGACGGGCCGGCGGATTCCGCCGATCGTGATGGGGCATGAAGCGGCCGGCATCATTGCCGCGGTAGGGACGGAGGTAGCTGTCATAGCGCCCGGCGACCGCGTCACCTTTGACTCGACGGTCTACTGCACCAAGTGCGAATTCTGCCTGCGTGGCGACGTCAACCTCTGCGAGGACCGCGAGGTCGTTGGCGTCTCCTGCGGCGACTACCGCCGGGCAGGGGCCTTCGCCGAATTCATCGCCGTTCCGGAATACATCGTTTACAAGTTGCCGCCATCGCTGTCGTTCGCCGATGCAGCAATGCTCGAAGCAGTGTCGGTCGCGCTCCATGCCGTCAAGCTCTCGCACATCCAGGGTGGCGAGACAGCGCTCGTCATCGGGGCGGGCATGATCGGCCTGCTGGTGCTGCAGGCTGCTCACGCGGCGGGCTGCTCACGCGTCCTGGTGGCAGATGTGGACGCGACACGGCTGGCGATGGCGACGACGCTGGGCGCGGCGGAGACGCTCGATGTGTCCAAGGCAGATCCGGTCGACGCTGTCCTTCGCCTCACCAGTGGCCGCGGAGTCGATGTCGTGCTGGAAGCGGTCGGCCGGCCTGAGACGGTAGCGACCGCAATCGACTGCGTGCGCAAGGGAGGCACGGTGACGCTGATCGGCAACATCGCTTCGCAAGTCTCTATTCCACTGCAAAAGATCGTAACGAGGCAGATTCGCCTGCAGGGTTCGTGTGCCTCTGCCGGAGAATATCCTGAAGCGATGGAATTGATTTCCAGCGGAAGGATCAAGGTCGCTCCGATGATCTCGGCGGTCGCGCCGCTGCGCGACGGGCCGCAGTGGTTTGAACGGCTCCACGAGCACGAGCCGAACCTGATGAAAGTGATCCTCGATCCAAGAGAACCGGGTGCCGGCCGATGAGCGAGTCACTCTTCAATCTTCGCGGACAGACGGCGGTTGTGACCGGAGCGAGTCGCGGCCTAGGACAGGTCTTCGCGCGGGCGCTGGCGCAGGCCGGAGCAGATCTCATCCTGACCAGCCGCAAACGGGGCGATCTGTCGGCCTTCGCTGCGGAGATAGAAACGATGGGACGCAAGGCGGTCGCGCTCGATTTGGATGTGCGCGAGCAAGCGAGCATTGAGCGCATGGCGGCGGACGCCGAACGAGCGTGCGGGCAAATCCACATTCTCGTCAACAATGCAGGCTGCAATGTGCGCAAGCCCGCGCTGGACGTGACCTGGGACGACTGGAACCTCATCCTGGAAACCAACCTGCGTGGCAGCTTCTTCGTTGCGCAGCAGATCGCACGGCGCATGGTCCCGCATGGCTACGGCCGTATCGTCAATATTGGCTCGGTCACCAGCGTCTTCGGCTCTGCCGGTCTGGCCCCCTACGGAGCAAGCCGAGGCGGCATCCGGCAAATGACGATGAGCCTCGCCGATGACTGGGGCCGGCACGGAATCACCGTCAATTGCCTCGCTCCAGGCTGGTTTCGCACGGCCCAGAACGAAATACTCTACAAGGATCAGAGCTGGGTCGATTACCTCGTCGATCGCATCCCCGTCAAGCGTCCCGGCGAACCACGCGACCTCGAAGGGCCAATCGTCTTTCTCGCTTCCGAGTCCAGCCGATACGTCACCGGGCAGACGCTGCTGGTCGATGGAGGAATCTCCACTGGCGCTACTCGCGCCATGGTTAATCCCGCTCGCTAGGCAGCGCTGGCCGCCTCCCGCGGAATCTGTTCGATCCTGCCCAACAAGAAAATGTAGCTGGCGATGCCGATGAGCAGATAGATTGCGGCAATGCCGAAGGCCCACACATAGGAGTGTGTTGCCGTGACGACGTAGCCCGTAATGATGGATGCGGCGATGCCGGAGAGCTGATTGGAAAAATTGACGATGCCCCCGACCGTGCCGACGTTGCCGCGCGGCGCGATCATGGATGGGACCGACCATCCTACCGGCGATGCAGCGGCAAGCCCGCCAATCGAGATGCTGATCCAGACGAGCGCGCGCGCGGCCGTGTGCGCGTGTGCCGCGCCGAAGATTCCCAAGCCGAATGCGGTTCCGACGACGATGATCGTTTTGCGCACCCGGCTTGCATCCCATCCCCGGTGAATGAGGAAATCGGCGAGCCATCCGCCGCTGAGGTCGGTTGCGGTGGCAAAAAGCCATGGGACTCCGGTGTAGAGGAACGAGTGCAGGAGATCGATGTGCAGGGTCGCGGAGAGGTAACTCGGCAGCCAGTAGAGCAGAAGGTAGAAGACGTAGTTGTACGATCCGAAGCCCAGGGCAAGCCCCAAAACCTTTCGCTGCCGGAGGAGATAGCCGAGCGACGCCAGCGGCAGCGCGCTGTCTAGCGGATCGGGTTCAATATGTTCCGCGATGTGTGCGCGTTCGGCATCGGTGAGTTGCGGGTCGTCTTGTGGGTCGCTGTAGACCCGCCAGAACAGCAGAAAGTAGGCAAGGCTGACGAACCCCGTCGCGGCGAAGCTCCAGCGCCACCCCACCTTCAGCAGAACGATTCCGATCAACGGCACGCCGATGGCCGATGCAAACTTGGCGGCTGAATCGAAGAGGGCCGTGGAGAAGCCGCGCTCCTTCGGCGGGAACCAGTGGCCGATCGCCTTCGCGTTCGCAGGGAAGGTGGGCGCTTCGCCCACCCCAAGCAGGAACCGCGCGGCGAAGAATCCTCCAAGGCTGGGCGTGACCGCCGCGCCAAAGGATGCGATGCTCCAAAGGAAGCTGCTGATGCGTCCGATGCGGCGAATTCCGAAGCGGTCCAGCAGCACTCCGATGGGCAACTGGCACATGGCGTAGGTCCAGTTGTATGCTCCGGAAAGATACCCGAACGCGATATTGGTGATGCCGAAGGTCGCGATCAGCGCGTCGTGCGAAACGGACAGGTTCACCCGGTCGAAGTAATTGACCAGGACGCCGAGCGACAGCAGCCAGGCAATGCGCAAGCGGCGCTGCGACGGCCGGAATGGATTGATTGAGATCACGATTCTGGTTAGTTTGCCGTCTGATATGCCCGTCAAGCCAGTCTAGAGCAGAACCGCGGTTTCATCCGGATGACCTGTTGCGCATGGTTCCGTGCAGGCATTAGGCTGCGTCAAAAACGCTGCCAAAGCCTGGCTGAGGCGACGCGGGCCTTGGTCATAATCTCCGCTTCGTCAATCGCAAGCAGCTTGCGGCCCCGCATTATTACCTGTCCGCCAATGATGGTGGTATCGACAGACCGGCCGGAGACGCCGAACAGGATATGGCTGTCGATGTTCGCATCGCGCATTGGCGTCGGTGGATCATAGTCCACGACGATAACGTCGGCGAGCGAGCCGGGAATCAATTTGCCGACGGGATGTCCGAAGCATTCGCTCGCAATCCGCGAGTTTTCAGCGAACAACATTGCCGGGGGCTCGGCCCATCCAACGCTCGGCTGCCCTGCGCTGTGCTTGTGCAGCATGTTCGCGACCTTCAGCGATTCGAACATGTCGCAGGTGTAGCCGTCGCTCCCCAACCCGACGCGCACCCCGCGATGGACCATATCGAGAACCGGAGCGCAGCCAACCGCGTTGCCCATGTTGGATTCAGGGTTGTGAATAACACTCGTCGCGCTCGCGTGTAGCAGATCAATCTCGCCCGCATCGACATGAACGCAATGAGCGGCAATTGTTCTGCCTCCAAGAATGCCGAAGTTGTGTAAGCGTTGCACGACGCGCTTGCCGTGCTCAAGCTCGCACTGCTCCTGGTCTGACGCGGCTTCGGCGACATGGATGTGGAAGCCGGCATCGAACTCCGCAGCGGCGTCGACACAGCGCGCCATCGTGCGGTCGCCGATCGTGAACGAAGCGTGCAGCCCGAAGAGGCCTCTCAGCAAGCTGTCCTGCGAAGCCCTGCTGTACTGCAGGAATACGCGGTTTTCTTCGATACCGGCGTCGGTGACTTCAGCGCCCTCCCGGTCCGTCACCTCGTAGCAGAGACAACTCCGCAGACCCGTGTCGTGCGCGGCATCCGCGATGCGGAAGAGGCTGCCCGCAACGGCGCCGGGGCTGGAATGATGATCGAAGATGGTGGTTGTGCCGTTGCGCATGCAATCGATCATCGCCACCATCGCGCTAAGGTACACATCCTCCAGCGTGAGGACCTTGTCCAGCCGCCACCATAGGCGCTCCAGAATATGTACGAAACTGTCAGGGGCAGCGTCCTTGAGCGCCATTCCGCGGGCAAAGGTGCTGTATAGATGCATGTGGGAGTTGATGAGCCCGGGCATGATCAGCCGGCCCTGCGCGTCGATGAACTGCGCGCCGGGATAGCTCCGCAGCAAATCATGAGTCGGGCCAACCGCTACAATCAGGCCATCTTGGATGGCTACGCAGCCCGCCTCAATCAGCGGCTGGCGCTCGTCGCGCGTGATCAGCCGTCCGTTTCCGACCAGCAGGGGCGAGGAGATCTCCATATTGCTGAGGATTCTAGTGAAGGATTGCACGGCCGGATTGTGACCAGCATCACCGCGTGGCGCACAAGCCATGCGGAACAATCAAATGGCGGCCCAATGGCAATCTGGATCACACAGTTGCCGGCCACGGAACGCGAATCTCTCCGAAACACAAGCAGCAAGATAGCGGGCCTAATGAGTTGGCCCGCATACTTAATTTGGCGGAGCGAAATGGCAAATCTAAGCGTAACCATCTGCGGGCTCGAATTTGCGAATCCAATTCTGCCGGCCGCCGGACCGCCGTCCAAGGATGGCGCTATGTTGCAGGCGGCGGCGCGAGGCGGCGCAGGCGGCCTGGTTACCAAAACGATCTCTGTCGTCCCCGCTGACGTTCCGCGCCCTTGCATGGCGGAGATACGCGGCGGATTTCTTAACACGGAGTTGTGGTCCGAGCTGCCGAAAGAGCAATGGATCGAGAAAGAGTACGCACTGGCCCGCGTCACCGGCCTGCCTGTCATCGTCGGGCTGGGATACACGGCCGATCAGATTCGCGAGTTGGCTCCTTTGGTCGAGCCCTTCGCCGACGCACTCGAGCTTTCCACCCACTACGTCGGCAACGACATCTCGCCCATCATCAACGCCCTCAAGGCGGCCAAAGCAGCGGTCGACGTTCCGGTCTTCATGAAGCTGAGTCCGCATACGAACATTCAGGAGATCGCCATCGCGCTGGAGCAGGCCGGCGCCGACGGCCTGGTGATGATCAACTCGTTCGGCCCATGCATGAGCATCGATCTCGAAACCGGTCTCCCGCTGATGGGCAGCAGGGATGGCTATGGCTGGCTATCGGGCGCCGCCATCAAGCCGCTGGCCTTGCGCTGCATCTTCGACGCGGCGCGTGTAGTGAAGATCCCGATCTTCGGCGTTGGCGGCATCGTCAACGGTCGCGATGTTGCAGAGATGTTCATGGTGGGGGCCTCCGCGGTGCAGGTCTGCACGGAAGCGATTCTGCGCGGGCCGACCATCTACGGAAAGATCGCGCGCGAACTGGATGCCTTTCTCGACGGCCATGGATACAACTCGCTCGACGACATCAAAGGGCTTACTCTCCGCCGAATGGCCGAGCGCGGCGCACCGAAGGCGGAGCGCGCGCCCGATGTGGATACCGAGCGCTGCTCGCTGTGCGGCTTATGCGAGATCAGTTGCCCGTATGGCGCCATCTCGAGCGATGAAACTCTGCTGATCGACAAGGAAAAGTGCTTTACCTGCGGATTGTGCGTCAGCCGTTGCAAGCGCCGAGCGCTGGCCATGGCCCAGTAGGGATAAGGTTGAGGATGACATACGTCACGGGACTTCGATGCGTGCATTGTGGGCGCGAATACAACACGAGGGACGTGGAATACTTCTGCCCGCAGTGCGGCTACAGCGATGGCATCCTCGACGTCGTCTATGACTATCCATCAATCCGCAAGGAGCTGACCTCATCCGCCCTCGCTGCGAATGCGAACCTCTCGATGTGGCGTTACCTCCCTTTGTTGCCGGTCGCGGATGCAAACCTGCTCCCGCATCTGCAGGTTGGCTGGACCCCTCTCTACGACGCCCGCAGAGTAGCCGCGGAGTTGGGAGTGTCGCGTTGCTGGGTCAAGGACGAAGGCCGCAATCCAACCGCATCGTTCAAGGACCGGGCCAGTGCGGTGGGCGTCGTAAAAGCGCTGGAGCGCGCGGCAGAAAGAATCACCTGCGCGTCTACCGGCAACGCCGCCTCATCTCTGGCCGGATTCGCCGCTGCCGCCGGACTTCCCGCGACCATCTTTGTCCCCACGCGCGCGCCGGAGGCGAAGGTAGCGCAGCTGTTGGTCTATGGCGCGCAAGTCTTCACGGTGCAGGGGACCTACGACGAAG
>Ga0302320_10020530_pt1 | contig 13176 bp, 10 predicted proteins | sample Bog_T0_3_FD_202130 | JGI IMG/M metagenome (GOLD analysis project Ga0302320, IMG submission 202130) | Peat permafrost microbial communities from Stordalen Mire near Abisko, Sweden - Bog_T0_3 | ecosystem: Environmental > Terrestrial > Soil > Wetlands > Peat | place: Sweden: Abisko, Stordalen Mire...
ACCGGGATCTTGATCTGAGGAGGATTGCGGCCGCTGAATAAACCATGCGATGGCCGTTCCTGCCGCGGTTCCGTTTGAAGAGATTACGGGGATGGTTCCGCCGTAATCGGGCAGCCCGTCGGCGACATAATATGGGGTGGATGTTTCCTGCACCAGTTGCACTGTGGGTGTGAGTTGCAGCTGCCAACTGGTGACGCCATTGCCGCCGCCGGTCACAACATAAGGATTGCCATCCGCGCCAACAAAGTAGGCGGGGCCGCACCAGCAGCCACCTTGGTTCACTTCTTGCAGCACGTTATCCGGCCCATTCTGGGTGTAGCCGCCGAGATTGTCGCGATTCATCAGAAACGTGCGGCCATCTTTGCCGCCGGCGATCGCGATATGTGGCGTAGAACCCGGCTGATCAGGCAGAAGGATCGTGCCTCCTGAACCCACGTCTGTGTCGCCTTCGTCCAGCTGAAAATAGTCGCTGGGAGTGAAGCTGTCGATGAGCGAACTCAGGTCGGAAGACAAGTGCATGATACTGTCCGGCCGATTGAACGCCGCAGAATAACTGGGGGTGTAAGGGCTGCTGTTGCCGGTGGAAAAATAAATGTCGCCGTTCGAATCCACTGCGGGGCCATAGCCTGATTGCCAGATCGAGGACAAGTAAAAAGGATTTGTCTTCTGGTGCAGCGTGTTGGTGACGTCGCTGCCCAGGAAGGCGAGAGTGGTGGCGTCGTAGCGAGCGATGCTGCCGCGGGATTGATCCGGCTGAGTGTCTCCGTTGCTTCCGAAGGCCACGTAGATGCTGCCGTTAGCTTCCAGCAACGCGGGACGCTGCAAGTGATATTTGGGATTTAACTTCCAATCGGCGCCGTTGGAGAGCTTGGCACTGAGACTGATAACCACAGGCGGAACAACATCTTTTCCGGTGGTAATGGAGATCGCATGGAGGCGAAAGTAGTCCACTGTGCCGTTATAGGTGTCGGCGACCAGATAAATGATGCCAGCCGTGCGATCAATGACCGGAGTACTCAAAATGCCCATCACGGGGTAGACGTTGTCGTCGTAGTTCTTATATTGATAAGGGACCGGCGTACCGAAGCTGCGATGCCCCAAGATCACACCCGTGTCGGCATCGATGCCGTAAAGGCTATCGTTTTCAGTGACGACAAAAAGGACATTGTGAACGCCTTTTCCAGGAATCTTAAGTTGCGAGACGTAAAGGGGCTCTGCGTCCACCCGTCCGTCGAGGACGACGGTTTGCAGCAATCCAAATGATTGCGGATTGACGTTGGCGACGGTGAGCTGCGTCTCGGACGAGAACCAGCCGGTGCGAAGAGTGTCCGCGTGGTAAGTGAGAACGTCCATGGGCGATCCGGCGTTTGGCTTTGCGAGCTGTCCGGCCAGCGCCGGAGTCGCAAGAAATAGGAGGGATGCCAGTGAGGTGAAGCCGGCGATACACAGGTTCCGACGAAGAGACGGCATGAAATAAACCTCGCACGCCTGGATTTCTCCAGGACTCGAATTTGAGACTAAAAAACGATTCGTCCCAGGGGCTGGGGACTGATAGAGCCTGAAAGGCGCGACCAGACGCCTGAATCAAGCACCTCGATTTTGCTATGACTCCGGCGGGAAGATCAAGATGAAAGAGTTTGCATAATGTGCCGCGCGTTTTTCCGTTGCTGCTTTTCTGAATTTCCAGCCGATAGATCCAAGCTGGATGACAGCCACGTTAGGTAGGGTAGCGATCTTCAAACTCAATCTGAGGTGGAATCATGCGGCACTTTCAAAGAATTACCGGAATTGCTCTTCTGGCGGTTTTGTTAGCTCTAGCTTTGGGCTGCGGCGACAGCAGTAAGGGAACGGCCGAGCTGCGAGTTGTCCATGCCTCGCCTGACGCTCCTAACGTGGACGTTTATCTCAACAACAATAAGATTCTGACGGATGTCCCGTATGAGACGGCTTCCGCCTATCTGCCAGAGACCCCGGGCAGCGCCAACGTTCAGGTCGATCCCACCGGCACGACGACTGCGGTCATCAACTCCAATGAGACTCTGGTGGCAAGCCAGTATTACACGGCTTTTGCCATCGGTCCGGTTTCGAGCATCAGCCTGCTGGTGACGCAGGACGACAACACTCCGCCGCCATCGGGGCAGGTAGAAGTTCGCATCGTGCATGGCTCGCCTTCGGCAGGGCCGGTGGACGTCTACGTGACCGCCCCCGGCGCTGACTTGGCGACGACGACTCCGACGCTGACCAATGTGCCGTTCGAAGCGGTGTCTGCCTATCTGACGGTTCCGGCTGGGAGTTATGAAATTCGGGTAACGCCGACAGGTACTAAAACCGTGGCTATCGACTCCGGAGCGGTGGCGCTGGCAGCTGGGCAGATCCGCACGGTGGTGGCGCTGGATGCCCCCGGCGGCGGAACGCCGCTAACGGCCATTATCCTGGACGACTTGAACTGAGGGGGCGCAATTCGTCCTGCGGAGCCTGGTTCTGCTGAGTCAAGGCTCTGCCGGAGGTAGGATGGAGTCCTCACTGAAACGGCCTTCCACAGCATTGTGAGGGCTCTTTCCAGCAACTTTTCGCCCTCAGAGAGGTTTAAGTTCAGGGCTGCGGCATCTAACGTGCTGCTCTTGATGGGCGTTGAATCTCTCTGAGGTGGATCATGATTCTTTCCCGACGAACCCTCGTCCTTATAACCGCGGCTTACTTCGGTTTACTGCTCTCCTTCGCACCGGCGCAGAACGTGTGCAATCCAACCATCACGGCGCCGGTCGAAGTCGCTTCGCCGCAGCAAAGGTTAGCAGCGGGTAATCGCGCCCAGCCGCCGATCACCGACACGAGCAACGGTTTCGCTTGGCCCGATACGCCCTTGACCGCGCTCAAGAATGGCAATTCTTATACGTTCTTCGCCAGCGACGGAGGCTTGCATAGTCGACAGTTATGGAATGGAAAGTACGTCGGAAATAATAAATACGGGTCAGTCGTCACCACTGTTGGCCCGCTCGACAACCCGCTCGGATCGGGCGATCCGGAGGACGTGAGCATTTCGCCCAATCCTGATCTGTCGGTCAACCCGCACTATCCCAGCTATACCTATATGGGCGGAGGCTCGGTTTATCAGGTGCCGCAGGGAATGTTGGGGGCGGGCAATTTGCTCATCGTCTATCACGCCGAGCTCCCCGACGACGCCCTCTACGCGGTGCTGGGCCTGGCATCTTCTACGGACGGAGGTCTTACCTGGACTGACCTGGGAGAGATCGTTCGTTTGAACCAAGCGTACGAGCCGGGACTGGATGGTTTTGAGATCGGCGATGGCCGACTCGTGCCCACGCAGGATGGCAAATATTTCTATCTTTACTTTCCCGATTGGATTGCCAATGGAACGCTTCACGCCACGACCACCACGCGAGTGTCCGTGGCGAGAGCGGAGATCAGCGCTGTACTGCAAGGCGCTTTCGGGGGAAATAAACCGTCGCGCGTTCCAGTCTTCGATAAGTACTTCCACAAGAGCTGGGCGTTGCAGCCAGCCATCGGCGGGTATTCGAGCGACCTTAACCCGACCACGCCGTACTCTGGGTATTTAGCCGTAGCGTGGGATAGCGCCATCTCACGCTACGTGATGATCATCTCCAACGACACGACCTTCGCGTACGCGGAATCGCCCGATGGCCTGGACTGGACCGTTCCAATCGTGCTCGGCAATCTGGGCAACGACGAGAGAATCGCCGCGTATCCCAGTGAGGTCGGACTGGGAAGCGATCCGCAAATTCTGGGAGACAGCTACTACATTTATTTCACGCGTCTGCTGGAGAATGGGACCGGCTGGAGCACCGGATCGTTGCAGCGCATTACTCTGACCTGCAACGCCAGTGCTCGCCAGAAACCTTACTGAGCCGCCGGAACGAAAACTTTGTCTGCGCTAACCAGCTCCGCGTTCGGTACTTCAGTCTCAACCTTCACTTGCTGCATCCCGGCCTTTTTCTTGGGCGTGACCGAGAAAGTGAGCAGGTATTGACGAGTTAACCGTTTCGACAGGTCCTCAAAATACGGCCCGAATGAAACCGGAGCGCCGTTGCCCAAGTAATACGCTTCGCCGCCAGTTTCATCAGCGATTTGCGAAAGGTAATTCTGGCCCCAGTTCATGCGCCACGGGCTGTGGCCGAAGTGACCTTCGCCGGGTGTGTACATGCCGAACACAACGACGCCCGCAGTCTGGGCCTGCTGAATTGCTGTATCGACATAGGGATCGCCCGGTCCTGCGCCCCAGTAACGGTCGATGCCGTCGGAGATGACTACGACTTCGCGGCGCTCATTGGCGGCGGGCCATTTCTTAATCAGGTCACCGATCGCGAAATAAGGGCTGGCGCTCGCGCCCAGATTTCCCACTGGCAGACGCAGAGATTTCGCTGCGAGATCGTGGTCGGAGGTTAGCTCCTGCCGGACCTGAGCGGTGCCATTCGACATATAGGCAACGCCGATTTTCGTAGATGCCGGCTGGGCCTGGATAAACTTCGCGATCTCGGGCAACTGCGAACCCAGGCTATCGTTGGCAGCGTCGTCGATCAGAATAAAGAGCTGCAAGCCTGCGCGATCTCCTTGCAATGGGATCCATTCGGTCGTTTTGCGCCGGTCGCGTCCTTGAAACACGAGCACGTCCTCACGCGGAACGTCCGGCACAACGGAACCGTGGCGTGCCTCGACCGTCACCAAGAGATGAACCGGCAGACCGGGCGGCGGGGTATCCTGTGCCGCGATCCGCGGCGCGACGGAGACGAACATCAAAGCGGCCATCACAAAAAGTGAACCAAAAAGTATGTAGCGTTGTTTCATAGAATTTCCTTCCTCAGGGATATAAACACGTCCCAATCAACTTTGATGCGCGCTACTGTTCTGGCGCTTCGGCGAGGCTCGGACTGCGCCTGCGACCAAACCGTTCGGCTATAATCGCCGCCACGGATGGCGCTTACCTCTGGCACGAAATTAGGACCTTACGAAATCCAGTCCGCGCTCGGCGCTGGCGGCATGGGCGAAGTCTACCGTGCCCTCGACACCCGGCTCGATCGCACCGTGGCCGTCAAGATTCTGGCCTCGCATCTTTCCTCTTCGCCGGAGCTAAAACAGCGCATGGAGCGCGAAGCCCGCGCCATTTCCTCGCTGAACCATCCTCACATTTGCCAGCTTTACGACATTGGCTCGCAGGACGGCACCGACTATCTCGTCATGGAGTTTCTGGAAGGCGAAACTCTAGCGGAACGGCTGCGCAAAGGTGCGATGCCGCTTGCGGAAGTTTACAAAGTCGGGATCGCGATGGCCGATGCGCTCGCGGTTGCGCATCGCCAGGGAATCGTCCACCGCGACCTGAAGCCGGGCAACATCATGCTGACCCAGGGTGGTGCGAAGCTCATGGATTTCGGATTGGCTAAGCCGCTGGGGCTGGCGAATCCTGGCTCGGGGTCGGGCGCTCCGCCATCATTTACGGCTGTAGCCACGATGAGCGGAGCGAGTCCTCTAAGCCCGTTAACTTCGGCGGGCAGTATCGTGGGCACGATTCAGTACATGTCGCCCGAGCAGATTGAAGGCAAAGAAGCCGACGCGCGCAGCGATATCTTTGCCTTCGGCGCGGTGCTCTATGAAATGGTGACAGGGAAACGGCCTTTTGAAGGAAAGAGTCAGATCTCACTGGCGTCGTCGATTCTGGAAAAAGATCCTGAGCCGCTCAGCCGCCTCAAGCCTTCTACTCCGCCTGTTCTCGAACATGTGGTGACGGCTTGCCTCCAGAAAAATCCGGAAGAGCGCTTTCAGACGGCGCAGGATATCAAGCTTGAATTGCAATGGATTGCAGCGGATAAATCCGCTCCTAATTTAACCGCGCCGCTGCCAACCAGGCGGGGAAGTGACCGCATTCTTTTGGTTTCAGCGCTGGCCGCCGCAATTGTTCTCGGCGCGGTCGCGGGAGTCTTTCTTTTCCATCCCACAAGACCCTCGCGCTCGATTCGCACGATCATCGAGCCTCCCGACAAGACGAGACTCGGTCTGACGGGCGATGCTGCTGGGCCGCCTGTGCTATCGCCCGACGGTTCTCTGCTTGCGTTTACGGCTACCGGCGCGGATGGCAAGACTTCGCTCTGGATTCGTCCCATGAACTCGCTGGACGCTCATCCGGTCGCCGACACTGACGGCGCGATTTTTCCTTTCTGGTCCCCCGACGGCCGTTCGCTCGGATTCTTCGCCGACAGCAAGCTGAAGACCGTCGATCTCACGGGCGGCTCGGCGCAAATCATCTGCGACGCGTCGCTGGGCCGCGGTGGTTCCTGGGGGAAAAATGGAGTCATCGTGTTCTCTCCCGTGGTGCAGGGGCCGTTGATGCAGGTCAGCGCCACGGGCGGAACTCCAACCCCGATCACCAAGGTCGACGGCGCCCAACACACTTCGCACCGCTGGCCGTTTTTCCTGCCCGACGGCAAGCATTTTCTATATCTAGCACTCAATCACGACGCCTCCAAATCGGCGAACGACACGATTTACTACGCCTCGCTCGACGGCCGGGAAAATCGGGTCGTGTTGCACGCTCAATCCAACGCAGTGTATGCCGATGGATTTATCTTGTTTGCACGCGGCGACCAATTGACGGCGCAGGCCTTCGATCCCGGCTCGGGCAAGTTGAGCGAAGAACCGCACACTTTGGTCAAGGGAGTGATGAACGATTTCACCACCTGGCATATGGACGCCTCCGCAGCCAACGACGGACTTCTCGTGTTCGGCAGCGGGGGCACCGGCGACTTGCAGTTGGTCTGGTTGGAGCGCACTAGCAGCCAGATGACCTTGGTGGCCGATAAGCTCTCCAATCTGCAATTTGCGAGCATCTCGCCGCAAGGAGATCGCGTGGCTTTGCAGATCGACTCCGGCATCAGCGATATCTGGACGCTCGATTTGGCTCGCGGCGTGCGCACCCGGCTCACGTTTGGGCCGATTTCCAATTTTGCTCCGGTATGGTCGCCCGATGGCAAGTGGATCGTCTACGTGGCCGACCGCAATGGGCATTTCGAACTCTGCCGCAAGCCCTCGGATGGTAGCGGCGCGGAAGAACTTCTGTACACTGACGATCAGCGAATTCTGGCCACGGATTGGTCGCGCGACGGCAAATATCTGATTTATTCCCGGCCCGTACCAGGCAACGCTTTCTATCAAGTCTGGGCATTGCCGCTGACCGGAGAACGCAAACCGTTTCTGGTCGTTCACCAGGGCAGCTTTGCGCATGTTTCGCCGGACGGCCACTGGCTGGCCTACCAGTCGACGGAGTCGGGGAATTTTCAAGTCTACGTCGTCGCCTTCAATGGTGGACAAGGCAAGTGGCAGGTCTCCGCCAACGGAGGTGCGCAACCGCAGTGGAGTGCCGACGGTAAACTCCTTTACTACGAGGACTCCCTCTATAGCCTTTACCAGGTGCCGGTCACGAGTGCAGGCGGCGCGCTGCAATTCGGAACGGCGCAGCTCCTGGTCAACAATTCCGCTCCACAGGTTTTTTACGATATCGCGCCAGACGGCAAGAGAATTCTTCTGCCCAGGATACCGCAGCAGGTAAATCAGTCCGTCACGGTGGTGACAAACTTCCCGGCGGAGCTAAATAAGTAATCACATGAAGCTAGAACATGTTGCGGAATGCCCAGAACAACAGTCCCGATAGGCACATCGCAACTGGCAGCGTGAGCACCCACGCCATCGCCATATTGCGCACCGTAGCCCACTGCAATCCGGAGTGATTGGCGTACATCGTTCCCGCAATTCCGGATGACAGGACGTGCGTCGTACTCACCGGTAAGCCGAACCAATCCGCAGCCCCAATGGTGAACATCGCCGTGATTTCAGCGGCGGCGCCTTGTCCATAAGTGAGATGGTCTTTGCCGATTTTTTCGCCGACGGTGACCACGATGCGCTTCCATCCGACCATCGTTCCTAAGCCGAGGGCCATCGCGACCGCGACCTTCACCCACGTGGGAATGAAGCGCGTGGAGTGGTCGATGTGCTTTTTGTAATTCGCCAGGAAGGTCCAATCATTGGCCGAAATTCCGCCCTGCTTGTTCTTCTGCATGAGGCGCAACGCTTCGCTCACTAGATACATATCGTTCCGGAAGTTGCGCACCTTGTCGTTGGGAACCTTGGACAATTCGCCGTAAAGCACGGTTTCGTTGCCGATATCGCTGACCATGGTGCGCAACGCGAGCATGGTATTGGGAGTGAAGTCCTTGGTGCGAATGTAGTCGGTGACGTCGTCGTGCGCGTCGCCAACGACTGCATTGGGACTGATGTAGCTATCGAGCGTGCGCGCCGCCTGTTGCGACACCGCGATAAAGTCGTCCGAGTCCTGCCGGGTGACCGCGTGATTCAGTGCATAGGCCGTAGGCACGGTTCCGATCAGGATCAGCATGATCAGTCCCATACCTTTTTGACCGTCGTTGGAGCCGTGGGCAAAACTCACGCCCGTGCATGTCAACACCAGAAGAGCGCGAATCCAAAATGGAGGGGGCTCGGTTCCGACTGGCGCTTCGTAAAGTGCGCGGTTCTTGATGAACAGCTTCATGGCCCAAAGTAACAGCCCCGCGCAAACGAAACCGACGATGGGAGAAATAATCAGCGACTTGCCTATGTTTGCGGCTTGCGCCCAATCGACGCCGCTGGTTCCAGAGCGCGCCTGCATAAGCTGGTTGGCGATGCCGACGCCGATGACCGATCCGATAAGTGTGTGCGAACTAGATGCGGGCAGGCCGAAGTACCAAGTGCCGAGGTTCCAGATAATCGCGGCGACCAACAGCGCGAAAACCATGGCGAAGCCGGCTTTACTGCCGACTTGCAGAATGAGTTCGACGGGCAGCAGGGAGACAATGGCGAAGGCGACGAGTCCGCTCGAAGTGAGCACGCCAATGAAATTCCAGAAACCCGACCACACCACGGCAATGTGCGGCTCTAATGAGTGCGTATAGATCACGGTCGCGACCGCGTTGGCCGTGTCGTGGAATCCGTTGACGAACTCGAAGCCCAGCGCCACCAGCAGCGCGATGCCCAACAAAACGTACGGCAGAACCGACCCGGCGTGTACGGTCGATAGATCGGTGAGCAAATGATAGGCGGAATAAACCACGCCGATCAGCAGAATGATGCCGAAGCCGATCATCCCGATCGCACCGGGACTCTTGCTCATCTTGGCGTGGACCGAAGGGGCCGGGGTGGTTGTCGCGCTCATGTTGGGATCTCCTAACCTTGTATGTGGAGTTGGCTTCGCGTTAACAGGGAATCTTAGGCAGCAGTTGTTACAGGAGTGTGAATGAGAGCAAAATCTCGACAGGGATGGAGTCTAACTTACGCTGTTCTTGATTCGCTAGATGATCGGGAATTCTCGTGTTCCTACTTTGCCGACATTCTCTTCCGAGAAAATCCGGCAGCGCTCAAGGGCGTCTTGTAATTGTTGCCGCCATTTTTCCATGGCAGCGTCGTCCGAGTCCTTGGGCACGATCATGTTGCAGCTCACTCGCATCAGTGCGCGCGAAAATGGACGCGGAATCATCAGCTTGTCCCATGTGTTGAGCACCCACGGTTTATCGAGCGCAACGTGGAACCCGGACATGGGCGCGCCCGTGAGCTTCGAAAGCAATACGGGTCCAGGCTTGACGACGAAGCGCGGCCCGCGCGGCCCGTCGATGGTAAAAGCGGGCGAGAATCCGCGATCCACTTCGCGCTTCAACGCGATTAGGCTGCGAACCGCGCCCTTGCTGCTCGATCCTCGCACTTTAACGAAACCGAATTTGCGTATGATCCGACCCGTGTATTCCCCGTCAAAACTGTCGCTGCTCATGACGCGGCCGCCGCTGTTACGCCACAGATAGATCGCAGGAATCATGCAGGAGTGCCAGAAGCTATAGATCACAGGCCGCACGCGTTGATCCCCAGCTGAGCCGTCTTCCCATGAAATTGAGTAGCGCAGCGTCGAACCGAGGGCGCGGATCAGGAGATAACCGATCCATTCGATGAGGAAAAGTTGCACCCGCTGCCAGCGCGTGAAGGTGCGCCAGGGCTTGTCTTCTTTCGGCGGCGGAAGCGCTTCGACAGGTGCGGAAGTCACGTCCGTATTGTACGGCTATCGGGTGACCACTATAGAGTATGCAAGTAAGCCAGCAGATCCTGAATCTGCTGTTGCGTCAGCACCTGGCCGAAGCCTTCCATTTTTTCACGGCCCATGCGAATCACATCGGTGACGCGGTCGTCGTTGGCGGGCATTCCGCTGGCGGGTAAATACTGCTTCGCGTACAGGCCTTTCAGTCCGGGGCCTTTTTTGCCACGGGTGGAATAAGGTTCGTGACAACGATCGCAGTATTCGTCGTAAACTTTGCGCCCCGCCGATTGCTGGGTGTTGAGTCCGAGCTGGGCGTCGGTTTTGCGCAGCTCGGCGTCGCACGCGCCAAGGAACAGCATTCCTAAAATGGCACACCCAGTCAGGCTTAGAAGCCAGCGGCGGCGATGTATCTTATTCATAGAGAGAAAGTAGCCTGCGGTCGCGCGATTCGCATCCTCATTACAATCATAAGTCATGGCGGTAACGGTCAAACGAATTTACGAAGAGGCAAAACCAGCCGACGGCGTGCGCGTGCTGGTGGATCGTCTCTGGCCCCGCGGTGTCAGCAAAGAGCGGGCGGCGCTACATGAATGGCTGAAGGCGCTCGCGCCGTCGGATGAGCTGCGCGAGTGGTTTCATGCAAATCCAGGAACATGGCTGAGTTTTCGCAAACGTTATCTGAAAGAACTCGCTGCGCCCGAGGCCGAAGCTGAGTTGCAGCACCTCTATACTTTGGCGACAAAGCGCAAACGAGTGACGCTGTTGTTTGCGTCGAAGGATCAAGAACATAACAACGCCGCTGTATTGAGGGACTTGATCAACGGAATGCGTAAGCCGCCGACCGGAACCGGTCCCGCGCGCGCCAGCGGCGCACGCACTAGCAAAGTGCAGAGCATGCCCCGCCGCTAAAGCTGTTATATTTTCATCCTATGAAAGCTCTTCTGAACTGGGTTCTAAGCGCGCTCGCGGTGTGGCTGGTGGCACGGCTTGTTCCGGGATTTCACGTCAGCGGCCCCTTCGCCGCACTCATCGCCGCGCTGGTCATCGGCTTCATCAACGCAACCCTCGGTCTATTCCTTAAGATCATCACCTTCCCGTTGACCCTGGTCACGCTGGGAGTGTTCTGGCTGATCATCAATGCGGTGATGCTGGAACTGGCGTCTGCCATTGTCCCCGGCTTTCACGTGGACACCTTCGCCGCGGCCTTCTGGGGCGCCATTGTCCTTAGTCTGGTGAATATGTTATTGCGCTGGCTTGCCAGCCCAGCCGGCGACCGGCGCTAGGCGAAACGTCCGTGGTAGGGCTCGCGGACGAACCAGCCTGCGCGGCAATGACTAGCGTTTGAGGTCGAGCCGAGCGCCGCGTTCGGCCAGGTGTTCGGCCAGGTGATGGACGACCGCGGCTTGTCAGGGATATGGCGCTTTAGAATGGAAAGGCGCAATCGTCGTCCTCGATTCGCAGTAAGAGTTCCTTTCCCGGTCGAACGCCCACCTCTTTTACAAACGATGCGGGAGTGACCACACGCCCGTTTTTCATTGACCATGGTTCGAGCTTCCCGGATATCTGACATGGCAATACCCTGTGTTCATAAAGCTAGCAGTGGGTGTCCATTTACTTGCCCACAAATAAAAAACCCTCCCGGCAGACGAGAGGGTTCTGTCTGAACTTAGTTTCTTGTTACCCGCGGACGACGTTGCCCGCTTGCAATCCTTTCGGGCCTTTCACCAGGTCATACTCGACCGTTTCGCCTTCGTTGAGGCTGCGGTAGCCATTTTCCTGAATCGCGGAGAAATGCACGAACACATCCTCGCCCGTGGACCGCTGGATAAACCCGTATCCCTTGGCCCCATTGAACCATTTGACTGTACCTTTTTCCCTCACAGACAACTCCTTTCGCCCCTGTAATGAAATTCTCCTCCGCCACTCCTTTTTGCTACCCCCTCGGAGCAGCGGACGAGTCCAACAAAAAGTTGTTCAAAATACAAAAGGCCCTGACACTCGCGCGGCGATAAAAAGCGGCGCGATGCTCAGGAGCCCGATAACCACGATCGAATTCTGACTGCTACACACGAAAATACTGATCCCGGAATGGTACCGAAAAATAGAGCTCAGCCGGACTGCCTAATTCGGCGAAGCACGAATGATATTCAGAACAGCCGCATCTGGCAAGCGAGAAATTTGCGAGAAACATGTCCAGCGGTCATTTACCTCAGGACTGTTGGTTGCCCTGAAGCGGGGTACCTGTGCTCAGAGTCGGTCGGTCATGTCCCATATCCTCAGTTTGGTGCTGAAAGGACTCCGGAATAGTCCTGTTCTGTATATCCACCCAGTTGATAGTATCGACAGTGATCGTCGGTACAGTGTGTTGACCTCAGAGCAATGGGAGGCTGTCGTAAATTCCCCGTGAGAGCGCATGGGCAATAATGAAGAGGGTTGCATGAGTACCATTTCTCGCAGTCCATTTTCGGGTCTCGCCGCATCGACCGCTCGCTATTTGCTGCACACCGAGGTTCATACGTTCGCATTTTCGGTCGCCGCCAACGCGATTCTGTCGTTCTTTCCTTTCATGGTGCTGTTGCTGACGATCACGAAGAACGTCTTTCACTCGCCTGCCATGACCGACGCAGTTGTGGCGTTGCTGCGCGATTCGCTGCCCGCAGGACAGGACTTCGTCATCCGTAATCTAGAGGTAGTCGTGAGTATCCGCCATCGCGCTCAAATATTTTCCCTGCTCATTCTTTTGGTAACGTCGACCGGGATTTTTATGCCCCTGGAAGTGGCTTTGAATCAAGTGTGGAGCTTCAAAAGCAACCGCTCTTACTTGGGAAATCAGTTGATCGCTCTTGGGCTTGCCTTTGCGTGCGGGACACTGGCCTTGCTTTCGATTGCGTTGACAGCGGGCAACGTCGTGTTGCTGCGCATGATCACTTTTGGACACGCTGCGTCGGCGGTTCGGGTACTTGCGTTTGTCACGATGAAAGTATTTGCCATTGCAGCGAGCATCGGCATCTTCTTCCTTGTTTACTGGATATTGCCCAATGGCAAGGTTCCCCCCAAAGCAGTGTTGCCCGCCGCTGTCT
>Ga0302320_10020531_pt1 | contig 13175 bp, 12 predicted proteins | sample Bog_T0_3_FD_202130 | JGI IMG/M metagenome (GOLD analysis project Ga0302320, IMG submission 202130) | Peat permafrost microbial communities from Stordalen Mire near Abisko, Sweden - Bog_T0_3 | ecosystem: Environmental > Terrestrial > Soil > Wetlands > Peat | place: Sweden: Abisko, Stordalen Mire...
GAAAGGCCTTCCTTGCGGAAGGCCTTTCAAGTGGTAGCGGGAGAGGGACTTGAACCCCCGACCCATGGTTTATGATACCATTGCTCTAACCAGCTGAGCTATCCCGCCACAGGGGCAGAAACATTAGCAAAAGCAGAGCTGGGGTGCAAGAGCCAGTAAAACCCCTATTTTCTCAAGCCTTCCCCGCCAAACCGAACGCCCCCGCCATCAATTCATAGCTGCGTTCCCGCGCCTGGGGCCCATGCGTCATGGTCAGCAGCATCAGCTCGTCCACCTCCGCCTCCTGGGCCAGGCCCGTCAGCTGGGCTTTCAGGTCTGCGGGCGTCCCCACGAAGAAGCGGTTGCGGTTGGCTTGGATGAGCATTTGCTCCTCATCCGTGTAGGGATAGGCCTGGGCCTCGGCCACGCTGGGGAACAGGCCGCGCTCGCCGCGGGCGATGCGCAGGCGCACCAGGTCGAAGCTGCTGGCCAGGGCCTCGGCTTCGTCGTGGGTGTCGGCGCAGAGCACCGCCACGGCCAGGATGGCCTGGGGGGCTGGGAAGCCCGGGGACGGCTGGAACTGGGCGCGGTAGGCCCGGAGGGACTCCAGGGCCGGGTCGGGGTTGATGTGGTGGGCAAAGGCCAGGCCACAGCCCAGTTGGGCGGCTGCTTGCGCGCCATAGCCGCTGCTGCTGAGCATCCACAGCGGCGGGGCGGCCCCGTCGGCGGGGACGGCTTGGATGCCGGCGAAGGGATGGCCTTCGGGGAAGCCCGCGCCCAGCCAGGCCTGCAGCTCGCCCAGTTGCTCGGGGAAGCTGTCGCGGGACAGGGCCTCGCGGCTGCGGCGCAGGGCCAGCGCGGTGAGGCCGTCCGTGCCGGGCGCGCGGCCGATGCCAAGGTCGATGCGGCCGGGGTGCAGGGCCTCCAGCATCTTGAACTGCTCGGCGACCTTCAGCGATGAATGATTGGGCAGCATGATGCCGCCCGAGCCCACCCGCAGGGTCCGGGTCGCCTGGGCCACGTGGCCGATCAGGACCTCCGGGCTGGAGCTGGCCACGCCCGGGCTGTTGTGATGCTCGGCCAGCCAATAGCGGGTGTAGCCCCAGCGCTCGGCCGCCACGGCCAGGCGCAGCGTGGCTTCCAGGGCCTCGCGGCTGTTGGAGCCGCTGGGCACGGGGGAGAGGTCCAGGACGGAGAGTCGCACGGTGCTCCCTTCAAATGGCGACGCCCTGCCGCAAGGGCAGGGCGTGCCGGGTCTGGGGCTTGCGGAAGGCTGTTACAGGCTCATCTCTATCTGCGCCGTCACGCTGGGCCCGCCCAGGTCGAAGTGGGTGCTGCCCAGGCTGGAGGCGCTGGACCCGTGCCAGGTGCCGTCGCCCTGCAGCCACAGCCACTGGGTGCGCACGAAAAAGCCCACCGCGGTCTGGGTCGGCCAGCGGAAGCCGGCGCTGACGCTGGTGCCCCACAGGTTGGCCTCCACCCGGTTCAAGTTGCCGGCGCTGTAGTCGTCCATGCCGCCCATCAGGCGGCCATACTCCAGGCTGGTCCCGGCGGTGATCTCGTAGCTGGTGAAGGGGTAGCGCTCCTCCAGGCTGAAGGCGGCCAGGTCCAGGTCCCACGTGGTCTGACGGGTTCCCTGGCTGGCGCTGAGGCCGCCGCTCCAGCCGCTGGCCTGGGCCCGCAGCTTGCCCGGCACGATGGTGGCGCCGCCGCCCCACAGCAGCAGGGTGCCGCCGGTGTCGGGCATGCCCAGCCGGTCCGACAGGCCGTTGAACACCGATGGGTTCACATCCAAGAGCCGGGCGCCCGCATCCACATGGCCGTCCTCGGTGGGCAGGGGCGCCGGCGCCAAGGACGTGACGTTGGCCCGCAGGCCCGCGGCGCCAAGCCCTAGGCAAAGCAGAAGGGGCAGCGCCATCGCGGCACCGCCCCTTTTGACCTTGGTCAATCCCTGGGAGGGTCTCACTTCACCACCCAGGTCTTGGGGCCCTTCAGCAGCTTGCCCAGGTCCGGCTCGCCGTTGGCCTGGCGCGCCGTGTCGATCTGCGCGTGCATCAGCTCGTGGTAGGCCGGATGCACGACGCTGCGGAACACGCCCACCGGCACCGGGAAGTCCGGGTGGCCCAGCTTGCTGAGCATGCTGGCGATGCTGCCGGTGTCCTCGTGCTCGTCGAACACGTAGGGCTTGTCGGCCCCGGCATGGGCCGTCTCCACGCTCTTGAACTTGAAGCCGTCCACCACCAGGGCCTTCTCCACGGTCTTGCCGTAGAGCACCGGCTCGCCGTGGTGCAGGTACACCAGGGTGTCCTTGCGGGTCTTCACGCCGTAATAGTCCTCGTGCACCTTGTCGTTGAAGATCACGCAGTTCTGCAATATCTCCACGAAGGCGCTGCCCTTGTGGTCGGCGGCCCGGCGCAGCACCTCGGCCATGTGGTTGAGGTCGTTGTCGCTGGTGCGCGCCACAAAGGTGGCGCCGGCGGCCAGGGCCAGCCGGATGGGGCTGACGGGCTCCTCGATGGTGCCGTAGGGCGCCGTCTTGTTGATCATGCCCATCTGGCTGGTGGGCGAGTACTGGCCCTTGGTCAGCCCGTAGATCTCGTTGTTGAACAGCAGGATCTTGACGTCCTGGTTGCGGCGCAGGGCGTGGATGAAGTGGTTGCCGCCGATGGACAGGCAGTCGCCGTCGCCGGTGATCAGCCACACTTCCTGTTCCGGGTTGGCGGCCTTCAAGCCGGTGGCCACGGCCAGGGCGCGGCCATGGATGCTGTGGAAGCCGTAGGTGCTCATGTACAGCGGGAAGCGGCTGCTGCAGCCGATGCCCGACACGAAGGTGTACATGTGGGGCGGGCGCTCGCGCTCGGCCAGGACCTTCTGCACGGCGGCCAGGATGGCGTAGTCGCCGCAGCCCGGGCACCAGCGCACCACGGTGCCGTTGTGGAAATCCTGGGGCGTGAACTTCTTGGCGACGACCTCGGTCTCGTTGCTCATCGTGTCTCCTCAGCCCAACAGGGAGTTGAAGTGGGTCACCAGCTCGCCGACCGTGAAGGCCTTGCCGCGGACGCGGCTGTAGCTGGAGACCGGCAGCGCGTAGGTCCCCTGCAGGTGGTAGGCCAACTGGCCCACGTTGATCTCGGGGACCACGATCTTCTTGTACTTCTTCATGATGCCCAGCAGGTCGGATGGCAGCGGGTTGAGCCAGCGCAGGTGGATGTGGCCGATGCTCTTGCCCATCTTGTGGACCGCCTCCACCGCCGTCAGCGTGGCGCCGTAGGTGCCGCCCCAGCTGATCACCAGCAGGTCGCCGCCGTCGGCCGCGCCCGCCACCTGGATGGGGGGGATCTCCTGGGCCATCTTGGCGATCTTGGCGAAGCGCTCGGTGGTGGCGCGCTGATGGTTGTCGCTCTCGTAATTGATCCGGCCCTGGCTGTCCTTCTCGATGCCGGTCAGGCGGTTGTCCAGGCCGGGGGTGCCGGGCACCGCCCAGGGGCGGGCCCCGGTGGCGGGGTTGCGGCCATAGGGCTTGTAGGTGGCCGGATCCAGGCCCCAGCCGAACTCGAAGGGCTTCAGGTCCTCGACCTTGGGCACCATCCAGGGCTCGGCGCCGTTGGCCAGGTAACCGTCGCTGAGGTACATCACCGGGGTCATGTACTTCACCGCCAGGCGGCAGGCCTCGTACATGGCCTGGAAGCATTCGCCCGGGGTGGCCGGAGCGATGATGGGGATGGGGCTGTCGGAGTTGCGGCCGAAGAGCGCCATCAGCAGGTCCGCCTGCTCGGTCTTGGTGGGCAGGCCGGTGCTGGGGCCGCCGCGCTGCACGTCGATGACCACCAGGGGCAGCTCGGTCATCACCGCCAGGTTGATGGCCTCTGACTTCAAGGCGATGCCGGGGCCCGAGCTGCAGGTGACGCCGATGGCGCCGCCGTAGCTGGCGCCCACGCTGCTGGCCACGGCCGCGATCTCGTCCTCGGCCTGGAAGGTCAGCACGCCGAAGTGCTTCAGGCGGCTGAGCTCATGCAGGATGTCGGTGGCCGGGGTGATGGGGTAGCTGCCGAAGAAGACCTTGCGGCCGCTCTTGCTGGCGGCGGCGGCCACGCCCAGGGCGGTGGCCAGGTTGCCGCTGATGTTGCGGTACTCGCCGGGCTCGAAGACCGAGCGCTTGACCCGGTAGGTGGTGCGGAACAGCTCGATGGTGTGGGCCAGGTTGTAGCCCGCCTGGATGGCCAGGATGTTGGCCTCGGCGATGGCGGGCTCCTTCTTGGCGAAGCGCTTCTTGATCTCCAGCAGCGTGGGCTCGACCGGCCGGTCGTACAGGTAGAAGACCACGCCCAGGGTGTAAAAATTCTTGCAGCGCTCGGCGTTGCGGCCGGTGATGCCGCTGGGCTTCACGGCGGCGATGGTCTGGGGCGTGATATCCAGGGCCACCACGCGGTAGTCGCTCAACGACCCGTCTTCCAGCGGGTTGCTGGCGTAGTCCACCTTCTTCAGCTCGTTGGGGCCGAAGCCGGCCTTGTCCACCAGGATGATGCCGCCCTTGCGCAGCTCGGGCAGGTATTTCTTCAAGGCCGCCGCGTTCATGGCCACCAAGGTGTCGACCGCGTCGCCGGGGGTGCGGATGTCGTGGTTGGAGAAGTGCAGCTGGTAGGCCGATACGCCATTGATGGTCCCGGCGGGCGCGCGGATCTCCGCAGGGAAATCGGGGAAGGTGCTGATGTCGTTGCCAAAGACCACCGAGGCGTCGGTGAACTGGCTGCCCGTCACCTGCATGCCGTCCCCTGAATCGCCGGCAAAGAGGATGGTGACCGAGTCGAGCTCCTTCACGTCCAAGCGTTCGGTATTACCCATGATGCCTGCGTCTGCCGTCGACATGGTTGGGGCGTCCTCTATAGGAATAAGCTTGTCCGATATCAGGCTTCATTGCGCACTGGGGACAATGGCGTTGAGTATAGCTCTGACTTAGGTCAATGCCAAGGTCTTTTCAATTTGTCCAAAAAAACCCTTTTTTGCCGGAACACCACTAGGGGACTGACAAAGTTGTCAGGACCACGCCATCGTCCTGACTTTCCAATTCAAAACCACAGGCTTGTAGAAATGGCAATGCTACCTGCGGTCCCAGAGCCAAAAGACGGCGACAACCCGCCGTCCGGGCCTGCGCCACCAGCCCGGCCGCCAAGGAACGCCCGGTGCCCTGCCGGCGGTAAGGGGCCAGCACAGCCACGTGCTCGATGATCCAATGGCTTCCCCGGCGCAGCAGGCGTCCCGTGCCCACCGGCTTCTCGCCATCCAAGGCCAGCAAATGGAAGGCTTCCTCGTCAAAGGGGTCGCGGGCAGCCTCACGCCCCAGATGCAGCTCGCCGCAGAGCACGCTGCGGCGGATGTCGAAGGCTTGCTCGCGGTCCACGCTGGAGGCGGCGGGTCGGACTTGAATGGAGGGCATGCGCAGCGCTCAAAAGATCAGGATGTCCTGGGTCCTGATTCTAACCCATGGGCCCCGCATCCGTCAGCCGCGCCGGGTGCGCCGGCGCCGCGAAGCCGGGCCGCCCTCTTCCTCCTCTTCCGCGTCCCCAGGGCCGTCGAAGCCGCCCGGCTCCGCTCCCCAGCGGCGGCAGCGGGCTTCGTGCCAGCGGCGCCGATGCTCGCGCAGGCGCTCCCAGTGGGCGGGATCCAGCCACGGGCCGTGCATGTGCCGCGGCATGACCAGGCCGAAGAAGGCCGCCACCAGGCTGACGCCCGCGCCCATGACCAGCGCCACGATCACCAGGGTGCACAGCAGGCCGGTGCCCAGGCCCTGGCCATAGGCCAGCACCATCCAGGTCCCGCCCAGCGCGATGGCCACGCCGCTAAGCGTCCCGGCGACCGCCACCGGCCCGCTTCCGCCGAAGTTCAATTCCGGTTGCGGGCCCGGCTTGGCCTCGGGCTGGGGGCTTGCTTCCTTGGGCGACATGGCCTTCCTCCTTGGGTGGGCTGAGCCCCTTGCGCAGGGACTCCAGGGCGTAGCGGCAGCGGCTGGCCGCGGTGTTCAAGCTGATCTGCAGGGCTTCGGCGGTCTCGCGGAAGCTGAGCCCGGCGTAAAAGCGCAGGCGCAGGACGGTCTGTTGGGCCAGGGGCAGCCCCGCGATGGCCTGCTCCATGTCCAGGCTCTCGACCCAGGCCTCCACGGCGGGAGCCGTCCCCAGGCCCTCCAGCTCGGCGTCCTCCAGCGTCTCAAAGCGGCGGCGCCGCGTGCTGCGCTTGATGGCATTGAGCCACACCGCCCGGGCCGCGTAGGCGTCCAGGTCCTTCACGGCCCCCGCCCGATGCCGCCGCCACACCGCCAGGGCGCTGTCCTGCACCACGTCCTCGGCCTCGTCGAAGTCGCGCAGGCGGCTGGAAGCCAGGCGCAGCAGCTTGGGCCGTGCGCGTTGGAACCAGTCGTCGAAGCTTGCTGGGGCCGGGGTCATGGGTGGATTCTAAGGGAGGGATCCGTCCGGACCACCCGTTTTGTCTGCCACGCGGAAAAAGAAAGGGCGGCCCCGCGAAGGGCCGCCCTGGCGCTTTCAGGCGTTCATCGGCCCTCGGGCCCGTCCGCGCCCTTGGCCCCGCCCTTCTCCTCGCTGGGCAGCTGCAGCGTCAGGTACAGGGTCCGGCCGCCGCGGTGGATGCGCAGCACCTCGGTGTCGCCGGCCTTCAATCGGCCGGCCAGGCGGGCCAGCTCCTGCGGGCTGCTGATGCGCTCCTTGCCCATCTCAAGGATGGCGTCGCCCTTTTGCAGGCCCGCGGCCTCCGCCGGCGACCCGTCCTCCACCGAATCCACCACCACGGCCTGGTCCAGCTTCATCTGGCGGGCCTCGTCGGGGCTCAGCGCCCGCACCTCCAGGCCCAGCCGCGGGGCCTGGGCGGGCCCATGGGCCGCGCCCGCCGCGTCGGCGTCGAACTTGTCCATGTTGCCGACCTTCACCGTCAACGACTTGACCTTGCCGTCGCGCCACACGGTCAGGCTGGCGCTGGCGTCCACGCCGCTGTCGGCCACCAGCCGCTGCAGCTCGCGCACCTCGGCCACGGGCTTGCCGTTGAAGGCCTGGATCACGTCGCCGGACTGCAGGCCCGCCGCCCGGGCCGGGCCCTGGTCCATGACATCGGCCACCAGCACGCCTTTGGCGCCGGCCGCCAACCCGAAATGCACGGCCAGCGCGGGGTCCAGGTCCTGGATGCTGATGCCCAGCCAGCCCCGCACCACCTTGCCGTGGGCCACCAGCTGCCGGTAGATGCTGCGCGCCAGCGAGCTGGGGATGGCGAAGCCGATGCCCTCGCTGCCGCCGCTCTTGCTGGTGATGGCCGTGTTGATGCCCACGACCTGCCCTTGCAGGTCCACCAAGGGGCCGCCGCTGTTGCCGGGGTTGATGGGCGCGTCGGTCTGCAGGAAGTCGTCGTAGGGGCCCTCGCCGATCACCCGCCCCTTGGCTGAGATGATGCCGTGGCTCACCGTCTGCTCCAGGCCGAAGGGCGAACCGATGGCCAGCACCCAGTCGCCCACCTCCATGGCGTCGCTGTCGCCGAAGCCCAGCGCCGGCAGGTCCGCCACCGGCTGCTTCAGCTTGATGACGGCCAGGTCGGTCTTGGGGTCCCGTCCCACCACCGTGGCCTCCAGCTCGCGCTTGTCATAGAGCTTCACGGTGATGGCGTCGGCGTCCTCCACCACATGGTTGTTGGTCAGGATGTAGCCCGCCGCCGCGTCCACCAGCACGCCCGAGCCCAGGCTGCGCTGTTTGGCCCACTGCTCGCCGCCCGGGCCTTGCCCCTGGCCCATGCCCTGGCCTGGCCCGGGGCCGCCGAAGAAGCGGTTGAAGAACTGGTCCATGAAGGGGTCGCCCAGGCGGCCGCCGACCTTGACGCTCTTCACCACGCTCAGGTTCACCACCGCCGGCTTCACCCGCCGGACCACTTCCTTGAAGCTGGGCAAGCTGGCGGACGGAGCGTCGGCCGGCAGGCCTAAAGGCAGGCTGGCAAGGGTCAAGCAGGCGGACAGAACGGCGGGCCTGAATAGGCGCATGGGTCATCCCTTCTCAATGGGCCGCAAGTCGCGGCTTCCTGGGCAGGACGCGCCGCGGCGCCTCACAGTTCCCAGCCGCGCCGCTGGGCCATGGCCTTGACCTGGTCCTGCTCCGCCGCATCCAGGTCCTTGGGCAGGCCCACCGACAGCTCCACAAAGTGGTCGCCCGGGCCGCCCTCAGCGTGGATGCCCTGGCCGCCCAGGCGCAGGCGGGTGCCCGGGGCCAGCCCCGGCTGCAGCTTCAGCCGCCGGTCGCCGCGCAGGGTGGGCACGGTCAGCGTGGCGCCCAGCAGGGCCTGCGCCAGGTTCACCGTGGCCTTGCCGACGATGTCCAGGCCCTCGCGGGTGAAACGCTCCGACGGCCGCACCCGCAGGGTCAGGTACAGGTCGCCACGGCCGGCGGGCCCGGCGGCGCCCTGGCCCGCCAGGCGCAGGCGCAGGCCGCTCTCCGCCCCCGCCGGCAGGTTCAGGCGCAGCGGCTGGTCCTGGCCCGCCAGGTGCACCGTCACGGGCTGGCCCAAGGCCGCGTCCTCGAAGGCGACCTCCACTTCGCTCTCCAGGTCCGCCCCGCGGGCGGGCCTCCGCCGGGCGCGGCCGCCGCCGCCGCCGAACGGCGAGCCGCCGTTGAAGAACATCTCGAAAAGATCCTCGATGCTGCCGGCGCCCCCGCCATAGGCGTTGCCGCCGCCCCCGCCGCCGCCACCGAAAGGGTCGCCGCCGCCCGGCTGGGCATAGGGGCTGCTGCGCATGGCGTCGTAGCGCCGCCGCTTCTCCGGGTCGGACAGGATCTCGTAGGCCTGGCTCAGCTCCTTGAAGCGCTCCTCGGCCTTCTTGTCGCCGGGGTTGGCGTCAGGGTGGTGCTTCTTGGCCAGGTCGCGGAAAGCCTTCTTGATGGCCGCCGCATCAGCGTCCTCGGGCAGGCCCAGCACCTTGTACAGATCCGCGACTTGAGCCATGGCCCTCTCCATGCGCCAGGGGCGGGCCCTGCGGCCCGCCCCTGCGCGTCCTACGGTTGCTTGACCGCGGCAGTGGCGGTCGAGCTTGTTGCTCGGGCCTGCGCCGGCGGCAGGCCCTCCAGCAGGTTGCTGGCGGCGACGCAGGCGGCCCGCTTGGCGTTGCTGTAGACCAGCTGCCCTTGGCCGCTGCGGCCCCCGAACTCGGCCTTCTCCAGCACCGTGCCGGCCTGGCTGAAGAACGTGACCGAAGCCGCCGGCTTGGCCGGGCGCTGGGATGCAGGCAGGCGCTTCAGCAGCTGGGCCCCCGCGAATCGGCCCACGAAGCCGGCGAAATCGAAAGGCTTCTCGTCCGCCGCCGTGGCGCGGCCATCCCAGCCCCAGACGCCCAGCTTCTTGGTGGCGCGCAGCGGCCCCGCCGGGCCGCTCAGCTCGAAACGGTCCACCTGCTCGGGGAGCACTTGAAAGGCGTCCCGGTCGGCCAGGTCGCCCGCCGACTTCTTGAACTGGGCCTCCGACGCCGCCGGCAGGATGAACACGGGCTTCTGACCCAGCACCTGCGCGTAGAACCCGGACGGCTTGGCCGCGCCGCCCTTCACCAGCGTCAGGCGCGCGCCATCGCCGAAGCTGAGCTCCAGGCGCGGGCCCGCGCCCAGGCCGAAGCGGCCCTTGCCATCCTCGCTGGGCACCGACAGGGCCTTCAAGCCGCCCAACTGCTGCAACCACGCCTGCACCGCGGCATTGCGCCCCGGCTCGGCCACGCCCGCCTGGGTCACCGTCCACGACCCATCCTTGCCCTTGCTCAGGGCCATGGCGCCCACGCGCAGCGCCGACACCAGGTTGGGGTCGAAGGACCATGGCGACTTGTCACGCAGGTCGCCCGCATCCTTCAACGCCGAGCTCTTCACGCCCAGCCCTGTCAAGAAGACTTCGGAGCGGCCGTCCAGCATGGCGTAAGCCTGCGCCCCGGCCGGCGCGTCCATGCCGAAGAACAGCGCCTGCGGCTTGGCTCCCGGGCTGGTGGGCTCGAACGTCACCCCCCCGCTGGGCTGGTCCAGGGCGAAGTCCCGCAGGTCGGCGTCCTTTTCCACGACGACCTCCTCGCGCTTGGCGTCAGCCAGCTGGCTCACCAGCGCCTCCACGGCCGCGTTGTCGGCCGGCGCCTGGATCGGCGCGACCAGGCGCCACTGCCCCTCGCCCTTCACCAGCCGCACGTCCAGGGCGCCCTTCTTGCGCAGCAGGATGCTCTTCAGCGACGCCGCGTCGGTGCCGGGGAAGATCAGCTTGGCGTCCTCCTTGGCCTTGTCGCGCCGGGGCTGCAACTGCTTGACCCAGCCCCAATAGGCCAGGCCCAAAGCCAGCGCGATCCCAACGGCCACAAGGGTGCGACGGCCGCTGCTCATGCCGCGGCCCTCCGGCTGACGGTGACCAGCAGCCCCATGCCCAGCGCGGCCAGGGCCATCAGGATGAAGCTCCACCACACCAACTGCAGGCGGCCCCGGTCCAGCATCAGCGGGCTGTTCTCGGCCTTCTTGGGGGCCAGGGCGATGCGCTTCTCCTCGTCCGCCAGCCAGCGCAGGCTGTTGACCAGCAGGTCCTGGTTGTTGAAGGCCGCCACGCCGCTGTTGCTGAGCAGCACGCTGGTGCCGGCCACCACCAGGCGGGCGCGCTTGTCAGCCGGGGCGGCCGCGTCGCCGCCAAAGGCCTTCACCGGCGCGTCAATGGCCGCCATCAGGTCCAAGGGGCCCTTCTTGTCGCCGGGGCCGGGCTTGCCGGGCGCCGCGTTGCCGGTGCCGGTCCAGCCGAAGGCCGTGCCCAGGCTGTGGGCCAGCACCGTGCCGGTGGCGCCGTCGGGCAGCTTGCCCAGGCCCACCGTGCGGGTCTGCGGGAAGATGGCCTGGCCCTGGTTCTGCACCAGGTCCTTGGTGGCCGGATGGTTGGGGTCGAAGCTCTGGATCACCGGCGCCAGGGGCGAGCCGCCGAAGATCTGGTTGAAGGGGTTGACGTCGATGACGATGTCCTCGCCCAGGCTGACCCCGGCCTTGCCCAGCCACGCCTTGAAGCCCGGCACGCGGGTGCGCGGGTCCACGGCCGCCAGCACCCGGCCGCCACGGCCCAGGAAGCGGGTCAAGGCGTCGAGCTCGGGGGCCAGCAGGTCGGTGCGCGGGCCGGCCACCACCACGGCGGTGGCGTCCTCGGGAACCTCCGCCTGGGCCAGCGTGCCCAGGTTCAGCGGCCGCACCACGAAATTGGCGGCCTCCAGGCCGGACTTCAGCGCGCTGGCGCCGCCGGCCTGGCTGTCGTCCAGGGCGCGCTCCTGATGGCCCGCCAGGAAATAGACCTGCTTCTTGTCGCCGGCGCTGACCTTCAGCACGGCGTTGAGCAGGTCCTCCTCCTTGCTGCCGTTGAAGCTCTCCTTCTTGTCGCCGTTCACGGCCACGCTGGTCCCCAAGGCCCGCACGCCGTACTCCTGCGCCAGCAGGGGCTTGCGGTTCAGGTTCACGAACTCGTAGTCGAACGAGGCCGGGTTCAGCTTCTTGACCCGCTTCAGCAGGTCCTCATAGGCGGCCTTGTTGTCGTTGCCGTAGAAGGCGAAGACCTGGATCTTGCTGCCAAGGCCCTTGATGGTCTTCACCGTCTCATCCGACAGCGTGTAGGACTTCTCCTTGGTCAGGTCGGCGCTAAGGTCGTTGCTGACCGCCAGCGCCTGCACCAGCACGGCGATGGCCACCACCGCCAGGCTGAAGATCACCGCGTTGGCGCCCTGGCGGGTGCGGCGGGACCGCAGCACCTCCACGGCCTGGCTGCGGTACTCGGCCAGCCACAGCCCGGCCGAGGCCAGGGTCAAGGCCAGCGGCAGCCACAGCCACAGGTCGGCCAGGTTGCGCACGGCGTAGGTGACGCCGGTGAACAGGGCCAGGGCCAGGGCGGCCCAACCGGCCGCTTTTGCGTAATCGCGCCGCATGCCTACCTCCACTTCTTGCTCTCAAGGACCCGCAGGGTCCCGAAGAGCATGAGCACGGTGAACAGGGTGAAATAGGTGATGTCCTTCAGGTTGATCACGCCCTTCGACAGGTCCTGGAAGTGGTTCATGATGGCCACCTGCTCCAGCAGCGTCTTGGTCCAGCCGCTGGCCTCGCCCGCCATCCAGCCCAGGATGAACAGGAACAGGATGCTGCCAAAGCCCAGGGCCGCGGCCACGACCTGGTTCTCGGTCAAGGCGCTGGTGAACAGGCCGGCCGCCAGGAAGCAGGCGCCCAGCAGGAACAGCCCGCCGAAGCCGCTGAAGACCACCGCCCAGGGCATGATGGTCTTGTCGGCGATGATCATGGGGAAGATCAGGGTGGGGATCAGCATGGCCGCCAGCAGCGTCAGGCTGGCGAACCACTTGCCCAGCACGATGTCCAGGTCGCTGAAGGGCAGCGTGAACAGCGTCTCGATGGTGCCGCTCTTCTTCTCCTCGCTCAGCAGGCGCATGCTCACCAGCGGCAGCAGGAAGATGAACGTCACCGTCAGGTTGCCGGCGTAGGGCGCGATCAGGTAGTCCACCAGCTTCATCTCGCCCCCGCGCCCGGCCATCATGACGCTGTAATTGGCGTAAGCCGTGACCGAGGCGGCCCAGAAATAGCCGCCCAGCAGGTAGAACGCGAAGAGCACCAGCCACGCCACCGGCGAATAGAAGATGGCTTTGAGCTCCCGCAGGTAGATCGGAAGGATGTTGGACTTCACGCGCTCACCTCCTCAGTCTCGGCCACCGCCGCATGCGCCTCTTCCTGGGTCACCAGCTGCAGGAAGACCTCCTCCAGCCCCAGGCCCACGGCCTTCAGCTCCAACAGGCTCCAGCCCCTTTGCACCACCGACGCGGCCAAGGCGGCGCGCAGGTCGGTGCCCTTGTCGGCCTCCACCTCCAGCGTGGCCACGCCCGCGTCCTGGGCCTTGATGCTGACCCGCTTCACCTTGTCCAGGCGGCGCAGGAGCTCGGCGGCCTCCTCGGCCCCGGCCACCACGCTGACCTGCACGCGGTCGCTGGTGGACAGCTTCTTGGCCAGGTTGGCGGTGGTGTCGCTCTCCACCACCAGGCCCCGGTTGAGGATGATGACCCGGTCGCAGACCATGCTCACTTCGGGCAGGATGTGCGTCGACAGGATGACGGTGCGCCGGCCGGCCAGGCTGCGGATCAGCACGCGGATGTCGGCGATCTGCTTGGGATCCAGCCC
>Ga0302320_10020532_pt1 | contig 13175 bp, 4 predicted proteins | sample Bog_T0_3_FD_202130 | JGI IMG/M metagenome (GOLD analysis project Ga0302320, IMG submission 202130) | Peat permafrost microbial communities from Stordalen Mire near Abisko, Sweden - Bog_T0_3 | ecosystem: Environmental > Terrestrial > Soil > Wetlands > Peat | place: Sweden: Abisko, Stordalen Mire...
CTTGTCCTTGGGAGGGCGTCCAGATGGCAACTTCCCGGATCTGCGTAATGTGGTGCAAACAGGTGGGAGTAACCTAAGTAGTTACTTATCAGTTAATAACTAGTGGGTATATATCGATTTACTTCTGCGCGGGTTGGTGAGGAGGAGTGCTGAGGCGAAGAGGGCGTTCAGAGGAATTCAAGCAAAGTGGTAACGAGGGCGATGGGCAGGCCGACGACGTTGAAGTAGCAGCCTTCGATGCGTGGAATCCAGCGGGCAGCATAGCCCTGGATGGCGTAGGCGCCGGCTTTGTCCATGGGCTCGCCGGTGGCGATGTAGGCGGCGATGTCTTGATCAGAGAGTGTGAGGAAGCGGACGGCGGTGACTTCAGCGGCTACCTGAGTGGTTTGCGCGGTGACGAGGGCGACGCCGGTGATGACGTGGTGGGTTCGGCCGGAGAGGAGGCGGAGCATGCGGGCGGCGTCGGCAGGGGAATCGGGTTTGCCGAGGATGTGGTTGTCGAGGGTGACGGTGGTGTCGGCGCCCAAGACTACGAGAGAGCCCCCGGGTGCGGGGTTGGGGTTTGTGGTTTCCCAGGTCCGAGAATCCGGACCTGGGGCACCCTGCTTGTTGGACTTGTCCGAAATGCTTCCCTCGGGGGCTAAAGCCCCAACTTCCTTTGGATCGTTATTGGCACGACTGAAGTCGTGCCCTTTCAAAGCCGGCTCGGGAATGCCGTTCACGGTGAGTTCGCGGAAGACGGCTTCGGCTTTTTGGCGGGCCAGGCGAGTGACGTAGGCGATGGGATCTTCGTTGGGGTGGGGGTCCTCAGGGATGTGGGCGGGGTGGACGGTGAAGGTGAAGCCGGCCTGGGTGAGGAGTTCGCGGCGGCGGGGGGAGGCTGAGGCGAGGACCAGCATATGTTGATTATGCCGTGAGGCCGGTTTGTAGGCCGGCGGGGGTGGCGAGTCCCCAGGCCATGGCGGGGGTGTTGTGGGCGAGGCCGAAGCGGCCGTCGGGGCCGAGGAGGATGATGCCACCGTGGCCGCCGAGGCGGTTGTAGAGATAGGCGATGGCTTCGCGGGCGACGATTTCAGGGGTGGAGCCGGCAGCGACGCGGTCTGTGGCCCACTTGCCGAGGACGAGTTTCATGATGGGTTCGCCCCAGCCAGTGAGAGAGACGGCGGCGGCGAGATTGTCAGCGTAACAACCGCAACCGATGAGGGAGGAGTCGCCGACACGGCCTGGGGTTTTGTTGAGGGTGCCGCCGGTGGAGGTGGCGGCGGCGAGATTGCCGTGGACGTCGAGGGCGACGGCGCCGACGGTGTCATGGCTGTCGAAACCGGGACCAGAGGATTTCTTCTCCCACCAGTGGTCGCCCGGATCGGACTCGTCGAAATTCGGGCTGTTCTGGTTTTGGCCCTTCGGGCCGTTCTGGTTTTGGAGGAGATCGGTGGAATGGACCGCCGTTTCGGGGTCTTTGTCGTCATGAAGGCCGATGCCGGAAAAGGTGGGGTCATTGAGTCCGGCGGCTTGGCGGGTCTTGGCGTGGGCGAGGCGCTCGCGCTCGCGATCGAGGACGAGGTCGGAGTTTTCAATGAGGGGCATGCCGTGTGCGTGAGCGAATTGCTCAGCGCCGGGGCCGACGAAGTAGACGTGTTGACTTTTTTCAAGAACCAGGCGGGCGGCCTGGATGGGATTGCGGAGGTGCTCGACACAGGCGACGCCGCCGGCGCGCATGCGGCCGCCGTCCATGAGGAGGGCGTCGAGCTGGACGCGGCCGTCGGAGGTGAGGAAGCTGCCGCGGCCGGCGTCGAAGGTGGGGTCGTCTTCAAGGACGGTGACGGCGGCTTCAACGGCGTCAAGGGCGGAACCGGCCCGGGCGAGGATGGCGTGTCCGGCTTGAAGAGCGGCAAGGACGCCAGCCTGGTGGGCCTGGGCAGCGTCAGCGGGGATGGCCCATGCGCCCCCGTGAACGAGGAGGATGGGGGCGTGGGCGGGCGGAGTGGTCACCCGGATATGGTAGAGCAAATTGCCGGGGCCGTGCCGCGATGGTTTTGGGAGGAACTGGCTGAGTTGCGGCAAGGTGTCAAAGGAGCGGAGAGGATGGGGACGACTCAAGTTGCACAAAACAAGAGAGAAAGTGGTTAGGAGAAGGATTGCAGTCAATTCCATGGTTATTGGTTAAGCTAAGAACATTCACTGAGGAACGAAGCATCAAGGGAGAGTGGAGGACGCTTTCCCGATCTTCTTCAAGACCCTTTCGCGGACGGGCGGAAGCGGAAAAGACCAAGGCGCAATTGAAGATGTGGAACGTGGCGATCGCGGAGACGGGCGCCAGTTGAGTATTGGCATTGACTTGACGGGTTGCAGCGGCGAAGCGGACGAGCGCTTGGCGGCGTTCCCAGGAAGAAAGAAGAGACACGGATGAAGCTCACGATGGATAGGTGTTTGTGCACCGGCAGATGGATGGGACTTTGGCTGATCGCGATGGCGTTGGGAATTGGGGCCAACGGGCAGGCGGTGAGCACGACGACGGTTCAGGGGACGGTGTATCTGGCGAATGGGCACCCGGGCGCGGGAACACTGGACGTGAGCTGGCCTGCGTTCACTACGGCGAATGGGCAAGCGGTGACGGCCGGTCGGCAGTTCGTGACGATTGCGCCAGATGGATTTATGAGCGTGAATCTGGCGCCTAACCTGGGAGCGACGCCGGCGGGGTTGTATTACACGGCTGTTTACCAGATGAGCGACGGGACGACAAGCACGGAGTACTGGGTGATTCCGGCGGCGGCGCAAGCGAGCCTGGGACAAGTGCGGGCGCAGTTGATGCCGGCGGCACAGGCGATTCAGGCGGTGAGCAAGGCGTACGTGGACCAGTCAATTGCGGCGTTGACGTTGAACTCAATCACGGCGACGGGTGGAACGATGACCGGACCGCTGATTTTGAACGGCGATCCGACACAGCCATTGCAGGCAGCGGACAAGCACTACGTTGATTCGAGTTTTGCGCAGGCAGTTCCGTTGGCGGGCGGAACGATGACGGGAGCACTGGCGACGCCGGCGGTGAACGGGGTGGAGGCGCCGGCAGCGGGCAGCGGCCAGACGACGCTGCAGGCGGCGGTGAGCGCGGCGGGGACGAATGGGGCGGTGACGATTCCTCCGAATTATGCGGGGACGGACGGGTTCACGAATCCGAACGGCGTGTATGTTTCGGATTTGCGGCAGGGGAACTCGCAACAGTTTGAGCGCAGCGTGAAGGAATTTGGCGCGGTGTGCGATGGGGCGACGGACGACACGAATGCGCTTCAGTCGGCGATCAACTACGCGCAGACGCATGGAGTGGCGTTGACGATTCCGCAGGGGACATGCAAGACGCGGATGCTGGTGTGGCATGGGGAGTCGATTGGCGGAGCGGGCAAGCAGGTATCGGCGCTGATGGGATTTCCGGGGCAGGATGTGTTGGCATCGGCGACGGACAGCACGAACCTGCTGAGCAATACGCGGTTGCACGATCTGACGATCTATGTGGATCAGAGCTTGGATGTTTCGTGTTCGGCAGCAGAGGGGCGGGCGCTGGCGGGCAGCTGCGCGATGAACCGGCCGCTGGAGAGCAACACGGTCTTTGCGCCGGGCGGGAACGGGCTGACCGCGACGGCAGGAACGGGCGCGGCGTGGGCCGTGGGCAACTGCGCGATTGCGATGCCAGCAACGACGGGAGCGGGCGGCAACGGGCTGAATGTTGCGGAGATTGAGAATGTCGAGATCGTGGCAACGGGCGTGGACCCAATGGCGCAGTATACCGGGGCACACTCAACGCATGCGTGCGGCATGTACCTGGCACAGTGGCCGCGGTGGAGCGAGTTCCGGAATATCGACATTCGCGGGTTGAATACGGGCATTGCGATGCCAGCATTGGCGGGAAGCATGCCTGCGGGGTTGAATGCGGATTCGAATCGCTGGCAGAACGTGAGGATCCAAGCGACGCACGGGTTCACCGCGGCGGCGGGATCGAACAACGTGCTGGATGACGTGGTGGTGATGGCTGTGAACTCGGCGGCGACGGGTGAAACGCCGACGGGGCTAGTGCTGGATCTTGGGAGCGGGCAGCAAGGATGGACGGTACGGAACGCGGTGGTATTGCCTGCGTGGGATGCAGTGCAACCGCAGCTGACGGTTGCGGCAAGCGGCGGCGCGGTGACCGGCGTGACGGTGGGAACGGAGCACGGGCTTGGATTCGATCCGTATGGAACGCAGGTTCCGGTCAAATTCAGCGGGAGTTGCACGGCGCAGGCTCAGGCGAGCGTTAACAGCAACGGGGCAATTGGGACTGTGACGGTGGCGCAGGGTGGAACGGGCTGCTCAGGCACGACGACGGCGAGCGTGGGCGTGGCAGGAACGTGGGATACAGCAGCAGCAGTGAACCTGATTGGCGGAACGAATGTGACACTGTTTGGCGGCAACCTGCTGAAAGGCAATGGCGGGTATACGGTTTGGAACGCGACGGGGTCACAGAGCTACGGCGCGCAGTTGGATGGCGGGGGCGGGAGTTTGCCGGGTGGAGGAAGCTATCCGGCGCTGGTGGGGAATGCCGCGCTGGGCAGTTCGCTGCAGGTGGACCAGTTTCCGGGGGTGGACATTGGAGCGAAGCTGCAGGCGTGCGTGAACTCGCTGAGCGTGAATGGCGGGACGTGCGATGCGCGGAACTTTACGGGAACGCTGTCGATGGCGTCAAACCTGACGATTTCGAGGGCGAATGCGACGGTACTGCTGCCGTGCGCAACGATATCGACGGCGAATCAGGTGGTGGTGACTGCAGGAACCCGGAATGTGGCGCTGCGCGGATGTGCGCTGCGCGGCGGGAGCGTTGCCAGCGGGAGCCAGGGCGGGACAGTGCTGGCGTATTCCGGATCGGGCGCAATGGTGCAGGTGGGCGATCCGACTTATGCATCCGACACACTGGGCTTTCACATGGACAACGTGGCGATTAACACCACGGCGGCAACGAGCGCGACCGCGACGGGGCTGACGGTGTATCGCACGCAGGAACTGGATTTGGAGAGCTTGTACTTCATCGGCAACCAAAACCAGACGGGCATGACGCTGGATGGAACCGGGAACTACACGGGGGGCACATTTTTTGACAACGCATTTAATGGATTCCAGATGGCGGTGAATGCGATTGGCCACCAGGTGGCCAACGCGGCGACGACGGACTGGATGAATGCGAGCACATTTGTGCGGCTGCATATCGATTGTCCGACGAACTCAGGCAGCCAGATCAGCGGGACGTATGGAATCAATTTGCAGCAGGGCGACGGGAATACGTTCACGGGCGGGGATGTGGAGGGTTGCAGCACGGCGCTGCACCTGGGGCCAAATGCGCAGAACAACACGATTGTTGGACTGCGGAACGAGAACTCGACCAACCAGGTGGTTGCGGACGCGGGGAGCGCGTACAACAGCTGGATGACGGGCGGGACGATGTTCACGGGCGCGCTGACGGACAACGGAACGCGCAACAGCTTTCTGGATTCGTTCCATCGCAGTTTTAATGGGTTGAACGGGGACTATTATGGGAGCCAGCAGGACGCGACGCTGACGAATCATTACCGGTTGGGAATTGGGACGGGGAATGAGCGCGGGCTGCTGAACCGGTATCAGACGGACTATGGCTACCGCTGGACGATGGGGCTGAGCGATGCGACGGGTGGCGAGCAGTTTTACCAGTTGCTGGATGAGCTGAACAGCGTTTACCGCATCTCGGTGGGGCAATATAACGGCGGGCAATCGAACACCAACAACCAGACGGTGATCAATGCGGCGGGCACGGGCGCGGTGGTGCTGAACGGCTCAACGAATGCGGGCACGGGTGGCGTGGTGTTCGGGTCAGGCGGGGCGAACGAAGCGACCGTGGCGACGGTAAGCAACACGGGCAATGCGCAGTTTAACGGGACGCTGAGCGTGGGCGGCGCGACGACGTTTTCGACTACGCCTACGGTGAAGAACCAGGCGAACGCGGAGATTGACTCGGTTTTATGGGCTGGATCGACGGCGAGCCAGAAGGAATCCTTCGTCTACAAGGACTGGAACGGGAACAGCCAGTGGTACATGGAGAAGGACGCCAGCAATAACTGGGAACTGAACTCGGCAACGGGCGGGCTGGACAGCTTCAAGGCGTATCAGAGCACCAACAGCGGCGACACGTATGTGAACGCGTCCAATGCGGCTGGGACGGTAAGGGTAAATTATGAGACGGGTTCGGGGTCGGCGTTCAATATCTACGGCGGGAGCAGCAGCGCGCTGTATGCGAGTTTTACGGGGACGGGTCTGATCAAGTTTCCGGGGTTGGCTGCGGGGAGCGGGCACTACTGCCTTCAGGTAGATAACTCGGGATACCTGAGTAATACGGGATCGGCGTGCGGTTCGGGTTCTGGTGGGACGACGGGCACGATCAACACTGGAAGCATAGGGCAGATTGCGTTCTACACAGCAAATGGCACGACGGTGGGCGGCATCAACACGGTCCCACTGGCGAATGGCGGCACGGGAGCCTCGACGGCCTCGGCGGCGCTGGCCAATCTGGGCGGGGTTGCACTCACGGGCAGCACGATGACAGGGCCGTTGACTTTGAGCAACGACGCGGCCGCCGGGCATCAGGCTGCCAGCGCCAACCAGGCGGTGACCGCGCTGAGTGTGCTTGCCTACGGTGCGGTGGCAGATTACACGGGGGGAACCGTGAATGTCACGGCCTCAAGCACCACCCTGCGCTCTCCCGGCAACCCGTGGACGAGCGCTAGTGTTGGCAAATACGTGGTGCTGACCTGTAGCACCCAGCCATTCGCCACCACGCCATCGGTGGCACAGATTGTAGGGTTCACAGACGCCAGCGACGTGGTGATGAGCCAGCCTGCGGTTATCACGCAAACTGGCTGCTATGCCGAGTGGGGAACAGACAACGCGCCTGCGTTCAATGCCTGCGCCGTAGCCACTCCAGCAAAGCACAAGTGTATTGTTCCGGCTGGCGACTACTTGCTAGCCACCGCGCCTTACTACGTGTTGGGCGGCGCGAACGATGATGGCAGCTACTCTGGTTCGGCAGGTGGTTCGGGTGCCGTGCTCGCGGCAACGCTCACAGGCGGCGTCATCACCGGCGTGAGTGTAACCAGTGGCGGCAGCGGCTACACGCCCAATTCAACATTGCAGACCTCGGTCTCACCCAATCTCGGATGCACTGCGGCTGGTGTGTATTGCGGCTTTGCGCTAGTGACGGCCACAACCAACAGCAGCGGCCAGGTTAGTGCAGCGACCGTTGTATATGGTGGCTATGGCTATGGCTCCGTGCCTCCTATTACTGTGCTTCCGCTGGGCGGCGATGGCGCGGCGGCGACCGCGACTATCTCGGGCGGTGCAATTAACACTGTGACCGTGACGAACGGCGGCGGGGGGTACAACCCAAGCAGCACGGGGTTGGTGGTGGACGGCATCAACGGGGCAGGTTGCGCTGCGCTTTATGTTGGCAGTGGGACGGACAATCCGCCGGTACAGGCGATTGGTTATGCCACCACGAATAGCTCCGGTCAGGTAACCGGCGTGACCATTACGACAAACTCTTCTGGTTGCACCACAGCGCCCACTCTGATTTTTAGCGGTTATGCTTGCAACACTGGAACGGCAAGCTCGCCAGTGTGGGGCCAATGCTCGAACATGACACCCATCGAGCCACATAAGATCCCTATGCATGTAGGGATGGTTGCGGGGGTGGACTGGGAGGGCGTAGCGGGAACACACTCAGGCGCGGCGACTCTCCATTCGGTGTGGGATGGCGCGAGCGTAGACAATAACGAACCGGCGATCTTTGGCGGGGCCATCGCACGCTCGGACATAACCAATCTCAGCTTCGACAATGCCTTTATCGGCATCTTCGGAAGTAACAACGTGAATTACACTACGATGAATGGGCTAACATTTGTTGGCACCGCGATTGGAATGTATACGGTGGACACCGATCAGGGCGCAAACTTCGCTAACCTGACATTCTACGGGAACGCGACTTGGGTGAATGGCGCGGTCTGGAATCAGCGGGTCGATACAGTTTCAGAGGCCGGAGGCTTTTTTGACGCCAATTCGTTGAATAACATTATTTCGCGCCCAGCAAGTTATGGCACTCTTTCGGCCAGCATTGACACCTGGTTTGACCAGAACTTCTGGCGGTCCGACGTGAGTGGCGCGAGCACGGATTTCCCGGAGACTTGCGCGCTACCGATGGGAGTTACTCAGCGTCAGACGTCGAGGTATCTGTATAACGGCGGAAGGGCTAATATCGGTTGCTATCGGGGCATCACTGCTTGGGGCGCGGTGATTCTGCCAAGAAGCATGCGGTTAGCAGGCGCCGCAAATTGGAGCAGCTTCATTGTTGAAGGCGCCAAGCGCGGTATCTTCTATGATGACGTGGGCGCTATGCAGTTGTATAGCTTCAGTTGTGAAGGCTGCGGTGGTGTTGTCTCCGATCCTTATCAGAACGAAGCCACTCTGCCTGGGGCGATAATCGCAGCTGATTCTTACAACTCATACGGCCCGGCATCAATCACCGGCGTAAGCTGGTCGGGCAGCGCCATCGGGCAGTGTATCTGGTCGATTGCAGCACAGGGTAATCCAACCGATATATCCTGGAGCCGGGTAAATTGCGGCGGCCAAGCGACGCCGATGCCTACTCAGAATCCGCAGTTCAGTAACACACAGATTCACTTTCCTGCCGGGTTGGTGCTTGGTAGCAGTGGCATGGCAATGACTACTTCTGCCGGTAATGGCGGCGTGGCGCAAGAGACAACCAGCGCGACCAAGACCAGCGGCAACCCGGTGGCGTGGGATGCAAACGGAAATACAGTCAATGCGACGGCGGCAAACATTGCCACGCTGCTTTCCAGTTTGACCGGGTGCTCTACGGCCAACTACTTTTATTCTCCTGGGAGCGGGAACTGCCAAGCCGGAGGAAGCACGCTACCCATCGCAACGACTTCCGTGCTCGGGGGCGTTAAGAGTGACGGCACAACGGTAACAGTCAACGGCTCGACCGGCGTTTTGGCTGTGAACGCTACGACGATCAACGGTACAACGTGCACGCCCGGCAGTTCCTGCTCGATCAGCACGGCGAGTGGCGTTACGCAAATCACAGCCGGGACAAACATCAGCATTACGCCCGTTGGCGGCACAGGAAATGTAACTATCAACGCAACCAACACCAGCATTGACACAACGACGCCGTCATGGTTGCACTATCTAGGCGACGGCTCCGACGGTTCATGTATTGTGGGGACAAGGTGCGGTAATCAGTACACAACCACTTCGCCGTTGAACCTGTCTGGTAACTTCAATTACACCAGCCTGACCATTCCGTATGGCACGATCCTGAATGCCTACGCCAGCAGTCCGCAGGGTACGACCATTCATGTGACCGGCGCTTGCACGATTGCCGGGAAGCTGATCGCGAGCACTACGGGCACCAGTGGCACGGTCATCAATGGGTATTACGGCGGAAGTTCTGGAGGCTCGGGCGCGGGGAGTTCTGCGGGTACTGTGGGAAGAACCACGTACACGGTGGGGTCTGCCTACGGGATCAGTGCCACCGCTCCCGGTATTTCAGGTGGCTTTGGTGGTGCAGCAAGTGGTGGCAATGGCGGCCATGCCGCGGGCGCCGGCTGCCCTAACGGCACCTGCATCCCAAAGGATATTCAACGCAATGGCTTGGCGTCAGGCGCAGGCAGCGACATGCAGTGGACCGTTGGAGCGTATGGATTGGCGGGAGCCAACTCCGGGGGGCTTGGTGGATCGGGCGCCGCGCATGTGGTGCTGGTCTGCGGGAGCATTACCGGAACAGATGGCACGAACATCGGCACGATTGATGCCAGCGGCGGCGCAGGTGCTCCACCCAGCGCCAACTCGACAGGTGCAGGTAGCGGCGGCGGCGGCGCGCCGGTCATTCTCTCTTCACAGGCAGCAGTTACAACGTGGCCCAATGTCTACACCGCAGGGGGGCCGGGAGCTATTGGAACTGTTCAGCTTGGCACGCCGGTGAATAGCGCCTTCTCAACCGCAGCTACTGGCGGCACGTTGCCTGGAAACACGACTTACTACTACCGCGTAGAAGCATTCAATCCTGTTGGAGTGTCTCTGCCCTCGACGGAAACCAGCCAGCTTACAGCGACGGGAACAAATACCAACACAGTCACAGTGAACTGGGCTTTGATGCCGGGAGCGACAGGCTACTACATCTTCGGCAGGACAACCGGCGCGGAACAGCTTATCGGTACAGTGACGGCCGCAGGAACGAACCCTCCGGGGTCGATTCTTACCTTTGTTGACAATGGCGGTGTGACACCGTCCGGTGCGTTGAACGGAACTAACGGAACGCTGAACTACTACACGGTCCCGCAAGCAGAAGGGGTCTCCGGTAAGTGTTACTCCAACACAAACAACCAGGCCCCAACGCCGAAGGTATTGCTCGGAGTATCGGGCGGCGTAATCAGTAGTTGCAGGGTCTGGAGCGCAGGCACCGGCTGCGGCGACGGCTCAGGGCTGAGCTGGGTGATTCAGGGCGGCGGTGGAACAGGCGGCACAATCACGCCGACCTGGACAACGATCTCAACAACCGGCAACACCAACAGAGATCAGTACATCAACAACGTCGCAAACTATTCCGGTATTCAGCTGGGCATGTCAGTTACAGGCACGGGAATACCGACGGGCGCTTACGTGGTCGGGGTTAACGGTAACCAGATAACCATAAACCCAATCACGACAGCCGTTGGAACCGGTGTGCCCGTCACCTTTACGGGCATGACGGCTTGTACGGCTTCGGGCGGAACGGGTTCAGTCGCATCTGGAACGTACACGAGTGGCATTACAGCCACAGGGTCTGCCGGGCAAACCTGTACGTTGACAGGCTTTAACAACTCAAGCACGGCCACAGCAACGGTAGCCTTGACAGGAACAAACACAATCGCGGCCAGCACACCGTTGGTTATCACCAGCGCGGGCGCATCGGCGACCCTGGCTCCGACCTCGGCTACGGCGGGAAATGGAACCGCCACCTGCTCAGGGGCTGCGACCGTTGCGACGGTGTTGGGGACGGCCTACACAAACACAAACTACACGGTGTCCGGTTCGGGTGGGGACGGATTACAGGGCTGGTCGGCGGAGTTTGGGGGTTGGTAAACCGCGCCATCGGCAACTGGTGAAGGGGCAGCGCGCTGTCAGGGGATGTCTCTGGCCTTTCATCGAATTTATTCAGGGGTCGGCTGGGCAGCAAGCCGACATGGATTGGCAGGGCGGCTTGCCGCGGCGCGGATCGCGTGCTGGAAGGGGCTTGTCACAGTCGAGGCGTTGAGGATAAGAGGAGAACAGTGACGGAATCGGCATGGGAACGCGCCGAGGAGGCTCGTGCGCTGGATTTCCTTGAGGGGGAGCTTGACGGAGAGGAACTGGAGAGATTCGGGAGAATTCTGGATCATCGCCCGGCGAGCTTGCGGGGGGATACGGTGGCGATAGCGTTGGCCGAGCATCTTTTGCGGGTGAGAACACGCGATGGCTCGACAGCACCTTTGAAGGCAAACGCGGCGCAGCGGGAGTTTGAACGGCGGCGGGGCAAGCGCAACATCGTGCTGAAGGCGCGGCAGATGGGATTGACGACCTGGGCGGCGGCACGGTTCTTTCTGAAGACGATCACGCAGCCGGGAACGCTGACGCTGGAAGTTGCGCACACGCAGGAGGCGGCCGAGGATATCTTCAGGATTGTTTACCGCTTTCTGGACTGGCTGCCTGAGGAGTTGCGCGACGGACCGCTGAAGACTTCAAGGGCGAATGTGCGGCAACTCGTCTTTACGGAGCTGGATTCGCAGTACCGGGTGGTTTCAGCGGGGGACCGGAACGCGGGGCGGGGACTGACGGTGCAGAATCTGCACTGCTCGGAGCTGGCGCGCTGGCCGGGAGATCCGGGAGAGACGCTGGCCGGGCTGCGGGCGGCCCTGGCGCCGGGGGCAGAGGTGATTCTGGAGTCGACGCCGGAGGGGGTGGGCGGATGTTTTCACGAGGAATGGCAAAAAGCCGACGAAATGGGGGTAGTGCGGCATTTTTTTCCGTGGTGGCTGGAGTCGCGGTATCGCGGTGCAGCCGTAAATGCGGAGAGCCTGACTGAGGATGAGAGCCGGCTGATGGAGCGGCACGGGCTGGACCTGGAGCAGATTGGGTATCGAAGACAGATCCGCGCGGATTTTCGCGGGCTGGCGCGGCAGGAGTATGCCGAAGACGAAGAGAGCTGTTTTTTGGCCAGCGGGAACTCAATCTTTGAGTTGAGGGCGATTGAGGAGCGATTGGCAACGGCGCCGGAGCCGGTGGAGCGGCGGAAGAACGGGGAGATGGAGATCTGGCTGCCGCCTTTAAAGGGCAAACAGTATTTGGTGGCGGTGGATCCCTCGGGGGGCGGGAGCGAGGGGGACTACTCCGCGGCCGAGGTGTTGGAGTTGGAGACGGGGCTGCAGTGCGCGGAGTTTGCCGGTCATGTGGGCGGGCTGGAGCTGGCGCAACTGGTGACGGCGCTGGCGACGGAGTACAACGAGGCGTGGCTGGTGGTGGAGCGGAACAACCATGGCAGCGGGGTTCTGGCGCTGGCGGAGACGGTGTGCGGGTACCGGAAGATCTACCGGCAGGGCGGGCAGGCGGGGTGGCTGACGAGTTCGTTGAGCCGGCCGGCTGCGCTGGGCAGGCTGGATGCGGGATTGGTGGAGCAGCCGGAGCGATTCCAAAGCCGGCGGCTGCTGGGCGAGTGCAGGAGTTTTGTGCGCCTGCCGGACGGCCGGTCAGGGGCGCGGCCGGGAACGCATGACGACCGGGTGATGGCGATGGCGATTGGGCTGGAGGCGCGGGCGGAGCTGCTCGGACGGGGCGGACGCCCCGTCAGTTGACAGCTGACAGCAGACAGCTAACAGCCGACCACGGATTATTGTTTACTGTCAGCTGTTCACTGTGAGCTGTCTACTGTTCACTGACCACTTAAATGGGGCGGAGCGGCTAGAATTCGAAGGAGAATCTGGAAAAGGCGGGAGGACGGGCTTGGCGGTTCTGGCGGTGCAGCATATCCGGCGGATGCGGGGCGGCGCACAGGGCCAGCTGATGCTGGGCGCCGACGGCCAGATTTATGT
>Ga0302320_10020534_pt1 | contig 13174 bp, 13 predicted proteins | sample Bog_T0_3_FD_202130 | JGI IMG/M metagenome (GOLD analysis project Ga0302320, IMG submission 202130) | Peat permafrost microbial communities from Stordalen Mire near Abisko, Sweden - Bog_T0_3 | ecosystem: Environmental > Terrestrial > Soil > Wetlands > Peat | place: Sweden: Abisko, Stordalen Mire...
CCGTTGCCGGCGTACTTGATCTCCTCGCTTTGGCTGAGCAGGTTGAGGTCGAGGGTGGGATCGAGCCGTGGCTCCACGAAGGGTATTATTTTTCCGGAAGCGGTGCGGCGGGTAGCGGGTTTGGCTGCTGTGGTTGCCGTCTGCGCCGTGGTGGGCGCGGTAGAGGATGACGAAGGCCAGAATTCATAGGCCATCATCAGCACGGCAATCCCGCCTAACACGGCCAGCGCGTAGACTTGCTTCCGATTTTCGATTCCCAGTTTCACTTATGTACCCGACCGCAAATAACTGTGGATGGTGATTCCCAGCTTGACCGGCCCCGCGCCTTCGCCGGCCAGGTCCACACTATCCACCTCAAAAAACATTTTCGACCGTTCCAGGGTATTGATGAACCGCACCAGTTGCAGGTAGTCTCCGGAAAAACTTCCATCGATTTCGACCGGAACTATGCCGGAGCTCTCGGCATCCTCTTCCTTGTAGTGCTCCTGCTGGATACGAATGCTATTTTCGGAGGCCAGCTTTCCCAGTTCATTGACCAGATCGGAATCCTTGGCGGCAAAGCGATCCTTGTAGAACTCGCTGATCTGATTCTTGGCGAGTACGATTTTCTTGTCCATGCCGCGCAGCGGTTCGACGGCACGGGTTTTCTTGGTCAGTTCGGCCCTCAGTTCGTTGATCTGGAGCCGGCGCGAATCCTCCGAGCCCACGAGCGGCGAGAACAGAACGGCCACGGCCACTACATCGGCGGCCAGCATCGCGCCAATCGCAACTTTCAATCTGCGCCGGGAATTTCCAAGTTCGGGCATTACTTCTGGCTCCTGTCTTTCTCGCTCTTGTCTTTCTCGTTCCTATTTTTCGCGTCGGAGATCAGGTCGGGAACATAGATTGCGATTACTGATGCGGCTACGCCCGCTCCCGCTTGCGAATTCTCACTCGCTTGCACCAGTTGCGCTCCCTGGAAGTGCTTCGAGCCTTCCATGCGATGAACCAGTTCGACGGCGGCGGTGCGAGTATCGCACGCCACTTTCATCTGCAATTCCATCTGGTTCTGCTCATTCAACTCCGGCCGCAGCGAGACTACGTGCAGGTTCGGAGGCATGACCTGCTCGAGATCCTCGAACACTCGCGTCCAGGAAAAAGATTTGCGTTGAATCAGTCCATTCAGGAACTGAGACTGGTCGCGGGTGCTGCGGTTGGCGGCCAGGTCGAGAAAGGCCTGCGCCTGTGCCCGTTCGCTGTCGCGCTGCGCGATCTGTTGCTCCAGTCGAGCGATCTCGCGGCGATCTCTTCCGGCATTGCGCCAGTCGTTGACCGCCAAGCCCAGCAGAAACAGCGTCAACGCCGCCAGCAGGCCGACTCCCAATCCCCAGCGCGCCCAGAATTCACGGGCATCTTCGTAGGGGTGGGTTGCGAGATTGATGTCTAAACGCATATTAAGAACCGCTGTTCGCCTTTCGCTAAGAGCCGAGGGCTCACAGCGCTCTATGAAATTAACGCTCCCACTACTCCTGCCATGCGCCACCGGGGAACGGTGCCGGTGGTGGAACCGATCTGCGACGTGGTCACCAGTTCTTCAACTGCCGCTCCTGACTGACTCTTCAGCGCCGTCGCGGCGATACCCGTCTCGGGAAGACCCGCTACATACACTCGCTCAATGTTCAGGTTGTAGGTGTCCTGGAAAAACACCACCGAAGGATAGACTTCTTCCGCCAGTTGCTCGCCGGTAATGGTCACGCCGCGCACATTTTCGAGGGTGCGGGCGAGCAGCAACTGGTCCTGATCGAGAATCGCAATGCTGATGGTGCGCGCGTCCACTTTGACCACCAACGTGGGCCGCTCCGCGTCCGCCGCTCCTATCGCCGCCAGCATCGACGGCATCACCATCCCCGGGTTGTAGCCCGCGTCGCGAAATGCCGACTCATATTCCTCGAGCACCTTGTTCAGCACCACGGCCGCTACCGCCTGCACGCCTTTCCTCGTTGGGTGGGCGTGATAGGAGATGCGGGCATCGGCGGGATCGAAGGGCAGGGATTTTTTCAAGCGGAAGCGGACCACGGCTTCGGCCTCGTCGCGTTTGGAGGGAAGCGTTTCGAAATCGAGCAGGACGACGCGCACTGTGGTATCGGGCAGAATCGCAATCACATCACGGGAGCGCCCGCTCACACTGCCGAGAGCGCCTTCAATGGCCTGCCGGATGGCCGCGCCGTCGCGCAGATTCGCTTCCATCAAATCGGGCACCACGGTTCCCGGGGCCAGTTCGCGCGCCGATGCCATTTCCACGATCCGCCCGGCATCGGCGGCGCGGCCGGCCAGAACGCGGTCGGCTGCGATCTCGCAGGCGAGCGTTGGACGGCGAACGTGTTTGGAACTAGAAGCCATGGCTATTTTGACGTCCCGGTAACCTCGATGATATCCCGTGCTTTCATGCCGCGAGTAGTTACCTCCGGGGATGCCGGGACTGGACTGGCGGCACTGGAGAAGGTAACTAAAAGGCGCATACGAATTAAAGACGGGGCAAAGCCCCGTCTCTAGGCGGCACCTCAGCGCATGGTCTCGATAAAGGTGACCTTGTTGATCTCTTTCAGCGTGGTGAAACCTCCGCGCACTTTGTCGAGCGCGGATTCGCGCAGGAACCGCATGCCGTCTTCACGGGCGGCTTTGCGGATTTCCGAGGTCGGCCTCCGCTCCAGAATCATCTCGCGGATGCGGTCGGTCAAATCCAGAAGTTCATGAATCGCCGTCCGGCCCCGGAAACCAGTGCCCGCGCACTCGATGCAGCCCTGCCCTTCATACAGCGGAACCTGCGACCACTGTTGCGCGTCGAGGCCGCTGGCCTCGAGCACGTCATTTGGATAATGCACGGCGGTGCGGCAGGAATCGCAGATGACGCGGACCAGGCGCTGCGCCAGAATACAGTTCAGCGCCGAGACAAAGTTGTAAGGCTCGACGCCCATGTTCAGAAAGCGCCCGAGGACGTCGACCACGTTGTTGGCATGGACGGTGGTGAACACGAGGTGTCCGGTCAGCGCGGATTGGATGGCGATCTGGGCGGTTTCGTTGTCGCGAATTTCGCCCACCATGATCTTGTCGGGATCGTGACGCAGGATGGAGCGCAGACCGCGGGCGAAGGTCAAACCTTTTTTTTCGTTGACCGGAATCTGGGTGATGCCGCGCAGTTGATACTCGACTGGATCCTCAATGGTGATGATCTTGTCTTCGTCGGTTTTGATCTCGTTGACGGCGGCGTAGAGCGTGGTGGTTTTGCCGCTGCCGGTCGGGCCGGTGACCAGCACCATGCCGTACGGTTCCTTGATGTAGGCGCGAAAGCGGCGCAAGTCGTTCGGGTCGAAGCCGACTACGTCGAGCGTGAGCTTCTTGAATTTTTCGCTCATCGACTCCTTGTCGAGCACGCGGAGCACGGCGTCTTCGCCGTGGATCGAGGGCATGATCGAAACACGGAAGTCGATGGCGCGCCCGCTGTATTTCACCCGGAAGCGGCCGTCCTGCGGCACGCGGCGCTCGGAAATATCGAGTTCGCTCATGACCTTGATGCGCGAAATGATGGTGGAGTGATGCTCTTTGCCGATGGGCGGCATAGCGTTGGTGAGCACGCCGTCGATACGAAACTTGATGACCACCGAGTCGTCGCGCGTCTCGATGTGAATGTCGCTGGCCCGCCGCTGCAACGCCGTGAAAATCGTGGTATCGACCAGACGGATGATTGGGCTCATGTCCTGGCCCGCCGTCGCCGTCAACTTGTCGATGGAGATGGTCTCGTCGTTGCCGGCTTCGTCCTCGCGGATGACGTCGAGCGTGAATCCTTCGCTTGCGTCTTCGAGTACACGCTTGGACTGCTCGGTCTTTTGCAGAATGTCGGAGATTTGCTTCAGCGTCGAAACTTTGGTGACAATGCGCTTGCCGAGCAGGAGGCTGATCTCGTCGATCATCATCAACTGGCTGGGATCGGCAATGGCAATCGCCAGGCGACCGTCGTCGGTCTCGTCGAGGGGGACGAACTTATAGCGGAACATCAGATGCACGGGGATCTTTTCGAAAAGATCGTGGTGCAACTGGAAGTCGCTGAGATCGATGAATTCGCAGCGGTAGCGGCGCGCGATATCGCGTGCGCGTTCCAGTTCGTCGGGAACTGACGCCGGCTCCGGCACCAACTTTCCGCCATTTCCACCAGTTACCAGTACTGTTTTCTTGTCGGCCATTGCCATTCCAGTTTACAGCCCCTTCCAAAACCTTTCTGTAGTGACGCGGCTTGCCGCGTCTGGTCTTGCCACGCGAAAACGGGGCGCAGCCCCGTCACCACACGAGCCGGCGCTAGTGCACCTGCGCTCCCAAGGTAAAGATCGGCATATACAAAGAGATCAGGATGCCGCCCACGAATACTGCCATGACTACCAGGATCAACGGTTCAATCAGCGCCATGGCTGCGCCCAGAGCCGTCTGCACGTCCTCTTCGTAAAACTCGGCCACCGACGCGAGCATGGCGGGCAGCGCGCCCGTCGATTCGCCTACCTCCAGCATTTCCACGGCGAGATCGGGAAACAGCTTTTGAGTTTCCAGGGCATGCGCCAGGCTCTGGCCTTCTTTCACGCGCTCGGCCGCGGCGGTGACCCCGTTCAGCATTTGCCGGCTGCTCAGCGATTCAGCGGCCGTTTCCATCGCCGGAACCAAGGGCAGACCGCCCTGGAGCAGGGTCCCTAGAATGCGCGAGAAATTCGCCACTTGGTACTTGAGGCGGATTTCCCCGATCAGCGGCAGCGACAGCAGGAAGCGGTCAATGCGTTCGGCGCCGCGATCGCTCTGCTTCCAGCGCAACAACAGCACCACCGAGGCGACCAAAACCAGCGCGACAATCCATCCATACTTCTGCGCATTCAGACCGAGCGACAGCATGAAGACCGTGATTGCGGGCAACTCGGCTCCGAGGCTATTGAAGAGTTCGGCAAACTTTGGCACCACGTAGGTGATCAGAAAAATCAGCATCACCGTCACTACCGAGACGAGCAACGCCGGATACACCAGGGACACCAGGAGCTTCTTGCGAAAAGTCTGCACCATGCGCTGATAGGTGATGTAGCGGCTGAGAACTTCTTCCATGTTGCCGCTCTTCTCGCCCGCCATCAGCGTGGTCGTATACATTTTCGGAAACGCCTGCTGGGCGGCGAAAGCATCGGAGAGCAGCTCTCCGCCTTTTACGCGCTCGCGTACGTTCTCCAGTTGCTTGAGGAGGGATTGGTCCCGTTGCCGCTTGATCAAGAGATCGAGCGCGGTCAGGATCGGCAGTCCCGCCTTGATCAGGGTTAGAAACTGCTGGTTGAAGATCAGAAAGGTGGACTGCTTGAGCTTGGTGCGCCGCCCGAACTTTCCGCCGCCGCTCAGTAGGGTCCGGGGCTTGACCCAATAGACCAGGTATCCTTGCTGCACGAAGCGGTCGTGGATCTCGGCTTCGGAATAGCCGTTTTCCACCTGCTGCCGCAGATGGCCCTGTTCGTCGGCGACTTTGACCAGGAATTGTGCCATGCCTATCGTTTTCCGAGCTTCTGGTTGTGAGTAGTGCTGGGTGTCTTAGCTAAGTGTAACATTCTATTCCCTAAGCCCTTACAGTAACCCCGTCCGCGTGGTACGTAAGTAACCTGCTGCAGCTTGCGCCTTCTGTTGCCTCGAGCTGAGACGCCGCAAGCGCCGCGTCTCTACGAAAAGTTACGGGCCCAATTCTCCTTCTGCGGTCTCTACCCCAGGGGGAGCAGCGAATTGAAAGCGGCTGTCGCTCATTTCCACGTTCTCTTTCCAGCCGGCAAAGCGAAACTCGGTGGTCGCGCCGTCGGCATCGACCAAAACGATGCGGACAATCTGGTCGGAGGTCGTGATTTCGAGTTGCACCTCGCTGACCTGGCCCGCCATGGCCCGCGGAACGCCGCGCAATACGGTGTCGCCTGGCTGCAGGGGCGATTGATCCACAGCTTTGGAGAGTCCTCGTAATTCATTCTCCAGCTTCGTTTTACCGAGCAAGAATGCCAGCGGTGATCGGAGATCGTCCAGTTTCCGCAGCGTTGTTTTTCTGAGTTGCCGTTCGGCGGGAAGGTAAAACCACACAGCCTGACCGTCGCTGACAAACAGCTTCTCTTTTGGAGAACGATATTCCCAGCGCATCTTGCGCGGCTTTTTCAGCCACAAGGTGCCCGATTCCACGCGTTCCGGACCATCGCCGCGATAGGTCTCGGTGAAGTCCGATTGGAGGCTGCGGAGGTGGTTGTAGTGGTTGTCGACGGCGCGGGCGAGTTGGGGAACGTCGTTATTCTGGGCGGGTGCGAACCGGGCGAGGCCTGGCATGGTGACGGCCAACAGCAGCAGCCAGCAAAACAGTCTATTTTTCACGCCGGATCGTTCCCCAATTTCTTGATTTTACCCTTACTGGATTCCACATGTCTGGAATGAAAACGGATTTAGTTTCAGGCGGCGTTGAAAAGGCGGCGTTCGACGCCCCAGCCGCCTGAAGACTGTGGGTGAGAAGTTCAGTCGTCCCTCCGGCACTTGCACGGTCTCTGCACTCTTCCCGGCGCTGAAGCGCCAGGCTATTGCCGGACGTCCCGGGACTGAGTTGTGTGCTTTTCCACAGGCTGCTAGGCCTTGAGGTTTGTGAACAGCGAGTATTGTTCCGTTCCGCAGGATTTTACGAGTGCTGGCGATGCGGCGAGTATGCTGCTCATTGCGGGGTTGTGATACACGATCCAAATCGGCCTGGGCCATTGCCGCAAAGACTGCTCGAGATTTCGAATTGTCCGCCGCAATCCCGGTTCCGGGAGCGGATTGAACAGGTATAGCACCATCGGCGTGTCGGGAAAGATAAACTCGCTGGCGTCGGCGCAGAGCGCCTCGATCTGCGTGCAACGCTGGGTTGCGGAGTGATAGGCGCGAATGTTCTCTTGCGCCACGTGATGCAACTCCGCCAGCAACTCCACTCCTACAATTTTCCGGAACGGATACTCCGAAGCCATCAGCAGCGTGCGTCCCTTGCCGGAACCGAGATCGACGAAGGTGAATTGCTCGAAGGCGATGGGGAGGCTCGCCATCATTTCGTGAAACAAGGCTGGGTCGGTCGGTTGATACGGGGAGTAAAACACGCCTAGCAGGCGCGCTTGCCAGCCCACGGTGCCGCTCGTGGTGTTGGCGCGATGCTCCCAGTCGTACTCCATGTCGCCATAACGCTGGCGGCGGCGCTCGGGCGTCGAGTCGCGGACAAAGCTCCAGAGATTGCGAAGCAGCAGGGAAGTTGTGCTGGCCGCGCCGTTCTCTTGCGTCTGTTCGCGCCACCAGCGGCGGTAGGCGCTCCAGAATGATTGAGGGGAATCTAAGGACACGCAAGGATGCTAACAAATGAGGAAAGCGCTGTTCGCTCCTCGCTTTTAGCTAGAAGCTAAAAGCTAAGAGCTAAGAGCTAAAAGCTAAAAGCTAAAAGCGGTTCACTTCGCTTCTGGCGGGGTCTCGCGCGGGGGTTGCGGTGGCGACATACCCGGCGGAAGGCCCTTGGTGATGAAGGGAATCTTCTCCGGATTCTGCACTTCGATGCGGCCATCCGGCATCAGTTTGTACGGGTGTTCCTTCGGATCGACTGGTGTCCCACGAATAAATCCCGCGCGCTCCAGATCGCCCATGCTGGAGGGCAACCGACCGCTCTGGACGCGGTATTTTTCGACTACTTGCTCCAGTTGCGTTACCTCTTCATCCACCTGCAGGGCAAGTAAATGCTCGACCGCGTTCTGGCGGATGCGCGCTTCTTTGGTGCTCTCGTAGGTGGTGACCCACAACATGCGGGCCGTGTCGAATTCGCCCGCATGCTGCGCCATTCGCGCCGCCAAAATGGACATGTATTCACTGGTTACGGGAAGGGCTGCTCCCTGCTTGAACGCGTCCGCCGCCTTGGCGTAGTCCTTGAACTCGGTGTAGTAGAGAAAGCCGAGGTTGTAGTAGAGGCGCCACTGGTCGGGATTGTGCTCGATTCCGTATTTCATGAGCGAGAGCGCGGCTCCCGGCAAGCCGGCACCGCTAGGCGGTTTCGGAGCCAGAAAGTTGGCGCCAAACTGGTAGGCCGGCAAAAGCTTGGGATCGAGTTCCGTCGTGACTTCGAGCAGCGGGGCCAGCAGACGGAAATCGCCAGAATCGATGTGATGCTGGATGCCGAAATACTGCACTGCGCGGGTCCAATAGATGTCGGCCAGCAGGCCGGTATAGCCGAGGCTCATCCGGCGGAGCACCTTGGAAGAGCGCAGATAAAGCGCTTGCTGGGCAATCGCTCGAGGGCGCAGGCGGTCAATGGCAGAAAGCGTTGCCAGGGCGCCGGCCATGGAAAGAAGCAGCACCGCGCTGGCGACCAGGTTGACGCGCCGCGCCGTAGTCATTTCAGATTTCGGCGCTGGAAGATCAGCACCGCTCCCGAGATGGCCATCGCCGAATACAGCAGCGTGTAGACGGTGTTGTAGAGGATCAGACGGCCGGGTATGGGATCGCCGTGCGCCACCTGGTTGATCACGTTCAAGGCGGAAAAATTCGGGACCAGATAGGCGATGGCTGTTGCCAGCCAGCCTCCGATTCCCTGGGTGATGCGGGCAAAGCCGCGCAGATCCTCGGCCAGACTCCCGATCACGAACAGCGCGAAAGTAAAGACCGCGGCCATCAGAGGAGTGGAAAAAGAGGAGAAAAACAGGGCCAGCGCGCAGACGATCAGAAATTGCAGCACGATGAAGTAGAGCGCGACAAGCACCCACACGTCCATTTCCTCGAATTTGTGGGCCACGTAGAGCAGGGCCAGAAACACGCCAATTGCCATAAAGAACGTGTTCACCACCAGCGTTCCCGTGAGGCCAAAGAATTTGCCCACTACGAACTCCCAGCGGCGGACCGGCCGCGAGAGAACGGTGTAGAGCGTGCGCTTGTCGATCTCTTTGGAAACCAGGCCAATGCCGATGAAGATGGCGATTACCACTCCGAACAGCGAGACGGCCGTCAGGCCGAGGTTCACCACCACCAGACGCTCGATGTCGATGGAAATTTCTCCCACCAGAATCGCGGCCCCGGAAAGCAGCAGGGCAAATGCGATCAGGTTGTACAGAACGCGGTCGCGAACGGCCTCGCGAAAGGTATTGAACGCGATGGATCCGATCCGCGAGTTCATGCGCTCACCCCTTTCCGGTCTTCTTCTGTGCGGGTGTCTTCCGTCGCATTGTTGGGTCGCAGTTTCTGGATGTAATACTCCTCGAGCGAACGGCGTACGGGCGTGAGCGAGATCAGTTTGAGGCGCTCGCGCCGTAAGACTTCGAGCGCGGCATCCTGCTGTTCTTCAGGCAAGACCGCGCTCACCATGTCGCCGCTGACACTGGCCTCGACCTGGAGGCTGCTTAAACCCGCGGGTACTTTGGTGGCGCAAAAAATAATCTCGACCTTGCCATGCTTTTCGGAAGTCAATTCGGCGACTGCGCCCACTCCGCGTAACTCACCCTGGTGGATGACACCCACCCGGTCGCAGAGCGCCTCCGCGTCCGACAGAATGTGGGTGGAGAAGAAAACCGTCTTGCCTTCGGACCGCAGTTGCTGGATCAGATCCCTGACCTCGCGCCGGCCCATCGGATCCAGTCCCGACATGGGCTCATCCAGAAACACCAGCTTGGGATCGTGCAGGATGGCCTGGGCCAAGCCTACGCGTTGCAACATACCCTTCGAGAATTTCCGCAACTGCAGGCCGGCAACAGCGCTCAATCCCACGCGCTCGAGCATCTGCTCCACGCGCGCCGAGCGGCCTTTTGCCGGAACCCCCGAAAGCTGTCCGTAGTAGTTGAGGAGTTCGCGGGCGCTGAGGTGGTCGTAGAAGTAGGGGTGCTCGGGCAAAAATCCAATCTGCGATTTGACCTGCGGATCGTGCATGTCCATGCCCAGAATCCGCGCGCTTCCTGCGGTGGGGAATACCAGGCCCATCAGGAGTTTGAGGGTAGTGGTCTTGCCGGCGCCGTTGGGGCCGAGGAAGCCGAAGACCTCTCCCTCTTCAATGGTCAGGCGAAGCGGACGCAGGGCAGGTTTCGGGCGCTTGCGCCAGAAACCGACTAAGTAGCTCTTTTCCAAATCGAGAATTTCAATTGCAGCCATGGCTATCTGCGGGTTACCGGCCCTTACGCGGAATTTACTGTGGAACCTGGTGAGAGAATTATAAGCAATGCTGGGGTGGCCTGCGGTGATGGGGCAGGCGGGATGGTTACGAAGGTAAACCGCTCATTCAGCGACAAGGCTGGAGCGGCAAAGTTGCGCCGCGCCAAAGCTAGTTTTGCGGACTGACGGTGCCATCGCAGGTCGTGATCGCGGTCGTGCTGGAGCGAATGACCGCGTCGGCGAACGAACAGTAGTAAGTCATTCCCGAATAGTCCCAGGTGGTCGGGCTGGCGATAAAGTTATAGCTTGAGGCCGGAGTACCACTCACGTTGGAGAGGGCAAAGTTGTACCCGCTCCTTTGGCCGGCGGCCAATACGGTGTCAATCAGGCAGGCGCTGGTCGAACTCGGGGGCGAACAACTGGTGCCACCGAGAACGGTCAGCGTGCTGGCAAAACCCACGCTGGGATAAGCCGAATTGTAGGAGATCTGCGCTGTGTTCAAGGTTCGGAGCGAGGCGACGGCGGACGATTGGTTGGCCGCAATGCGCGAGCGCAGAAAACTGGGCACCGCAATCGCGGCAATGATCAGAATAATAGCTACAACAATCAACAGTTCAATGAGCGAGAATCCTTTGCTGCGTCGCATGGCATCTTCCTCACCGCGGATGACCTATAGGATCAATCCAAGAGAACTGTTGCACTTTGCATGCCGGACGCAAGTAGCTACCGACCCAACGGATACCCCTGAAAATACAATGTAATTCGATGTCCAGTTCGCAGGTTCGCACCTTTCGCCATTCTCCCGCAGCGGAAGTGACATTTTGTGTCAGTTGATTCCTCCGCCTGGCGCAGCCAGCCAACTCAAGAAATGCCGCCACAATAAAAAAGCAGAGGATTTCTCCTCTGCTTCTCTCTGGCTTGTACCCTCCCCCAGGCACTTAGCCAAACCGAAATCCTATTGCAATGGCGTGTCGCTGGTGGTGCAGGAGCCGGCGGCGATGGCGGCCATGTTGTAGCGCACCACAGCATCCGCGAACGAACAGAAGGAGCGTACGCCCGTCTGGTTCGGAGTCAACGGGGTTCCGATTGCCTGATAGGTGGAGGCGGGAGTACCGCTGACACCCGACATCGAGAACGCATAGCCGCTCTTAGTGCCGGACGACAGCTGCGTATCGATCAAGCAAGCGCCGGTGGAGCTAGGCGGAGCGCAACTGGTGCCCGAGAGAGAAGCCAGGGTGCCAGCAAAGCCAACCGTCGGGTAGGCAGAGTTGTATGAAATCTGTGCTGTATTCAGAGTACGAATCGACGCCACGGCGGACGACTCGTTCGCCGCAATACGCGCACGCAGCAGGTTCGGGATCGCGATGGCCGCGATAATCAGAATGATGGCTACCACAATCAACAGCTCGATCAGCGAAAATCCTCTCTGCTTTTGCATTTTCCTAAAACTCCTCCCCCCTCCCGGGATCGACATTAACCACGCTAACCATTGTTCCGTTGCAGTTTATGTACCGCTCTTGGGTATTCGGCCAAAGGTAACCCGCACCTGCTAAAACGCCGCGTTTGCGGGGAATCTGTTCTGTGGATTGCGCTCGGAGGGTTTTGTGCGGCCTTCCGGGGCTGGATTGACAAACTTTGACAGGTCAACCGTGGATCCCTGCGCCACATTTTGTCACTTGTGGTGCAAGGTTCGGTAGTAGAAATCAGAAAGGTCCAGGCAATAAAAAAAAGCAGAGGATTGCTCCTCTGCTTCTTTTCCGGCTTGTACCCTCCCCCAGGTACTTTGCCAAATCAAACTTACTGCAACGGGGTCTGCGAGGTGTCGCAGGCGCCAGAGCCGATGGCGGCCATGTTGTAGCGCACCACAGCATCCGCGAACGAACAGAAGGAGCGTACGCCCGTCTGGTTCGGAGTCAACGGGGTTCCGATTGCCTGATAGGTGGAGGCGGGAGTACCGCTGACACCCGACATCGAGAACGAATAGCCGCTCTTGGTGCCGGACGACAACTGCGTATCGATCAAGCAAGCGCCGGTGGAGCTAGGCGGAGCGCAGCTGGTGCCCGAGAGAGAAGCCAGGGTGCCAGCAAAGCCAACCGTCGGGTAGGCAGAGTTGTACGAAATCTGAGCCGTGTTCAGTGTGCGAACCGACGCGACGGCGGACGACTCGTTCGCCGCAATACGTGCACGCAACAGGTTCGGGATAGCAATCGCAGCGATGATCAGAATGATCGCAACCACGATCAGCAGTTCGATTAGTGAGAAGCCCTTTTGTTTCCGCATTTAGATTTCCTCGTCTCCGTGTGTCTGGTTTGGTTGGATGACCAACTCGCATGTACTATCGCACTCCAGGGGCCAGAGGCCCAAGTGACGGAAGTCAGATGTCCTTCTGGGTGCAAATGCAGCGTTTTCAGTGGCCTTGTGCAAGATAGTCACCTGCTCGGGTAATCTCGGTTCTCAGAATATGACACTTTCGGAGATCCGGAATGACAAATTTTGCCAGTCGCCCGAGTGTCTATCTTACCGTCAAACCGCCCGTCAGACGCCGCAATGCCATGGTGGGAACGTTTCCCGTTGCTTTTCTTGCGCCGGAGGAAATTTCCACCGCCGAGACGCCGAGTGCGCCGAGAAAACCACAAAGCTAAAGCCTGCTCCCTAAGTATTGGTTCTGAGGGCTCCCTTACGGGTTTGCTCTGGGGCAGCCTCTTGAATTCGTGCCCTACCCAAAACCACATAGATCAGCCCTCGGTCTCTGCGACCCGGTTCTCTGCGACATGGTTACCGTCGATTGGTCCTAAGCAACACGGAACGCCTAACTGCGCATGGGGGGCGCTAGAATCGGCCTCGGCAGCGGGCAATGCGATGTTGTCAGGGTGCGAACCTTCCGCCCATGAAGTCGCCTCCACCTATCGTCATGTCAGTGTCCAGCGAAAAGCGTATCGTCATCTACAGCCTGCTCCTGGTGGCGGTCACCCTCGCTTTCTACAACCCCATCGTGGGTAATCAATTTACCGATTTCGATGACTCT
>Ga0302320_10020536_pt1 | contig 13173 bp, 10 predicted proteins | sample Bog_T0_3_FD_202130 | JGI IMG/M metagenome (GOLD analysis project Ga0302320, IMG submission 202130) | Peat permafrost microbial communities from Stordalen Mire near Abisko, Sweden - Bog_T0_3 | ecosystem: Environmental > Terrestrial > Soil > Wetlands > Peat | place: Sweden: Abisko, Stordalen Mire...
GCCCAGGGCGTTTGCACGACCAGTCCACAACCGCCGTCATGGTTCAACACGGCATCTAACTGGGGCAGCGGAAGTGCACAGATAGGACCTGGAACGACGGTTCATCTGTGTGGGACGATAAGTACGCCGTTAACGGCACAAGGCAGCGGCTCGAATGGGTCACCCATTACTATTTTCTTTGAGTCTGGCGCATCAATTACGGCGGCCTGCGGCGGGAGCGGTTGCCTGAATGCCGCAGGACTGAGCTATATCGTAGTGGATGGTGGGACGGCCTGCGGGTGGAGTTCAATGATGCAGGGAGCGTGCAACGGCACCATCAAGAGCAGCACCGCAACTCCAAGTGGATCGACCTTCGGCATAGTGGCAACAACTTGCTCTAACTGTGAATTTCGCAACCTCAACATTGGCCCGTTCTTTCAAGCGGTGGCTTATGGAGCCTATCCGACAGGCGATGTGCGTGGCATTGAAGGCGGCGGCGGGAGCGGGACTTGGCTGGTACATAACAACATAATTACTTACGCTTCGAGCGCCATTGTGTACATACCAAGTACCAGCAACGATACAGCGCTTCAGGTTTACAATAATGTCACCGCAAACATCAATTCCTCGGTAGACATTTCCAATAACAACAACGGCACAATGAACGCCGCCCTGATTCACGATAACCACTTCGGCTCGACTGCCGTATGGGATCAGACTGGGTGTTCTGACCACCACAATTCGCTGCACGCCTTCGCGTATACGACGACGAACAACAACATTCAGTATTACAACAATCTGATTGATGGAAACTGGGGAACTTGCTCGACTGGCGGATTGTTCATCGAAGGCAATGGCTCTGTCAATAACAACGTGACAGTCTTCAACAATCTATGGAACATCGCAAGCTATACGCAGATGAACAACGGAATAGTCTATATCTCCGCTGGGGGTTCTGTAAGGTTCTACAACAACACGATCCTTGGTTTGATGCAAAGCGGCGACGTATGCCTTGGAGTATTGGGGCTCACCGGTGCCTCAATTTACATGGAGAACAACATCATCTCGGGATGCAATACATTGTTGAGCAACGGTACAGGAAGCAATATCAGCCTATTTACCGATGTGGACTACAATGTGTACGGCTGGAACACCTCAAGCCCGTGGACAGACCAGAACATTCCGGCATGGTATTCGACTATCTCCTCGTGGCGGGCACATTGTAGCTGTGACATTCATTCGACATTTGGAGCTGCTAGCAATTATGTCGGCCTGAACAGTAGCGGCGTGCCATCTTCATCTTCTCCAGCAGTGGGTGCTGGTGCAACTTTGACGGGGCTGGCAGCGCTAAATTATGACATTACAGGTACCGCGCCTGAACGTGCCGCCCCGTGGAATTGTGGAGCGTATACGTTACGTTCCGCGCCGCCAAATCCGAGCAATCTTACTGCGACCGTTCCGTAATTGCCCGCAGTATCGCATTGAAGGTCTTCGTACGCATAAGCTAATTCGGGGCCCGTTATCTCCGCAGAAAGCGACAACGGGCTCCGATACTTTAGCATTCTTTGATACCTCTCCCATGTTTCCTATCTTTCCTCTTAAGTAGCAAACAACATAACAATTCTGGCTTGAACTGTCGTTCTCTGAGGTTACTTAGCCAGCTCGCGAGAAGCACTAGCTTTGACCAACACTTGTAGAGGCATTGAGCCTAATACGGTTTTATTCTTGGGCTATGACAGTGCAATGGCCAAGAGTCGATCTAGAGATAGTGCTCCTGCTTGAATACTTACGATGCAGGCTCTTGAAAGAATGCTCCTACCAGGTTTACACCGTGACCATTTGCTTTATATCGCATTCCTCTGAAATGGGAGGAGCCGAGCGTGTTCTGCTGGAGTCAATCGAAGCCCTGCAGAAGCGAGGCCATAACTGTAAAGTTGTGCTTCCTGCGAATGGCCTGATGCAGGATGCACTGGAAAGGATAGATGTAGAGTACCGCATCATTAGCTTTCCGCTGTGGGGCAGCAGCACAGGAATGCATGTTGCTGCTTGGTTTAAGACAGTGCTCGGCACAATATGGAACGTTGTCCTGGTCGCGCGAGCCGTTCGACAATGGAAAGCCAGCATGGTGTACACCAGCACAGTAACTGTCTGCGTAGGTGCTTTGGCAGCCCGCCTGTTAGGGATACCGCACATATGGCATATCCAAGAATTTGGGAGGGATGACCATGGTATCACCTTCATTCTAGGGGAAAATAGATCAAGGCGCCTGGTTGGGACCCTGTCCGCAAAGTGTATTTTTGTATCGGCGACTCTGGCTACAGACTATTCGCCGTTCATTCCTAGAGAGAAGATCGCAGTTGTTTATCCTTGCGTGCAAGCGGTCACCAGCCAATTTGGCGGTGCAAATACGCAGAATAAACCGTCGCGATCGCAGATACGATTCAGGTGTGTAATCGTGGGCACGGTAATAGAGGGGAAAGGTCAGGCGATATCCCTACAGGCCATCGCACTACTGAAGAAAGCCGGAAGCATCGTCGATCTGGTTATCGTGGGAGATGGGCCGCCATCATATCGCAGTGTTCTTAATGAAATCATCATGGAAAATAATCTCTCCAACCAGGTCAGCTTCACAGGACGTCTGCAAGATCCCTCGGTTGAAATTCGGCTGGCGGACGTGCTTCTTGTGTGTTCGCGGCGTGAGGCGTTCGGCCGGACCACTATTGAAGGGATGTTTGCAGGTAAACCCGTGATCGGGGCGCGTAGTGGGGCTACCGAAGAGCTTATCCAGAACGGCGTGAATGGGTTGCTCTTCCGTAACGGCGACGCAGAAGAACTTGCTGCTCGGATACTGGAGCTTAAAGAACATCCGGACCTAACAGTACGACTGGGTCTGGCGGCGCAGGCGTGGGCTATGAATCGTTTTACAGCAGAGAGATTCGCCGATGATCTCTGCTCGGCTTTGTTTCCATCCTCCACTGTACCGTTGTGCACCCCAGCGCTTCATGACGAAATATCTGCAATATCGGTTGGTTCGCAGCCAAACCAGAAGTGAAAAGAGCAGTATTGACGATGAATGCAGAACTTACACACGGTAAGCGCATAGCGCTCAACAGCATTATGAACGTCTTTACATCTGTGTTTTCCACAGTGCTGGCGCTCGCTTTTGTGCCGCTCATCCTTCGCCGGTTCGGTACCGAGTTCTACGGTATTCTCTCCGTCACATGGATGGTGCTGGCGAACTTCAGCTTCCTGGATTTTGGATTCAGCCGTGCTTCAGCGCGGTATGTCGCCAAAGAACTAGCGCGTGACCGCAAAGATCTTGCTGCCGCGTGGACATGGACTGCGCTGATCTCTCAGACATTTCTGGGCTTGGCTGGGGCACTCCTCATCTACCTGTTAGCTCCTTTGATCGCGGACCATATCCACGTGCATACAGCGAATCGTGCACTGGTGATACTTGCGCTGCGTCTTTTCGCATTCTCTATCCCTGTAGACTTCGCCAATCGATCGCTTACTGGCGTTATGCAGGCAGGACAACGATTTGACTGGCTGAATGGCTTAAGCCTTCTGAGCACGATTTCAACCTATGCCGCCTACGGTCTTGGAATCGCAATGGGCAATAACTTCGGTCTTGTTGTGCGCTGCATGTTCTTATTGCGAATTCTGAACCTTATCGGCGCATTCTATGGCGCAACCAGGGTGGTTCCAAACCTCTACTCATTCGAATGGATGACGACTCTCACCTCCGAGTATTGGTCCCGTGTGGTGGCGCTTGTGCGCTACGGATTGTGGGTAGCTTCGGTTGCCATTCTTGGCCCACTTCTCGGACAGTTCGATCAGTGGATGATCTCCTTAGTGGTCGGAGTATCGCTGTTACCTTTCTATACCATCCCGGGGGATATCCTTCGCCGCCTCGCCTTCCTCCCGAGTAGTTTGACTACACCACTGTTTCCTGCTTTTAGCGCCATGGAGCAGAACACGGAATGGGGGAGGATAGAGAATTATTTTACTCGGGCACACCGATATCTATTTGCGTTCGTGATCCCCATAATCGGTGTCCTGTACATATGGGGAGAAGAGTTGCTACGAATCTGGATTGGCGCATCTTTTGCCAAACAGGCTGCACTGCCTTTCAAGTTGCTGATGCCAGGTTTCCTGATTGGCCTGGTAGCACCGCTGTGTGGAACACTACTTGAGGCAATTGGTCGACCTGATGTTCTTTTCAAACTTTACATGGTTGAGATTCCGATTAATGCGGCGTTGGTTTGGTTCCTTACGAAGAGGTATGCGGTGAATGGCGCAGCGATGAGTTACACGCTGCGAACGATCATTGAAACGATTGCTCTGTGGTTCTTATCGTGTTATCTGGCGCGGTTCCCTATGCGGAGGTTCCTGCGTTCTGGGGTTTTACTACCGTTTACATCGGGGCTTGTCTTTGTCCCGGCAGTTCTTTTCATACAACATGCAAACATAAAAAGTCTACTAGATCATGGAATCACTATCCTGAGTGGAATTGCGTATTGCGCCGTTCAGTACCGACTCGTGTTCGATGATACAGACCGTCGTTTTATGGTAAATCTGCTGTATTCGAAGCTCAAAGGTCTGACTGTTAAGTTAGGAATGAAACAAAAAGAATTCAACAATGACCCTCGTTCGGAATATGAAATAGTGAATTGAAATGACTCTGACAGGGTCACGCATGTCACAGGATGAGGGTGTCAGGTTAGTTGGCGCAAAAGTGTCTGTTGCGCTGTGCACGTATAACGGGGCGAGGTTCCTTTGCGAACAGTTGGACAGTATCCTAGCGCAGACGCTGCTTCCATACGAAGTGATCGTTTGCGACGATCAGTCTACTGACAGTACAGTCGATCTTCTCAGAGCGGCTGCTTTATGTAGTCAATTCCCAATCCATATTCATATAAATGAGTCACGTCTAGGGCCAGCGAAGAACTTTGAAAAGGCTTTGCGTCTGTGTACGGGCGATATCATTGTTTTATCCGATCAGGACGACAAATGGAAACCGGAGAAACTAGCAGTCATATGCAAGATACTCCAACGTAATCCAAGAGCTGTGTATGCATTCACTGACGGAGACACGTGCGATGGTGAAGGCACAGTTCTTGATCAGTCGGTATGGCAAACAGTTGGAATCAACGAAGCGATCTATGGCATGGAGGGAGCAGACCAACTGCGTGTTCTCCTACACCACAACGTGATAGTCGGTGCCTCTATGGCGTTTCGTGCTCCCTTCCGTGACATCGTGCTACCGATACCCGAGGGGTGGATGCACGATTACTGGATTGCTTTGCTGGGGTCTGCTCTGTTCCGAGGCATTGCCATCCCGGATCGGCTTTATACGTATCGCAGACATGAAAGCCAAGTATGCGGATTGTGGCAGAAGAGCATAGTACAGGTGATTAAAATCTCGCTGGCCACCGACGAAACTGAATGCTATGACAAGGTGAAGAAGTTCCAGCATGTGATTGAACGCATGTATGAGGTTCGTCAAAAAGCCTTGTGCCTGGCGAAGTGTTTGGAACTACTGAAAGCGAAGGAAGAGCATCTAGGTAAGAGAGCATCATTCCGATCTATGCGCGGGCTTTCCCGGATGTTTGCGGTTATCCGGGAGTTATTTACTGGAAGGTATCAGAAGTTCTCAGATTCGTGGTATAGCGTGTTGCGCGACCTTTAAACCATCAACATATGATCCCCACACACAATTTCTACATCAATGGAGGAATAAGCGATACAGTCGCGTCCGTGGTGGCAATGCTCCTGATGCTGTGCGCTATCCTGGGTATGTTATCGGTGTCGAGAAGGCGCATGGTAGTTCCTTTTTTGCTAGGAGCACTACTCATTCCGGGTGGCAACATATTCGTACTGAGCGGTATCCACCTCACTCCGGTGCGGGTATTAGTATTAGCCGGCTGGGCAATAATAGCCGTGACCGGCGGCGCTAATCGTAAAACTCCGATGACCGGCATTGACAAAGCCGTCCTATGGTGGGTTGTTGTTACTGCGATAGCAGTCACGCTGCAGTGGATGAGCGTATCAGCCATCGTGAACCAGGCTGGAATTATGGTTAATACAGTTGGCGCCTACTTCCTCATACGGCAGTTACTGGCAACAGACGAAGACGCTGAGTTGGCGGTTAAGGTGCTGATCGTGGTTGGCGCTATCAATGCCTTGGGTATGGCATATGAAATCGCGGCAACTCGGAATCTCTTCGGCATATATATCGGCGGTGTGCAACCTGTGCCGCTGGTGCGAATGGGGAAAACGAGAGCACAGGGTGTCTTTCAACACGCAATACTGGCCGGTGCCTACGGTGCAACTCTCGTGCCGCTGTGCTTATGGTTGTGGCGGTCTCGTCAGGCGCGCTTGATGGCACTATTAGGAGGTATCGTTGGTACAGTAATGACCCTGCTATCTGCTTCCAGCACTCCGGTCATGGCATATATGGGGTGGATAGTGGCAATTTGTATTTGGCCTCTCAGAAAAAATATGCAGATATTGCGGCGTACCATTGCTTGCGTGCTGATCGGACTTCACCTGGTGATGAAAGCTCCGGTCTGGTTTCTCATTGCGCGCATTGATGTGATCGGCGGATCCGCCAGCTTCGATCGAGCCTACCTCATTGATACTTGTATAAGACATTTCTCGGAATGGTGGTTATTAGGTACGCATGATACCGGATCATGGGGGTGGAGTATGTGGGATCTGAGCAACCAGTTCGTCTCGGTGGCAGAAACGGGAGGTCTTGCCGCTCTCGTCTTCTTCATCCTCATTTTCACACGTTGCTTCAATAAGATTGGAGCAGCTAGAAAAGCTTGTGGGAATGACATGCAGGCTCAATGGTCTCTTTGGTTTGTTGGTGCCGCTCTATACGCACATGTCATGGCATACTTCGGAGTAAGTTATTTTGACCAAATGCAGGTAAGCTGGCTTGTTTTGTTGGCTATGATATCAGTAGTGACGGCTGTTGCTGTACCTGAACAGGTACCAGCAACAGTGCCCTCTATTGCTAAAAGATCTCTGTCATGGAGGCGCGCTCATACGGAGTTAGTGAATGTACGGCTTTGGAGTACTCCATGACGGTACAGATACCGTGCTATGTCGTCGTCACCCCGGTTCGCGACGAAGAAGCTTACCTTCCGTTCACGATCGAGAGTATGGTGAAGCAGTCTATACGTCCGGCCGAGTGGATTATTGTGGACGACGGATCAAAGGACAGGACCGGGGAGATTATTGACGAAGCGGCGCGGAAGTATTCCTGGATACGCCGCTGCAACCGCACTGACCGGGGCTTTCGTAAGCCCGGGGCAGGAATTATCGAGGCGTTCTACGCTGGGTTCGATGCGCTAAGCTGTCGCGACTGGGAGTACATGGCAAAGCTCGATGGCGATCTGTCCTTCGCGCCTACCTATTTTGAGGAAATATTATCGCGCTTTGAGAGAGACCAGAAGCTCGGCATTGCGGGCGGCACCTTGTTCCACATCACCGACGGGCAACGAGAACTGGAAACCTGTCCCACCTTTCACGTCAGGGGCGGAGCAAAGATCTTCCGTCGGGCATGCTGGGATGCAATCCAGGGTCTGTGGGTAGGATACGGCTCAGACACAATCGACGAGGTTCAGGCCAACATGCTGGGTTGGAAGACAATGAGTATGGCCGACCTGCTCATGCAGCATCACCGTTTCACCGGTGCTTCTTATGGGCGCTGGGGTGCGCTGGTCAAGGATGGCAAGGGTGACTACGCCTCGGGGTATCATCCGCTGTTTCTGATTGCCAAGTGCATAAGGAGGCTTATAAGAAAGCCCGTGGTGATTGGTTCGGCTGGCCTGATGTACGGCTATCTCATAAGTTACCTGCAGAATCTTCCGCGAGTGGACCCGCCAGTCAGGAAATATATCCGCCGGGAACAATTGGCACGTCTTACTGGGCGACCCTCTATTTGGAAGTGAGATACGAATTTACTTTATGAACCTTTCCATCATTTGCGTAAATTGGAACTCCGAAGAGTATTTACGGAAGTGCATTGCCAGTATTTACAAGAATACCAATGGGATCGCTTTTGAGATCATCGTGGTGGACAATGCCTCTCCTGCAGGCAAGGTAAATACGCTGAAAGAGGAATTTCCGGAGATCAAAGTAGTCCAGAGCGATGAGAACATCGGCTTTGCCCGCGCCAATAATCTTGGTTTCAAACATTCCACGGGCCGGTACATTCTTATCCTCAATCCTGACACCGAGCTGGTTGGACCTGCAATCAACATTCTTTTTAACCAGATTCAGTCGCTGCCAGATGCAGGGATCGTGGGAGGTAAGCTGGTGGACCCTGATCTCACGGTGCAGACAACCTCGATTCAAAAGTTTCCAACCATTCTGAATCAGCTTGCAGATATTGAGATGCTTCGCCTGCGCTGGCCGAACTCGCCGCTGTGGGAGATCGCGCCGCTATTTACCCGCCAGGAGAAGCCGGTAAAAGTCGACGTGATTCCCGGTGCCTGCATGTTGATGAAAAGTGAGCTGTTTGACAGGGTAGGGATGTTCACCGAGGAATACTTCATGTACGGCGAAGATATTGACCTGAATCAGAAGGTCGCTCGCTGCGGACTATCAAACTATTATGTATCAGACGCGACGATCATTCACTACGGCGGTACCAGTAGTAAACAACAGAGCGTAAAACAGTGGCCTACTGTCATGAAGTATCGTGCGTTACGCAAATATTATGTTCGTAATCGCAGTTATGCATACGCCCTAGCGTATCAAGCCACTATTGGCTGCGCGGCTTTGACGCGGGTAGCGTTGATTAGTGTCTTGTTGCCGTTTGCATCTAAGCTCGGAATACTCCTCGACTTACGAGCTGTACGTAACAAATGGGTCACGGTATTAAAATGGGCACTCGGCATGGGCAATACAATGCTGCGGGAACGGTGACTCTGGGATGTGTGCTGTATTTGGAATCTGTGCGAAATGATATTTGTTCACGGCGTAGTGATGCCGCAGGGATTTCATCCACTTCATGACGGGCACTATTGTTCACTGTGAGCTGATTGGCGAAGGCACCTGCACCCCTAATTCCGCTCAAAACAGACATCGTTGTATAGACAGTGGCTACCGACGGAAAAGAGGAATGATACAAATGGGAAATAAGCTAGAATCTGTAAAATCCTTTTTTGATCAGCCGCGTAGATATCTCAGCCGCTCCAGTTGCGACGTACGGGTGAGAACGGAAACTGTACAGAAATTTGTGCGCTGGAAACAATTCGATAGCGTCTTGGATATCGGATGCGGAGACGGATCTGTATCACGACCGCTTGCGACTACGGGAACCAGGATCACATTAGTAGACATATCTACCGCTATGTTATCGCTCGCACGTTCAAAGTATGATGAAGAATTGGAGAAGAATCTCGAACTAGTGAACACAGACTTCATGGCTACACAATTTACGCCAGCCTCATACGATCTAATAATCTGTTTGGGAGTATTGGCGCACGTCGAATCTCCAGAGGAAACTATTGCCAAAATGGTCACACTTCTAAAGCCCCATGGGAAGATTATTATTGAGTTTACAGATTCTCGACACTTCATGAAGCGCATAAGCGACAAACTGCGTCGCATTGTTCGTCCCTCAAGCTCTGCTGACTATGTATTAAACCCACTGTCAGCCCCAGAGGTAATGACACTTGTCGGCAAATATAAGCTTAAATGCGAATCAATATATCGCTATAGCTGGTGGGCATTCCCTGGTACACATAGGGTGATTCCGCAGGATTTACTATATTTAATGACTCGATTCATGTTTGGGGACGTGGATCAACGACGAAATAGCTGGCTGGGAAATGAGTATATTTGCCTTCTAAGTATTCGGTGAACTTAGTATTCATTTATTGCTGGCGCAGGCTTCCCCCATGGCCATTTGTAATAAAAAACAATCATTTTTGACATTTACACACGGATGTCGTGAACGATATCCCAGACTTAATGCGCAGGAGCAAACTGTTCGTGTCGCCCAGCATTGAGGAAGGATTTAGCTTAGTGTGTTTGGAGATGATTGGCAACGGCTGCGTGCCACCAGTATCGGTGGCTTGCATCGACATGTGCCGTCACATGGAGAACGCGCTGGTGCACCGCATCGGAGACGTTGATGCACTCACCGAGCACATCACTCTGCTTTACGAGAACCACGAGCTGCTGAACAAGCTGCGGGAAGGTTGCCGAACCACGGCACCCGGCATGACGTGGACCGCAGCCGGCGAGCGTCTCCTGGAGGCATATCGGGAGGCCATTGCAGCCAAGGGCGCGGCGCACAAAGTGCTATGGGCTTAAGAGGGTATCTCAATAAGGCAGTAGCTAGAGGTGTTTCCCGCAAGCTCGCTGTGCGGAGTTCGCCGGGACCCATCGTATCGTTCACCTTCGACGACTTCCCGCGCTCGGCAATGCTGACGGCCGGAAAGATGATGGAGGAGCGCGGATACCTTGCCACTTATTACGCGTCTCTCGGCCTGGCCGGCCAGGACTCCAGCGTGGGGCCTCTTTTCCTGTTGGATGATTTGGGCGGCCTCGTCTCTGCCGGACACGAACTGGCCTGCCATACCTTCCACCACGTTTCCGCGCATCGGGCTCGGCCCCGGGAATTGCAAGAGGACTGCAAGGAGAACCGAAGCGCTGTCCTCAAGCTGCTGAATGGCTATCACCTCGACAATTTTTCCTTTCCCTCGGGCGATGTAACCCTTTCGGCCAAGGTTGCGCTGAGCAGGGCCTACCGCAGTTGTCGAACCGTTAGCCATGGATTGAACGGCGACACGATAGACATGTCTTACTTGCTCGCCAACCCGATCTACGCCAACCAACCGCAGATCGAAACACTCATTCAGGAAAACGCCCGGGCGGGGAGTTGGCTTATCTTCTATACCCACGATGTTGTGGAGAGTCCGTCACCTTTTGGATGTACCCCCGTACAGTTTGAGCAAGTGCTTAATTGCGTTGTCCGCTCCGGGGCTGAGATTCTTCCCGTACGAAATGCACTTGCCCGCTTTGAGCAACAGGGATAAGGAGAGCTGAGATGTACGAATCCGAAGCGAACCTTGTCATTCTGACATCCAGCGAACTGCCTGCGGAAATTCTGGAGCGCTTTGCCGAATCCCGCAGGAGCGTCGAGGCGCGTAGCCTCATTCCCTGGGGAGAGCACTGCACGGAATGCGTATGGCCTACCTGTTACTCGACCTGTGATCTCTACAGTCCTCGGCCAGATGGCAAGTGCCAGCGTTTTGTTCATGGCATGGTCCGCATTCCATGCGCGAAGAGCTTGAACGGCTATCTGCTCAAGATCAGTTTCAAGCGCTGGGCCAAGCTATGGTCGAAGGCGAGCGCGGAGCTCCGGCCAATCCCAGTTGCGGACCGTGCGGAACTCCAGGATCTTCGCATCGGTTCCCTCATCCAGGCCATTCCGCTGCGTGGGCTGCAGAATACGCTGATCCACAAGCGTTACTCCTGGAAGAAACGCATGGCGCAGCGAGCCGTAAAGGCAACGACGGCTCCGAACTGCATGCTGATCGAATGCTACAACCCGGCGGCATCCGCAATGCGTATGACCTTGACCATCCGCAGTGGCGCCTCGCCGATTCCATTTCAGTTGCTTCTGGAAATGGCTCCCGGATTTAACAGCCATCGGATACCGGCGGAGAGAATCCGTGAGCGGATAGATTTGGCGCAGCCGTGCGATATCGAGCTTACCCCGAACGAAATCGCGGATGGTTTCACTTTGTATTTCGGTGCAATGGATTTTGTCCTGGACCATTCCTACCATGATCCGGTTGTGGCAGTTTCTGCCCAGCCTGCGTCATTGGCGAAACCGCACCTGTGCAAGTGCGTTGTGTGGGACCTGGACAATACCTTGTGGGATGGCATCCTGATTGAAGACGGCCCAGAGAAGCTCCAATTGAAGCCGTCGATTCGAGAGATTCTGCAGGCACTTGATGAGCGCGGCATCCTGATTTCGGCAGTGAGCAAGAACAACCACGAGGACGCACTTGCCGCGCTGAAGAGTTTTGGCATCGCTGACTATTTCCTCTCTCCCCAGATTTCCTGGAACCCTAAGAGCGCCGGCATCCAGCAAGTCGCGAGGAGCCTGAACATAGGCATCGACTCACTGCTCTTCGTGGACGATTCGGTCTTCGAGCGCGAGGAGGTCAGGTCTGTCTGCCCTGAGGTTGCAGTGTTGGATGCAGCCGAATACCGGAGCATCTTGGAGCGGCCGGACTGCAGTAGCCCGGTAACAGAGGAAAGCCGCAAGCGGCGTCTGTTCTACCGTGAACAGGAAGTGCGCGATTCGGCCGAGAAATCGTTTGCAGGCGATTACTTCATTTTCCTGCGCGACTGTCGCCTCAGGCTCACCATCCGTACCATGGCGGAAGCCAACCTGGAGCGTGTACACGAGCTGACGCAGCGGACCAACCAGATGAACTTCTCGGGAAACCGCTACAGCCGCGAGCAACTTCAACAGTTGCTGCACACTCCCGGCGTTGATACCTACGTGCTCGACTGTGAGGACCGCTTCGGGGCCTACGGCACGGTTGGATTCTGCACTGTGAACGCTGATCAGAGTTGCATGACTGACCTGATGTTCAGCTGCCGAATCCAGGCCAAGCGTATCGAACATGCGTTTCTGAGCCATATTCTGCGCCGTTACCGGGCCCAGGGAGGTGGGGATTTTCAGGTCGATTACCGGAAGACCCCCAAGAATGCAGTCCCCGGCCAGGTATTCAGCGATTTCGGCTTCAAGGTTAAGAGCGAGTCTGGGGGAGTAACGCACCTCGTCTTTACCGGAGATCGGGAGATTCCGGACGATCGCATTGCTGAGATCATCGATTTGACCGAAAAGAAATCCGCGGATGTTATGCCCAATCTGGCGGCATCCGATTAGCGGGAATTCGCTGGCATAGCGCTCGCTGGCGAGGGACACAAAATTGTTCACACATTGGACGGAATTCGGGAGCGGTACCAGACCTACAAGCTGGTCAAAGCCGTGCATCGGCCGATCTCCCGCGACGAAAGCCTAACAACTATGAATGTTTGCATGATAGCGTACACGTTTTATGAAAACGATAATCGTGTGATGCGCTATGCGGAAACTCTGGCGGCGCGCGGCGATCACGTGGATGTCATTGCCCTTCGCAAGGTCCC
>Ga0302320_10020538_pt1 | contig 13172 bp, 12 predicted proteins | sample Bog_T0_3_FD_202130 | JGI IMG/M metagenome (GOLD analysis project Ga0302320, IMG submission 202130) | Peat permafrost microbial communities from Stordalen Mire near Abisko, Sweden - Bog_T0_3 | ecosystem: Environmental > Terrestrial > Soil > Wetlands > Peat | place: Sweden: Abisko, Stordalen Mire...
AGGCGTCCCGCCTGCCGTCGTCGATATGGCAGGCGGGACGCCTGCGCTACTTCATACGTTCTCGTGGATGACCTTCGCGGGCGGGAAGCCGTTGAAATACGTCGCCGAGGCGTGGCTGTAGGCCCCGATGTTCACGCTGTAGACCAGGTCGTCGCGCTCGAGTTCGGGCAGGTTCTCGGCCATCGAGACCACGTCGAGCGCGTCGCAGGTCGGCCCGAACACGGAGCAGATCTGCGTCGGGCCCTTCTTGAAGGCGTGCACGGGGTACTTGCAGTGATCGAAGATGACCCCGGAGTAGGTGTGGTAGACCCCGTCGTTGATGTAGTAGCACATCTTGCCATCGCGGACCGCCTTGCCGATCACCGAGGAAACGGCGTAGCCGGCGGAGGCCACGAGGAACCGCCCGGGCTCGGCCAGGATCTGGATGTCCTTGGGGAAAAGGCGGTCGAGCTCGGGATTGATGACCTTGGCGAGCTCGCGCAGCGGCTTGACCGTCGCGTCGTAGGGCGCCGGGAAGCCGCCGCCGATGTCGATCAGGTTCATCTTGGTGTAGCCGCGGTCGCGCGCCTCCTGGAAGACACTGGCGGTGAGGCTGAGCGCCTGGACGTAGTTCTCGAAATTGGTGGTCTGGCTGCCGACGTGGAAGCTGATGCCCTCGACCACCAGGCCCGCCTTGTCGGCCGCCAGGATCAGGTCCACCGCCTCGCCGGGGGCGGCGCCGAACTTGGAGGAGAGCTCCACCATTGCGCCGGTGTTCGGCACCTTCAGGCGCAGGGCGAGGCCGGCATTGGGCGCGTGCTGCTTGATCTTCCGGATCTCCTCGAGGTTGTCGAAGGTGACCAGCGGCTTGTAGCGGTTGAGCTTCTCCAGGGTGTCGGTCGGCTTGGTGGGGTTGGCGTAAATGATCTTGTCCCAGATCCAGTCCTGCCGCTCCCGGGCGGGGAGGTGCTTGATGTTCTCATGCACGATCATGAACTCGGGCATGGAAGCGACATCGAAGCTCGCGCCCTCGCGGTAGAGCGTGCGCACGATCGCCGGATCGGGGTTGGCCTTGACGGCGTAGTAGACCTGCACCCGCGGCAGGTAGCGCCGGAACTGGCGGTAGTTTTCCCGCAGGGCGTCGTGGTCGATCACGAACAGGGGAGTGCCGTGCAACCGCCCCAGTTTCTGCAGCCGTGCCAGCGTGATCATCGGCGGACTAGTCGCTGTCCGTGATCAGGAAATTCTTGAACTGCCACGGATCCTTCAGGTCGAGGTCGGGCCGGTTGTAGCCCTTGAAGGCGTTGACCCGGCCCTGGAGCGGCGTCCAGTCGGAGGACTTGGAGATGAACTTGCCGAGGTAGGGCTTCGCGACCGCGAGGATCCGGTCGTGCGGGAGGTCGTCGGGCACGCAGACGCCCCTGGCGGGATTCTCGATCATCCAGATCGACGCGGCCACGACCGAGATCGCGACCTGCATGGTGGTGGCATTCTGGTGCGGCACCAGCCGGCGGGACTCCGCGATGCCCAGGTCGCTGCCGATCCACCAGGAATTGTAGGCGTGGCCCATCAGCAGCGCGCCGAGGATGTCGGCGCCGCTGGTGATCTCGTCGTTCATGATGCGCTGGTTCTCCACCAGGCGGTAATCATAGCCGCGCAGCTCGTTGAGCGAGGCGATGGCGCAATCGCACGGGCAGTAGGCGTAGTGCATGGTCGGCCGGTAGACGGCCTTTTTGCCCTCCCATACCGTCAGGTGGTCGGAAATGGTGAACGCCTCGCCGTGCCGCACCACCATGCCGGAGATGCGGTAGTCCGGCACCCAGGACCGGACCCAGACGTTGATCCCCATCCGCGCCAGGCAGATCTGGTTCCGCGGGCCGTCCTGGTGGCGGTAGGCGAACTTCGGCAGCTGCTTCTCGTGGGTGCCCCAGCCGAGCTCGGAGGTCGTCGTGCCCTCCTCGCGGAAGCCCTCGATGCTCCAGGTGTTGACGAACTCGTCCACCTGCTTCGGCCGGTCGGTGATCTGCGTGTCGCGCTCGCTGCAGTGGATGACCTTGACGCCGATCCGGCGGGCGAGGTGGTTGAATTCCTGCGCCGCGATCAGGCGGGTGATCTCCTCGGCGGCCTTGCCCTTCACCTTCTTGTCGGCGAGCAGGCTCTGGCCGATGTCGATCAGGCCCTGCTTGGTAAAGTGCGAGATCAGCCCGGGGTTGGCGCCGTGCTCGATCACGGCCGTGGCTCCCGGCTGCTTCCATTTGGCGGTCATCCGGCGGAGGGCCATGTGGCGCCAGTACAGCGTGCGCTTGGTGGGGTGGGTGTTCGGGCCGCCGGCGTACGGGTCCCACAGCTCGGTGGACGTGTTGATGTAGAGGACGCCGCGGTCGTGGCACCACTGGAGGATCTCGCCGGCGTCGATGTTCCAGGCCAGGTCGATCAGCAGGTCGCCCGCCCCGACGTGCTTGGCGAGCAGGCGGGCCATGTTTTCCTCGGTGACCCGGTCGCGCAGGAAGCGCACCCCCAGCTCGGTCCAGGGCTTCAGCTTGGCCGCGCGGTCCTCAAAATCCATGACCGTGATGTTCCGCGCGGGGACCTTGATTTGCTCGAGCAGGATGGGGAGCGTGCACTCGGCCACGGCACCATAGCCCACGAAGAGGATTTTCTTGTTGAATTCGATCATGGATCTTGGGGAAAAGCGGAAAGCGAAAAGCCGAAAGCGAAAAACGTAAAGCCTTTCCGCCTTTCGCTTTCCGCTTTCCCCCTCTTTAGGGCAGGCCGGCGGTCTCTTCCCAGCCGTACCAGAGGTTCATCGACTGGATGGCCTGGCCGCTCGTGCCCTTCACCAGGTTGTCCTCGGCGGAGGTGAGGATGAAGTTGCCCGTCCGCGGATCGTGGACGGCGGACAAGTCGAGCCGGTTGGTGCCGATCGTGGCCGCCGTGTCCGGCGTTTCCCCGGAGGGCAGGATCTGCACGAACGGGGCGGCGCCGTAGCTCCGCCGCCACGAGGCGTAGAGGGCGTCGATCGTGGCGCCGGGCGCCGCGGGCACGGTGATGGTCGTGGCGATCCCATACCGCATGGGTGCTAGGTGCGGGTTGAACTGGATGATGGTCCGGCTCCCGGTCAGCAGCGCCAGCTGCTCCTCGATCTCGGAGAGATGCCGGTGCTTCACCAGGCCGTAGGCCTTCGCGCTCTCGGCCCGCTCGACGTAGAGGTAGGTTTCCTCGACCTTGCGGCCCGCGCCGCTCACCCCGCTCAGCGAGTTGGCCACGATGTGCTCGCGGGTGACAATCCCATCCCGCAGCAGCGGCACCAGGGGCAGGAGGATGCTGGTGGGATAGCATCCCGGGGAGGCCACCAGCCTCACCTCCTGCTTCCAGGCCGGGGGCGTGAGCTCGGGCAGCACGTACCGCGCCTGCGCCAGCAGCTCGGGGGCGTGGTGCGGCCCGTAGTACTTTTCATAGGTCGCGAGGTCGGCGACCCGGAAATCGGCGCTGAGGTCGATGACCCGCTTGCCGGCGCCGAGCAGCGCCTGGGCGAAGGCGGCCGCCGTGCCGTGCGGGACGGCGAGAAAAAACAGGGGAATGTCACCCGCGGCCAGGGCGGCCGGGTCCGACTCGGAGAATTTCAGCCCCCGGTCGATCCCGCGCACGGCGGGAATGACCTGGGCGAGCGGCTTGCCGGCATGGGTGCGCGAGGTCACCGCCGCCAGCTGGGCTTGCGGATGCTTGAGCAGGAGTTTGACCAGGGTCTCGCCCGCGTAACCGGACGCGCCCACGATGCCGACTTTCATAGCTACCTAGAATCGCGAAAGCCGTCCCAAGAATCCAGAAGGAAGTTCAGGCTGGATCAGAAGGTAAACGCGAGCGCGCCGCTGCCGACGCCGCGGCCGACGGCCTCGGTATTGATCATCTTCGGCAGGGTGCCGACCTTGGCATAGGCGCCGGACCCCTCGGTGTAGGCCCAGCCCAGGATAAGCTTCCAGCGGGGTGTGAGTTGGAAAGGCATGGACACCCCGACCAGCCAATAATTGCCCCAGGCCTTGGTATTGACTGGGTTGGTGGCTTTGCCGGTATTCACGACGTCCGTCCCCAGATAAGTGCCGACGGTCCCGGAGAAATCGAACTCCGAGCCGATGCTCTTGAAGGGCACGGTATAGGCCGCGTTGAACTCGTAGGTCGCGGTGTGCAGGATCACATCATGGTAGTACTTCGGGGTGAACTTGACCCCGTCGACGGTATAGTTGACCGCCAGGTTGGGCTCGAAGGTCATGCGATAGAAGCCCTGATCGGTGGGCGCGGTGCAATAGGTGTACCACGTAAACCCGGGCTGGATGCTGAGCGAGTCGGTGAGGTTGAAGGTGTACGAGCCGTACGGATCGATCTCGGGATCGGACTGGCCGGGGACCCGGTTCTCGTAGTCATAGGGGAAATCCGTCCAGACCCCGAGCGCCAGATTGCCGTAGTCGCCCTCGAAGGACGGTTCCAGGGATTGGCCGCCCAGGCGCTGGCCGCGGAACATATAAGTGGTGACGTACGACGGCGTGAACGTAAACGACAGGCTGTCGGGCGTCGCCGCGGGGGCGACCGCCGGTGCCGGCGGGGGAGCCGGAAGCGCCGCCGCCGGAGTGTCGGCGGCCGGGGTCGCGACGATTTGCGCGCGAGACGAAAGGGTCACGGCAGTGGAGATGCCGCAGAGGATCACGAGTAGCTTCTTGTTCATGTTGGTTTAGTTAGGTTCTGCTTGGAGACATGGCCAGTCTGTTTGTTCCGGAAATAACCGTAGCCGGGAGCGATGAATTTAATGTTTTTTTAATATTACATGGGCGCCGGGGACAACTGTTTAAGCAGGAGAATGGCGGCGGCGGAGATGTCCCGGACCTTTGCCCGTAGGCCGGAACTGCCGAGGGGAACTGCGCGCGACGCTTCCATTGCGCATTATTCTGTAACAATCCTCCGCAAAAACCCGTGGTTGGCAAAGATGATGCTATACCGGTGCAACTTCCGGGATTCCCCCCCGGGAGCCAACAAACCGTCTGAAGCAAAGAAACTGTACCAAGCACAAGTCCATGAAACTACGCATCCAATACCTCGGCGCTCTCGCGCTCGCTGCGACGCTCCCTGCCTTCGCGCAGATCAAGCTCAACGACAGCGTCTCAGTGACCGGGTGGGCTACTGGTTCCTACCAATATACCGCGCCGAGCCCCGGCACCGCCACCGACTCGCTCAATCTTGATAACGCGCTCCTCGAGGCGGTTATCACCCCCGCGAAGAGAGTGACGGGCACGCTCAGCATGCTCTACCATCCCTCGGCCGAGGGTGGTGTCAGCCCGAGCGGGAGCGAGGTAACCCTCCTCGATGCCTACGTCGCGTACGACTGCGGCGATGGCGTCACGATCACCGCCGGGAAATTCCTGAGTTACCTGGGCTACGAGAGCTTCTATTCCATCGACGACAACATGATCTCGCTGGCCAACCAGCAGCTCCTGGCGCCGATCCCCGGCTACCACGAGGGCGCGAAGCTGGACTATGCGCCGACCAAGACCGACACCTTGGGCTTCTCGATCACGGACTCGGAATACCAGAAGCCGGGCTATGACGCGACGGAAGGCGACGGCGGGCTCCGGCATCAGGCCGGCTTTGAAGGATACTACCAGAACACCGCGATCACCAATCTCACCCTCTGGGCGGGTGTCGGTTACGAGACGCCCACCCATGCCGGCTTCGACACCGGCGGTGTGCAGATCGAAACCAATTCGAAGGGCGCTGTGATCCAGGATTCCAGCGCCGTCAGCATCGAGGACGTCTGGGCCAGCTACGTGGTCGACAAGAACAACGACACGCTGGTCGCCGAGGAGATCTACAAGGACGGCGGCTTCGACAACAAGGGTTCCAACTGGCTCGTCTACTATCAGCAGAATTTCACCAGCAAGATCTCGAGCTGGTTCTGCGTCAGCGGCGAGGACGTCACGGGTGGCTCAAGCTACGTGCGATACAGCGTCGCCCCCAATTACGCTTACAACGCCAGCCTGTCCTTCCGCCTGCAGTTCTCTCACACCGACTACACGTCCTACACCATCAAGAGCGCCAATTTCTTCGGCACCGAAGTGTTATTCAAATTCTGACCCAACCGCAGGCCTGAATCGGTCGCCGCCGGCAACGGCGGCGACCGCCTTTGCCGGGCTGGCAGCATCAGGCTGACGCCCGGCTGCTTGCTGGGCACAAACCACCGGGCAGTTCCACTCTTCGCGCGCCGCCCGGCACCCTTTTCCGCTTCAACCACACTATATAGAGAGGTACGTTTATCATGTGTAAAAAAATCATTAAGACCCTCGCGGTTCTGGCCCTTGCCACCGCCGCCCTGTTCAGTCCCCGCACCGCTTCCGCCGAAGACAAAGTCGTCAAAGTCGGCATCCTCCACTCCCTTTCAGGCACCATGGCGATCAGCGAAACCTCGCTGCGCGACATGCTGCTCTTCACGTTTGACCAGATCAACGCCAAGGGCGGCGTGATGGGCTACAAGATCGAGCCCGTCATCGTCGACGGCGCGTCGAACTGGCCGAATTTCGCCGAAAAAGCCAAGCAGCTCCTCGAGCAGGACAAGGTCGCCGTCATGTTCGGCTGCTGGACCTCCGTGAGCCGCAAGTACGTGCTGCCGGTGGTGGAGAAAGACAATGGCCTGCTCTTCTATCCCGTGCAGTACGAGGGTGAAGAGCTGTCCAAGAACATCTTCTACACCGCCGAGGCCGTCAACCAGCAGGCCACGCCCGCGATCGACTACATGCTGCAGCAGGGCAAGAAGAAGTTCTACCTGATCGGCACCGACTACGTCTACCCGCAGACCACCAACCTCATTCTTTACAAGTACCTGCTCCTGCACGGGGTGCCGGTCGAGAACATCGGCGGCGGCCTCCGGACGGACAGCTCCGGCAAGGTCATTTCCGCGGGCAAGTACGTCCCCTTCAGCTACACCGATTTCCAGCAGATCGTGGCCGACATCAAGCAATTTGCGGCCAGCGGCGACGCCTGCGTGATCAACACGATCAACGGCGACTCCAATGTGCCCTTCTTCAAGGAAATCGTGGCCGCGGGCCTGACTCCGGCGGACTGCCCGGTGGTTTCCTTCAGCCTGGCGGAAGACGAGCTCCGCAGCATGCCGACCAAGGACTTGGTGGGCGAACTCGGTTGCTGGACCTACTTCCAGTCGATCAAGACCCCGGAGAACAAGGCGTTCCTCGCCGACTGGAAATCCTGGCTGGCCACGGAGAACTATCCCGGCGTCGTGAAGGAAAAGCGGGCGGTGGACAGCCCGATGGTGCTTTCCTATGACGGTGTCTACCTGTGGAAGGCCGGGGTGGAAAAAGCCGGCTCGTTCGACGTGGACAAGGTTCGCGCGGCCCTCGAGACCGGCGACATCAGCTTCGTCGGTCCCGGCGGCAAGGTCACCATGCAGCCCAATCACCACGTGACCAAGACCGTCTACATCGGGGAAACCAAGGCCAACGGCCAGTTCAAGATCGTGAGCACATTCCCGGATGTCTACGGCGAGCCCTTCCAGCTCAAGACGCTGGATGCCAAGCTGGCCGCCATGGGCAAATAAGCCCCAGGACTTTCTCTTCGCGCGCGGCCGGATCCCTCCGGCCGTGCGCCGGTGGGAATGGATTAAGCTATAGGACGGGCGGGGCCTAAAACTCCGCCCCTTTTTTTGCCCGGTTTGATCGAAAACCACATGCGTTGCCTGAATCACCGCGGCGTGGCCGCAAAATGTACTCTCCTGCTGGCGCTAACCGGCTGGCTGGCGGGAGCGCTCGGCGCGGCGCCGGCGCCGGCCGCCACCGACCTGGCGGTCCGCCAGCTCCTGACCCGCGCGATCCTGAGCGCGGGCCCGGAACAGCAGAAGTTGATCTCCCAGTTGGCCAACTCGGAGTCGAGGCTCGCCCGCGATGTCCTGGCCGCCTGGACCCAGGACCAGATCGTGCTCTATGACGCGCCGGGCGGCGCCACCATCCCGGTGATCCTGGAGGACCAGCAGGACGCCGACGGCAAGGCCCGGGCCATTCGGATCGACACCGGCGCCGCCCTCCACGACGCCAAGGGCGCGGAAATCCGCTTCGCCTCCGGCGACCTTAACTCGGTGGATACTGACATGCGGCTGCGCAGCAGCGTCGCCCAGGCCATCGATTCGCTCACCCTGGCCGACCCGGATCCCGATGCACGGCGCTCGGCGGTGGTCAAGCTGGGCAATTCCCAGAAACGGAAGTACATCCCCGTGCTGGAGGCGCGGTTGGCCCGGGAACCCGATGCGGATGTCCGCAAGGCGCTGCAGGAGTCCGTGGCGCTGCTGCAACTCGGCGATCCCGATCCCGCGAACCAGATCGCCGCCGCCGGCCGCCTGGCCGAGCTCAAGGCGCTTGGCAGCATCGATGTCCTCAGGCACCTCCAGGCCTCAGCCACCGATCCGCAAGTTGCCGCCGCCGCCGGCCGCGCGATCAGCTCGATCAACGCGCACATCACCACGGTGAATTTCTTCGGCACGATCTTCCGGGGCCTCAGCCTCGGCTCGATCCTCCTCGTCGTCGCCCTCGGCCTCGCGATCACCTTCGGCCTGATGGGCATCATCAACATGGCGCACGGCGAAATGATCGCGGTCGGCGCCTACACCTGCTACGTGGTCCAGAACATCTTCGGCTCCGGCTTCGGCTTTCACGTCACGCTGCCCTTCAGCTTCGGTGGCCAGCTGATCTCCTTTGGCCTCAACCTGCCCGGCCTCAACGCCACGGGCTGGTGGTACCAGAGTTACTTCATCTTTGCCCTCCCGCTCAGCTTCCTCGCCGCCGCCGTAGCCGGGCTGGTCGTCGAGCGCGCCGTCATCCAGTTCCTTTACCGCCGGCCGCTCGAGTCCCTGCTCGCCACCTGGGGGGTGTCGCTGATCATGCAGCAGCTCTTCCGCATGTTTTTTGGGGCCAACAATGTGCAGGTCGATTCGCCGACCTGGCTCCTCGGCCACTTCACCGTCAACGACGTCAGCTTCGGCTACAACCGGCTGTTCGTCATCTTCCTGGCGGTGGTGATCGTCTTTGGCACCTGGCTCCTCCTGACCAAGACCCCCCTGGGGTTGCTGATCCGCGCCGTGATGCAGAACCGCGACATGGCCTCGTGCATGGGCGTGCGCACGGAGCGGGTGAACATGATGACTTTCGCCTTTGGCTCGGGCCTGGCGGGCCTGGCCGGGGCGTTCCTCTCGCAAATCGGCAACGTCGGCCCGAGCCTGGGGCAGAGCTACATCGTCGATAGCTTCATGACGGTCGTGGTCGGCGGGGTGGGCAGCATCGTCGGCACGGTATGCTCGGCGGTCGGCATCGGCACGTCGGACCAGGTGCTCCAGCAGCTGACCGGTTCGCCGGTCATGGGCAAGATCATCGTCCTCACCGTCATCATCCTGTTTCTGCAGTGGAAACCGGGCGGCCTTTTCTCCACCCGCAACCGCAGTCTGGACTGACCGATGCCGGCCCCCCTGAGCAAGGACACGATCGTGATTCGCCGGGGCCTCCTGCGGCGGGGCTTCCCGGCCCAGCTGGAGCTGGCGCTGGTGGTGGCCGCGGCGCTGATCCTCGTCGTGGTGCTGCCCTGTCTCAATGCCTACACCGCCGACGGCAGCACCTTCCACGTCAGCGACTTCACGATCAACCTGTACGGGAAGTACCTGTGCTACGCGACCCTCGCGATCAGCGTCGATTTGCTCTGGGGCTACACCGGCCTGCTCAGCCTCGGCCAGTGCCTCTTCTTTTCCCTGGGAGGCTACGCGCTGGGCATGTACCTGATGCTGATGATCGGGAAGCTGGGCCAGTATCACAGCGACCTGCCCGACTTCATGGTCTTCCTGGGCTATCCCGCGCTGCCGTCGCACTGGGTGCCCTTTCGCCATTTCTGGTTTGCCGCCGCCGCCGTGATGTGGGTGCCGGCCGTGGTCGCGCTGGTCTTCGGCTTCCTCGCCTTTCGCTCCCGGATTCGCGGCGTCTATTTCTCGATCCTCACCCAGGCGCTGACCTACGCTGCCAGCCTGATGTTCTTCCGCAACGACTTCACCTTCGGCGGAAACAACGGCCTGACCGACTTCAAGTTCATCGTCGGCTTCGACCTGCGCCGGCCGGAGACCCAGCGCGCGCTCTATCTCTGCACGAGCCTGCTGCTGTTTGCGACCTACGGGGTCTGCAAATGGCTGACGACGACGAAATTCGGCAAGGTGCAACGCGCGGTGCGCGACAGCGAGAACCGCGTGCTCTTCTCCGGCTATGCCACGGCCCATTTCAAGCTGTTCGTCTTCGTGCTCTGCGCGGTCATCGCGGGACTGGCGGGCGCCCTCTATGTGCCGCAGGTCGGCGGCATCAACCCGAGCGAGATGACGCCGGACAAGTCGCTCGAGGCGGTCGTCTGGGTGGCGGTGGGCGGGCGCGGCACGCTGATCGGCCCGATCCTCGGCGCCATCGGCGTCAACGCCCTGAAAAGCTGGGCGACCCGCGCGTACCCCGACCTCTGGCTGATCATCCTCGGCGCGCTGTTCATCTTCGTCGTCCTCTTTCTACCCGGCGGCATCGTCAGCATCCCCGGGCGGATCGCCGCCCGGCTGAAGCGCCGGCCGCCGCCCGCGCCGGATCCTGCGCCTGCCGCCACCCCGATCAAGACCGGCGCCCCCGCGACCCCGCCCCCATGAAAAAGGAATTCATCCTCACCGTGGAGGGCGTGAACAAGGAGTTCGATGGCTTCAAGGCCATCACCAACCTGAATTTCTACCTGGATCAGGGGGAGATGCGCGTGATCATCGGCCCCAATGGCGCGGGCAAATCCACCTTCTTCGACCTGCTGACCGGCCGCACCAAGCCGGACACTGGCAAGATCGAGTTCGGCGGCGCGACCGACCTGACGGCGCTCAACGAGTACGAGATCAACCGGCTCGGCATCGGCCGCAAGTTCCAGACCCCGTCGGTCTATGTCGATCACACGGTTTATGAGAATGTGCTGCTCTCGCTCAAGGGCCGGCGCGGCGTCTTCTGGACCCTGTTCCACCGCACTACCGCCGCCCAGCGCGCGCGGATCGACGAACTGCTCGACCTGATCCGGCTGGGGCCGAAGCGGGACCTGCGGGCCGGCCAGCTCGCGCACGGGGAGAAACAATGGCTGGAAATCGGCATGCTCCTGGCCCAGGACCCGCAGGTGCTGCTGGTCGATGAGCCGGCCGCCGGCATGACCGACGAGGAGACCCATCGCACCGGCGAACTCCTCATCTCCCTCGCCGGGCGGCACAGCCTGATCGTCGTCGAGCACGACATGACCTTCGTCCGGCAGATTGCCCAGGACCGCAAGATCACCGTCCTCCACCAGGGCACCGTGCTCTGCGAGGGGCGCTTCGAGCAGATCCAGGCCGATCCCCAGGTCCGCGCCGTCTACCTCGGCCGGGGCAAGACCGCCAAATGAGCTCCCTCCTCCAGCTCGACGCCGTGGAAGCCGACATCGGCGGCTCGCGCATCCTGCGCGGGGTCACGCTCGAGGTGGCCGCCGGCGAGGTCGTCTGCCTGATGGGGCGCAACGGCGTGGGCAAGACCACCACGCTGCGCTCGATCATGGGCCTGCGCACGGTGCGCGCCGGCTCGATCACCTTTGACGGCCGGCGGCTCAACGACTCGCGGACCGCGGCGCGCGCCTTCGGCGGCATCGGCTACGTGCCCCAGGGCCGGGATATTTTCCCGCACCTGACAGTCGAGGAGAACCTGCGGGTGGGGATCATCCTGCACCGGCGGCCCCGCGCCGCCATCCGCGAGGAGCTCGACCGGGTCTACGCCCTTTTCCCCGTGCTCAAGGCCATGCTCGCGCGCAAGGGCGGCGTCCTCAGCGGCGGCCAGCAGCAGCAGCTCGCCATTGCGCGCGCGCTGCTCACGCGGCCCAAGCTCATCATGCTCGACGAGCCGACTGAGGGCATCCAGCCCTCGATCATCGATGAGATCGGCGACACCCTGAAACGCCTCCGCCAGGACGGCGGCCTCGCCATCCTGCTGGTCGAGCAATACGTTGATTTCTGCCGGGAGGTCGGCGATCGTTTCTATGCCATGGATCGAGGCGCGATCACCATTTCCGGCGCCGTCGCCGGCCTGACCGACGACATCGTGCGCCAGCACCTGCAGGTGTGAACTCCGCATGCATCTCACCCCCCGCGAGCGCGAGAAGCTCCTGATCGTGGTCGCCGCCGATCTCGCCCGGCGCCGGCGCGCCCGCGGCCTGAAGCTCAACTATCCCGAGGCGGTGGCGATCATCACCTACGAGATCATGGAGGGAGCCCGCGATGGACGCACGGTGGCGGAGCTGATGAGCTTCGGCACCACGATCCTCCAGGCGGCCGACGTCATGGAAGGCGTGCCCGCGATGCTCCATGAGGTCCAGGTGGAGGCCACGTTTCCCGACGGCACCAAGCTGGTGACCGTGCACCATCCCCTCCGATGAGCCGCGCTGCCGCCACCCCGGGGTTGGTCCCCGGCGAAATCATCACCCCTCCCGGGGCCCCGCCGCTGGAGGCCAATCGCGGCCTGGCCACGCGGGTGCTCGGGGTGGAAAACACGGGCGACCGCCCGATCCAGGTCGGCTCGCACTATCATTTCTTTGAGGCCAACCCGGCGCTGACTTTCGACCGGGCGGCGGCCCGGGGCTTCCGGCTCAACATCCCCGCCGGGACGGCGGTTCGGTTCGAGGCCGGCGATACCAAGCGGGTCGAGCTTGTCGCCCTCGCGGGCACCCGCGAGGTCCACGGGTTCAACGGCAAGGTGAATGGCCCGCTCGACCCCCGCCGCCGGGGGAAATCCTCCGCCTGATCCCGCCATGGCCCTCTCGCTCTCCCGCCGCCAATACGCCGAGATGTTCGGCCCGACCCTGGGCGACCAGGTGCGCCTGGCCGACACCGAGCTTTTCGTCCAGGTCGAGCGCGACCTCATCGCGGAAGGGGGCGGCTACGGCAATGAGATCAAATTTGGCGGCGGCAAGGTGATCCGCGACGGCATGGGCCAGTCCCCCGTCGCCAGCGATGCGCAGTCGCTCGACCTGGTCCTGACCAACGCCCTCATCCTCGACCCCCTGCTCGGGGTGATCAAGGCGGACATCGGCGTGAAGCACGGGGTGATCGTGGGCATCGGCCACGCCGGAAACCCGGGCATCCA
>Ga0302320_10020539_pt1 | contig 13171 bp, 14 predicted proteins | sample Bog_T0_3_FD_202130 | JGI IMG/M metagenome (GOLD analysis project Ga0302320, IMG submission 202130) | Peat permafrost microbial communities from Stordalen Mire near Abisko, Sweden - Bog_T0_3 | ecosystem: Environmental > Terrestrial > Soil > Wetlands > Peat | place: Sweden: Abisko, Stordalen Mire...
GTAGCACATTCGGCAAACCTTACTTGGTGGTTAGGCTTCCTGGATGCTACCCCATCCCATCCACCTGTCACCGGAGTTGCCGTTGCACTTCGTTGTTGAATCCGCCATCAGATATACCCTTGCCCAAACACTATAACTCTTGATACCGGCTTTCTCATAGATAGCCCTGGTGCAGAATCTGACCTTACCCTCAGAATGCGTACCACTTAACCGGCCGAGTTTTGAGAATCATACTCATCCTCGTGGTTGTCGCGGCGGTGGAAATGAAGGAATCGACTTTATCTATTTCAAAGATATGCGGTTAGGACGGAAAACTGCACTAATGTTATCCGGGATTTTTAAGAACCGTCATTTCCACGGCATTGCTCAATCGCCGCCAGCTTTCATACTGCAATTGTGATCATCGCAACCATCCATTCTTTTCTAACTGCATCGGGCTGACGTAATTCCGGCTCTGTTAGAGAATCTGTAATAGGCTTCGCTTTGCGTTGATTTTGAGATTCTGTGACTCTGGGTACACTCGATTTTATGAGCGAGAACGACTGGACGAAGGTACTGGGCTGGCCTGGGCACACAGTTTACCGAGCCAAGATTGATGAGTTTGCTAAACGATTGAAGTTGTGGGCGCGACGTAAGCGCGGAAACAATCAACGGGTCTGTTCGGGCAGTTCGCAGGCGGTGAGCGCCATTGCCGAGACCTACGAACGGGAAGTGCGTGATCTTCCCTGGTCTGAATATCTGACCACGGTGTTGGTTGAGCTATATCGGCTTCGCTGCCCACGTTGCGGCGTGAAAGCGGAGAAGGTTCCGCTGTTGCCGAGCAAGGCGCCGTTCAGCCAGCGTTTCGAGGATGCGGTTGGGCTGGCCTACGAGAGTGAGGCGGCGCGGCACGGGCGGTGGGCAGGGGCAGACGCTGGCTGTTGCTGACGCGCTGGGGTGAATCTGAATACGTAGAGGAGGCGGCAACTCAACGCACTGTTTGCCTTGAACCGGCGCGTCATGAAGATGTACTTGCTCAAGGAGAGCCTGGATAGGCTGTGGACCCACAGATATGAGGGAGCGCTGTTGCGCTACCTGAAGAGCCGGACCGATCAACTACGCAGACAGCGCCTAAAGCCGATGGAGAGACTGGCCGGAATTCTACTGAGCACCTGGAAGGAATCCTGAAGTACTGCCGGACCAAGGTTCGGTTAGAGTGATGGAGGATGTCAACGGCAATCTCAAAGCATTGCTGCGCCGCGGGCGCGTCCACCACAACCTAAACTATCTGCTGCTGAAAGCGCAACCAATGGCCGCCACGAGAACCTAATTCGTCGTTTTGTAGAAAGTAGCGTAAATCACACACTTTTCCAGATTGTTGGAAAGAGCCCATAAATGTATTACTTGTTCTCTTGCCGAACTATATAATTACTCGTCTTACGCGAATACAGAAAGATAAACGGCCTATACAACAAACATCGCAACTCCCGCCGCAATCATCGCAATTGTGGTAACCGCAACGACAATCCATCCAAGGCGCGAACTTGGCTGGCCCTGCATCATCCTCTTATCGGAAGCAACAATCAGAATTGCGACGAGAAGAAAAGGCGCCAGCAATCCGTTGATGACCGCCGTCCAGTAAAGCGCCTTCACGGGGTTGATGCCGATGAAATCCAGTCCTACGCCCACTCCCGTTGAAACCAGAATCAGTGCGTAAAACCAACGCGCCTGTCTCGGCTTCTTGCTCAATCCCTGACGCCACCCAAGAGTTTCAGCAAAGGCGTATGCTGTCGATCCCGCTAGAGTGGGGATAGCAAGAAACCCGACGCCGACAATCCCAAGCGTAAAAAGGGTCGCAGCGAAGTTGCCGGCAAAAGGCCGCAGGGCCTCGGCCGCCTGGCGTGAGGTTTCTATCTTTGTAATGCCGTGCCGGTTAAGCGTGATGGCGGTGGTCAGAATAATAAAAAACATGACCATGTTTGAGAAGAATGCGCCTACACCTACATCGATGTCTCTTAGTTCAATCTCCTCGGGAGTGGCTCCTTTGCGCAGAGCAAGCGTTTTCTGACCTGACGACTTTTCTTCCTCTACTTCTTCACTTGCTTGCCAGAAAAATAGGTAGGGGCTGATTGTGGTGCCAAGGATCGCGACCAGCATTGCCCATTCATCCCTACTGTGCGGCATCGACGGAACCAGCGTATCGCGCAACACCTGGCCCCAATCGGCCCCCACAATAAACGCGGTGATTGGGTATGCGAAGAGAACAAGGACCAGCCACTTGAGGACGTTCGCAATCTGATTGTAATGGAGCCGGATAGTTGCCCACGAAATCAGGAGCGCAAACAATACCACAAACCAGTGAGAATTGATCCGCGACAGCATGGCGGCCGCATCCGCCATTCCGGCCAGGTCCGCGCCTATGTTAATCGTGTTTGCGGCCAGCAATGATATGACAAATATAAGTAAAAGCCATCGCGGAAATCGCTGCTTGAAATTACCGGCAAGGCCCTGCCCCGTCACCTTGCCGATTCGCGCACACATCATTTGAACCGCGGCCATCAGAGGCCACGTAATGAGTGCGGTCCACAAGAGCTTGGTTCCGAGTTGTGCGCCGGCTATCGAATATGTGGCGATGCCGGAGGGGTCATCGTCCGCGGCTCCGGTGATGACACCAGGGCCGATCGATCTCAGCAGTGATCGAATCCATCGAAATGGATGCTGCAAGGCTAGCGACTTTTGTTCATTCCTGTCAGAGTTACGGCTCGACAAAATACCTACTTACACTTTCTACATTCGGCATCCGCCGTTGAATTATTCGTTCTCAATGTCACGCGAGCACCGAGATGCACCTCGCTACCCTCAACGGCATCACGAACCGCACCTTTCGTCTTGCCCCAGGCATTTTCAACCTTACCCTTTGCCTGCTGAACTATGCCTTCAACCTCCAGCTTTGTATTTCCCGTCAGTGCACCTACTTTGCGCTTGGCGCCGCCCGCTACTTCATCGATAGTTCCCTTCACTTGATCCCTATTCACTGTTCCACCTCCGTGAATTGAACACTGATTTGGGCGCAGGAATACGATTTAAGCGCCACTACGTTCCTGAGAGTAGTGGTTCATACTCCCTATATCTGAGCTATTGAACCGCAACAGTTAAGGAAGATGCAGACCTCTGCCGCTTCCTGGACTTGTCCGATAAAACGCCGAATAGCGCGGAAATCAAAACAGCCTATATGCATGCTTTATTGCGATCTACCGTGGGACCTGAAGCTGCGATGAGTCGGCCCCTTCTGAACACGCAGGCCTCTATGAAAAAGGTATAGTACAACCGCTATTTGCAAGACGGTCATAGCTGCCTCGTTTGCGCCGTTCTGGATAAAACCAGCATTTCCTTGAGTTGGGGAATAACGCTTGCAAAATGCGGATACAAAACCTCCGCATGGACTGGCAGACGCCTCTGCCGATGGCTGACAGGAGAAACTTCGGCATCATCGGAGACCGGCATGACCGCGCCTTGTTGAATGCGGAACGGATAAACCCTGACCCTGGCCAGAAAGAACCATGGATATTGCGTCAACTCAATATGCTCCACTTCTACGGCGTTGAAGTGAGCGCTAATGCGGCGAAGAGACAGCTTGAGCGCGCTCGCGATGGCTTCCTGCGATGTTTCTCCCACGCCGCTTCGCAGCGACTCATCGGCAATTCTAATGAAATTCCATCCGCGTAGAACAATCTGCTTTTCCAGCCGGCGCGCATCGAATGTCCGAACAAACTCCCATCCTTCGCGGAATTCATCAGTCGCCAGCTTCAGGCCATCAGGCAGAGCAATCTTGGCTCTCAAAAGCATATTTCGTTCGGCTATGGCACGCATCGTTCTCTCTCCTTGATTGCTGAATTCAATAGCTGAGGCTGGACGCGCTTTGCGGAAAGCGCATTGCCTCTGCGTTTTGCCTCTGATACGCCTGCAATGGCATCCGGTCTGCGTCCTGCACAATTGCGTAGTGAATCGCACAGCGGCAATAGATGCAATCTGTCTTGCGCTTCAGGTAGCCTGTGCCGAGAGTCTGGGAAAAGGTGCGCAGGCACTCCGGGCAGGTAATCGTAACGCATGCATCCGGCGATAAGTCATGGCTGTTGTGATGAATCCAGAGAAGCTCGTCCGGGCTGGTGGGCGGGTGTGCTTTCCGCTCCGTTTGAGGCATTGCTTCCATGATCCGCAACAGAGCGGCAATGCTGCTGCCTTTTTGATAATACCCATCGGCGGCAACTCCGGAATGAGCTTCATTGCCGGAGAACGATCCGCTCATGGCGATCGTCCGTATCGCGGGGAAACGGCGTCGAATTACGGATAGCAACTCGAACCCGGACATATTGGGCATATTGAGATCGGAAAGAAGTAGCTTGGGAACCTCATTCCGTATCTCGCGCAGTGCGCATAAACCGTCTTCGGCGGAGCGCACTCTATAACCTACTTCTGCAAGTACATTCGACAGCGTGAGTCGAACGGAGGGCTCATCGTCTACAATTAAAAGTGTTGCTTGCGTAGCTGGCATCTTTCACCCCACAAATACTGCACATAAAGAAGTGTTGAAAGTATCCCATTAAGCGAGTTGTACTGCTGTTCAATTCAATACAGAGCTTGCAAAAGAGCCGCTGACAGGCTTCATACGGCTTTCTGGCAGTGTTCTAATCGACGGCTGGTCCGCTTTGCCGTCCGGCAATTGATCGTGCAGAATCACATTCAGCAGAGACTTGTGTACGTGGATGCGGTCTTTGTAGTCGATCAACCCAAGGTCGCGAAAGCGGTTCATGAAGTAGCTGACACGCGACCGCGTGGTTCCGATCATCTCTGCCAGGGTCTCCTGCGAGATCTTTGGTATCAACGCTCGCGGCTCACCCGACTGGCCGAACTCCGCCATCAGAAGGAGAATCCGCGCCAGCCGCTTTTCGCTGGAGTTGAAGAGCTGATCGATCAGGTCGGCCTGGATACGCATACTGCGCACCAGCAGAAACTTCATGAACATGTCGGCGATGTCAGGCTCCTCGTGTATCGCGCGTATCATCTCCTCGCGACTTATCTTGAGTGCGGAGCAAGCTGTAATGGCTGTGGCTGCGGATAGACGCAGTCCGGGTATTGCCGCCAGCGCCCCCTCTCCGACAAACTCGCCCGCGGATACAAGCGTGATGGTTGCTTCTTTGCCTACGGTTGAAACGACACTGACTCTTGCACGGCCATTTTGAAGATAGAAAACAGAGTCCGCTGGATCACCTTGCGAAAAAAAAGCCTGCTTTGGAACCAGTTGGACGATTCTTCGTCCTAATCCTGCTTTGGTCAGAAAGGTAGCGATATCGAATGTGTGATTTTCAAGGACAGCCATACATCGGTCTCCTTACGAAATTCGGTTATCACGCGGGAACCGCGGGGAATGCACAACTGCAAAGCGCAGTGGTTTACAGAGCAGTCACGCAGATGAATCTGCCTTATCGGCAATCATCAGGATCGTTCATTGCAGTGAGTAGCTGAAGCAAGGGAAGCCGCAGCAAAGGATTAACATCTACTGACACCAACACGTACGTGAATCATCCCCCCCGGGGCGGGAGGAAATCTGTCTCATTTTGATCACTCTTGAATTTACTTTAAAGAGGATCTTATTTGGCATTGTATGCCGATTGTTCCCTGAGCGTTCTAGCTCAGACGGGCCAGCACTCTGCCATTATCGTGGTAATTACCTTGTGCGCTCGAATGCGCGTAAAGCAGGTGACGCTGCGCATGGGTAGAAAAGGTGGAACACATGAAAAAGTTTATGACGTTTGTGGCATTGTTCTGTCTAGGCGCTGCTACCGCTGCCTGGGCGGAGACCCGCGAAGAAGTGCAGAACCGGCTGGACAATGCGGCGTTGGTGCTGCACCAGATCATGATCACGCCGGATAGAGGCATCCCTGAAGAAGTGCTGGATCACGCAAAGTGCGTGGCCGTAGTGCCGCACATGATCAAGGGAGGCTTTATCTTTGGCGCGGAAAATGGAAAAGGCCTGGCCACGTGCCGGACCGCAAACGGATGGAGCGCGCCGGCGTTTTTCGCCATTACCGGCGGCAGTTGGGGACTGCAGATCGGCGTCGAAGGTGTGGATCTGGTCATGATCTTCCAGGGCGACACCGGAATGCAGCGCTTAGAAAATGCCAAGTTCCAGATTGGTGGAGACGCCTCCGCGGCAGCCGGACCGGTTGGACGCCACGCGTCCGCCAATACCGACTGGAAGCTGAATACTGAGATCCTTACCTACTCGCGCGCCAAAGGCGCTTTTGCGGGTCTTACTCTGTCTGGGGCCGATATTCGCCGCGACGATGACTCCATGAATGCTTTCTACGGCCATGACGTCTCCACGCACCGCGTTCTTCACGGTGAAGTCGCCGCGCCGGCCTCGGCTGGCCGCTTCATCGATGCGGTCAGGAACGCAAAGGCTCAGGCCATCGCTTCGAATTAGTTAACAAGGATGAATTCTCGCGGGCGCCTGAGAATATTTGCGCTTCTCATGCGCCCGCAACACCCAAAAGGAGTAACTATGCTTTGGACAATCTTTGTCGTCATTCTCGTTCTTTGGCTATTGGGTTTCAGCTTCCATATCGCCGGCAGCCTGATTCACCTTTTGTTGGTCTTAGCTCTGATCGTACTCATCTTCAACCTGGTATCAGGACGACGAAGCAATCTCTGAGGCAATCAGGGTCTGAGGATTATTAGATGTCCTCCGATCATAGGAGTGAGGTATGCTTGGAATTGCCTTGATCGTGATTCTGTTGCTGGTTCTTATTGGCGCGATTCCCACGTGGCCACATAGCAGAAACTGGGGATATTATCCGTCCGGAGGGCTGGGACTAGTCCTGGTGATCGTCGTACTCCTCATGTTGTTTGGCCAGCTTTGAATGTTTCTACAAACGCTGACATCCCGGCTAGCCGGTGCCAGAGCCAGACGATTCCTCCTGTCCCGCGCGTCAGCGATTCTTCTTCTTTTGCTGTGCAATGGGAGATTGTTTGCGTATTCGGTTCTGACCCACGAGGAGATTGTCGATTTACTCTGGGTTAATGAAATTCGGCCCCTTCTGCTGCAACGCTTTCCAGGACTCACTGAAGACCAGCTTCGGGAAGCTCATGCCTATGCCTATGGCGGATCAGTTATTCAGGATCTTGGCTACTATCCGTTTGGCAACAGGGAATTCAGTAACCTGACGCATTATGTTCGCAGCGGAGATTTTGTCCACGAGTTGATTCTTGAAAGCCAGGATGCTGACGAATATGCTTTTGCTTTGGGTGCCCTGTCGCACTATGCTTCGGATTCTGCCGGTCACCCCGCCATCAATCGGTCGGTTGCGATTGAATATCCGAAACTGCGAGCGAAATATGGCGATTCCGTCCGCTATGCCCAGGACAGAACGGCACATTTAAAAACCGAGTTTGGTTTCGATACGCTACAGATCGCCAAAAATCGTTACGCGCCAAGCCAGTATCACGATTTTATCGGTTTCGAGGTCTCGGTGCCGCTACTGGCGCGGGTTTTTCCGGTTGTATATGGGATGGCATTGAAAGACGTGCTCAAGCACGAGGATCTGGCAATCGGCTCCTATCGTTTCGCGATAAGTCGTGTCATTCCACAAATGACTCAGGTCGCGCTCAAAACACACAAGAAGGATCTGATCCATGAAACGCCGACCTTTGCCAAACAGAAGTTTCTCTATCGTCTATCGCGTTCCGACTATGAGAAGGAGTGGGGCAAAACGTATACCAACAAAGGTCTCGGGACCCGCATCCTTGCCGCGCTCTTTCGATATCTTCCCAAGGTTGGCCCTCTCAAAGGAATGGGGTTCAACAACCCCACTCCACAAACCGAAGAACTATATATTAAGAGCATCAATACAACTACCGATCAGTACCGCGCGCTGCTTGAAGAGGTGCGGGCCGGCAAGCTGATCATTCCGAATCGCGATCTGGATAGCGGTGAAGCTACCAAAGCAGCGGAATACTCGCTTGCGGATGAATCGTATGCTATTCTACTCGCCGAGCTATCCGCTAAAAAGTTCAACCTGACCTCGCCGCAACTGCGCGATAATATTCTCAATTTCTATTTTGATCTGTCAGTGCCGATCGGGACCAGGAAGAACGAATCTCACTGGCATAAAGTGCTTGCAGATTTAGACCAGTTGAAGTCGGCGCCTCTGCCGCCGCCGGTCGCGGTTAATTCGGAACAAGATTGCAGAGGGGGGTCAACGGTAAAATGCATGAATCATCACCAGTGCCTCGCCAGTGATGAAGACCAGAAGGAATCCTGCGATGCTGGCGCCCGCAAATGAGCCGGAATCCCCGGCAGAAGCGCCTGCGGATGCAACTGCGTCCGTCTTCCGGTCCCTACCCGTGATCAGGTTAAAAGCGGGCACGAATACCAGGCAACAGAGAGCAGAGCTCGATATGCTCAACGTTTGCTGACCGAGTTTGAGAAGGCTCAATGGAATGTTATTCATATTCCTGCAATCATACCCCTGCCGAAATGCAATGTATGTTCCTTTCTGCACGCTGAATCGGTCCTTATAACGACCAGATTGTGAATATGAAACTTAACGATGAGAGGCACGCTGTTCGAGCCTGTCCGCAATGGTAATTTCTACAGGATCATTCCACACACCCTGATGTCGGTGGCATTCGTGACTGCCTGTCCCATTTGATACATCTCCTTCCAGGCTCACCAGCGACAATCACAATGCACGGTGGCCTGCCTCCCGCACAATGCTGGCGCAGACCCTGTAGATTGGATGCCGCGGAAAGAAAGCGTGAAGTGAACCCTATGACGCGTATTGAAAGCGATTCGGTAACTTATCTTGTCGGAGGCGGCATCGCCTCTCTTGCTGCCGCGGTTTTTCTCATTCGTGATGGAGACATGCCGGGGCACACCATTACGATCCTGGAGGAATCTTCCCGTATCGGTGGCGCTCTTGACGCGGCTGGAAATCCTCATGACGGTTACGTGATGCGCGGCGGGCGCATGATTGAAAGTAAATATCTGTGCACCTACGATCTCTTTTCTTCAATTCCTACTCTCGACGGGACCGGGACCATCACGAAGGAGATATTTGACTGGAATGAGACGATGAAGACCTCGTCCAAGTCTCGCCTATTTCGTGATGGACATAGGATCGACACTCCCAGCTTTGGTTTGAGCGAGGAGCATATTCTCACTATCGAACGTCTGGCGCTTGAGCCAGAAGGCATCCTTGGACGCAGCACAATCTCCGATCAATTCGACCCTTCGTTCTTTGAGACGGACTTTTGGCACATGTGGTGCACCACGTTCGCTTTTCAGCCCTGGCATAGCGCCATCGAGTTTAAGCGCTATCTGGTGCGGTTCACACACATGGTTTCCGGTTTCAACACCCTTTCCGGCATTATGCGCACTGTCTACAACCAGTACGATTCAATGGTGCGGCCTCTCCATAAATGGCTCGAAGAGCGCGGTGTGAAGTTCATGCTCAATACAACGGTTACTGACCTCGTACTCGAACACGACAATGACGGATTCGTAGTCGAAAAGATTATTGTCGAAGAGGCGGCCAGTCGCAAGGAGATCGACGTTAAGGAGCATGACAGAGTCATCGTGACTCTTGGATCCATGACCGAAAGTTCGAGCTTAGGTTCAATGGACTCGCCCGCTCCGATACTTGGGAAAGCCGATGGCGGTTCCTGGACGCTTTGGGAAAATATCGCGGCAGGCCACACCCAGTTCGGGCATCCTTCGAACTTTGATGATCACATCGAGCAATCCAAATGGCTTTCGTTCACCACTACGCTGCATGATCTTACATTCTTCAATCTCATCCGCGATCTTACTGGCAACGTACCTGGAGAAGGCGGACTCATTACCTTCTCGGAGTCCAGTTGGCTTGCGTCGATTGTGTTGCCCCATCAGCCGCATTTCATCGGGCAGCCAGAGAATGTCCAGGTTTTCTGGGGTTACGGGCTCTTCGTCGATGTTCCGGGCAACTTCGTGAAAAAGCCCATGTCGGCTTGCACAGGGCGTGAAATTATGATGGAGATCATAGGACATTTGCGCCTCCAGGAGCACAGTCCCAGAATTTGCGATGCCTGCACGTGCATACCGTGCATGATGCCTTTCATTACCAGCCAGTTTCTTCCTAGAAGCAAGGACGATCGCCCTCAGGTCATACCCGAAGGCTCAAAGAATCTGGCCTTCGTCGGACAGTATTGCGAACTCCCGGACGATGTGGTCTTCACCGTCGAATACTCCATTCGTTCCGCGATGACGGCTGTCTACTCTCTACTGGGCTTGGCTCGTAAGCCGCCGCCTGTATATAAAGGGCAATTCAATCCGCGAGTCCTGCTTGAGGCATTCATGGCTTTGCACGAATTGCAGGCTAATTGAATCCAACCTGCGCACTTTGCATTTCTCATGGAAATTGAGGCTTGCATCTTCTATCCGTCAGAAACATCCAAAGAAACAGAACGCTTTTCCCGAAGGAATTATCCTATGAATTCCCTGTTAGACCCCATCCAGATCGGCGATCTTCATCTGCCGAACCGGGTTATTATGGCCCCGCTTACTCGCTTGCGTGGCACACCAGAGCACATGCCGACGCAACTCATGGTCGAATACTACACACAGCGCGCCAGCGCAGGCCTGATTATCTCCGAGGGCATCCCGGTTGTGCCGCAAGGCGTTGGCTACGCGAATGTGCCGGGGATTTGGTCGCCAGAGCAAATCGAAGCCTGGAAACTGGTCACGAAGTCTGTACACAGTGCAGGAGGCCGCATCTATGCACAGATATGGCATGTGGGCCGCATCTCAGACCCCCGCTTCCTGGAAGGCAATCTTCCGGTTGCTCCCAGCGCCATCCGGCCTGCCGGCCATGTAAGCCTGGTACGACCTGTTACTGAATATGTGACGCCGCGCGCGCTCGAGACGTCCGAAATTCCGGGCATCGTTGAGGCATTCCGCAAGGGAGCCGAGCACGCGAAAGTCGCTGGCTTTGACGGTGTCGAGATTCATGGCGCCAATGGCTACCTGCTCGATCAATTCTTACAGGACGGAACCAATCATCGCACCGACGAGTATGGCGGATCGATTGAAAACCGTGCCAGGCTCATGCTTGAAGTCGCCGATGCGGTGATCTCGGTTTGGGGCGCCAAGCGCGTGGGTATGCATCTGGCGCCGCGTGGCGATTCTCAGGATATGCATGATTCAAACCCGTCGGCTACCTTCGGCTACGTGGCGCGTGAGCTAGGCAGACGCGGGCTCGGCTTCCTGTTGGCGCGCGAGTATTTCGGACCCGATCGATTGGGTCCGCAACTCAGGAAGCAATTCGGAGGCATATACATCGCGAATGAAAAATACACGCTGGCGCTAGCGAATCAGGTCATCGAGGACGGGGAGGCGGATGCAGTAGCCTTCGGCCAGCTCTTTATCGCTAACCCCGATTTGCCGGTGAGGTTTCGGGGCCATGCATCGCTCAATGTGCCGGACCCAAGCACCTTCTTCGTATCCGGACCACATGGCTATACTGACTACCCTGCGTTGACTGTACTATGAAACAGCTCCTCTTACATTCGGCAAATTTTGGGCGGTTTTGGTGAATTCCGGCTCCATTTCTCCTCCGACAGACCCATGCTGCTCTCTTTGTCAGTCCCGCGTGAAGTGACGATTGCCCGGCGGCTGTGTCAAACTGAGAAAGCAAAAGGGCCTGTAGCTCAACGGTTAGAGCAGGGGACTCATAATCTCAGACAGGGCATATTAGCTGTTTTTCAATACGCTTGTATGCCCTTATATTTTCAGCGTTTTAGCAAATTGGCGTCTAAGCCGGTACAAGCCCATTTAGACCCGTACCCGCTACATTATCCGCTACAGTCCCGCAAAGCATTCTTTTTGGCGGACCCCCGCTCCCCCCCATGCAGGCCGCCCCGCCTGCGCGTTACATATCCGGGTCTGGCAATTTTCGCTAAAAGGAGCATCAACTATTTGGTCAACGTCATAAACAAGAACGTGAGTAATCAGCCGGAGTGAAATTTTTTGATTTTCAGGCATAAAACGCGGGTTTGCGCAATGTGGCGCAACCGCGAAAAGACATATTCATTACTGACGTGAAATGGCAAAAAGATTCAGCGACTTCGCTGCTTCTCTTCCATTCGCTCAACCCATCCCAACCCGTCATAGTCCACGCTCACGCGCACGTGCGCAAATCTGTCGGCAGTAACCAAAATAATACTTGCGCCCGTGTGGGCCGTTTGTGCATCATAATGGTAATCCGTGATGAACGGAGGCAGACGCCTGTGCGTCGCCCGGTCGCCAGTTGAGGGCCGGTTTTCTTTTTAGGGGAGATTTTTTGTTCCGTAGCCCTTGACTACGCCCCCCTTGCCCCGGTGATATTTGCTCTCATAGAGTACGTCAACTATGTGCCTCCCAAATTGCGCGGTCATTTCTTCCCCCCTTTTCTGGCATATCAAATGCCTACAGGCTGGACTCGCGAGCAAATCGGCGAGTTGAAGGCCAGCGATATTCGCGCTCTTCTTGCGTATCTTCAATTGACTTGAAGAAAGTCGAGCCTGCATTTCTTGCCGAGAGATAAACTCTGTCCCATTGTTATAGATGTACCCGTATGCCGCCTCTAGCTTCATGTTGGGCTTGATGCCGCGCCATTCGGCCATTACATCGCCGATTCCCTTTTGCTCATTCAGCCACATTACATACCTCTCCAGCATCGCCTTCAGGCAATAGTGGTATGGATGCGATTTCCAGACCTTATATCGCTCGACATGCTCCTTCTTGTCGATCAACACGGTAAGGGCGGCATACTTGCTGTTCGTAACGATTGTGAGAATACCAGCGTCGAATCTTGCCCGTGTCTCGACATTGGCCAACCTGTCGAATGGCGGCGTTTTCTTATCAATGATCTCGCGTCGATGCAGGACAACATTCGGCGTGCCAAATATGTCGATCTTCAACCCGTTCATGGCATTTGTAAGCTCTTCATGCGCATCCTCGATGCTGAGGATTACCCCCATGAGGCACAGGAACTGCTCATTAGGATCATTGGCCGAATTGAGATTGTCGTGCCCGACTTCGTCGATAAATAGCCTATACACGGGGATTGCGCTCCACTCGTTATTCTCAGCCCACGTTCACCGGCACCAGCGTCAT
>Ga0302320_10020541_pt1 | contig 13171 bp, 11 predicted proteins | sample Bog_T0_3_FD_202130 | JGI IMG/M metagenome (GOLD analysis project Ga0302320, IMG submission 202130) | Peat permafrost microbial communities from Stordalen Mire near Abisko, Sweden - Bog_T0_3 | ecosystem: Environmental > Terrestrial > Soil > Wetlands > Peat | place: Sweden: Abisko, Stordalen Mire...
CGCCAGCCCGCCATATGCGCCGTCCACATGGAACCACAAATTGAACTCCTTGCAGATCGCGGCCAATTCCGGTAATGGATCGATCGCGCCTGTGCTCACTGACCCCGCCGTCCCCACCACCAGGAACGGCTTGTCTCCCGCTTCGATATCTCTCAATATCTGCTCTCGCAATGCCACCGCATGAATTCGCAAATCCGCGTCCACTGAAATCCATCGAATCGCATCCGTGCCCAGGCCCGCGATGTCCGCCGCCTTCTGGATCCACGTGTGCGTCTCCTTCGAGCAGTACAAGCGCAGTCGCGCCCCGCTCATACCTTTCGCCCGCACGTCCCAGCCAGCCTTCGCCTGCCGCGCCGCTAGAAAGCACACAATGTTTGCCATGTTCCCGCCGCTTACAAACAACCCCCCGCAGTCGGTCGGATAACCCAGCATCTCGGAGATCCACCGAATCGTCTGCCCTTCAATTTCACTTGCCATCGGTGACAAGAGCCACGCGCCCACATTCGGATTCACTGCCGCCGCCAGCAAGTCCCCCAGCGCCCCAATCGGCGCGGCCGACGATGTTACATATCCCCAGAAGCGTGGATGCCCATTGAAAAGCGAATGCTCAAACAGCAGTTCAGTAGCCCGTTTCAACACAACAGACGCATCCTCTCCGTCCTCCGGCAACTTTCGATCCGCATTCAGCGCCCGCCGCACATCTGCCGGCGATTCGCCCGTCGTTACCTCGCGTCCCGGCAGCGAATCAAGAAACTCCGCAATCCGGTCCACCAGCTGATACCCGGCTTCCCGAAATTCCTGCGACCCCATTGCCAGCGGCGATACGCGCTTCTCGATGCCATTCTCTTCGTCCATAGCCACCTCGCAGAAATCTTAATCCACGATCCCTCGCGCTCCGCCTCGGCCAACGCCGTCAGGTCCGCTCAGTCGCCACTCCACTCTTCACCCAAGACCAATAGAAAAGGCGCCCGCAAAAGGCGCCCCTTCAAGTCCCATCAAATCCCTGCGCATCACATCGGCGCCGTCTGCAGATCGCCCGTCTTGAAGTTCTTCTGGAACTGCTCCATCTGCTTCTTCATCTCGTCCATCTGCTTTGGATCAATCTTGAAATCCTTGAAGTCATCCGCATTGAAGTTCTTCTGGAACTGCTCTATCTGCTTCTTCATCTCGTCCATCTGTTTTGGATCAATCTTGAAATCCTTAAAGCCATCCGCATTGAAGTTCTTGCGAAACTCCTCCATCTGCTTCTTCATCTCGTCCATCTGCTTTGGATCGATCTTGAAATCCTTCAAGTCCCCGGCGTTAATGCTGTCCCGCAGCTTCTCCGCCTGCTTCTGAATCTCCGCGGCTTGCTGCGGGCTGAACAAGCTATCGCTGTCCTTGAACTGATCCTTCCAGGCTCCCGCCTTTTCACGAAGCGCCTCGGCGGCCGCCGCACTGTCCTGTGCCAACTGCCCTACCAATTCCGGATCAACCAGCTCTGCCACCAGCGGGCAATTACCATTCGGAAAAATCTCCTCTTGTTCCAACTCGCCCGTCTTGTGTTTTGAATCCACCTGCAGTGTGAGAGTCTGTTGCTTCCGGTCCCGCAGCACCGTCACCTGCACCGGCTTGCCCTGGTTGGCGCGCAACGCGCGATCCCATCCGGCGACATTGGTAACCGAATCTGTGCCCACCTTCAAGATCACGTCGAACGCCTTCAGCCCCGCTGCTGCCGCTTCGCTCTTGCGCGCAACCTGCTTAACCATCAGCCCGCTTTGCACGCCCAGGTATTCGGCCATCTGCGAAGTAAGCGGTTCCACCATCACGCCAACATTCAGCGTGCTCCCAAACAGCGGCATCCGGAACACCCCCGGAAGTGCATCGCCTCCCCCCGCCAGGATGCCCATGCCCGGCGGCTGCGCAAACACGTCATCCCCATTGCCCAGTTTGTTCCAGACATCGTGTTCCATCGCCTTGCGATCCGCTAACTCCACAGCCACTGTCTGTATGTTGCCGTCGCGGCTGATCTCCATGCTCACCTTGCGGCCCGGAGGAATCTCGCGCAGCATTCTTCGCAGCTGCTCCGCGCCCTCCACCTGTTGGCCGTTCAGTTGGATCACAACATCGTTGACCTTCAACCCCATCTGTCCCGCCGGTGCATCATGGTCGATGAGCGTGATCACGGCGCCACGCACTTCCTTCAGCTTCAGCGCCTGCGCCTTGTCCTGATCCACATCCGCAACATCAACACCCAGGTAGCCCTGAGAGTTCGAGTGCAAGAGCATTGGACTTGGGTCCTGCAAAACCGCCGTCGTTAGCCCGCCCCCCTGCGCGTGGCCCGCCAGCGGCGTCATTGCAACACCCGCTCCTACTCCCAACAAGACGGCAACTCCAAATCTGCGATACTGCCTCGAAAAATACTTCATATGTCTTCTCCTGCAACTTCCCTTTATATGTCCTTGCGTACCGATTGCAAACCTTCAAACCCGTCCGGCCTCGCGTTCTTTGTGAACGACGCAATCGCCAAACGTCTTCCCTACTGAATTTCTGGTACCCGGCTCAGCACTTCTCTCGATACAGTCCGAATATGCGGATTCTGATCTGAATTCGCAACCGTATGCAACACCTGTCGCACACTCATATCGCCGTCCACCGGGGCCAGGACATTAATCGCCGCCGTGCGAATCCTCGGATCGCTGTCATTCATCACTGCCTCCAGCACCGCATCCCGCACCCTAACATCCTCAGCAACGTAAGGCTCCAGCCCTTCCAGCGCCTTTTGCCGCACGCCCGCGTTCTTGTCGTAGCGCAATGCCACCATCAACGCATCGCGAATTCCAGCAGCTTGGCAACTGTGCCCCGCCCGGCACTCCGCCGCCAGCAACCCAACCGAGTCGTCGCGCACCCCCGCCGATGCCGAATTCTCTGAGGCCAGCATCAACAGCTCCCGAATTTGGGGATCGTCAAGCGAACCCTCCATCCGCTGAGGCACCAGTTGGTTGTAGCTCACTTCCACCATCTCGCTATTCGGCTGCCGCACAATGCTTGAAATATTCGCGATCTCCGCCTGTGCCGACGGTGCCTTAGCCACTGCCGCCGTCTGCAGCGGAATCCCCGTCGCACCCGCCGCCATTGCCGCATGAGCCGCGCGGCTCTGCGCGTATTCAAAGCCCCCCAGGCTCCCCGCACCTACGCCCGCAATCAGCAGCAGGCATGCAGCCACCGGCGCTGCCTGTAAACTTGCAAAGTTATTGGTGAGCCGTTGACTCAGGCGCTCATACCAGCGCATCGGCGGCAGCGCATCCAGAGCCTCTTCCAGCCGCAGGCGCGACCGTGCCACCAGGTTGGCCGGCGGCTCCATTACAGGATTCGCATCCGCCAGCACCTTCAGCGCCAGCAACTGCTCCCGTTCCGTATGGCAGTCTGGGCAACCCGCCATGTGCCGCTCCAACTCATGCGCCTGCTCATCCGGAAGCTCTCCGTACGCGCCCGATACAATCCGCTCATGTGCTATTTCGCAATTCATCGCTACGTCCTTCCAGCCTCAAAATGTCCCATTCGCGCCACAATTATCCAGCTCCCCGTCCGGGGATTGCCCTGTGAGCTCAACGAATTCCTGCCAACTGTGCTCTCAACTTCTTCGTCGCCCGAAACAGCGTATTCTTAGCCGTCTCTTCGGTCGTATTCAGCATCTCCCCAATCGTCCGCAACCGCAACCCCTGATAGTGCTTCAGTTCAAACACCATACGCTCCCGTGGCGTTAACTTGCCAAGCGCACCCTGGATCCTCTGGCCCAGAACCTTGCGGTCCAGTTCCTTCGCCGGATTTGAGAATGAACGGTCGTCTGACACCGAAGCCAGCAGGTCAATCTCGTCGCCCGAGTGATCCAACACCACCGCATGATCCTCGCGCCGCGTCTTCTTGCGCCGCAACTGGTCAAGACAAAGGTTGGTCACAATCCGATAAATCCACGTATAGAACGAGCACTCGAACCGGAAATTACCTATATATCGATAAGCCTTCAGAAACGCTTCTTGATATATGTCTTCCGCGTCGTGCTCGCTACCCGTCAGATGTAAAGCCAGCCGCAGAACCTGGTGCTCATACTGCCGCACCAGCGCGTCAAACGCGACTCGCGATCCCGCCTGCGCCTCGCGAATCAGTTCCATCTCCGGCGCGCGCGCCTGAGCCCGCTCCTGCGCCAATGTACTCGCGGCGCGGTCCGCTCCATCCCGATTCGTGCCCTTCATTGACGTCGTAGCTGTCATCCCTGAGGGAGATTGTACCTTTCGCGCGCCTGGCCAGGCCAAGCCGCCGGGCACCGCAGCCGGGGAAATCGGATAACCCACCGCATCCGTCGCCATTGAGAGTTTTCTCCGGGAAATCGAGACTGTCCGCACTTGAATGGACGACGAATTCCACCGGAGGTAAGCAGACCCGTCACTTAAGCAAGGATTCGCCCCCTGAGTCGATGGTTTCCGTGCTTCACCCGTCTCCATCCATAGGAAGCGTTCCTTCAACCTCGAACTTTGGGTGCGCCATCCATCGCGTTTACCTGGGTCCCCACGGACAGGTCTTCGTCCGTGGGGTGGTTGGCGATGGGTGGGATACCTCGAACCTAACCCTCCGATTCCCCATGTCCCTACGTCTTTCAGTCCCAAATCCCTGGCGAACTCCCGCTAAACTAGAAGCAATGACAGGTAATCTCTTCCAGGATCACCCCACTCCCCAGGCCAAGTGGTTCACTGCCCATTGCGACGGCGGTTCCCGCGGTAATCCCGGCCCATCCGGCTACGGCGCCGTAGTCGAAGATGAAAACGGTCACGTCGTCGCTCGCCTCAGTAATTTTCTCGGCCGACAAACAAACAACTTCGCCGAGTACTCCGGTCTATTAGCTGTGTTGAAATGGGCAATCGAAAATCACGCCACCCGCCTGCGCGTCGTTTCCGACTCCGAGCTCATGGTCAAACAGATGAAGGGTCAATACAAAGTCTCAAGCCCCGGCCTCCGTCCACTCTGGGAAGAAGCCAAGCGACTCGCCGCTCGTCTCGATCGCTTTGAAATGCGCCATACCCTCCGTGGCGGCAACAAAGAAGCCGACCGCCTCGCAAATGAAGCGATGGACAAAGGTACAAGCCGTCTCCCATCCTGACCCGCTCGCCAATTTATAGAATCCGCTGTTTACTCTTCTCTAAATAACCGGCGTGAGTCCCTGGATCTAAACGACTCAATGTTCTCACCAAAGTACCTCGCGCATGGGTACTAATCCAATTAAATATCCCTGATATCCACAACCAAGGTTCCAAATCCAAAGTATTCTTGAGTTGTTTATCAGACCTTACGAATTACACAATTGCAGCGCTAACGAAATACGGTCTGTATCTCGATAACGAGTTCAGGCATTCTGTATGAAACGATCCCGGGCTGGCAGTCACTATTTCATGCAGCGGTAGAAGAAGGGGATTCTCCAACATGAACACACCACAACAGGCAATGAACATCAAGCAATCCTTCGAACCTGTATCCGGTGAGGGTCATCTGGACGCCATGATTACTCGCATCACCGCCCGACTGAGACTGTTCGACCTCATCGCGCAAAGCGGCCCTGTCGAACTTCCCCACAGTTCTGCCGACGCCGCACCCAACATCCGTCCCATCCGCTCTGCCCTCTAAGCGGTCGAAAGGGACGTGTCTCCGGCGTTCCCAGCCCCTGCGTCCCTATTCCCTGATCATCCCTTCCCAAGTTCATTCCGCCACTCGTGACCCCCACGCTCCAGCAAGTGGTCCGAGCATTCCGGACCCCACGTTCCCGCAAAATAATTTGGAAAAACCTGCGGCTTCTTCGCTGCCCATGCCTGCAGAATTGGCGTGTACAACGCCCACGTCGTCTCCACTCCATCGCGGTGCGCAAACAGCGTCTGATCGCCCAGCATTGCATCCAGCAACAGCCGCTCATACCCATTCGCGCTCGACTTCCCAAATGCCGCCGCGTAATCAAAATCCATCACCACCGGGCAAACCGACATGTCCGGGGTCGTAGGCACCTTCGCTCCAAAGCGCAACGAGATCCCTTCATCCGGCTGAATTCGAATCGTCAGCAAGTTCGGTTGAATCTCACTGCACGGTCCGTTCGATTGCATGCGATTGAAGATCAGCAACGGCGGCTGTTTAAACTGAATGCTGATCTCGGTCGCCTGTTTCCGCAACCGCTTTCCGGCACGCAAATAAATCGGAACGCCGGCCCATCGCCAGTTCTGGATCTCCAGTCGCAACGCCGCGTAAGTCTCCGTGCCCGACTCGGGATCAACCCGCTCTTCATCGCGATATCCAACCACGTGCTGCTTGCCCACCAGCCCAGGCCCATATTGCCCGCGCACCGTATTCAAGATCGGAATCGGCGGAATCGCCTGCCACACCTTGAGCTTCTCTCGCCGCACCGCTTCTGATTCAAAACTCGTCGGCGGCTCCATCGTCACAAAGCTCAGCAACTCCATCATGTGGTTCTGCACCACGTCGCGAAGCGCGCCTGCCTTCTCGTAAAACGGTCCTCGCCCCTCCACGCCCAGCGTCTCCGCCGCCGTAATCTGCACGTTGTCGATGTAGTTCCGATTCCATATCGGCTCGAAAATCCCGTTGGCAAATCGGAACACCAACACGTTCTGCACCGTCTCCTTACCCAGGTAGTGATCGATGCGGAAGACCTGGCTCTCGTGAAACACCGCATTTACCTGCTGGTTGAGCAGCCGTGCCGATTCCAGATCGTGCCCGAACGGCTTCTCGATCACCACTGCAGTCAGCCCTTGTTCCGGTTGCGCCATGCCATGGGAGCCCAGGTTTTCGACGATGCCGGCAAAAAACTCCGGCGCAGTCGCCAAATAAAAAAGCCGGTTCTCGCCAATCCCCTTTTCCTTCGCGATCCGATCCAGTTCCGTCTTCAGCCCCGCGTAATCGCTCGGCTCATCGAACTTCAGCGGAAAGTAGCTAATGTGCTTCACAAATTCATCCAGCTTCGGGTCGCCCGAATCCACGCCGCCGAACTCCGTGATCCCCGCCCGCATATCGGCTGCAAACTCGTCGCCCAGCGGCCGCCGCGCCACACCCACAATCGCAAATTCCTTAGGCAGCAGGTTGTTCTGGCGCAAATGAAACAACGCCGGCAACAGCTTCCGCTTCGTTAAATCGCCAGACGCCCCGAAGATCACCATCACTCCCGGCTCAGGAATTCGCTCTTTGCCCGTCCCGACCTTCGAAAGATCCTCCGGCCGAACACTCATATGAATCGTCGCCATTCGTCACCCCCAACAATCTCTTAGTCCCTACGTCCCTAAGCCCCCGGTTAGTCCTTCTTCACCGCATGTCCACCAAACGCATTGCGCATGATCGCCAGCATCCGATCAGTAAAGTTATTCTCCTCCCGCGATCGAATCCTTCGCATCAGCGACTCCGTGATAATCGGCGCGGAAACATTCAGGTCGATGGCTTCAATCACGGTCCAACGCCCTTCCCCGGAATCCTCCACAAACGCCTCCAACCCCTGTAACGTCGGATTCCTGCTCAGCGCGTCCGCCGTCAGGTCAAGCAGCCAGCTGCGCACCACGCTGCCGTATCGCCAGATCTCTGCAATCTGCGGCAGGTTCAGATCCAGCTCCTCTTTCTTTTCCAGGATCGTGAACCCCTCCGCAAACGCCTGCATCATCCCGTACTCAATCCCGTTGTGAATCATCTTCACAAAGTGTCCCGCGCCACCCGGCCCAACGCGTCCCCACCCCTTGTCCTTGGCGGGCGCCAGTGTTTCAAAAATCGGCCGCAAATATTCGACGGGATCCTCATCGCCGCCGATCATCATGCTGTAGCCCTCCTTCAATCCCCAAACGCCGCCCGACGTGCCCACATCCACAAACTGAAATCCCTTCTTCGCAATCTCGTCGTGGCGCCGCATCGTGTCTTTGTAATTCGAGTTCCCGCCATCAATCAAAATATCGCCGGGCTTCAACAGCGGTTCCAGCTTGGCAATCGTATCGTCTACCGGCTTGCCCTGCGGCACCATGATCCAGATCGCCTTCCGCCCCTCCAGCTTTCCTGCCAGTTCCTCCAAGGTCGAAGCGCCCACATTCCCCGTCGCTGCAAGCTTCTTCACCGCCTCGGCGCTGAAGTCGAAACCAACCACCTGGTGCCCGCCCAGCCGCAACCGCTCCGCCATGTTGCCGCCCATCCGCCCAAGCCCAATCATTCCCAATTGCATATTCTCTCCTGGTGTCCTTGTTCCAAAATGTGTTTTGCCAGATGACTGTCATCCAGAGCGAAGCGCTTCTCAGCGAAGTCGAAGGACCTGCATTTTCTCTTGCAAGGTCCATCCATGACGCAGCCTCATCTCGTCATGGGTGGGAAACCACGAACCACGCGCTTACAAAACTCCCAACCCCACCAAATCGTTCCTCAATTTTTCCGCACCCTCGAATCGAATCGCCTTCATCCCCGCCGCCGCTGCCGGAATCACATTCTCTTCCCGGTCGTCGATAAACAAAACCCGCTCCGCCCGCTTGCCCACAATATCCAGCGCCCTCTTGTAAATCAGGGGCTCAGGCTTCCTCAATCCCAAATAGCAGGAACTCAGCGCAACTTTGAAGTATTTCCGCAACCCAAAATTCTCAAACCGATACTCGTTCGTCTCGCGCGCTTCATTGTTCAACGCGCCCACCATGCACTCATCGGATGCCGCAACATTGCCAAGGATTCCCAGCGCGCCATCCGGCAGCTCTTTCGACTGCGTCTTCATGAACGCAAAAAATTCATCCTGCGAAAAGCTGCGCGGCTCATAAAACACCGTCGCCTTCAAATAATCCTTCATAGAAATCAGACCCCGCTCCCATGCGTCCGCGGGCTTCGAATGCCTGGCCTCAAACTCGGCAAGGTCCAACGCAAAATGTTCCATCGTCACAGCGCGCTCGCGGTGGTCCCAGCCGTTCGTCAGCAAGACCCCGCCCACATCAAAAAGGATCACGTCGAAGGGGAACATCGGCGCCTTTCAGGGATGAGTTTCCGCGTCTGCACGCGTCTTTGAGATGAATGCTCGATGAAAGTTGCAGGACTTCGGCGTCCTCGCGGACCGCCCCGCGCGCCGAAAAATTGAAACACTCAGTTACGCCGGATTGCTGGAACCGTCACCGCACTGATACTTGGCCTCGATGGCCAGCACTTTCTTGAACCGCCTCTGAAACCGCTCTTCATTCACGATGAACTTCGCGCCAAGGAACGCCTCCACGACTTCGTAAGCCAGCGCCGTGCCAATCACGCGCGCCCCCAGCACAATCACGTTCATGTCATCATGCTCCACGCCCTGGTGCGCTGAATATGTATCGTGGCACATCCCCGCGCGAATCCCAGGAATCTTATTAGCCGCCACGCACACGCCCACTCCAGAGCCACAAATCAGGATGCCGCGCGGCGCATCGCCCCGCTTCACCGCCAGACCAACTCGCTCCGCAAAATCCGGATAGTCATCCTGCGGGTCAACCTTGTAAGCCCCAAGATCGATCACTTCGTGCCCTTTCTTCGCCAGGTATGCACGAATATCCTCCTTGAGAGCAAACCCCGCATGATCCGAACTAATCACAAGCTTCACATTTGGCTCCAGACTGATGAAAATTCCAGATCCCTGGGTGCCCCATCCATGACACAGCTTCATCGCTTCATGGGTGGGAAAGCACGCACCCCTGCCCTTACAAAACTCCCCATACTCAAATCCCTAGGTGCCCCTTCCATCGAGCGTTCTTTGCTCGATGGGCGGGAAAGCACTACCCTCAAGATCATCACAGCGGAGCTGAAAGCTAGCAGATATTTTCACTTCACCAGTTTCTTCGCACTCTTCGCCACGTTCACCGCACTGAATCCAAGCTTCTCAAGCACCACCGGCCCCGGCGCCGAAGCGCCAAACCGATCCAGCCCAATCACATCCCCGTCCAGCCCTACATACTTCCACCAGCCCAGCGTCGCTCCGGCCTCTACAGCCAGCTTCGGCACGCCCGCCGGCAACACGCTTGCCTTGTACTCCGCCGTCTGCTCTTCGAAAATCTTCCAGCTTGGGAAACTAACAACCCGGGCCCGGATTCCCTCGCCCTTAAGCAGCTTCGCAGCTTCCAGCGCCGGCGCCACTTCAGAGCCAGTCGCAATCAAGATCACTTGAGCGTCGGAGGCATCCTCCAACACGTATGCTCCCTTGCTCACGCCCGCATACACGTCATGCGTCGCCGGATCGATCACCGGAAGGTCTTGCCTGCTGAGCGCGAAGAAACTTGGCCCTTTACGTTGCAGTGCCAGCCGCCAGGCAGCCGCAGTTTCGTTTGCATCCGCAGGCCTGAAATCCGTCAAATCCGGCACCGCCCGCAGCATGGTCAATTGCTCCACCGGCTGATGCGTCGGTCCGTCCTCGCCCAACCCGATCGAGTCGTGCGTAAATACAAACAATGACCGGATCCGCATCAGCGCCGCCAGCCGTATCGCCGGCTTGCAATAATCCGAGAAACAGAAAAACGTCGACCCAAACGGAATCAAGCCACCATGCGCCGCAATCCCATTCACCGCCGCGCACATCCCAAATTCGCGCACGCCAAAGAACACATTCCGTCCCGCGGGATCGACATGGAAACTCGCCCCCGGCTTGAAAATCGTCTTCGTTGAAGTCGTCAAGTCAGCCGCGCCGCCAAACAGCTCCGGCACCTCCGCCGCGATCGCGTTCATAACCGCGCCGCCCGCATTGCGCGTAGCCTGCGCCTTCCCCACCGGGAAGCTCGGAATCGACTTCTCCCATCCGGCTTTGCGCTCGTCCTTCTGCGTCCGTTCAAACTCAGCAGCGAGTTCGGGATTGGCAGAGCGATAGCCTTCAAACTTCTTCTTCCATTCCGCTTCCAGCCCCGCCCCGCGATCAATAGCCTTGCGCCAGTTCGCCAGCGCATCATCAGGCACGTAGAAGCTCTGGTCTTCGGGAAATCCAAAAAAATTCTTGGTGGCCGCCAACGCCTCCTTGCCCAGCGCCTCGCCGTGCACTTTGTTCGTTCCCGCCTTCGGACTTCCGTACCCAATCACCGTCCGCACCGCGATGAACGAAGGCTTCGCCCTTTCCGCCTTGGCTCGGTCAATCGCCGCTTCAAGCGCCTTCAGGTCGTTCCCGTCTTCAACAATCTGCACGTGCCAGTGGTACGCCTTGAACCGTTCCAGGTAGTCGTCGTTATAGCTCAACTCCGTCGGTCCATCCAGCGAAACCAGGTTGTCGTCATAGAGCCAGATTAGCTTGCCCAACGCCAGCGTCCCCGCCAGCGCCGCTGCCTCGTGGCTCACGCCTTCCATCAAATCCCCATCGCCGCAGAGCGCGTACGTATGGTGATCCACAATTTCAAAGTCGGGCGTGTTATAGATCGCTGCCAAATGCTTTTCCGCAATTGCCATCCCCACTGACATCGCAATGCCCTGTCCCAGAGGGCCCGTCGTCACTTCCACCCCATCTGCTTCAACTGACTCAGGATGGCCCGGCGTCTTCGATTCCCACTGCCGGAAGCTTTTCAAATCGTCCATCGTCATCTTGTAGCCAGACAAAAACAAAGTCGAATACAGCAGCGCCGAAGCATGCCCGTTCGAAAGCACGAACCGATCGCGATCCGCCCACTTCCAATGCGTCGGATTGTGTTTCATCAACTTATGGAACAGCAGGTACGCAATCGGCGCGCAACCCAGCGGCGCACCGGGATGTCCACTGTTCGCCTTTTCAACCGCGTCCACGGCCAACAGCCGCAATGTGTCGATAGAAAGTTCATCAATGGAAAGATCAGCAATGCTGGATGGCATAAATTCGAATATTCCTTTCGTTCAATCCCTGTGTCACTTGTTCACTTCTTCACCCGTCTCACTTCTTCACCGGGTCACTTCTTCACTCGTTCGCTCATTCACTTCTTCACTCATTCACTTCTTCACCGCTTCACTCCGTCTTCACCACCACATTGTATCCAAGCCACCCATCCGTCTCCCGCCAATGCAGTGTCCACTCCAACGCCACGTTTCCTGACTCAGTCGGAATGTCCGCGCTAAACCCCGCGCTCCCCAAACTGCGGCTTGTCGTCGTATTCGCTGTATTCCATCCATCCACCGTCCACTTCACGTCAAACCACTTCTCGTCTACGATGCGCAGCGTATCGCCTGCGGCTATCTTTTGAATGGGCCGCCGCCGGCTGTAAATCTCTAATCCCCTTCGCACCTTGCGTTGTCCGCCCACCTCGCAATACCGCTCATGCACAGGATCGATGCGGTCGAACACCTTCCCATCGAGCGCCGACCGCAGCAGTTTCAAATACTCCGCATGCGCCCATACCAACGGCATCGCCGACCCCGCCGGCTGCCCCAACGATAGCTCGGCCCGTGGCATATTCGCCTCGTCCCACACCTGCTCCGGCAACATCTGCCCGCACGTCGAAAAGCGTTCGTATGTCTTGATCAGCAGGCTTATATCGTTCCCCGCCGCCAATTCGTAATGCGCACGCTCACCGGTCAACAGCGGCCAAACACGCCCCTGTCCCCACCCTTCGAACGGTCCTCCATCCGGCCGCTCCCCATAGCCGTCCTCGTTGTAGCGCAACCACCCCGGCCCCTGCGGCAATTCTCGCTTCAACACCGCATCCACCACTGCCACTGAATCCACCATCAGCGGATCGTTCGCGCGCCGCACCCCGTACCGCACCAGTTCCAGAAATCCTGCATCGATAATTTCGCGCGCCTCAAACTCAATCCGCGTTCCCGGCGGTCGATTCGCCAGTCGAATCGTCTCTTTCCCGCACTCTTCGCAGGCATAGGCCTCCCCGCTCTCCGGCGGCCTGATCCGCATGTAATGCCGCTTGATCGTCGGATGCAGCACTCCGTTATTGGTCACCGTCCAGTCTTCAAGATGACCCTCAATCCAGTCCGCGAACTCCTCCAGAAATATCGCCAGCTCGTTCGCCTCGCGCGCCCGTGCAAACTCCGCCGCGCAAATCAAGCCGCCAATCACCGCCGCCAGTGTCGACGGCGAATAGCCGGCATTCTCTTCCCACCGTTCCTGGTGCGTGATCGGCGCGTGGCTCACCAAAAATCCCGCTGCCCGCTCCACAAAGGGAAAAATATCCAGCTCGCCGAGAGCGTTCGCCTTCCACAGCCGCCAAGCAGGATG
>Ga0302320_10020542_pt1 | contig 13170 bp, 10 predicted proteins | sample Bog_T0_3_FD_202130 | JGI IMG/M metagenome (GOLD analysis project Ga0302320, IMG submission 202130) | Peat permafrost microbial communities from Stordalen Mire near Abisko, Sweden - Bog_T0_3 | ecosystem: Environmental > Terrestrial > Soil > Wetlands > Peat | place: Sweden: Abisko, Stordalen Mire...
GACCGTCTTGGACTTGCTCAAAACCCAACTGCCCACCCAATACGAACTGGTTGAAATCGTTGGCCGTTGGATTTGGCTGGATTTTCCCGCCCGCACCCACCGCGCCGCCGCCAATGCCCTTTGGCGTTTGGGCTTTCACTGGAATCAACGCCGTTGCCTCTGGCAGCACCCTTGCGGGGCTTGCGCTCCTTACAACGTCCATTCTGGCGACCCGCGCAGCAAATACGGCTCGCGTCCGGCTTTCACCCTTAACGCCTGAAATGACCATGAATACGACCCCGCTTTTACCCGGCATGGAATCGCTGGTTAAACCGTTCAAGTTTCCGGCCAGTCCCTACGAATACAAGGTGACGCCCTTGCGCGAGTGTCCCACGCCTGAATCCTTGCAGCTATGCGACACCCCCGACCAAGCCGCCGCCTACTGGAAATTGCACATCGCCACCCATCCCCATTTCAACCCGGAGTGTGAATGTTTGGCCGTCCTGCTCTTGAACACGCGCCGCCGCATCAAAGGCCACCAACTCATTTCCATCGGCACGCAGGACACCCTGTTAGTTCATAGTCGTGAGGTTTTCCGGCTGGCAGTTTTGACCGCCGCCCATGCCCTCATTTTGATGCACTGTCACCCATCGGGCGAAAGCAGCCCGTCCCAAGCTGACATCAAAGTGACCCGCGATTTAATCCGTGCCGGTCAGATTTTGAAGATTGAAGTCCTCGACCACGTTATCATCGGCAGCGGAAATTTTTCATCCTTGAAAGCTCTTGGTTACTTTCTCGCCTAAACGCCATGACCACCTTGATTTTACTTGGACAACTCGCACTGAAACCTTCAGTAAAAGTTTCAGTAGAACCTTCAGTAAGCGGGTATGCAATGGGTTCGTTCCGAAAGGTTCAGAGTAGTGAAAAAACCCTTGCATTTATTGGTGAAAAATCATATATTTATGCCTGAAAAGTGACGGTAAATAGACGGTGAACTGACCGATTCCGACCTCCGCCTCCAAACCTAACCAGTTGGAACTGTAGGGTTTGGTTAACTTCCACAGACGAGTGCCAGCGGAAGTGCCAGCAGGATTTAACCCTGGCCTGCCCTGCGTAACTCCCACCTGCTCCCTGCCGGAGCCGAGATCAATTGTCGTAAACTCATCGCTGTGAACACAGTTATGAGACAACGATACCGGCTCTACCGCCGCAAAAAAGGCGGACGCTACTACATTCACGATGACGTGACCGGCAAGCAGGACAGCTTGCACACCACCGACCGCGCCACGGCGCTGCGGTTGTTCCACTCGCGCGGCGAAGCGCAGCAGCAGCCCGCCGTGAACCTGCAAATCGCCCGCGCCTATCTCGCCGCCAGCGACCCGCAGATTGCCACCCGCAACTGGCAGTTCGTCATGGAGGAAATGGTCAAACTCAAAAAAGGCGAGACTCAGCACCGCTGGCAGACCGCCATCAAGGACAAAGCATTTGACTTGATTCGTCACCTGCCGGTTTTGGAAACGCGGCCGGAAAACTTTTTGCGCGTGCTCGAAACCGGAAAAGTTTCGACCAACGTATATTTGCGGCGCATTCACAACTTCGCCCTGGACATGACCTGGTTGCCGTGGCCGGTCATCGTAAAGCGGCAGTGGCCGAAAGTTGAGTTCAAGGACAAGCGCGCCATCACCTGGGAGGAACATCAGGCCATCGTCGCCCGCGAACTGAATCCCGAACGCAAAGCGTTCTATAAACTGGCGTGGCACCTGGGCGCGTCGCAGTCCGATCTCGCGGGACTCGAAGCTGAAAACATTGATTGGGAACACAACGTCATCAGCTTTGCGCGCAAAAAGACCGGCTCCATTGCCATCATGCGCTTCGATGACGAAGTGGCGGAGATTCTCCGGGATTTGCCGGGGAGCGGCCCGCTGTTTCCGTATCTGCGCTCGGTTCGTTCCGGCGACCGCGCAACGGAATTTCACCAGCGCATCGCGGGTTTGGGCATCAAAGGTGTCAGCTTGCATTCGTATCGGTATGCGTGGGCGGAACGTGCCAAAAAAGCCGGTTATCCCGAACGGTTCGCACAGGAGGCGCTTGGTCATAACAGCAAGGCCATTCACCGCTCCTACGCGCGTAATGCACAGGTGGAATTGCCGCCGTTGAGTGAATTTGAACGGATGCGCAGCAAGTTCTCGGAAATGTCCAAAACCCTTGAGCCAGTGATGGCCAAGGCATAACCGGAGGAAATCACATGAACTTGAATCCTGCCACCGTGCTTGACCCCGTGTTCCATTTTCTCGATTGGATCATCTCGGAATGGGGAGTTTATCTGTTTCTCGCGTTCGTCTGGCTGTCGGTGTTGGTGCTGGCCTGGGTGTTCAGCGGCGGGTTGCGCCGGAAATTCCCCAATCAACCGCACGTCAGCGCCGGCATCGGCATTATCATTCAGCCGCACACACCACCACCGCCACCAACAATCATCATCCACCAATATGACCCGCCGGATGATGGCATGGATTAAACTAGGTGTTTTGTGAAGGGTGACGATGGGGACGGGCGAGCGGCGGCGCGGAAGCTCCGAGCCTCCAACTCGCCCGTCCTCATGCCGGTTGGGCCTGCCGCGCCCGCTTCCGCGCGTTCTTGTTGCGCCAGTGCCGGTGAATGGCCGCCGCCACTTTATCGAGCCATTCCGGGCTGGCGAATTTCTCCGCGAGCGCGTCGCGCGAAAAGTGCTTCACGCAATAGCGCCCCGGATGGCCGAGCGGCTTGAGCAGACCCGACCGCACCAATGGCGGGATGGTATGCGTGGCAACGCCCAGCGCTTCGGCCACCTTCTCCTTGGTCATCAAGACCGGAAATTTTTCCAGCGGCTGTATTTTCAATGATGATTCTGGATTCATGGTGTCTCCTTGGTAAAAGTGATGGTGACGTTGGCGATGTGGGTGTTCAGCAAGCCGGCGAAACGGCGTGGAGCGGACTTCACAAATTTTAATTCATATTGTTGAAGGTCACGCTCCACAGCGTCGAGTCCACTGCCCAGCACCACGACTTCAGCCTGGGCAAAGCGGATCAGCATTTTTTCCGGCGGGGCATCCGGCTCGTGTTCCAGCGCCGGATTGGAAAACCTTTCAGCAGACAGCAATTGAGCGTAAGGGAGCAGGTAATTGTGCATATCGTCTGCATACACGTTCAGAGCGGCACTTTTGATGTCACTGGTAAAACAGGGGTTGTGACCCGTCCTAAACGCTGATTCGGTGAGTGGCTTTTCGTTGGTGTTCATAATGTGATGGTTCGATTTGTTGACCTCCCTGGTCTGGCAAAATGGTTTGTTGCGGTCCGAGGCGCTGGCGGAACTGTTTCAGGAAGCGATGACCGCGCTGCAAAATGGTTTGGATGAATTTTCGGCTGTGAACGCGCGGGACCACTTCCACGGCAGCCAGACGCGCGCTGGAACGGGTGACGTGCGAGCGCAACATCTCGGCATCATCAGTGAACACGCGGCACGCATCGCGCCCGCGCGAGATGCTGACGTAAAATTGCTGCTGATTGATCGCCGGCAGCGAACGCGACGATGCGACGACCAACACTTCATCCACGGTCTTGCCCTGGGCGGCGTGGGACGTGACGGCGTAACCGTGCGTGAACGTGCGATAGTTTTCAGGAATCACCCTTCTATCGGCCAGCACCACGGAATCGCCCTGAATCGCCCGCACCTCGACCAGTTCACCATTGACAAATCTCTTCTGCCAGTTCGATTGCAGAAGCAGCTTGTCGCCAGCGGCCACTTTCAATTTCCGTTTCTCCCCCACATCAAACAAGGCGGACCCTTGACCCAATTCAAAAACATTTTCCGAACCATCGGCGCGCTGAACTTTGAGCGAGTTGTTTTCGACGGCGACAACCGCAACCGTTTCATCTTTGGCAAAACCCGCTTTACTACGATGGAACCGAATCGCCATGCCGGGACGATATTGCCGCGCATCCCGTTTCTGTGCTTCCGTCCACGACAGCGAATCAAAAACCTGAAATTCCTTTTCGTCACCCGCCAGCCGACCGGACGTTTTCAACGCGGCACGGACTTTTTCCGTCACCGCCTCGATTTCATTCCACGTCGGCGCGACCAGCAGCACGGATTGGTTTTGCTGCAATGCTTTCACATACGACTGCGCGGCAGAGTCGTGAAGTTGGTTGCCGGGAAGTTCAGTCACCGCTCCCATGTGTTCCAGTTGGGCGAATGCTTCATCAGTATTTTTCTGCGCGGCCAGTTCAACGGCCCGACGATATTCGACTTTGCGTTGCCGCCGAATCCGGGTCAGTTGTCCCGATTGAAAATCCGAATGGTTTTCCAAAATCCGCAGCGCATCGCCACGCGCGACCGAAGCGTGCTGGCCGGTGTCGCCCGACAGCACAATGCGTGCGTCCCGCGCCAGGTCAAACAGCCGCTTCATGTCGTCCATCCCGACCGCCCCAGCCTCATCCAGCACCACCAACTGACGGGCAGACAACGCCGGTTTCATCAGCAGCAAACTTTGCAGTGTCACCGCCGCAAATCCCTCGGTGCGCAAAACCTCGGTTGCTGCCGCCGTCGGCGCGCAGAACAGCGGTTCAACGCGAGCTTCCTTGCAGGCGGCGACCAGTTCGCGCAACGCCGTGGTTTTGCCGCTGCCAGCCAGACCGCGCAGGCCGGTGATCCGGTCACTGGTTCGCAGCACATGATAAATGGCTCGCTGTTGATCTTCCCCGAGCCAGGCGGCAGGGCGATAGCCGGGATGCAAGGGCGCAACCGCATCGCAACCCGCGTTGACCGTCTGAATCAAATCCAGTTCCGTTGTCAGAATCTGCCGCGTGGAAAATCCACGCTCGGTTTTAACCAGGTCCGCCGAATACTTCACCGCCGCTTTCAGCGCCGGCAAATCCATTTCGCCCAAACGTTGCGACAGGGCCACGCTCAACAATTCATGCTCCGGCACGACTGACTTGCGCTCGAACACATGGGCGACGGCATGGTTCAGTGTCTGGTTTTCCGGTTCAAAGACACGGACTGGCCGGACGGGTTGGACTGACGAGCAGAGATTTTGCAGTGATTGTTGTTCCTCCGATGACAATTGCGCCAGTTGGCGTTCGCGCACTTCCATCGTCGAGATGCCTTTGACTTTTTCCGCCCGGCTCTGATGGACTGCGAGAGAAATGGCATTGTTGGAAAGTTTCCGCCCCAGCTTTTGTTCCAGTTCCTTGACCACCGCGTCACGTTGTTCTGCACGTTTGGAAAACCGTTTCAACACCTCATCGCTGACGTCCTCAATTTGGAAGCCATGTTTGGACGGTTGAATCCGGTAGCCGATCTGTTGCACTCGCTTCGCCAGTTCGTTCCGATAAACCGCCGTGCCGTAGCGGATGGCGTCATACATGCCGCCCGCTTGCAGTGCTTTCCAGGACCGTTCGCTGTCATCAAACGTGGCGTTGAACACCGTGAAATGCGTGTGCAACTGCGGGTCGAGCGCGCGGCTGCTCGTGTGCGTGAACGCGGCGGCGGCGAGATTGCCGGTGATCCGATCCTTTTGGCCGCCCTGTTTTCTGACTCGCGTGGCGGCGAAGGCTTCGAGTTCGCGGAACGCAATGCGCGTGGCCTCCTCGTGCGCCGTCACCAGCCGTTCATCAGCCAGCGTCACCGCCAGCACCGACACCGATTTCGGCGCGGAACAGGTGAAATCATAAAACACCCGCCGCTGGCCCTCCTTGAGTTGCCGCTGCGTCAGCCGTTCGCCGGTTTCAGGATTTTGATTTTCACACAGCGCATGGAATTGTTCGCGGGTGACTTCATTCTTTAATCCCAACCGTTCCGCGCCCGCGCCGATCCACTGGCCGGGACGGATTTCGCCCGCCGCGTAGTAATCATTCTGCGCCAGATGCTCGTCGAAATAACTCTCGGCATCGGCCAGATTTTTATGAGCGACGGCGCTAAACATAGGGCGCAATCTTATCAGTCCTCCCAAAGGCTTCGCGTGCCTGCCACACAACTTTTAATTTCGTGCCTGCTTTCATTTACAGTTTTGTCATTTTACCCGAAGACGAATCGTCAAAGGTGTCGTTGGGACACGAAATGCACTTGGACAATGATTTTTTCATTCGGCACAAGCATGGCCGAAATAATTTCTCGTTTTGTGTAATCTTTACACAAAATGAGACCTCCGTTTTCCGCCGATCTCCGGCAGCGGAAACGGGGACAGTGAACGTCATTCTCACAACGGCCAGCCTGCCAGACTTCAGGGCGAAAATTGTGCAATCATTGCACAAAATGACTCTCCCTCCCTCACCAACCACCAATTTATCTTCACAACCAAAATTCATGGCTGTCCAGACTGGCAGAATTCAGAACGGTTGAGTTGCAGCTACGGCAAGAAATGAAAATGGTTTCGGCTTTTGCACCAAAGCATCCCGCTGCGTGTGAACCCCCAACTGAAGCTCACTGCTCGCTAATGGCGCAATGATGTGAGTTGACCCGTTCGAACGCGGGGCGCATTCAGCCGCGGTGCCAGCCAGCGAAGGATGCGGCCCGTCAAGCCCGGCGTTAAGCTAAGGCTGATGTGTGCGTGCGGCAACCGCCAGATTTCAGGCTGCCCCCACGCTTGCCGGAGGTCCTCGATGGCTTCCTTCGGCACATACAAATCATGGATCGCTTCGATCAACAATATATTTTCCTTGGGTATAGCTGGCCGGGCCAAGGTCAGATTGAACGGGGTCAGATTCAACGCCTCCAACGTGGCACGTTGCTTCAGCCACGATTCCCGAAGGCGACGCCTGAAGAGCCGTTTTGCGAACGCGGGATTCGCACCCACGGCGGGTTTGTTCAGAACCACTGCGGCCAGTCGCGCGTCGCAGCACACGGTCAACCCTGCCAGCCGCGCGCCGTAGGAACTGCCACACAGGGCCACGCCGGGGCAGCCTTGGCCCAATAGCCATCCAGTCAGAGCGCGGATTTCGGCAACTGCCTGCGCGTGTGTCTTCGCCGACCGCAAGTAATCCGGGCGGCTCAACGTCCGAAGCTGGCGCGGTCGGCGTTGAAAATGGTAAGGGGCCGCCAACGTCGCCACGTTGAATCCCGCCTGATTGTAGTGGCGGGCGATCAACGGATACCGGAACCGATAGGAGACGAAGTCATTGCCGCCATGCAACAGGACGATCACTGGCCTTTCCTGCCATCGTTCCGCGCAGCGGTAGAGCCGGCCATAAACGACATTGTTCTCCTCAAAGTCGCACGGACATGGCGTGGGAAAGCGGAAGTGTAGTCCTGACTGGTCGGGATAGAACTCAACCCGCGCCGGCTGGCTTTCCTCAGGAATGAAGTCCGGCCCTTTCAGAAATTGAAGTGCCTCCTCCAGCCGTGGATTTCGTCCATCGGCGGGCGGCTCTCGCAGGGTCGTGGCCTGAATGACCGACCAATCAATGAATTTGGCCAAAGGCGCGATCATACTTTGGTAATTTGAGGGATTTCCGCAGCGGGGTCTTCGGCCAGACGTTTGAGGACGCTCACGCGGCCACGGTTTCCATCCACCCGCACCAGGTCGCCCGTGCGAATGACCCGCGTGGCCGAAGCCACGTTGGTCACCGCCGGCAATCCGTATTCGCGTGCGACGATGCTGCCGTGCGAGAGAATCCCGCCCTGTTCCACGACCAAGCCGGCGGCGGTGATGAAATACGGCGACCACGCCGGATCGGTGAACGGGGCGATGAGAATTTCGCCGGGAAGAACCTGCTCGTGCTCATCCGCGCGCAAAATCACGCGGGCGGGCCCGGTGACGATGCCGGGAGAGACCGGAATGCCGGTCAAAAGTTTCGCGTCCGCGTTCGCCACCGGCCAGGCGGGCGCGTTTGGATCGAACTTGCCGACGACGAACGGCGGGGGCGTGAGCTTCAGGTTTTTTTCGCATTCCCGCCGGCGCAATTCGATGCGCCCGCGCCAATCGAACGAAGCGCTGCCCGTCGTGACCGGTTCAATCTCGGAAACTTCCAGGAAAAAAATGTCGTTGCGGCAGGACAAGCTGCCCTGTTCGTGGAGCCGTTGGCCAAGAGCCAAGAGAACGCGGCGCGTGAAGGCGAACTGCCGGACGGCCTGGCTCTTCATTTCCTCGCGGAAGACCGCCAGTTTTTGCGCGCGGCGCAGCGACCAGGAAAAAATCCATCGTTTGATCGGGTTCTTCAGTCGCTGGCGGCATTGCTCCGTCAACCGTTTTCGCTCGCCGGCGAGTCGCCGCTGATTTTCCAACGGATCGGACTGGCCGATGGAACGAAGATAGCCGCGCACGACCCCCAGAACGTAATCGGGCGTTTCCGACCAGCGTGCGTTGAACAATTCGAGTTCGCCGCGACAATGGTGTCCGTGCTCGGCCATGAAGACATCCCAGGCGGCCAGGAATTTCCGGCCGTGTTCGGTGCGGCAAAGCCTGGCGCGGACCTCCGGCCAACTGTTTTCGGAAGACACAACGGCCTCCGTGTCGCTGTCGGCGTGAGCCAGCACTGCCAGGCGCCAGAGAGCTAGGCCGGCTTCCGCGTCCGGCATGCCTCCCAACGCGGAAAACAAACGGTAGCCGAGCGCCGGCTCCGGCTCGCCCAGCCAATCGCGGCAGGCTTTATGAAACACCGGCAGCACCGCCGCCGGCGTCGCCAAGTAGAGCAAATCCACACCTTTGAAAGGCTCCCGAATGAGCCGGATGCAAAAATGCGCCAGTTCTGGCGTGGATATGGCCTCAACGTTCACGCGGACCAGTTCGTCTGTTTCAGTTTTGAAGCGGACAATCCACGCTTCGCCATGGCGGGGCAAATGAGTGATCAAATCGAAGAGAATGCGGGGCCAGGAGAGGATGTATTTCGGCCAGCGGAAACCCAGGTCGGGAAGATCCTCCGGCGGGAGGGCCAGCACCTGCCGATAGGCATCGACCTGTCCGCCTCCGAGCGCCAAGCCCACGTCCGGAGCACTCTTGAGCAGGAAAGAAAATGGTTTGAGCGCGGCCATTGGAGTGTTGGCGTTGAAGTAAAGTCTGCCGGCGACCAGACCAGCCAGCGGAGCGCGCCGGGCATCTGCACCCAGCAGGCGAGAGGCGGAACGCAACACAGGACCTCCCAACAGCGATTGCCACAAGGACCAGGTGATGGGCGCCATTACGTCGGGCGCGACTTCGCCGGTGTTGAAATTGCTCCAGATCTGCCGGTCCTCCCACGTTTTGACCGGAGCTTTGGTTGTGATCGGACGGGATTGCAACAGGAACAACCTGTTGTCCCGCTGCGCCCACTCGATGTCCTGCGGCGAACAAAAGAGGCGCTCGGTCTGGCGAGCCAGGTCGCACAGATTTTCGAGAGTTGCGGACGAAAGCAGTTTATTTTCAGGCGAAGCCAGCACTCGCCCCGTTCGCTTTTCAACCACCGTCCGCTCGGGCTGAACTGTCCCCTGCACCAAACCTTCGCCCAAGCCGCTCACGCACTCCACGACGAACCGGTCCGTCGCTCCCGTCAGCGGATCGGCGGTGAACACAACCCCGGCGTGATCCGCCTCCACCATTTCCTGCACCACCACCGCCATCCTGACCTTCTCCGCCGGCATCCGCTGCCGTGCCAGGTAAACGAGTGCCCGTTCGGAGAAAATCGACAGCCAGCACGTCTTGATGGCGTCCAGCAAAGCTTCCTCTCCGCGCACATTCAGAATGGATTCAAACTGACCGGCAAAAGACATCCCGGCTGCGTCCTCGACGGTCGCGCTGGAACGCACGGCAAAGCTCCGTTCTTCACCCAGTTCCCGCCACGCGGATAGCGCCGCATCCTTCACCACCTCCGGCACGCGAACCTCCGCCAGGCAGGAGCGAATTTCCCGGCTCAATTCCGCGAACCGCCCCATCTCATCGCCGGAACATTGTGCCAGCAGACGGGATAAATCAGTCCGCCTCGGACACGAAGCGAGGAAGTGATCGAACGCTGTCGTCGTGACACAAAAGCCACGCGGCACCGGCAGGCCCGCCACAATCAGTTTGCCCAGATTAAACGCCTTCCCGCCCACCAGCGACAGCTGGTTGTCACCAGCTTGCTCCAAGCGAAGCACGAGCACGGCGGCCTTCTCTGTTGCCGCCCGCGCCGCGATGTTCTCGGAATTGGCTGGATCTATCTTTCTCATAGGCACATGGACAGCGTCAGCGATGAGGGCCGGACAGCGTGACGCTCTGACCGATGGCCGGAATTTTGAAGGGTTGGTAGGGCTGGTAGCCTCGCGTTTGCCAGTCGAACCGGAGCCAGTGGAAATCGGGCGAATCCAGCGAGGTGTTGAACCGGAATGCAACGCGGGAAGGCAAATCCGCTGCATCCGTTTCCAGGACTTCCACCGTGAGGCCGCCGAGGTCGTAGCGGTCGCCTTTTTTGCATTGGGGTTCGCCCACGAGCAGGTTTAAAGTCCTACTGGCGTAGGCGCTATTGATCGGACCAACATTGTCGCAGGAGAATATGTCCGGCGCTTTGGATTGAATCACCAGCGTTTTGTCATCGGTTCGCTGGACATCGAAGCTCGTGCCAGCCGGTACCAACGCCCGCAAGGTCCTGGGCAGCGGCTGGTGGTGATACGCTTTGTAAGCAGGTGCATGAACCAACGCGAGCGGCAAGGCGTTGATAATGATCACATTTTCGTTCTCGATGTTTGGCCAATCACCGAGATCACTGAGTAGGCACATCCGGTTGAAAAGGAGAGGGGCAACTTTAACTACTGCGACTCTTCCGGCGGCCGCTCCCGGAACATGCGCCAGAATCAGCAGCACGCAGGCAATCCATGCCGGGATTCGGTAGGCCAACCCTTTCGGCAACCGACTCGGCCGGGTGATCAGGCCGGCGACAAAACTGGCGATCAATCCATAAGCTCCGACGGCCACAAAGCCAAGGTTCTTGCTGACTGGCACTACCGTGGACGCAGGGATGGCCGCCAGCACCATGATCGCGAACCAGAACGCGGCCGTTTTGTCCCGGCGCAGCCACGGGAGGAAAACCACCAAAGCCGCGACCACGGGCAGGCAAAAAAACGCAACGACCTTTGGCTGCAATATTGGATTAACGGTGGACAAAACCTCCGGGGCCACGCTGGTAAGCTGGCTTCCGAGCAGAACCATGACTCGGGGGATCACTTCCCGCCCAAACTCAAGCGGCTCGTAGACAGGGTCAATGTAAAGGCCCATATGGAACACACCGAAGCCGGAGAGGGTATAAATGGTCCGCCATAGAACGATGACCAGAATTGAAGGCAAAACCGTCAGCGCCCGGTTGCGAAGAGAACCCGGTTCGAGCACCAGGGCATACGCGAGAATGAAGGCAAACGTGGAAGCTCCGCCTTCATCCGTGAGAAGGGAAAGCGCGAGGAACAGGGCGGACAACACCAATCCGGAACGGGAATTTGCGGAACGCCATTGATGATGTTCATAAAGACACAACAGACCGAAGAAAAGCGACAGAAAGAAGCCGCGGTTTGCGACGAACGCTACCGGGAAGTAGGTGTTGACATCGAGCAGGAACAACAGCGCCGCGAATCCCGCGACCCATCCCGCTCCCATCAGCTTCCGGTAAACAATCGTGATGAGAAACATGATGGCCGCGAACCATGCGATGTTGTGGGCGTGCATCAGCATGGGCGAGTCGGGAAAAAGCCGGTAATCAAGCCAGTGTGTGAACGCGGTGACCGGCCGCCAAAGGGCAAATCTGAAATTGTCCGGCGTCCACCACGGCAGCGTGCCGTAACTTTTCATCAACGCCATGTTTTGCGGATCCCGGCTGAAGCCGAAAAGGTCGCGGAGGACAGTAGAGAAACTGCCGGAATCCACGGGGTTGCCCGTCTCGTACATTCGCGGCGGCAATTGGCTGGGCTTGAGTTCGACGGCTCGCTGCATCAGATCGTCCACCGCCAAGTCGATCTTCAAGGCGGGCAACATGACCAGTATCGCCCCAATTGCCAGAATCGCGGGAAGATAACGGTGCTCAAGCCATCGCTTGAAGAAATCCAACACCCGGGTTCCTGTGCTGTTGGTTTTTGAAGTTTCCATTTGATCTGGTCAATAATCGTTGCCGACCTTCACGAATAGACAAGAGAAATCAGCAAACCTCACACTTCTCGTTGATGTCAGAAGGTCGAAGGTCGTGGATCGAAGTTGAGATTCCAAACCAAGAACAAAGAGGACGCAGGTTGCCAAAATAAAATCAATCCCCGTTCAATCCGTCGCTTTGACTGGCCGGCTTTCCTGCGGGCACTCGGAAACCGGCCAGACAAAGCGCCTCAAAATAAAACCTATACGGCAGCGCAGTCATCGTCCGTTTCCAAAATCCCGCGACTCCACAGCCGTTACGTTCGCTCGGATTTCAGAAACGGACGTTCACTGCGCCTATCATCATGCAATTTGATACGTTCAATCGAACGGAATTTCTGGCGGCTTTCTGGAACGTGAAAGCCTTAATTTTTGGATGACACCATCCCCTACCAGGTTCGGTAGGAAAAAGTGCCGCCCGAAACCGGGCGACGAAAAGCAACAAAAAGCGACAACGAATTCGTCGCTTTTTGTCACATCCGTTCCCGAAAATTCGTCGGCATTCGCCGCTTTTCGTCACTTGAATTTGTCGCCATTCGTCGCTTTTTGCCGCTACATGCGGCGTGATTTCATCTCACTTTAACTTTCACCTGCTCTCTTCCACCGTTTTTCATTATCGGGCTATTCTGTCCGGCGATGACTGAAACGGCACATCAGAAACGCGGCGGCAAACCGTTCCACAGCATTTTGGAACCGCACTACGATTTCATCCGCGAGCTGCGCCAACGGCGCAAGACGTGGCAGGAAATCGCCGACTTGCTGTTGAATGAAAAAGGCATCCGCGTCACGTTTCATGCTCCGTATCTATTTTACCGGCGCAGATTGAAGCGGGCGACCAAACCGCATTGGGAAGATGCGGAAAACAATTCCGAATTCCAACCCGCCCGCCCCAACGCAGCGGCCAGCCGGCCGCAATCACGCCAATCGCCGTTGCCGAAACCAAGCCCTTTTACTCGCCCAAACATCAAAAACATTAGGGCGTGTTTTCAAAATGGGTTTTTGAGCCAGTCCAGTATTGCAGCCATCTGAACGAAGCCCAGGAAATACAAATCGCGTTTCTCATAACGAGTCCCAATTCTGCGATAGCGTTTCAATCGTT
>Ga0302320_10020543_pt1 | contig 13170 bp, 13 predicted proteins | sample Bog_T0_3_FD_202130 | JGI IMG/M metagenome (GOLD analysis project Ga0302320, IMG submission 202130) | Peat permafrost microbial communities from Stordalen Mire near Abisko, Sweden - Bog_T0_3 | ecosystem: Environmental > Terrestrial > Soil > Wetlands > Peat | place: Sweden: Abisko, Stordalen Mire...
GACGACTACCAAACATGGGATAGACGTGCTACACGACCCAACTCTGAACAAGTCAACGGCCTTTACCGAAGCCGAGAAGCAATCACTCGGAATCGCCGGCCTGGTACCCGACGTGGTGGAGACCGAAGATGTACAGTTGAGCCGAGTCTTGATGCAACTCGGCCATAAGAGCACGGATCTAGAGCGCTATATCTACCTGGTGAACTTACTCGATCACAACGAAGTTCTGTTTTACCGAACTGTGATGTCAGACCCCGTAAGATTTCTGCCCATTGTCTACGATCCGACGATCGGAGAAGCGTGCCTCAAGTTCGGACACATCTATCGGCATACGCGTGGCATGTACCTGTCTATCACCCGTCGTGGCAAAGTGAAGGAGATCTTGAGGAACTGGCCGCAGAAGGATGTGCGATTCATCTGTGTGACGGATGCCGGCCGCATTCTCGGACTCGGAGACCTCGGAGCGAATGGTGCCGGGATTCCAATCGGCAAGCTACAGTTGTACACTGCCTGCGCCGGAGTGCCGCCGAAATACTTGTTACCGATGTATCTCGACGCTGGCACGAACAATGAAGAATATTTACGTGACCCCCTGTATCTCGGTATGCGCAAGACCCGTCCATCAACCGAAGAGCTTTTCTCCTTCGTGGACGAGTTCGTCGAGGCAGTTCAGGAGGTATTCCCGAAGTGCTGCATTCACTTCGAAGATTGGACTGGTATCGATGCAGTCCACCTTCTTGAGCGATATCGCGACAAGTACTGTGTCTATAACGACGATGTCCAAGGCACAGCCGGAATCACTCTTACCGGCATGATCAACGCGACTAAGCTCAAGGGAACAAGACTAAAAGATGAAAGATACCTATTTTTGGGCGCAGGGTCAGCCGGGATAGGTCTTGCGAATCTACTTTGCACAGCACTTGTTGCGCAAGGTTTGACACTTAAACAGGCGCAGGCACAGGTCTACATGTTCGACGTACGCGGTTTGCTGGAATCCACGCGTGAAGATCTTGTGGACTTCCAGCAGCCTTACGCGCATGAGCACGAACCAACGAAGGACTTTGTCGCCGCCATAGAGAGCATAAAGCCGACGACGATCATCGGTGTAAGCACGATCGGGGGAGCCTTCAATCAAAAGGTCATCGAGGCTATGTCAAAAGTGAATGATCGGCCGGTCGTCCTTGCGCTTTCGAATCCCACCGAGCACGCAGAATGCACGCCGGAACAGGCCTATAACTGGTCAAATGGAAAAGCGATCTATGCAGCCGGAGTCCAGTTCGCTCCGGTTCACTTCAACGGACAGACATTCTTACCGGGCCAAGCAAACAACTTCTACATCTTCCCGGCGGTTGGTATGGCAATCTTCGCCACCCAAGCGAAGCGCGTGACAGATGAGATGTTCATCGAGGCCGGTCAAGCTGTGGCCGACCAAGTACCGCCGGAACTTCTAAAGCAGGGACTGCTATACCCACAGCAATCGAACATTCTCGAGATTGAAATCCAGACTGCCGCAAGAGTTGCGAAACTAGTCTTCGATGCAGGGCTGGCTCGTGTTCCTCGTCCGGACGACATGATGGAATTTATCCGCCAGCATGTATACACGCCGAAATATAACAGCTTCGAAGACGGGTCGAAGAAAGGTGACTAGGAGGAAGTGACGAGACGATGAGCTGTTTGTCGTCCCAATGTGATTCAGCCTTGGGCTCCAAAACGGATCATTCGCGCGCTCCGACGGTATCGGAGTCCACACAACCTACGTCACAGGCGTCATAACCAGCCTTCTGTCATCAGAGCCGAAAGTTTGTCTCACCAAAAAAGCCGCGCAAGATGCACTGAAGCCTGAGTCGCGTGTTCGTCTGCTGAGTTGCATCGGTACCACCTTCATCGTGGGTGCGGGAGTTGCCGATTCCGAAGGTCCGGGTGTTCCATAGGTGATCTCCAGAACGGCAGCCACCTAGGAGTGTGTCTGAGTAATCGATAAATTGCGCAACTGACCGCAATCCGTTGGGCATTGCGGCTTTGCGATCCACGATATGTGGGCGCGAAAATGATTACTCGGACAGGCTCCTAGGGTAAGGAGGATATCAATAAGATGTGGCGAAGAAGTGGAACACTTGTTCTTTTTCTATGGTTTCTGTCCGGCCACGCTCTGCAGGCCCAAGACAATTCAGAAATTGCGCAAACCCAACAAGCTCCGCTCGCGCAACTGCAAATAGAGCAGGTCTCTGATCTTCTTGGTTTAACCCCGGCCTTGAAGCGATTGCAATCACTTCAAGGTAAGGAAACTTGTGAATCAAAAGCAGGATCGCTCGAGGAGCTGACACTTCGACAATTTGTGTTGGAATCGGTTCAAGCTGCGAGTCTGGATGTGGATAGCGCAATGGGCGTGATCGCAAACGAGCGCGGCACACTGTCAAATCTGCAGACATCACTGAAGGCCAGTCGAGATAAGACAGTGGCCAGACTGAACGCGGCCGCACTGATCACCGGTTCTGGCATCGGAGCGGCGGTGAGTGCGACGCAGTTTACAACAGTTGGAGCCAAGGCCAACAACGTTGGAGATGGGATTGGGATAGGGTCAGGCATCGCGTCAACAGTCCTTGCTTACTTAGCTGTTCGAAAACAGCATGGTCCAGAGGGACACGTATTAGATGTGACGAACATGCTCGCGCCGCTCTTCGACCGCCCGCCGGTCCTCAACACGTTCTACCCTCCTGTTGTCCTCGAATATCTTCAGCTTGTACCACCGGGCCCAAGTGCAAGTCGAGGAAGTCGCCTGGAACAACTCAAGACCGAGTGGATTGCGTCGGGCCGACTGAATTCCTCTGACGACACAAAGGATCAGATGAAGATCGTCGCTCTGACGTCCGGCGGTGGAGAATCACGCGTGAAAGTATCGATCGACGATTTAACTGACAGGATCGCCATGCTCGGAGATGTAAGTGGCCGCATAGCCTTGATGAAGCGTGACCTGTCGCTCGTAATGCGTTTTGGCGTAACACGTTCAACGTGCCCTGTTCAATGACGTAGAGGTGCACTCCCAATCCCACCACATGAGCAAACGGTGGAGGTGAACTATAGATTTGCAGTGAGGCCTGGAGTGGTCTTTCAGCCGACGCTTGAGTACATCCTGCATCCGGAGGGACTTTCTTCAATCCCTGACGGACTTTCACAAGGTTCAGCGGTCCCCAATGCATTAGCCGTGGGCGTCAACACTACAATCAACTTCTGACGGAGACCCTCGCAATGCAATCAAGTGGTTCCGTCGACGCATATGTCTGCTTGGAGAAGTCGAGAATACCCTTGTGGAGTACTTCATACTGGGCGGAAGCGCATTACTGCCGCTGATCAACCCTCCGGGATCAGCGCTGGAGCTACTGAGTGTGGTAGGGATTCAATCTGAACCGGTTAACAAGAGTCTTGCTCGAAAGATTGCTGTGAAGGCCGTAATCTTCCTAGCCGCTTTCGGAGTTGGCGGGAGCCATATTCTTCGCTTCTTTGGAATTTCTCTGAGGATTCTCTGGAGAGTGTCTCCAGGTGGAGACGTCACGGCGAGGCGAGGTTCCGAACATGCGGGTGTATTCACGGCTGAATTGGGAGACACTTGCATAGCCCACGTCGAGCGCAGCAGACTCGACAGTGGCATTGCTGAAGATCATTAAACGACGGGCCTCGTGGAGTCGGAGCTGCTTCTGATACTGAACCGGTGTCATCCCCGTTACCGCCTTGAACTGACGATGAAACGTCGCCGCACTCATATTTGCGGCAAGGGCGAGATGTGGCACGTGGATTGACTTTTTCAGTTTGTCTCGAAGGGTGTGAATGGCCTGGATAATCCTCCGATCGTGGCCATTTGCCATGATCATGATTTGGTTGACCTGGCTGCCATTTGGTCCCGTCAGAAGCCAGTAGCATACCTCGCGCATGATTCCCGGATACAGCGTCGGGATCGCCGCAGGTGTCTCTAAAAGACGGATTGCGTGCTGGGCGCAGTCCACGAGCTGACGATTTAGCTCCAGAACAAATGCGCCGCAGGCTCGCCGCTTGCTGGGCACAGTCAGAGCCATCTCAATCTCTTCCGCTACCTCCTGCATGATGGCAAAATCCAGTTCAATTTCAAGGCCGAGGTACGGCATATTTGAACTTGCCTCAGTAACCGTACCGCGCGAAGGGACATCGACCGCGACCATAAGCCCCTGTCCTGCGGCAAAGTTATAACGCTTCTCACCAAAAGTCGCCCATTTGGCTCCTTGCAGTGTCATGTAGAGCGCCGGCTTGAACAGGCAGTAGCCTGGTCGGCGCGCCTGATCGGAGCGAAGAAATCGCAGCCCGTCAATTGCGGTCGGCAACGGGTCGTTCCCGTCGGCACCCTCTGTATAGTCCCGTACGCTCCGTGCCAATTCTTGTAGGTTTCTCGACTGGTGTTGTTCGAGACGGCTCATATTGGACTAGTGTACGTGACAGGATTAGGCATGTATTTGAAAGCCTTCGGCATTCACGGATGGCAACATGGGGGCCTATGCTGAAGATGGAACTGCCTGACAGACAGTGGTTCTATTGTTCCGTCCCCGACTTTGACGAGAAATCTGAACGTTTTTCAACTAACTCTGTATCCAGAGGAGACTACTATGCCGTTTGCACGCATCGATCTACTTAAGGGAAAATCCGCTGAGTATCGCGCCACATTGGCTGACATCGTGTACAAAGGGATTGTCGATGTCCTCAAGGCGCCGGACGGCGACCGCTTCATCGTCATCTCCGAGAAGACGCCCGAAGATCTAATTTACGATCCAAAGTTCCTCGGCTTTGACCGATCGCCTGACTTCCTCTTGATCCAGGTGTTCAGCACTGTCGGCAACAAGCAGGAAACAAAGGTTGCGTTCTTCCGCTATATCGCCGACGAACTAAAGAGCAAGCTGAAGGTCCGGCCAGATGACATCATGATCAACACGGTCTTCGTCGACCGCTCGGATTGGTCATTCGGCAACGGCGACCCGTGGGTTTAGCAATTCATAGTCCTACTACGATCGAAAGGTCGATGGAGGCCTTCGCAGCCTCACATGGGCGGCGTGATTTCGTGGTCTTTCACTTCCCGTCCAAGCCCTTCAAGCCCGGATGGCTCAGCTCGGATATGCGGCAATGGAGGTCGGTCGTCGCTTGATTTCGAGGCGACCGACCAAATCGTTACAGATAGCTGATGTCTCACGTCGTGAGGACCGTGCCTCCATCAGACCGGACGTATTGCTGCATTATCTGAAAGACATGTCTGCTTTCTCGATTCAGCCTTCATGCGCCGAAGAGCGCGTTTCCGCGATCATTTCTATCGCCAACGTAGGGTTGGTGCTGCTGCTTGAATCCGGGGGGATGCGGGAAGCTGCATGAGGAAGTTTCGGACGAAGAAAAGTAACGCAGTTTTGGAATGAGTAGTTGCCCGGGAGATGGAGTTAGCGATGTCAGCAGGACCTGAGGTGTCGTCAGCGGTCGCAGATAGAACGGCGAAGATTGTGCGCTTTCATAAGCTCGGAGGTCCCGAGGTACTTCGGATTGAGGAGATGCCGCTGCCCGAGCCTGGGCCGGGTGAGGCACGGTTGCGGGTGCAGGCGATCGGGTTGAACCGCTCGGAAGTTTCGTTCCGCGAGGGGAAGTACCTGGTGCATCCAGTGCTGCCTTCGAAGCTGGGGTACGAGGCAGCCGGGGTAGTGGAGGCTGTCGGGGAGGGCGTCAGCCGGGCGCTGTTGGGACAGAAGAGATCGACGGTTCCAGCATTTAGTGCGGACAAATACGGCGTGTACGGAGAGGTTGCGATCGTGCCGGAGCACGCGCTGGCGGCGTATCCGGAGGAACTGACGCCGGAGCAGGCAACGAGCATCTGGATGCAATACCTGACGGCATATGGAGCGTTGATCCATTTCGGCAGGATGGCGAAGAGCGATTTTGTGCTGATCACGGCGGCTTCGAGTTCGGTTGGTGTGGCGACGATCGAGATGGTGAAGGTGGAAGGGGCGATCTCGATTGCCACAACGCGGTCAGCATCAAAGAAAGCGGAGCTGCTGTCGTTGGGCGCAAACCATGTGATCGTGAGCGGGGAAGAGGATGTTGCCAATAGAGTGAAAGAGATAACGGGGGGCAAGGGGGCGCGGCTGATCTTCGATTCGGTGGCTGGGCCAGGGATCAAGAAGCTGGCGGAGGCCGCAGCGGAGCAGGGGATGATGTTTTTATATGGAGCCCTGTCAGGCGAGTCGACGCCGTTCCCGCTCTACGCGACGCTGAAGAAGCACCTTTGGATTAAGGGCTACACAGTGTTTGAGTTCGCGATGGACCCGGTGCAGAGGGGCGCGGCTGAAAAGTATGTGTACGACCATGTGGCGAGTCGCGATTTTCGCCCGCGAATCGACCGGGTATTCAAACTGGCGGAGATTGCGGAGGCGCATCGGTACATGGAATCGAATGCGCAGATAGGCAAGATCGTGGTGACGATTTAAAGCACACCATAAGTCGAAGCCCCAGATCCGGCGTGACTGAATGGGAGATGTTGGAACTAAACCGGCTCACGATGAAACGGCACGTCGACGCAAAGAAAGCTTCCGATAGAGCTATACGCGTGACAGGCTCTCTGAGATCGGTCACTTCTGTCATGAATAGAGAGGTAGTCCCACATGCTTTCTTTTCACTTGTTCGTCGCCACCGGTACCGCTGCCCTGCTCGCCATCGCACCAGCCTTCGGCCAAGCGCCTGCCAGGCTTCGCGGGGCCATCACCGCGATCGATGATGGCAGCCTCACAGTCAAGGAGCGGGACGGTCGCACCTTCACCCTAAAGACAGGGCCCTATACTGCGTATGCCTACGTCGTTCCTTCCAGCCTTGACGCGATCAGAGTCAACGACTTCGTCGGCAGCGCCGTCAAAGGGTCGCAGGGCTCCTTTGTCGCGGTCGAGATCGCGATAATTCCTGAAAACATGCGAGCTGGGCGAATCAGTCTTTACGATTGGGATCCGTTGCCCGACCCAACCGTAGGACACTCTTCCGAAATGACCGCGACCAGCATGACCAACGGCGTCGTTTCCGCTGAGAAGGTTGGCGCGGCTGGTCTTACGCTTATGGTCACCTATGACGGCGGTACCAAGGGCTTTCGAATTACCGTGCCGCCTAACGCGCCTATCGTTCGCTATGTGCTCTCCGACCGGTCGGCAGTTGCCATCGGTTCTCCGGTGATGATCAAGACCAATCCGGGGGACCGGGCAGGTCTTGTCACCGTGGGCAAAGGCGTTACGCCACCGATGTAGGGTCGTCATCAGGACTTGATCGAAGGACGGCACCGTAGGGCGTCCGATGATTGCTACATCCGGATGAAGGTAATGGAGGAGGAAACATGCCAAAACTGTTCGTTGATTCGCGGAAAGGTACGTTTACAGCCAAAGCCCGTGTTCAGATTGCCGCCGCACTCACCGATTTGGGCATCGCTTGCGAGCGCCTCGCCAACACGCCAAAGGTACGGGCCGGGGTTTGGGTATTCTTTGCCGAGCACGAGTCAGACGCCATGTTCAGCGGCGGTCAGGTCGCGGCGAACTCGCTGATCCGCTTGCTTGTCTTCGCGCTGGAAGGGGGCCTTGACGCCGAGTCCAAACGGAGACTGATCGGGGATGCGACCGCTATTCTCAGCGAGCGCGCGGAGCCAACTGGCAACCCGGTGACGGTCTACGTGGTCATTCAAGAGGTTCCCGAAGTCAATTGGGGCATGTATGGCAAACTGGTTTCTCTCGCCGCACTGCGCGTTGCCGGCTGACGTTCGGTTTGTTACGTCGAGGCATACTGCGGTACGACTTCCAGCCCTCCTATCCCCAGTCTATTTCACCGAAGGAGCCTGCGTTGGAAAGAGATTACGACCGGCATAGCAATCCGCTTTACGCTGACCGGTCCTGCAGATGTTCTGAGAGCTGAGTCGATCGCCAAAGCTTAACCGGGTCCAGATGAGGTATGGATTCAACATGACGCAATCGGCGTAAATTATCTCGACGTAAGCCAGCGCACCGGAGCCGTCCCGAACCCGCTACCGAGCGATTTAGGTCTTGAGGCCGACCGGTCGCGCCTCTGCCATCGGACTCGATGTTGGGAACGTAACGATCGGCGAGCTCGTCGCCTACATTCTCACGAGCAACGTCATGGCATACAGCTTTCATGCCTACCAGACCGAGCTGTTTCCGACCGCAATCCGAGCAAGCGCGGTGGGTTTCGTCTACTCATGGAGCCGCTTCTCAGCAATTTTCACTTCGTTTTTCATTGCGGGCATCCTGAGAGCATTCGGGGCCACCGGCGTGTTTGTGTTCATAGCCGCGGCGATGCTGATCGTAATGGCGGTAATCGGGTTCATGGGGCCGCGCACACGCTATACCGCGCTAGAAAAGATCTCGCATTGATGCTGCGCGGGGGGGGGAACCGCCTACTTCTGCTCTGCGCCACCCTCTGAATCGTTGTGCAGGTAGCGCTCCGGAAGTGGGTTATCCGGCCGTTCTGAATCCCAGTAGACCTGAACGATATACCAGCGATTGCCACTATGCAGGAGTTCGAACGATTTGATGCCGCGAGCCATGGGAGTCTTATCTTCTAGATGAGAGCGAGACTCGTACGTCGAGTACACCTGGGCCATGACGCCGAATTGTTGAATATGATTCGCGACATTGTGGTCAAAAAAGCCCTTTGTAGCAGTGTAAGCATCCCCGCTGGCGGCTAACTGATCTAGGGTCTCCAAGATCAAATCGGCCGGACGCCCCGGCTGCGGTGGCAGCCCAATAGCAATGCGCCCGTCGGGCACAAACAGGGAGTACAGCCGATCACGATTGACCTTCCCTCCAGCCGGAACCGAAATTGCGCTGTAGAACGCCCGGACCGCGTCTTCGATAGTGTCGACGTCTGATGGATACGCCTTAGGCCATTCGGGATGCTGGGCAAGCTCCGGCTTCGGCTTGGACGATGGGAAAGGAGAGGGGTGCTGGGCGAAAAACAGAGTCGCGGAGCAGAGTGCGAGGGTGAGGGTGAGAACGAAGAGGCGAATGGGAGACTCCAAAGCTTGAGATCAGGATCGCTGGCTCCAGCCGTTTCGTGAAGCAGAAGAGAATTCATGGTTGACGCGAAAGGCTATGGTTTTCCCGACCGGCCAATCCCTGCGGCCATTCGGCGAGAAACAATACGGCAATCTCACGTTCCGTGTAACTGCCTGATTGGAGTCTATCGTGAGGAAAGCTAAAAGAATAGTTCCAAATATCAAATAGGATAGTGAGTATTATTTAACTATGTTGCTCACTGCACTGATGAGGATGCCCTTCGCAGGCTCGTAATCGCGATGGATTCGAGTCTCCGGCAGAACGGCTTGGGAGAGCCTGCAGAGATCAGCCTACAGACGCTGCCCCGGGGATCAGATGAGTGTTCCCTGTTTCGACAGTTCCGGCGACGCCGCCCACTACAAAGCTGGGCGTAGCTCTAGCGGGCCCGTGATTCGCGTCTTAACAATCCTGTATTAGTCGATCCTGAAAAAGTCTATTTCAGGCATATGCAGACGGTGTTTGCCGGGTGCGCGTCGCTTGCAGGACCGCAATCGCGTCCCAGATGCGCGTCAGGAAGCGCAGAAAAATGCGCCAAAAAACTCCGAGAAGCTTCTGGAAGTTCATGGCGGCGGCAGCCAGGATGGCGTTGATCACATCGCCGGCAACGCCCTTCAACCGGTTGCGCTCCAACCGGTGTTCGTTTTTCAGATGTCCGATACTTGGTTCGACCGCGGCACGGCGTTTCATCCATCGCCACAGTGCTTGTGACGTCCGCCCTCTTCGTCTCTTATCGATATGCACAGCGGCCCCGCCGTCATAGTCATGGCCGCGATAGCCCATGTCCACGTGCACTTCGCTCACTTTGTCGCCGATCAAGTGACCAACCTGCTTCATCTGCTCGGCGAGCGTGTGGCCATCGTAGGGATTTCCTGTGAAACTCTTGGCCCCCACGAACCACCCGCCACGACTGCTCACAGCCACACTGACCTTATTGCCGAACTCATACGGCTTGCCCGCCTTGCCCTTGGCGATGCACTCAACTTCCGGTTCATGCACACTGTAGATCTTGTTCTTGTCATGCCTCTGCTGTTCGTAGATTCGATGCGCTGTTCGAAGTAACTTGTCGAGATTCATGGACGGCGTTTCTGTCTGTCGCTCGACCTCTCGAATCACGCGCCCCAACTGGGTTTTCAGCTTGCGCGTGCAGGCCCGAGCGCGTTTCATCTGGCGCGCATGGGCGTAGCGGCTGGACTGCATCAGCAGGCGCCGTCCCACATGCTCATAGCTCTGCTTGATCGTCAGCCCTTCGGCACGCGCCGCCTTCACTAGCCGTTCGCGCATGCGCTGATAGAGTCTGGCATCGGTGGGAAATCGGATAGCCTTGGTTTGCACTGTCGTGTCCACGTTGATGCGCTTCAGCTGGGCAGGGCGGATCACGCGCATCGCCATCCCGGCTTCGATCGTTGCACGTAGCATCTGCTCGGCACCGGTTGCGCCCAATCGCTTGCGCCAGCGCGTCATGCTGGAGGGATCAATCGGTATCTGATGCTGAAAGTGCGTCATGCCGCTAAAGTGCTGCCAGTAAGGGTTCTCAGTCCAGGCGGCGACTACGTCTTCATCGCTCAGATCATGCTGGTACTTCAGATAGTGCAGAGCCACCATCAGACGCGTGGAGATGCCCGGCGCGCCCTGGGTAGGGTGATAGGTGCCGCCCAGCGTCTGCTCGAACGACAACCAATCCATACCATGACCGAGACGAACCAGAGGATGGCTCATGTCGATCAACTGCTCCAACTCGATCTGGAACAACTCCCGCTGTGGCTGCGCCGATTGGCTCTTGGGCCGCATCAGTTTTTCCCCAGTCTTCAGGCTATTTGCAACTCCTTACTGGGAAATTCTAGATCCAAAACTACCGCAATTCATCAGGTTTCATCCCGGATTTGTGGGCTTTTCAGGATCGACTGTATTATTCGGGACGCCAGGTACAACACATCCACGAAGAATCGCCCAACAGGCGTTCGCTTTCCTCAGACTGACGCACTCCCGCTCGGTCAGATATCTCGTTGCGCACAAATGGACCAGGCGTCGTTTTACTTCAATTTACCGATGCGACTCCGGTCCGGCGTTAACGTGATCACATGGGCATTCGCAGAACTACTGGTCATGCAGGAATCGGGCGAAGGGGAACCAACTTGGTCGGTGGCTATTCAATGACTGACAGAGGTCGCGGCATCAAGCATGTGGAGCAAACCGCGGCCCGTGAAGGGCTTGGCAGGGAGGAGAAACGGTCCCGGCTTCTTTCAGGTTACAACGAAGCCATTTATATCGATCGCAGCTTTATGGAGCCAGTCCCGCCGAACGGTGGTGCCCACTGCGCCAGATCTTACGTGGTGGGTACCCCTGAAAGACGCGTATTCACACAAGCGTCAAGACAATCATCAGGTTCACGCGCCGAAGGGGTGAGGGGGATAGATGGCGCCGCACCGCTGATTTACAGGACCACAACCCTCCAGGAGGTGTCCGCAGCGTTAGAGCGGCACACAAGTGGGATGGGCGCGAGCAATCAATTCGAAACTCCGGTCGACGGGTTATCGATCGTTCGTTCGGAACACTCAGTGCCGCTGGTCCGCCGCGCATCGCAACTGGCAGTCTGTGTAACGATCCAAGGCGCGGTGTGGTCGATAGTGGGAGAGAACCGCCACGAATGCAGGGCAGGCCAAGCATTCATGCTTTCAGTTGAGAATCCCGGCCACTGTACTGTTCCAATTGCCAGCCGAACAAATCCGTACCTGGGACTTGTGATCGAGCTTGATCGTGCATATATGCATCAGGTCATCGAAGAGCTCGGTATTCGCCGGAAAGGCGCCTGCAAAGACGGAAAGCGTGGCGGGATTCCGCTTGACCTAAGCCCGCAGATCTTGGATTGTATCGTGCGAGCAGTTGGTCTTTTGGACACTCCTGAAGCGCTCCGAATGCTGTACCCAGGGGCCATGCGCGAAATTTGCTATTGGCTTCTGGCCGGCCCCGCCTGTGATGAGATCGTCGACCTGGCGATGGAGAGTTTTCACGACGGACGTATCCTTCAGGCTATACAGCTTCTCCGAGGAAAGTTCAGTCGTCCGATAAAAGTAGAACAGCTTGCTACAGCCGCTGGCATGAGTCCCGCGACGTTTCATCGTCAGTTCAAGTCTGTGACATCAATGTCTCCAATGCAATATCTGAAGCAACTTCGCCTGGTGGCGGCTCGCCGCCTCATGATCACGAGCAACTCCAATGTGGAAAGCGTTGCGAACGAGGTCGGATATTTGAGTGCATCGCAGTTCAGCCGTGAATATACGCGCATGTTCGGCAAACCTCCTCGTCGCGATGTATCCGACTGCAAGTCATCGCAATCTGCCTCATCAAATCTTGCCTAGTAGGGGGCGCGCCACCGAAAGCCAGGAAGTGCGCCCTGAGTGGGGGCGGTGAGCGCCGCTATGTTGTGCGCCACCATCGTAGAACATCCCATGCAATCCCGGCTCAAGTGCCTTTTGACGATCTGCTGACGATGGCTACTTCCCTTACAGGATTTGTTCCTTCGTTCCTTCATCAGGCTTCGTTAATCTTTGGTGCGCACCCAGCGGTGGCACGTCCATACCTAACTCGCCGAAACGAAGCCACGAATCTTCGCTGCGATGAAATCAGCTTCCGTGTCCAGGGCAAAATGGCCGGCGTCGAGAATATAGACTTGTGCGTCTTGGACATCTCGATGATACGCGGATGCTTCTGCAACTTGGAATGAGGAGTCGTACTTACCCCACAAGACTAACAAGCGTGGCTGGTGTTCCCGGAGCCACGCCTGCCACAGTGGATAGGATGCGACGTTCGTGCGATAGTCATAAAAGAGATCACTTTGGATCTGCGACTGACCGTCTCGGCTCAAGAAAGAGTACTCGTCCGACCACAGATCGGGATCGTATCTCGAAGTGTCGGGATCACTGCCAATGTGACGCTTCCTTGCCGCTTCGAACGATAGGAAGTTCTCACGGAGCGCTGCTTCGTGCGTCACTCGATCCGACCAGAAGGCTCTTCTTGTCTCCCAGAGAGGCCCTAGGCCGTCTTCGTGAGCAACTGCATTCTGAATGATCAGGCT
>Ga0302320_10020547_pt1 | contig 13168 bp, 22 predicted proteins | sample Bog_T0_3_FD_202130 | JGI IMG/M metagenome (GOLD analysis project Ga0302320, IMG submission 202130) | Peat permafrost microbial communities from Stordalen Mire near Abisko, Sweden - Bog_T0_3 | ecosystem: Environmental > Terrestrial > Soil > Wetlands > Peat | place: Sweden: Abisko, Stordalen Mire...
GTCCGGTATATGCTAATCATTTTAGTTTGTAAATCCAATATGTTAGCTGCGTTTTTGTCTGTAAGGTTCTGGTGAGCTAATATTTTAAAGAATATGTGATATACCTGTGTAGATGTTTCTCTGGTCATTTATTTTGGTAGTATATAGGGCTGTCTTTAGTGCCGAGTAAGGTAATGGTATCACCTTTTTTAAAGTCTTCCGAATTAAAATCATGAATTGTTATGCAACCTATGTTGTCTGAATCTTGGGAGATAACTGTTCTTGTTTTACCGTTTATCAATAATTCATCCTTGTATCTGAACCAAGCAAAAGAGGGGTCTATTAGTTGTATTATTGTTTCTTTGGTTATGTGATCGGGATATGCATGTAATACGATCGCCTGAACTATTGGGTTGTTTTCGTACATTTTGGGGTTTTTAGTGTCTATTTAACATAATATGGAGCTATTAGGAGTGATTTGCGGCATTATCTTGGGGTGGGTAAGGTGTTTGTACCTTTGATTTTTGGGAAAGGGAAAATCTTTAAAATCTTTTGATTATAGTTTTTCCCTTTCATTTGATTCTTTAGGTTGGCATGAGTTTTTTCTACCGTAAAAAGGTTGGCATCTTTTTCAAAACGTAGCATACTATTTTTCATATAATCTTCTACTAATTCACACGCAATCCATTTTCTTCCTAATTCCTCCGCTGCAAATCCTGTTGTATTAGAACCCGAAAACGGCTCTAATACCGTATCGCCTTCATCAGTCAGGAATTTAATAAAGAACTCCGCAAAACGCTTTGGAAAACGAGCTGGGTGTGCTTTCATACCTCTTTCCTTGCACTTCATCATATATACACTATTAGATTCATTATTACCTAATTCAAGTAAGTTAGGAGGTATTGATCCGCCATTATGTTTATTGAATTTGTTAGTTATATTGTGTCCGCTTGGTCTCATTTTTGAAACATATCCCTTTTTTAACAGGCTTTTCATGGCTTCCGTATAAGGACGTAAAACCTTTTTGTTATCTGATTTAGGATATTCGGTTTTTGAAAGCCACCAAACTAAATTTACACTATCTTTTACCCTTATCCTACGTACATTAACCCATTCGGCTGGAGCTGGTAATCGTGCAGGATTGTAATGAAAAAACTCTTGCGCTAAAAACCATCCTTGCTCTTTTACCATCCTACAAAGTAATTCGTATTGATAAATACTTTTTGTTGGATGACCAGGGAGATAGGCAGTACCGAAGTCAACCACAAAAGAACCATCCTTTGTAAGAACCCGTTTAAAAGCCTTTGAGAACTTTAAAAACCATTCAATATATGCACCCTCATTTTTATTTCCGTATTCCTTTTGACTTGTTAATGCAAAAGGCGGAGAGGTTAATACAAGATTAATAGAATTATCAGGAATATGTTTTATTATTTCAAGTGTGTCGCCGAGATATGTTTTACCAAAAGGAGTTTTGTAATAAGGGTTCAGGTCGGTTAATGTTCTTTTGTTCATTTATTTTCTTTGTTTGGAGTTTAGGGCTATTATGAGATTATTGGGGAATAAGTCGTTAATGTGTATATAACCGTTGGACTCTTTCCGCTTTGAATTGCATTCGGCTATTATTGCCAGGATTAATAGCCGGTGAGTTGAGGGGGTAAGTAGTTGTTTTGTCATGCTTCGGTGGCTTTTTAATTGCTTTTCTGGTTTAAATCTGGGTATATTTTCTTTATTCTCTTTAATAGCGGCCTACTTATTGGCCTCTTACCTTGCAATAGGAAAGAGAAATAAGTAGCCGAGATCAGTAGGTCTAATCGTAACTGGCGATTAGTGAGGTTACGGTTCTTGGCGTAGTCGAATAGTAATTGTTTATCCATGTTGCAAATATACGAATAAATATGTGTATATGTATATGTTTGATTTATATATATATTTAGCTTTACACTTAATGGTTGAAAATGAGGCTATTATATAAAAATGACGTTTTCTGTTTAACATAATATTTTATTTTCGCTTTGTGTGAGTATAAGTGCCTGATTGTCTTGCCAATAATTTTTACATGAAAATGTTGCAAGTGCGTTTTATCGACTTATCTTTGTATCGTCAATTAATAACAACAATAAAAACTATTCAAAATGAAAACAAACACAGTTCAAAAAAAGGAAACAATCGGAGGCGATTTAAAAGACTTTATTAATTCTACCATAAGGGACACCGCTAAAAACCATTTGGAGGCCTGGAAGACACGTTACGCAGCTTATACCAAGGTTAGTCAAGTAAGGTTTGACCTGTTCGTAAACCATGATGATAGTTTAGAAATAGAATATACTGAACAGGAATTGGGGCGTAAATTAAATGATTTGGAAATTAACTATCTGGCTGACAAATTCCATAAAAAGGTAGTTGAACTCTGCAAATCGTACATCAATTAACACGGTGAACCTGTTACGCCAAAACATAGCAGCAGCCACCGAAAGAGAGATAAGCAAGAAAATAACAATTTAAAACTATTCAAAATGAAAACACAAGAAAAGACAATCATCGCCTTTCACATCGGCAGAGGCGGCGAAGATGAAGAAACCGAAAGCGAAGAATAGTCTTGAGTTCCTGAATAGTCTCAGGCAACCGTTAAACACCATTTTTTAACAGCAAACAGTCCTAAATAATAACAATCAAAATCTCGTCAAGATGAAAACACAAAACGTAAAAAACCAGGGCTTCCGATTAGAAGCAGAAGTTAAACCACTTAGAAAGACCGACCTTTTAGAAATAAAGGGGCGGGAATGGTTTGACAAGGTAAATGGCAATAGTTATCATTGCGTTTATATAAGCATTAACAACAAATTAGTAATTACAGTACCATTTACTTACGGTTATGGTGATGCCTATATTCAAAGCGCAACCCAAGCCATTAATGATGCAGGAATAGTAAACACCGTAGTCCGCAAATACTGGGATGAAACCTTTAAAAGGTATGCAAGTGATATAAACCATAGCAGAATGATTGACAGATTTTGCAGAGAAGCGGGGATACATTGCGTTTGCCATATTGAAAGGAATTGCAAGAAAAACCAATTGGCGAAATTTTAACCCACTTTGACGAGTAGCCGAAAGTAAAACGTTATGAGTAGGCTACTTTATTAACCGATTATAAACAATAAGCCTATGGACGTTCCAAGCCGTCAGTAAGAAAAGTGAGGAGCCGGAGAAATCCGGTTAAACTTTAAAAAAATCAAAAATCATGAAAACACTAAAAGCATTTGTCAGGACCGACAAGAAAACCAAAATCCAGGCGGTGGCCTTATTTATCTTTGAACTTTGTATGGTTTTCGTAGCCATCCATCCCCTGAATCGTTAACTGTTGACTGATCCCAATGCAGTCGGATAGTGTAGAGGCTATCTAAAGTGAGGGCAGTCCCTTTATGGTGAGGGGACTGTAAACTTAAACAAAATCAATATTATGAAAACAATAAAAATAAAACAAATAGCATACCATCGCAATGGAGTAGCTGGAGAAGGATTTCACGTAATACTATTTACCAGTAAAGAAATTCCATGTAATCAAACAAAGACACGCAATTGTAATTTTATAGCAACGGTTTTTAACGGCATCGGCCAAGTAACTGTAATTGATATAGATGTTGCCGCGGCTGGGTGTGTCGAGTTTGGGCTCAATAGCTGGAGAGGTGATGATTTTGAAGCTGCATTAAGAGATGCTATTGGAAAATGGGAAATAGAAAGGGATGCAGAAATCACAAAGCAAATATTAGAACGTAAATAATTAATAATACTTGCCCGCCTCCGCTAAGTGGCGGGTAGGTAGGTTGCAACCGAAGGGCGGTACAAGCCGCCCTTTTTTACTAACCTTGAACCCAAAAAACCATGAAAGCGCAAATAAAACATATCGGAGACCTCTACTTAATAACTGTTAACGGCATAGCCTACCTAACAGGCACGGAGGAGTATATTAATAGTCAATTCCCTAAATTTGCAAACTATTTTAACTTTTAATTTATGATAACTATAATAATTTTTTCAGCCCTATGGATATGGTTAGTATCTGAACTAATAACAGCTAAAAAGCAATGATAGCCATAATAACTTGGATACTCTTTTTTATCGGAACTTTTATAAATAAAAAGTAATATGGAAACACAACGGATATATGTCATTTATTTAACTCAAGGTTACTATTTTAACACGGGAGTAGTTAAACGGTTGCCCGAGTATTATAATGCAACAGAAGCAAGAAAAGCCCTTATCCTGGCAATTAAATACATGGAACAGAAAAGCGACTTCACACAAGAAGTTTATAAGCCACGCATCCGGAAGATCATAAATAAAAACCCGTTAACCTTCGCACGGGAGGAATTGAATGTAAAACAGTTTGAAATGTTCCCCAAAAATTTAAACCAACCCCAATTATTCCAATAGTTCATACCCGTATGGTGCTTTTTTTAGCAATAACCTATATAATTTTATATATTTGAATCACCCCGATTTAGTCGATTTTTTGATTTATTTTAACCTTTATTATTTTACAGAAAAATGGAAATTGAAAAAAGATATGCAGAAATATTGGCCAAACAAGCAGCCGCCAAAGACCATCAAGAACTGCTTATGACCTTAATCAGAAAAGAAGAGTTCTGTCAGGAATTTTTGATATTTACAAAGATAGAGATGCTGGAAAGAATAAAAAACTAAAAAAATGTTACGGGAAACGAACCTTTATCCTTCTTAGAGACGGGTAAAAATAATTATGAACAAAGTGGTAAAATGTGTTACTATGTGAATTAAATAGTCTATCTTCGCATTTCAATAACAAACAATATGAACACAGAAAATGTAGAATCAAACACAGTAAAGGTGAACGGTAAAATATCACCGTTATTAAGCAAGGAGCTTAAAAAACTGCTTAGTAAGATTGACCGTCCTGAATCTTATGCAGTCAGAGAAGGACTAAAGTTATTCATAACTAAAAACAAAAAAAAATTATGAAAATCGAATTAAAGAAAAAAACAGATGTAAATGGTGAAACATTTTACTGGACTGAAAAAGACGGTATATCAATTTCGGGTTCGGGCAGCTATACTAAAAGTACAGCCGAAGAACGCTATGAACTAATAGTAAAGCAGGTGTCCTCCGGGACTAAGGAGTATGAGGAAGAAACCATAAAATCTATCGAAATCTAAAATCAATAACAATTAAACAACAAACAAAATGAGCCGTTCAAATCAAACAGAAATCAAAAATCCAGCCCTCCACTTCCTGCAATGGAAAGGGGAGAAAAGCATCAAGAAAGTAGAAGGTAAAATAATTGAAACAGACAAGCACTGCTTCGTCTATTACAACAAGGAGAAAAAGGAGAATATTGAAATCCCTATGCCCGTTACATTCATAGTTCTCGATACGCTTCACACTATTAAAGGGTACAATGAATCCGAAGGACAAGGCTATTATTCAAATGAGATAAGGAGCAAAGATTTTAAAATAGCTCCTTTCCGGGTTAAATGTGGCAAGAATGATGCCGCCGAAGGCCTTTATGCAGATATTATGCCTACCTTAAAGAGTAATGGAGCCAAGTACTGTCAAATCGTTTACGTGCTTATGAAAGAAGGCGAAGAATGGGTAATTAACAACATTCAAATACAAGGTGCAGCACTTGGCCCCTGGATTGACTTCTGTAAAAACGCCAATGTTATGAAAATAGCAGTCAAGGTGGATGAATGGGTGGAAGAAACGAAAGGTACAAATACCTTTAATATTCCAGTCTTTAAGGCTTGCCCAGTATCGGAATCAACGAATCAGGTAGCTGTGGATATGGATAAAGAATTGCAGGATTATCTAACTAAATATTTCACCAGGAATAGCAATGATGAAGCTGGGCATAAAGCAGCCGAAGAGTTTTTGGATACCGAAGATCTACCTACTATTGCTGAACAAAAGAGACTTGCGGATGAGTATGAAGCAAGGCAACCAAAAGAAGGTTACGCAACCGACTTACCTTTTTAATTCAATACCGGAGCCGTAGCCTGAGAAGGGGCGGCTCTTTTTTACTAACAATTTAATTTTAAAAACATGGAAACAAACATTGCAGAAAACCCAAACTTTTTATCTCACTTTGACGGACGTAGCGCCATTGAATCTTTTACCCAGTACATCGTAAACAGAATAAAAGATGGACAGGAAGACCCTTTGAAATATCATATCCAAGCTAAGGGGCTCATGAAGGCTCTGGATGCCATAGAAAAAGAAGTAAAGCCTTTAATCATTAAGGAAGCCGACAAGTACAGAGGGGAAGGTAAGGTTATTGAAATCTTCGGGGCGAAGGTGGAATTTAAAGAAGTAGGCGTATCATATCAATATGACGGATGCGGAGATTCGCAGTGGGAAACCCTGTCTGATGAAATAAAAACATTAACCGAAAGAAGGAAAGAAAGGGAGACATTTTTACGTGGACTTAAAACGCCTATTAAAGTCGTAAACAGATCCACAGGAGAAGTTGAAAGGATACACCCTCCAGTAAAGAAAGGCTCTGAATCAATAGCAGTAAGCTTCTAATAAACCTAACAATTTAATTACAAAAAAATGAGTATCCAAAAAGTAAAGATAGAGAAGTTCTTAGTCCTCGATAATTTTGAGGCAGATATTAAAGGCAAAAACATATACCTGAGAGCCGATAATGGACGTGGGAAAAGTTCCTTTTTGAGGTTCATCCAGATAGCAATGGGCAGAACCGACCTCATACCCGATAATATGCCGGTAGACGGGGAGGTAGTAGCCGATAAAAATGGCAAAGAATACCTGTTTAAAGTTGAAACCTCAAAGGCAGGCAAGGTAAAGGTAAGCGTAACCTGTGATGGGCTTACTGATGAACGTAAAGGTGCTATTGCTGCTATTGTAGGGGCGAATAAATTCAATATTGATGAGTTTATTGAACTGTCAAAATCCAAAGCAGGGCAAAAAGAACAAGTTAAAATCTTTAAAAGCTTTCTGTCAAAAGAGATCCAGGATGATTTAAACCGCTTTGAGGCACATATATCGAGTATGTACAATGAACGCACGGAGGTAAACAAAGATAAGGTTAGTGCGGAGAAACTTATCCAAAACCATCCTTTAAAGCACGTTCCTGACCTTTCAGTTTACTACCCTGTAAGTATTGAAGAACTAACAAAAAAGAAAGAGGATATACGGGTAAAATTGAATGGAGAATATCAGAACGCTAGAAAAGTAAATCAGGAAATACGGGATGCGCACAAGGTTAAATGCGATAAACTTCGTGCCGAAGTGGACGCTTACAACCTTTCAATATCTGTACATTCAAAAGTTTATCAGGACTGCCAGGCAGCGCATGAAATCCTTATTAAAAATGGCTTTAAAAGTGGAGAAGGGTTTGTGTTTCTCGATAGCCTGAAAGCAAACATAACGGAAGCGAAAGCATACATTGAATCACCTTTGGAAGGGTTAATAGATGAAATGCCAAGCAACGCCCCGATAATAGCTATTGATGAGGAGATTTTAAAAGCAACCGAAACCAATAGCAACTACATAGCTGCTCAACAGCTTATAAAATATCGCCAACAATTTAAGGAATTGGAGGATATTGCCGGGGAATTGACGGTAAAGATTGATAGCGAACGCCAGGCTATTTCAGACACTATAAAGCAGATGGATTCCCCAGTTGAAGGCTTGGAGTATGACAACGATATTCTGCGTTACAATGGAGTAGAAGTATCAATAAATAGCATGTCTACTTCCGAAATTATTGAGCTGGGTGTTAAATTAAAAATGGCTGAGAATAAAGAGCTGGGCATATTACTTATTGAACATGGGGAAAGCATAGGCAAGGAAAGAATGTCGTATATCATGGATATTGCTAAAAAAAATAATTTCCAAGTCATTATGGAGGAAGTTGTAAGAGGACAAGAAAAACTTACAGTTGAATTTATCATTGAATAACATTTCACAAAAAACACTTATAAAATGGAGACAAAAATCACAATAAAACACAGATATTCAGGAGAGATACTGTTTGAATTTGAATGTACCACAATATTAGAATGCCTGTCAGAGGCTATTAAGCAGAAAGCCAGCCTACACTATGCCAACCTAAGCAATGCCGACCTAAGCAATGCCGACCTAAGCAATGCCGACCTACGCTCTGCCAACCTACGCTCTGCCAACCTACGCTTTGCCAACCTATGCTCTGCCGACCTACGCAATGCCGACCTACGCTCTGCCGACCTACGCTATGCCGACCTACGCTATGCCAACCTACGCTCTGCCAACCTAAGCTATGCCAACCTACGCAATGCCGACCTAAGCAATGCCGACCTAAGCAATGCCAACCTACGCTCTGCCAACCTACGCTTTGCCGACCTAAGCTCTGCCAACCTAATCTCTGCCAACCTAATCTCTGCCAACCTACGCTCTGCCAACCTACGCTTTGCCAACCTAAGCTTTGCCAACCTACGCTTTGCCGACCTAAGCAATGCCGACCTAAGCAATGCCGACCTAAGCAATGCCGACCTAAGCTTTGCCAACCTAAGCTATGCCGACCTAAGCAATGCCGCAACTGATAAAAGATACATCCAAATATCCTGTATCGGTTCTCGAAAAAGAATGACCACTTATTGTTTTGAAGATAATAAGATATGGTGCGGATGCTTCACTGGAACTTTGGAAGAATTTGAAGCATCGGTAAATAAAACCCATAAGGACAATGCCCAATGGTTAAAGGAATATACTAATGCAATAACATTTATAAAATCATTAAAATGAGCTATAAACACGTAAACAAACGGAACCAACCCGACTATTTTATTGTCGAAGGCTTCCCTGAGCCCGTAAAGCCTACCAGTGAAAGATTAAAGAACTGGATTATTGTTCTACTGGTATTAGGAATTATAGTATTAATGATTTATTTTAGTTAAAAATGGCAGAACAATGGACTAATCTTTAAAACATGAAATCAAACAAACCAGGGGACAAGAAGCTGTCAAAGCATGAACGGAAACTGATAGATAAATTAATGGCAGAAGTAGTTTTTTACGGGACCAATGAACATTTATCATGGATAAGTAATTTGTACGTCCATTCCGAACACTATTACAACTCCCCTATATCACAAAGGCAACGGATAAGGCTTTATGAGTTAAAAAGAACCTATTTAAAGAAGAAATAACTATGAAAACAATAATAAAAGTTTGGGTTGTATTTGATGGAAATAATAATGCTGACTTTGATGGCACTATTTATTATGACACTACCCAATCAGGGGCAATTGATAAGTTCTGTTATCCTGCCTTAAATTGGAATGCTTACATAAAAGATGGCTATGAGGCAAAGCTTGTAAATATAACATTCATTGAAAGAATCGAAAATGCTTGATATAATTTCATATTACAGAGCTTTAGGAGCCGGAGAATCTTCCCCTCATGGATTAGAAAGACCTTTTTACCCTGCAACCGTTAAATCAGTAATGAAAAAACGTAAGAGTAATATATGCTTTCAAATTGGTAACGACATACCATTTATTCGCTATAAATCAGAGAGGATGAAGCGTAATCAACTAAAGATTGTTAATAACTTGTAACCCGTTACCGATACATATTCAAATATAAATAATAATATTGCATCCATAATTATCACAATAATGGTTAACCAACTAAAATTATTCCCCCTTCCAGTTTCAGCATTGCGCCTCTGTGCCGTGATAAGCCAAGTGCATACTATTCAGGGGGGGGGTAACTTATTTATATGACATACGCTGAAAAACTTTTAGATCCCCGTTGGCAGCGTAAGCGCCTTGAGGTACTTGACCGGGACCAGTTTAAATGTATTCTTTGTAAAGACGATAAACATACCTTACAGGTCCATCACACTATTTACAAAAACAATCCTTGGGATGCTCCTTTAGAATCTTTAAAAACTCTTTGCGATACTTGCCATAAGGCTATTAGTTCACTCGAAAAGGCTTTATTCAAACTACCTTTATTCCCGACAAAGGCACAAAAATACTATTCTTTACCCGGGGACGGCTATGTACTTGAACGTGTCCTATTAAAAGTAGGTAATATGATAGTTATAGTTTACTTTGCTTCAGGAAGGTATGACTTCATATCAAGTGACGATATTTCTATTTACTATCACTTTATGGCTGAATAATGGGAAAGAGAAATGATCCTGCTTTTTTATTCTATTCGGATAACTTTGTTACTGGTACCATGTTTATGTCAAATGAACAGGTCGGAAAGTATATTCGTTTGCTTTGCGCCCAACACCTTACAGGCCATCTATCAGAGAAACATATGAAAAAGATATGTGGAAGACATGATGAGGTTATTTACAGTAAATTCACCTTAGATTCAGAAGGTTTGTATTTTAACGACCGTTTGGAATGTGAGGTAATAAAACGTAAATCCTATACGGAGAGTAGAAAAAAAAATAGAGAGAAAAAAGCAACATATGTTCCACATATGGGAAATGGAAATAGTATTAATAATACAGAGGACAAAACTGAAATTCAAAAAACTTGGGATAGTTACTCGATTCCGGTAAGAAGTAAAAGAGGCGAAGACCTGACAAAAGAGGAAATTATTTCCCTTCTTAGAATACCATACGGAAAACGTACCCAAGACCAAAATAGGCAGGTAGGCCAGTTTACCACTTCTCACCCCGAATTTGACACCGACATTTACCAAAAAGATATTTACTGATGTTTGAAGCAGCGTTAAAATACTTCCATGCCGGACTATCGGTAATAGCTTTGAAAGAGGATAAGCGCCCTTTGGGACATTGGACTGCTAACCAAACGGCATTAATTGAACCGACTGATAAATTCAAAAAGGCACCGGGTTTGGGTGTGGTATGTGGTCCTGTGAGTGGAAACTTAGAAGTAATCGATATTGACTGCAAATACGACCTTACAGGGACTTTAATGCAGGATTATACCGCCCTTATTTCCGCTTCAAACTGTGAACTTTTAGGTAAACTCGTTATAGAAAAAACCCCATCAGGGGGGTATCATATCGCCTACCGATGCTCAGAAATTGAAGGAAATAAAAAACTTGCAAACCGTTATGCTACTGGTGATGAGAAAAAGAAGGACCCGAATAACACTGTTTCTGTATTGATTGAAACCAGGGGCAATGGAGGTTATATCATGGCGGCACCATCACCCGGGTATGAGGTTGCTTACGGAAGTTTCGAGACTGTGCAGGAAATAACCCCGGCAGAACGTAGGGTGCTTTTAGACTGTGCAAAAACATTTAATGAGGTATTTGCCACGGTCCCGATAAGAACTACGTTTTATGATGGCGCCAATCCATTTGCGGAGTATAACGATAACGCTGATATTCCTTTGCTTTTGGAAAAACATGGATGGCATTACGTCAAAGATGTGAAAGGCAATAAGATGTTTAAGCGCCCCGGTGGAAGTTCTGAATGGTCCGCCGGATTCGATCCGGTCAGGAAACTTCTTTATGTTTTTAGTTCTTCAACTGTTTTTGAGCAGCAAAAAGCATACAACCCAACCCAAGTGCTTACATTTTTGGAATTTAATGGGGATTACAAGGAAACTGCTAAATTTTTAAAGGATCGGGGGTATGGTCGAGGTGAAAAGAAAATCACAAAAGACGCTCCTAAAAATTCCTTCCTGACCTCGGCGGTTATGGAAATGGATTACCTGAAAAAAGCCCGTTCAGGGACTTTGGAAATGGGTTTGACTACTGGTTTTTCGGAATTGGATAAAAATTGGAGGTTGAAACCTAACTATCTCAATATCATAAACGGAATAGACAACACAGGAAAGAGCCAAGTGATATGGTATTTAAGAGTTTTGGCGGCTATAAATCATGGATTGAGAACTTTGGTTTATGCAGGGGAGAACGGGACCGGTGGGGTTTACAGGAAACTTATTGAATTTTATCTTTGTAAACCGATAAGTAAAGTAACCGATAAAGAATTTTTAGAAGCCAGAGCGTTTATTGATGAGCATTTTACAATCATTAAAAATTCAGACGTTTTTACCTATGTCAATTTACTCGAAATAGGGGACGAGGCTATTTCTACAAAGAGATACGATTGTTTCCTTTGGGACCCTTACAACGCTCTTTACCGGGATAAAAACAAAAACACCAATACTCATGATTATGACTACGAGGCTTTGGGTGATGCCCGGCAATGGATAAGGAATAATAAATGTTCAATTTGGATTATCTGCCATGCTGTAACTGAAGCCATGCGCAATAAATACCCAAAGGACCATCACAGATATGCAGGCATGGTTATGCCACCAGGTAAAGCAGATACTGAGGGCGGAGGTAAGTTCGGGAACAGGGCAGACGACTTTTTGACGATCCACAGGCACACTCAACACGCTGAAGATTGGAAGTGGACGGAAATCCATGTTAGAAAAGTAAAAGAAACTGAAACAGGAGGTAGGCAAACTTTTATGGACGAACCATTTAAAATGCGGATGATACCTGACCAAACAGGATTTGTGGATGTGAATAATTATAATCCTGTTACTAAAAAGAATTTTGCCAATGAAGTTATTAATTTTATCGAACCAAACATAAGCGATGATGCTCCTTTTTGAACCAACATACAGGCATAGGCCACGCATGAACGGGCAATTGTTTACCATAAACCGGAAAACTTATCGTATGTTGGAAGGTACATGGATGTTCAAGGATGGTATTTTGGTGGATGCTGTAAAGTTTGAAAGGATATCAGTACCGACAGAAAGGGATGAACCTGTAGAGATATATCGGATGCCCGAATCAGAATTTTTCGCAAAAGTAAGTCTTACGTAAGGAGCAATATCAAAGTAAATAAACAGAGTAACCGAAATCTCTTTAAAATTCGGAAAATTAAAAACAAAGTAAAATGGTAACAAAAATTTCAGACGGAACAATTAATGTAAATGGGATAGACTATGTTCCAAAATCATCCGTCATAACAAATCATCCCGCACCCTCACTAAAAGGGCTTCAATTAGTACTCATACGCTCTTATGCCTCTGGTGTTCATTTCGGGTATATAAATAAGCGTGAGGACCTTTTATCCGGCCTAAAGGTAGAGCTAATAAAATGCAGAAGAATTTGGGCGTGGTATGGAGCTGCCTCGTTATCTCAACTTGCTGTGGATGGAGTGTTGGAAAGTAAAAAAAATGATTGCAAATTCT
>Ga0302320_10020550_pt1 | contig 13167 bp, 11 predicted proteins | sample Bog_T0_3_FD_202130 | JGI IMG/M metagenome (GOLD analysis project Ga0302320, IMG submission 202130) | Peat permafrost microbial communities from Stordalen Mire near Abisko, Sweden - Bog_T0_3 | ecosystem: Environmental > Terrestrial > Soil > Wetlands > Peat | place: Sweden: Abisko, Stordalen Mire...
GACTCGTGCTCGGCCGGTTCCTGGAGTACTCACTCGCCACGCCGGATATTCGAGAGTCCTTGGATTTCTACGTCAAGCTCGGCTTCTCCCAGACCGAGGTGGGGGAGACCTGGACGCATCCCTACGCCGTGGTCACCGACGGCCGAATCTGCCTTGGACTGCATCAAGAATCGACCCCCGCCACGCTGACGTTCGTCAAACCGGGGCTGCTCAAGCACGCCGAAATCCTCGAGCAGATGGGAATTGAATTCGAGTTCCGCCGGCTCGGCACCGATGTGTTCAACGAACTCGGCTGGCTCGATCCCAGCGGCGAGATGGTGCGGCTGATCGAGGCCCGGACTTTCTCGCCCAGCAAGCGGCTCGATACCAATACCTCGAATTGCGGCTATTTTCTCGAGATCGCACTGCCCGCGCCGGACCGCGAAGCGGTCACGGCCTATTGGGAAAAGTTCGGTTTTGTCGGCATCGAAGAAACCGACGATCGCTTGCCGCATGTATCCTGCACCAGCGATTTTCTCAATCTCGGGCTGTACGATCCTGCGCACTTGCGCGGTCCGACGCTGCGCTTCGAAGTCGACGACGTCGGCGGCGCCCTGGCCCGGCTCGCGGAATCCGGCGTCACCCCGGCCGGAGAAATACCCCGCCCGCTGAAGCGGCTGCCCGCCGCCGTGCTGACCGCGCCCGAGGGAACCTCGATCCTGCTGTCCGAGGGCGGCGCACGTTAGTCTAAGGCGCCGTCGGCGGCGTCGCGACGATGCGAAACTGCAGCGTCATGGAGTCCTGAACCTGCAGCGCGCCCAGCATAGAACTGTACGGTGCGAGTCCGAGCGCCGTTTGTCGCAAATCGAAAATTCCGCTCGCCGTCACGCCGCTCGAATCGCGCTCGAGAGTCACCGGCACGTCGATCCTCGATTCGTGTCCCGCCAGGCTGATCGCGGCGCTCGCCGTCACGGCATCGCTCGGCGCGGCGACACTTGGCAGCGTGCCGCTGATGGTCATCACGGGATACTGGTCGGCATCGAGCAGCGCTGGGCTCAGCATATGCTGCAGGGTCCCGGCTCTGGCGTCGGCGCGGACGTCGCCCTCGAAGTCGGCTCCTGCGTCGTGGCGGGCTCGGGCTTCGTCCACCACGAACGCCGCGACGGGAATTTGCAGCGAAATTAAAGTCGTGCCCGCCGCGCCCGGCTTGGCCGTCCCGTGGATCGCACGATTGACCAAGACGTGGTTGTGCCCGAAGCGCGCCAGCGGTCCCGCCCGATACACCAATATTCTGAGTTCGGATCGATCCGCGTCGACCACGTAGCTCGGCCCTGCTGGCGGCGCGCCGGGCGAAGCCATCGGCGCAACCGGTAGCCGCGGCTGCGCCGGGCGCGGCGCGCAAGCAACCAGCGACAGCCCGAGCACCGCAACGCCGAGGCTTTTGAACATGCAGTACCCTGCTGTCTTGCTAGACTAGGTTCACAGCAGTTTGCACGCGGAGTCAGCCCTATGCCAAGCCAAAGTTCGTCGGGACGCTACACCGCGGTCGCGCAGGCTTTCCATTGGATTATCGCGGCATTGATCATCACCCAGTTCGTATTGGCCAGCTTGGCCGAAGATCTGCCGAACGGCATGCACAAGCTGGCCCTGCTGGCGCGCCACAAGAGCTTCGGCATGACGGTACTCATGCTCGCGATCTTGCGGCTGCTGTGGCGGCTCTTTAACCGACCGCCGGAGTTGCCCACGGGCATGGCGCCGTGGGAGCGGATGGTCGCGCGAGCCACGCATGTCGCGTTCTATGTTCTGCTGTTTGCCATGCCGCTCTCCGGCTGGATGATGTCGTCCGCCAAGAATTACGCCGTGAGCTGGTTCGGATTGTTCACCTGGCCGAATCTCATCGGCAAGAATGCGGCGGCGTTCGACGCCTTGCTCGCCACACATGGGATCCTGGGCAAACTTCTGTTCGCGATTGCGGTTTTGCACGTACTCGCCGCACTCAAACATCACTTTTGGAACAAGGATGATGTGTTGTTGCGGATGCTACCCTTCGGCAGGTTATCAAGGTCTAAATCGGAGAAAGCATTATGACGGCTCGACTCCCGGTATCGCTGGCGGCGCTGGCGACGTCACTCTCGATCGGCGTGCAGGTTGCGGATGCGGCGTCGAGCTACGCGGCCGACCCGCAGCAAAGCCGGCTCGAGTTCGTCGGCGTGCAAGCGGGTGCAGATTTCAAGGGGACGTTCCACAAGTTCACCGCCGCGGTCGAGTTCTCGCCGGACGCACTGCCGGCAGCGCATCTGGACGTCCAGATCGACACGAATTCGGTGGACTCCATGGATAAAGATCGCGACGGAACCATACGCTCGTCCGACATTTTGGATGTCGCGCACTTTCCCGCCGCGCACTACGTCACTCGCAGCATCACCAAGACCGCCACCGGCTTCACCGCGAGCGGCGCATTGACGTTGCGCGGCGTCACCAAGGACGTTCCCATCAGCTTTCAATTCACGCCGTCCGCGGCGGGCGCAAAGCTCGAAGGCACTGCACAGCTCAAGCGCCTCGATTTCGGCGCCGGGCAAGGCGACTGGAAGAGCACCGAGTGGGTGGGGGACACCGTAAAAATAAGCTTTTCGCTGATTCTCAAGCCCAAGACTTAGCGGCATGCCGCAAATTTTCGACGATGTCGCCGAGTGCGTCGAAAGTACCTTGGCGCGCGTCGGGCCGCATATCGTTCTGGCACTCCCCTTGGGAGTCGGCAAACCCAATCCGCTGGTCAACGAATTTTATCGGCGCGCACGCCGTGACCCCAAGATCACGCTCACGATATTCACCGCCTTGAGCTTGCGCGCGCCTGAGTGGCACGGCGAATTGGAGCGTCGCTTCCTCGAGCCGGTGCTGCAGCGTCTGTTCGCCGGCGACGTGCCGCTCGACTATGTGTCGGACCTGCACGCGGGCAGCGTGCCGCCGAATGTGACTGTCATCGAGTTCTTTCTGGATCCGGGCGCATTGCTGCACGCCGCGCATTCGCAGCGGCACTATGTCAGCAGCAACTATACGCACGTGGCGCGCGACGTGGCAGCCGCGGGCGTCAACGTCATCGCCCAACTGGTCGCCAAGCGCACGCCGGACGGACACCCGCAATTCAGTCTCGGCTCCAATCCCGACGTGACGGTCGATTTGCTCGAGTTGCTGGCGCCGCAGCGGCGGCAGGGCCGCGACGTCGTGGTCATTGGTGAAGTGAATCGGTACATGCCGTTCATGTTCGGCCCCGCCGCGGTCGGCGCCGATACCTTCGACTACCTCATCGAGAATGCGCGCTATGACTTCGAGCTGTTCGCACCGCCCAACCAGCGGCTGCGGACCGTCGACTATGCGATCGGCTTGTACGGGGCTCGGTTGGTGCTGGACGGCGGCACGCTGCAGCTCGGAATCGGCGAACTGGGCGATGCCGTCGTCTACGGATTGCAGCTGCGCCACCAGCAGAACGCGGAATTTCGGGGCATCCTGCAGGGCCTCAAGGCGCAGGAACGGTTCGGCGACATGCTCGATGCCATCGGCGGCGCGACACCGTTCGAGTCGGGCTTGTATGCCTGTACCGAGATGTTCGTCGACGGATTTCTGGATTTGTATCGCAGCGGGGTGTTGCGCCGGCGCGTGTACGGCGACGCGCGAATCCAGGAACTCCTGAACGCGGGCTCGATCGGCGAGCGCATCGATGAGACTTTTTTAGCCGCGCTGGCGGCGGCGGGGTTCGGCAGTCCGCTCGACTCCGGCGAGTTCGCGCTATTGCAAGAACTCGGCGTGTTTCGCAGTGACTGCCGCCATGGCGAAGCGGGGATCGAGAATCCCGACGGGCTGGTGACGCCGGCGCATCTGGATTCGAAGGCCGCGCGCGCGCTGCTGCTCGCGCATTGCACCGGCAGCCAGCTGTGCGGCGGAACCCTGCTCCACGGCGGCTTCTTCTTGGGGCCACGCGGATTTTATGCGGCATTGCGCGACCTGCCGGACGCGGAGCGGCGGCAGTTCTCCATGGGCGGCGTGGGTTTCGTCAACCACCTCGATGGGCCCGAGCGCACGCTCAAGATCGCGCAGCGCCGTCAGGCCCGCTTCATCAATTCCACCATGATGGTCACGCTCCTGGGTGCGGCGGTGTCGGACGGCTTGGCGGAAGGTCAGGTGGTGAGCGGCGTCGGCGGACAATACAATTTCGTTGCCATGGCCCATGCCTTGCCCGACGCACGATCCCTATTGGCGCTGCGCAGCGTGCGCGAGAGGAACGGCGCACTGTCGTCGAACATCGTTTGGAATTACGGACACACGACCATACCCCGGCATTTGCGCGATGTGGTGGTGACGGAGTACGGCGTTGCGGACCTGCGCGGCCGCTCCGACCAGGACGTCATCGCGGCGTTGCTGAACATTGCGGATTCACGCTTTCAGGAGAGCCTGCAGGCGCAAGCGCAGGCGGCCGGAAAACTTCCGCACGATTATCGGATCCCGGATTGTCACCGCAACAATACGCCGCGGGCACTGGAGGAGCGATTCGTGCTGGCGCGGGCCCGAGGGCTGTTTTCCGAGTTTCCGTTCGGCACCGATTTCAGCGGCGAAGAAATCGTTCTGGCCGAGGCGCTGACGCGCATCAAGAGCCGGACCGGGCAGCGCTGGCCGAAGTGCAAGGCCGTGCTGCGCGCCGTGCTCGCGCGCGGCACCCCGGCGACGCTCGCGCCCTATTTGCGGCGCATGGCGCTGGCAGAGCCGCACACCCGCGAGGAGTGGTTGTGGCAGCGTCTGCTGGTGCAGGAGCTGCGCGCGCTGCTCTAGCGCACCGGAAGCTCGCGCGATTTCTGCACCGTGCGCAGCGCGAAGCTCGACTGCACGCGTGCGACATTCGGCAGGCGTGTCAAATGCTGGCTGTGCAGGCGTTCGAAATCCGCGGTGTCGGCGAGCACCACCCGCAACAGGTAATCGTATTCGCCCGACATCAGGTAGCACTCCATCACCTCGGGTACTTTGCGCGCTGCTTCCTCGAACGCGTGCAGATGGGCCTGCTCCTGTCGCTCCAAGGTGATGTTGACGAAGACGTTCACGGGACAACCGGCCTTCTGTTGATTGATCCGCGCGGTGTAGCCTTCGATGAACCCCGACTCCTCGAGCGCCCGGACGCGCCGCAAGGTGGCCGATTCGGACAGGCTGACGCTTTCGGCCAGTTGACTGTTGGTGATGCGCCCATCGAGCTGCAGCGCGCGCACGATGGCGCGATCGTAGCGATCCAATTTCATTGCGACACCCCCGCTAGCAATCGGTATCTTCTTGCGTGAATACCGTCCTTGGCGCCATATTCTGCCATTGATCGACCCCGATTGACCAGGTTTTGCAACTTTCCGGCGCCGGCCTGCCGTACCCTAGGCATCCCCCACCCGGCTGCCGTACGGAGCACTCATTATGAAAATTGGCGTCCCGAAAGAGATCAAGATTCACGAGTATCGAGTCGGCTTGGTGCCGGCGGGTGTACGCGAACTGGTGGGCGCGGGACACCAGGTGCTGGTGCAGAGCGGCGCCGGGGCCGGTATCGGCTTCGAGGATGCGCACTATCAGGCCGCCGGCGCCTCGATCGCGCAAAACGCCCAAGATATTTTTTCGAGCGCCGATCTGGTCGTCAAGGTCAAGGAGCCGCAGATCGCCGAGTGCAAGCAACTGCGCAGCGGGCAAACCTTGTTCACCTATCTGCATCTGGCCGCCGACCGGGAACAGACTCAAGCGCTGCTCGCCTCCGGCGCGACCGCGATCGCCTACGAGACGGTGACTGCGCCGGATGGCTCACTGCCGTTGCTGACGCCGATGAGCGAAGTCGCCGGACGGATGTCGGTGCAGGTGGGCGCCAACAGCCTGCAGAAGGCGAATGGAGGTTTCGGCGTGCTGCTGGGCGGTGTGCCCGGCGTTGCGCCGGCGAAGGTCGTGATCTTGGGCGGCGGTGTGTCCGGCACTCACGCCGCGGAAATGGCCATTGGTCTGCGCGCCGACGTGACCGTCGTCGATCGTTCGGTGAAACGGCTGCGCGAACTGTCGTCGATTTTCGGCAGTCAGTTGAAGACCGTGTACTCGACCGCGCATGCGATCGAAGAGTTGGTCCGCGACGCGGACCTCGTCATCGGCGCGGTGCTCATCGCCGGTGCCGCGGCACCTAAATTGGTGACGCGGGCCATGGTTAAAACCATGAAGCCCGGCGCGGTACTGGTCGATATCGCCATCGATCAAGGCGGCTGCTTCGAGACCAGCCGCCCCACCACGCATGCCGAACCCACGTACGTGCTCGACGGCGTGATCCACTACTGCGTCACCAACATGCCGGGCGCGGTGCCGCGCACCTCCACGTTCGCGCTCACCAATGCCACGCTGCCGTACGTGAGGGCGCTGGCGGATCTCGGCTGGCGTCAAGCCCTGGTGAATGACCCGGGATTGGCGCGTGGTCTTAACGTGCATGCCGGGCAGCTGACACATGAAGCGGTGGCGAGTGCGCTCGGACTCGACTTTCGCGCTTTCAAGGCCGCGTGAGACGCATTCGCCTGATTGCGGGAGCGCTGCTCGCGCTGCTCGCGGGTTCGTGTGCGACCTATCCGCAAATTCAGGAAGGTCTGTGGGATGTGAGAGTCCAGAGCACCGAGAATCCGGGAGCCAAGAAGACGGAGTTCGGGTACAAGCTGTGCCGCGATCATGCCTACGATAAGCAAACGGATGCCTTGGTCAGAAACAACAAGGATTGCAAGACCAAGCTCGAGGCGGCCGGCCCCAACCGCTATTCGGCGGCATCGCGCTGCACGGTGTCGAACACGGTGATCGAATCGAAAGGGTTATCGATCTACAAGAGCGGCAATTCCATCCACTCCGAAACGGTGGCGACCTACTCACCGCGCTTGTACGGCAAGAGCGACGAGACGCTGATTCTGGATCAACAGTATCTCGGCAGTTGCCCGGCTGGAATGAAACCGGGCGATCGCTTGTTGTCCGATGGACAAGTGGTGCATCCTCACTAGAGCGCGGCGCGCATCGATCCACCAGAATCAGTCGTTCGTTGGCAGCCGCTGCGGCGCAGGCCTCGGCCAAGCGCGCGACAATATCTACAACTTTTTTACCAAACCAAATTCATGATTGCCGGCCGACCTCGGTCGGCAGCGATTGTCGCTGATATAGCGCATGCAGCATCGCTTTCTGCCGTTCGGTCCCGCGATGCACCATGTCCCTCGGACTCGCCTGGTCGGTGGTGCAAAGTTGCTACTGTACGACCGATCAATTACTCTAAGCGCGATTAAAGCCCTATAAGACAAGGGATCGACCATGGCTCGCAATCCACGCTTTGATGTTTTGTTCGAGCCGGTGCGAATCGGGCCGGTCACGGCACCCAATCGTTTTTATCAAGTTCCGCACGCCAGCGGCATGACCAACGCGTTGCCGCATGTGCGCGCAAGTTTCCGCGAAACCAAAGCCGAGGGCGGCTGGGGCGTGGTGTGCACGGGCGCCGTGTCGATTCACCCGAGCTCCGACGACTCGCCGCTGCCGTTCGCCATTCTTTGGGACGACAATGACATTCGCTCCCACGCCCTGATGACCGACGCGGTGCATAAGCACGGCGCCTTGGCGGGAGTCGAGCTGTGGCACGGCGGCGCCTGCACGTTGAACCGGACCAGCCGCATCGCGCCGCTGTCGCCGTCGGGCATGCCGTGGTTGTCGACGCACTTGGGCTTCATGGGCAATCTGCGTCCGCGTGCCATGGACAACGCGGACATCCAGGATCTGTTGCGGTGGCAGGCGGCCGGCGCCCGGCGCGCCGTGCAAGCGGGCTTCGATATCGTCTACGTATACGCCGGAATGGGCTACCTGCCGTACGAGTTCCTGCTCCCGGAATACAACCGCCGCACCGACGCCTATGGCGGTTCGATCGAGAATCGTGTGCGCCTGGTACGCGAACTGCTGTCGGTGACCCGCGATGCCGTCGGCGACAAGTGCGCGGTGGCGCTGCGCATCAGTATGGAAGAACTGCGCGGCAGGCCCGGCAAACATGCCGCCTCCGAGGCGCATGAGGTGGTCAGCCTGCTCGCCGAAATCCCGGATCTCTGGGATGTCAAAATGGACTCGAGCCCCACCGACTGCGCGCCATCGCGCTTCTCTCCCGAGGCGAGCCACGAGCCGATCATCAATTTCGTCAAGCAATTGACCCGCCGGCCGGTGGTGGGCGTCGGCCGCTTCACGTCTCCGGACGTGATGGTTTCGCAGGTTCGTCGCGGCATTCTCGACTTGATCGGCGGCGTGCGGCCCTCGATCGCGGATCCATTCCTGCCGTCGAAGATCGACGCCGGGCGTGAACACGAAATTCGCGAGTGCATCGGTTGCAATATCTGCATCTCCAGCTGGCACGATGGCGTGCCGGTGCGTTGCACGCAAAATCCCACCGCGGGCGAGGAATGGCGCCGCGGTTGGCACCCGGAACGGTTTGACCCGCCGGCGAGCGATGCGGCGATCCTGATCGTCGGCGGCGGCCCTGCGGGGCTCGAGTGCGCGACCACGCTGGCGCGGCGCGGCTATGCGGTGACCATCGCGGACTCGGCGAGCGAATTCGGCGGCCGGCTGCGCTTTGAGACGGCGCTGCCCGGATTGAAGACTTGGAACCGCGTCGCCGACTGGCGCCTGGGTCAGTTGCGCGAACGGCCAAACGTCAATATGTATCCGGGAAGCGCGCTCGGTGTCGACGACATCTTGGGACTGGAACACCGCCACGTCGTCCTCGCGACCGGCGCACGCTGGACTAAGATGCTGTATTCCACGATGGAATTCCCGGTCGGCGAACTCGATGGACCCGCGGTCTATACACCCGACGACCTCGCCGCCGGCGTTGTGCCGCAAGCACCCGTGGTGGTGTTCGATTTCGACAATTACTACATGGGAGGCGCCATCGCCGAGCTCCTGGCGAAGACGGGAAGCAAGGTGAGCTACGTGACTCCCGCCGGCAATGCATCGGCGTGGACGTTCATGACCAATGAGCTGCCGTTGGTGCACCGTGCTCTCGTCAAGGCGCAGGTTGCCATTCATACGCTGCAGCGGGTAGCCGCGTTTGACGGCGACACCGTGACCATCGCGGATGTGTACAGCGGCAGCGAACAGCGTCTTGCGTGCCGCTCGTTGGTGATCGTCGGCGTGCGGGCGCCGCGCGATGAAATCTACTCCGCGCTCATCGCGCGCGGCGGCGAACTCCAAGAGGCCGGCATCGACTCGGTGACGCGAATCGGCGATGCGCTCGCGCCGGGCGCCATCGTGCACGCAGTGCACAGCGGCCATCGCTATGCGCGCGAGTTCGACAGGCAGCCGCAAAGCGTACCCTACGCACGGGACTATCCGTTATGAATGCCATCCATTTGGAACGCAGCCTGCCCTCCAGCTGGTACCGGACCGCCGAGGTGTTCCGCGCCGAAAAGGAACGCATTTTCTGCCGCGAATGGATCGCGGTGTGCCGCGAGGAAGAACTGCCCAACCCCGGCGATTCCAAGGTGCTCGATGTTCTCGGCGAGAGCATTTTGTTGGTTCGCAACCGCGATGCTCAATTGCGGGGCTTTTACAACGTTTGCCGGCATCGCGGCTCGCGGCTGTGCCGCAGCGCCGCGGAAACTGCCGCATTGGGAGTGACGCTGCCGGGCGGGATCAGCGCCCGCGGGGTGATCGTGTGCCCTTATCATCAGTGGTCCTACGACTTCAACGGCGCGCTCATCGCAGCCCCGCACCTGACCACCGCCGCCGGCTTTGCGAAGCAGGATTTTTCCCTGTATCCGGTCGGCGTCGAGTGCTGGGGCGGTTTCGTTTTCCTGCATCTGACGCCGGCCGAGGCGAAACCGCTGGCGGCGCAGTTGGCGGGCATTCCCGAGCGCTTACAGCGCTATCCGTTGAGCGCGCTGCGCATCGGCGCCAGCAAGCGCTACGAAGTGGCGGCGAATTGGAAAATCCTCTGCGAGAACTACAACGAGTGCTATCACTGCGCCGGGGTGCACCCGGAGCTGTGCGCGGTGGTGCCCTCGTTTCGCGAGTCGGGCGGCGCGGACCTCGACTGGAACCGCGGAATTCCACACCGCGAGGGCGCCTACACATTCACGCACTCGGGCACCACCTCGCGGCGCGCATTTCCCGGACTCGACGCCGATGAGCAAGTCCGGCACAAGGGCGAACTGGTTTATCCGAACCTGTTTTTAAGCGTCGCCTGCGATCATGTCGCCGCATTCATTCTGCAGCCGCGCGCCGCCGGCCGCACCGACATCGTCTGCCATTTTCTGTTCGAGCCCCATGAGATGGCGAAAGCCGGTTTCGATCCGAACGACGCGGTGGAATTCTGGGATCTGGTCAACCGCCAGGATTGGGCCGTATGCGCAGGCGTTCAGCAAGGAATCGAGTCGCGGGTTCACTCGCATGGTTTCTACGCACCGATGGAAGACTGGAATTTGGACATCCGGCGCTATGTGAGCGAACGGATCGAGGCGTACGTTAGCGAACGGACGTGAGGGCAGCCGATGATTGACTATCGACGCGCCTTCGGTCGCGCTTCGGTATAATCTCAAAAAAAGGACTTTTTTAATGGCATTGAAGCGGCATGTTCCGAAATTCCACCGTGCCACACCGGCGGTGCGCCGCGAGGCGCTGGTGGATGCAACCTTGAGTTGTCTCAAGCGATATGGCCACGCAGGGGTGTCGGTGCGCAGGATCAGCGCCGCGGCCGGCGTCTCCATCGGCTTGATCAACCATCATTACCCGAGCAAATCGAGTCTCATCGCCGAAACCTACGAAACGCTGTCGTTTTCGTTGTTGGATTCGATCAAGCGTCAGGCCGGGAACCACTCCGTCTCGCCGCGCGACCGCCTGAGCAATTTCTTTCGGGCTTCTTTCACCCCGGAGCTGCTCGACCCGCAGCTTTTCAACGTCTGGCTGGTGTTTTGGAGCATGGTGGCGCATTCGGCCGAGATTCGTTCCGTGCACTTTCGCACCTACGGCAAGTACCGCTCGGTGCTCGAGTCGATGCTGCGGGAGCTGATCGATTCCGGCGAAGCGCCGGCCTTCCGCTTGCGCCCGGCGGCAATCGCGCTGTCGTCGTTTCTCGACGGCTTCTGGGTCGAATTGAGCTTGAGTCCCACCATTTTCAAGCCGCGCGAGGCGGTGGCCCTGTGCGACGACTGGGTCAATGCCCTGTGCCTTGGCGGCTTTCCCCGGCTGTTGGTCGGCGCCAAGCCGAACAAGCCCGGCGCCGCGCGGAAACCCCGAAAGTAGACCGGTTCGCTAGTGGCGGCTGGCCGCCCTCGTTATACTTTCGTTCAACAAGATTGGAGGCCGTGGAATATGGAAGCAAAGCGCTCTTTGCACAGCGACTTGACGGCGGAGGTTCCGGCCAGCCAGGAAGGCTTTAGTCTGCCCGGCTGGATCTATAGCGACGCGGATTTTCTGGAGGCCGAGAAGGAACGGATATTCGCGACATCATGGCAGGTGCTGTGTCACCTCAACGATATTCCGGATGCGGGCGACTACCACACGTTGGATTTTCTGGGTGAGCCTTTGGTCGCGGTGCGCGGCCAAGGCCAGCGCGTCAGCGCCTTCTTCAACGTCTGCCGGCATCGCGCCGCGCGACTCCTCGACGGTGGTTCCGGCCACTGCCCCGGAAGAATCGTCTGCCCCTATCACGCCTGGACCTACGACCTCGAAGGACGCCTGACCAGCGTCACACACCGCAAGGAATTCGCCGAGTTCTCGCTCGAGCAATATTCGCTGAAGCCGGTCGAGACTGAAATCTACAAGGGCTTCGTGTTCGCGCGGTTGAAACCCGGCCTGCCGCGCGTCGCCGAGATGCTGGCGCCCTACGAGAGCGAATTGGCGGCCTACCGCCTGGAAGAGCTGCAGCCGTTGGGTCGGGTGACGCTGCGCACCCGGCATGTGAATTGGAAGAACGTAACCGACAATTATTCGGACGCCATGCACATCCCGGTGGCCCATCCGGGCCTGAGTCGATTGTTCGGTCAAAGCTACGGCGTCGATGCGCAGCCGTGGGTCGATAAAATGTGGGGGTATCTGCGCGACGTTCCGTCCTCGCAGCTATCGGAGCGTTTGTACCAGGCGATCTTGCCCAACTCGCCGCACCTGCCGGACGACCGTCAGCGGCTCTGGACCTACTTCAAGATGTGGCCGAATGTGGCCTTCGATATTTATCCCGACCAGATCGATTTCATGCAGATGATACCGGTCTCGCCGACCGAGACGCTGATCCGCGAGATCGCCTATGTGCACCCCGACAGCCGGCGCGAGATGCGCGCCGCGCGCTATCTCAACTGGCGCATCAATCGGCGGGTGAGTATCGAGGACAAGGCGCTGATCGAGCGAGTCCAGGCAGGCATGGGCTCGCGCAGCTACACGCCGGGTCCTTTGGGGCGTTCCGAAGTGGGACTGCGAAGTTTCGCGCGGCACATGCGTAGCGTCATTCCGGAGAGCCGTCTCGAGCATGCCCCCGCGCCGGGCTGGCACGTCCGCAACGTCAAGAAGAGCCATGGCTGATACAAAACCTCGGGATGTGGTGATCGTCGGCGGCGGTCACAACGGACTGGTATGTGCGGCCTATCTCGCGGCGGCCGGGCTCAAAGTGACCGTGCTCGAGCGGCGCAGCGTGGTCGGCGGCGCCGCGGTGACCGAAGAATTTCACCCGGGCTTTCGCAACTCCGTGGCCGCGTACACGGTGTCGCTGCTCAACCCGAAAGTGATCCGCGATTTGGATCTGCCGCGCCACGGCCTGCGCGTGGTCGAACGCAAGCTCGCGAACTTTCTCCCCCTCGACGACAACCAGTACCTCAAAATCGGCGGCGGCAAGACCGAGCAGGAGGTGGCGAAATTCTCGGCACGCGATGCCGGCCGCCTCGCCGCTTACGGCGCGCGACTCGAAGTCATCGCCGACGTGCTGCGCGACATGGTGCTCGAAACGCCGCCGAACGTCACCGCCGGCAGCTGGCTGCAAGCGATGCCTGAATTGCTGCGCAGTGCGCGCCTCGGCAAGCGCATCGCCAAACTCGACATGCCGATGCGCCGCGAACTCCTCGATCTGTTCGTCAAGTCCGCAGGCGACTACTTGGACGCGTGGTTCGAGAGCGCGCCCATCAAGGCAGCCTACGGTTTCGATGGCAT
>Ga0302320_10020553_pt1 | contig 13165 bp, 8 predicted proteins | sample Bog_T0_3_FD_202130 | JGI IMG/M metagenome (GOLD analysis project Ga0302320, IMG submission 202130) | Peat permafrost microbial communities from Stordalen Mire near Abisko, Sweden - Bog_T0_3 | ecosystem: Environmental > Terrestrial > Soil > Wetlands > Peat | place: Sweden: Abisko, Stordalen Mire...
CTCTTTATCGACGAACTGCACACCATCGTCGGAGCGGGCAAGACCGAAGGGGCGATGGACGCGGGCAACCTGCTCAAGCCCATGCTGGCCCGGGGCGAACTGCACTGCATCGGCGCCACCACCCTGGACGAATACCGCAAGTACATCGAAAAGGACGCGGCCCTCGAGCGCCGCTTCCAGCCCATCATGGTAGACCAGCCGACGGTGGAGGATGCGATCTCGATCCTGCGCGGCCTGCGCGAGCGCTTCGAGCTGCACCACGGCGTCCGCATTCAGGACAACGCCCTGGTCAGCGCCGTGGTCCTGTCCAACCGCTACATTTCCGACCGGTTCCTGCCCGACAAGGCGATCGACCTGGTCGACGAGGCCTGCGCCATGATCCGGACGGAAATGGATTCGATGCCGCAGGAGTTGGACGAACTCACCCGCCGGGCCCTGCGCCTGGAAATCGAGGAAACCGCTTTGGCCAAGGAGAAGGACGATGCCAGCAAGCGCCGGCTGTCCGACCTCAAGCAGGAGCTGGCCGAGGTGCAGGAAAAGGCCAAGGGGCTGAAGCTGCAGTGGGAAAAGGAGAAGTCGGCCATCGACCGCGTCCGCAAGGTGCGGGAGGACATCGAGGCCACCCGGCTGGAGATGGAGAAGGCCGAGCGGGCTTACGATCTAAACCGCGTGGCGGAATTGCGCCACGGCAAGCTGCCCCAGCTCGAGGCTGAGCTCAAGAAGCTGGAGAAGGCCGGCAGCGGCACGACACTCTTCAAGGAGGAAGTCTCGGAGGAGGAGATCGCCGAAGTCGTTTCCAAGTGGAGCGGTGTTCCCGTGACCCGCCTGGTCGAGGGGGAGAAGGAGAAGCTGCTCCGGCTGGAGGAGGTGCTGCACGAGCGCGTGGTCGGCCAGGACGAGGCGGTCACGCTGGTGACCGAGGCCATCCTGCGCGGCCGCAGTGGGATCAAGGATCCCCGCCGGCCAGTCGGGAGCTTCCTCTTCCTCGGGCCCACCGGGGTGGGCAAGACCGAATTGGCCAAGACCCTGGCCGAAACCCTCTTCGACACCGAGGCGGCGATGGTGCGGATCGACATGTCCGAATACATGGAGAAGCACAGCGTCTCCCGCATGATCGGGGCCCCTCCGGGCTACGTCGGCTATGACGAGGGCGGCCAATTGACCGAGGCGGTCCGGCGCAAGCCCTACGCGGTCGTGCTCTTCGACGAGGTGGAGAAAGCCCACCCCGACGTCTTCAACGTGTTGCTGCAGGTGCTGGACGACGGCCGGATCACGGACTCCCAGGGCCGGACGGTGGATTTCAAGAACACGATCATCATCATGACTTCGAACATCGGCGCCCGCTTCCTGCTCGAGGGCGTGGTGGGGGACACGATTCCCGAAACCGTGCGCGAGAGCGTGTTGGCGGAGCTGCGCAAATCTTTCCGGCCGGAATTTCTCAACCGGATCGACGAGACCATCTTCTTCAAGCCGCTGACTCTGGAGGAGATTGAGAAGATCGTGGACTTGCTCCTGGTCGACCTGAACAAGCGCCTGGCCGACCGGCGGGTGACGGTGACCTTGGACGCGAAGGCCAAGGAATGGGCGGCGGAGAAGGGTTACGACCCCGTCTTCGGCGCCCGGCCGCTCAAGCGCTTCCTCCAGCGCCATATCGAGACCAAATTGGCCCGGGCCCTGATCGCCGGCGAAGTCGCCGAAGGCCGCGAAGTGAAATTCACGGTCAAGGACGAGCAGCTGGTGATGAAGTAAACTTCGTGCCTTGTCTTGGGCGGGAGTTCCCGGGAGAATCCCGGCATGAATCTGCCTGCCGAGACGAGCGCCAGCGTGATGGGCGAAGAGGTCAAACGGCGCCACATCCTGCCCAAGGCTCTGGTCATCGGCTTGGTTGCCGGGTTGCTCGCTTCGGCTTTCCGCGTCTCCCTGCAATGGTCGGAACTGCATCGGATTTACTGGCTGCAGCGGCTGCCCCGGGGCCAGAGCCTTGCCTTGTCCTTGGCCTGCGGGGGATTCGGCAGCGGCCTCGGCCTCTGGCTGGTGCGCCGGTTCGCGCCGGAGGCGGCGGGCAGCGGCATACCCGACCTCAAGTCGGTCGTGATGGGGGAAAAGGAGCTGCGCTGGAAAAAGCTCCTGCCCGTGAAGTTCTTGGCCGGCTTGGCCGGCATCGGGGGCGGCCTGGCCCTGGGTCGCGAGGGGCCCACGATCCAGATGGGCGGAGCGACCGGGCTGATGGTCTCGACCTGGTTCCGCGTCCGGCGGGGCGAGGGCGAACGCCGGGCGCTGATCGGCGCCGGGGCCGGCGCCGGCTTGGCGGCGGCCTTTAACGCGCCGCTGGCGGGAGTGGTTTTCGTGATGGAGGAATTGCAGGGCGGATTCACCCCCGTGATCTTTGTCGCCGCCTTTCTCGCCTCAGTGGTGGCCGACGTGGTTTGCCGCGTCTTGACCGGCGACACCCCGGTTTTCGCGCTCCATGGGATCGCGGCGCCGGCCTTGAGCTCGCTGCCGCTCGCCCTGGTCCTCGGCGGATTGGCCGGGCTGGGGGGGATACTCTTCAATCGCAGCCTGCTTTTCTCGCTCGATCAATTTGACCGGCTGCGGCGCTGGCCGCCGTTCGTCGTGGGCGCCCTGGCGGGAGGGGTGGTCGGGGTGGCGGCCTGGATTTACCCGGCGGTCAGCGGTTCCGGCTCAGTCCTGGCCGAACGGGCTCTCGCCGGCGAGATCGCCGTCGGCGGCGTCCTCATCTTCATCGCCGCCCGCTTCGTGTTGACGATGGTGAGTTACGGCTCGGGTGCGGCCGGCGGGATTTTCGCGCCCCTGCTGGTGATCGGCGCCTTGGGCGGGCTGGCGGTGGGCCGGACGGTGCACTACTTCGCTCCGGTTTGGGCGGCGCAGCCGGAAATCTTCGCGGTCCTCGGCATGGGCGCTCTCCTGACCGCCATCGTCCGGGCGCCCTTGACCGGCATCGTCCTCATGATCGAACTGACCGGCAAGTACGACTTCATGCTCCCTCTGCTCGTGAGCTGTTTCGCGGCCTACGGCGTGGCCGAGGCCCTGAAGGACGAGCCGATTTACGAGGCCCTGCGCGAGCGCACGAAACGGCGCGCCGAAGCCGCCGTGCACCATCGCTGATCTTTCCATGGCCTCCTCCCTCATCCGCTATTTCGATCGCTACAGCCGCACGGTCAAAACCGAGCAAATTTACGGCGAAGCCTGGATGCGTCTGATTTACGGCAATCCGCTCGGACGAATGGCGCTTTGGCTGGTGGTGCGACGGACCATTTTTTCGCATCTGTACGGCCTGAAGATGAAAAATCGGGCCAGCGCCCTGCGCGTCCTGCCCTTCATCACGAAGTACAATCTCGACGTGGACGAATTCGCCAAGTCGGCCTTTGACTACAAGAGCTTCAACGATTTCTTCTGCCGGGCGTTGAAACCCTCGGCCCGCCCGATCGCCCCCGGGGAGAAAGTCGCGGTCTTTCCGGCCGACGGGCGGCATCTGGCCTTCCCCGACGTTGCGCTCGCCGGAGGCTTCTACGTCAAGGGCGCCATCTTCACGCCGCCAGATCTGCTCGGTGCCGCTGGGGAGAAGTTCGCCGGCGGGGCGATGCTGATCTCCCGGCTTTGTCCGACGGACTACCACCGCTTCCATTTCCCGGTCGGCGGCCTGGTTGGGCCGACGACGGAGACGCCGGGCTGGCTCTATTCCGTCAGCCCGCTGGCCCTCCGGCGCAATCTTCGGTATCTGCTTGAGAACAAGCGACAGACGACGCTGATCGAGTCCCCGGAATTCGGCACGGTGGCAATGGTGGAGATTGGCGCGACCAATGTCGGCAGCATCCTGCAGAATGGCACCACCGGCCGGATGGTGAAAAAAGGCGACGAGAAGGGGCTCTTCTCGTTCGGCGGCTCCTGTGTCGTGACCTTTTTCCAGCGGGGCCGGATCGTCTTCGACGCCGATATCGTGGCCCAAAGCGAGGGCTGCATCGAGACGTACGCGCGCATGGGCGACCGTTTGGGCGAGGCGCGGTAAGATCGCGGTCCGCGCGAACTCTTTTCACCACAAAGTTCTGGCGCCGGGCCGCGGAAGTCTTTGGTCTGGAGCATGGTCCAAGCCATTCCCCTTTTGCTGGCGCTGACAGCGCATCATTTTGGCGCCGTGGATTGGACGATCCTGGCGGTCTATGCGGGTTCGCTTCTGGCCATCGGGTTCTACTTCTCCCGCCAGGGACAGACCGCCGAAGAATATTTTCTGGGCGGCCGCCGGACCCCGCCATGGTTGGCTGGCATATCCCTCTTTACCGCCCTGACCAGCATCATCACCTACATCGGGACCCCGGGGGAATACATCCAGTACGGGCCGGTGCTGGTCTTCACGGCCAACTTGATCGTGCTGCCGTTCGTCCAGCTGATCGTCGGCCGGCTGCTGATCCCCCATTTCATGCGGCTGCCGATCACGAGCGCCTATGAGCTGCTCGAGGTCCGCCTGGGTCGCGCCGTCCGGCAGGCGGGTTCGATCGGTTATATCGCGACCCGCTTTGTCTGGATGGCGCTGATTCTTTACACCAGTTCTAGCGTGCTCGTCCACGTGATCGGCTGCGATCCGCGCTGGAGCACCCTGATCGTGCTGGTGATCGCCGCCGTCACGACCACCTACACGTTGGTCGGCGGGCTGCGCACAGTCATGATCACCGAGGCGGTCCAGTTCTTTCTGCTCCTGACCGGGGCCGTCCTCACCATTGTGTCGATTACGGTCAGTTTGGGCGGCGTCGGCCGCTGGTGGCCAACCCACTGGGAGCCGACCTGGCCCACCCAGCCCTTCTTTCGCTGGGACCCGCATGTGCGGGTGACGATTGTCGCCACTTTCCTATTCCAGCTGGTCGGCACGGTTTGCTCGGCTGGCTCCGATCAGGCGGCCATCCAGCGGTTTCTCTCCACCCGGGATGCCCGTTCCGCCCGGCGGGCCTTTTGGCTGAACAATCTGGCGGTGATCGGCGTGGTCTGGGTGCTGGGTCTGGTCGGAATGGCGCTGCTGGGCTTCTATCGTGCTCATCCCGAGGCGGTGGGACCCCACTTGGATTTGGCCCGGGACGGCGACGCGCTTTTTCCGCTCTATATCAGCCAATATCTGCCCGTGGGCATTTCCGGTCTGGTTGTGGCCAGCCTGATGGCGATGGCCATGTCCTGCCTTGCAGCCGGGATCAGCGCCCTGATCACAATCATTACCAAGGATTTTATCGAGATTGGGCGCGATCCGAAGATTGGAGCGGGAACGGACGTGGCGCCCGCCAATGGCTGGCTCGCCATCGGCATTGGGGCGGTGGTCGTCCTCGGGACCTTTGTGGTCGGATCGGTGCGGGGCGACATCTACGAAGTCGCGGGGAAGACCGTAACTTTGCTGGGGGCGCCGCTTTTCGGGCTCTTCTTTCTGGCCATGTTTGTGCCGTCGGCGACGTCGTTTGGGGCGATCATGGGGGCGATTTACAGCACGGTCTCCGCGATCTTGGTGGCCTATTGGGATGTGCTCACGGGCAAACCGGGATTCAGCTTTCTCTGGGTGGGCCCGGTCTCTCTGGTGGTGAGCCTGGGAGCGAGCTGGCTTTTCAGCCGGTTGCCGACGCGCGGGAGGACTCGCGGTGCACTTGCCGCTTGGTCCGGGGCGGTGCTCGCTCCCTTGGCTGCGGTGGTGGCGTGGCTGTTGGCGACGGCTTAGGAGGGGCGAGAGCGCGAGACGGGGCCGCTTTGAATCAATTCCAGGGGAGACAAACTTCTACGGAATCAGCAGGACCTTGCCGGTCGTCCTCCGCCCCTCTAGGGCGCGATGGGCCTCGGCGGCGGCGGCAAGGGGAAACGTGGCACCGACGGTGATCTTGAGGCGGCCCTCGGCAACCCAGCGGAACAGGTCGTCGGCCCTTCCTTCAAGTTCCGCCGTCGTCTGAGTGTAATGGACCAGCGTCGGACGGGTGAGATAGAGGGAGCCGCATTTGGAGAGCAGCAGCGGGGAGAACGGGGGCACGGGCCCGCTGGCGTTGCCGAACGAGGCCAGCAAGCCCCGGGGACGGAGGCTGTTCAGGCTCCGCTCAAAGGTGTCCTTGCCTACCCCGTCATAGACCACGTCCACCCCTTTGCCGTTGGTGAATTTGCGCGCGGCGGCGGCAAAGTCCTGCTGGCTGTAGAGGATAACCTCGTCCGCCCCCGCCGTCCGCGCGAGCTGGGCTTTGTCCTCGCTGCCGGCGGTGCCAAAGACGCGGGCCCCGCGCATCTTGGCGATTTGCACGAGCAGCAGGCCGACCCCGCCCGCGGCTGCATGCACCAGGGCCGTATCGCCGGGCTTGAGGGGAAAGGTGTCGCATGCAAGATAATGGGCGGTCAGGCCCTGGAGCAGGAGGGCCGCGGCCTGCTGCAAGTCGAGGTGCGGGGGCAAATGGACGGTCTGCGCGGCGGGGGCCAACGCCTCCTCGGCATAGCCGCCGGTGGCCCGGGCGGAAGCGACGGGATCGCCGACTTTGAAGGTTGTGACGCCAGCGCCTAGGGCGGTGACGGTGCCGGCGACTTCAAGGCCGAGGGTGAGCGGCAGAGGGAGGGGATAGAGTCCGCTGCGCTGGTAGGTATCGATGAAGTTGACCCCGGCGGCGGCGACTTTGAGGCGGATCTCTCCGGCCTTGGGCTCTGGCAGAGGCACCTCGTCGAGTTGCAGTTTCTCCGGGCCGCCGACTTGGTTCACTCGGATTGCACGCATGGGGCCAGCAATGGATGATTTTCCCGGCGGGGGCAACTTTGCGTTGGGGCGAGGCGGCCGAGCCCTGGCGGTGAGGAAAGGCTTCGACATCGGAACGGCCGGCCAATTGCCTACTCAGACTCAGCTCCGGCGGCCGATCATTCGAGGGCGGCCGAAGCGTCGAGCAGATGGGAGAACGAAATATGAAGTTGCAAAGCAAGATAGCGGTCATCACCGGTTCCAGCCACGGACTGGGCCGAGGTCTGGCGCGGGCCCTGGCGGCGGAGGGGGCAACGGTGGTGGTCACCTCCCGCGACCTGGCGACAGCGCAAAGGACGGCCGCGGGCATCGCGCCGTCGGCGCTGGGCCTCGCGCTGGATGTGGCCGACGAAGCCTCCGTCGCCGCCATGGTCGGGGCGACGCTCCGGCAATTTGGCCGGATCGACGTGCTGGTGAACAATGCCGGGATCGTCACCCCATTCCGGGAAATCGTGGATATGCCGGTCGAGGAGTGGGACCGGGTGTTTTCGGTCAATTTGCGGGGGACGTTTCTCTGCTGCCGGGCGGTTCTGCCGACGATGATTGCGCAGCGTTATGGGAAGATCATCAATCTGGGCGCCGGCGTCCTGGAGGAGCGCGCCCAGCCCGGCATCGCGCCGTATTGCGCGACCAAGGCCGGTATCATCAATCTTACCCGCCATCTGGCGGCGGAGGTGCGCAAGCACGGCATCAACGTCAACGTGGTCGACCCCGGGGCCGTGCGCACCGGCATGGCGGAGGGTTTCGAAGTCAGCGCCGAGACCCAGCGCTGGCTCCAATTGCAGCAAACCGTCGACGAAACCCACGGGGCGCGGTTTCGCACGCCGGAGGAAGTGGCTCCGCTCGTGACCTTTCTGGCTTCGGACGAATCCAGGATGCTCAACGGCCGATTTCTCCAGGTCAGTTCCCAGGCCAATCCTTATTACCTTCAGCTTTAAGAGGTCAGCCCCGGGCGACTTTTCGAAGAAGGGGCGGCCGCTAATTTTCAGGAACTTGCCCGATTGGCCTGCGTCCCAATGGGCGCATTAGCCCCGACCAACCTCGTCCCCTCCGCCCCATGTACCGGCATTCCTCCCTTGGCCTTTTGGTCCTGGCTCTGATTCTTGGCGCCCCGTTGTGGGCCCAATCCTTGACGAACTTCTCCTGCCTTGTGCCCTTGCCGGCGGGCGGCACGACATCGGTGGGCTTTGTTGTGCCCGGGCCGGCCAATACCTCGCTGCTCCTCCGGGCGGTGGGTGGGGCTTCGTTGCATCAATTCGGGGTGGTAAATCCTGTCGCGGCGCCGGACATGGTGATCTTCAACGCCAAGGGGCAGTCCTTTGTTTTCGCCACGACTGGCCTCGGTCCGAATTTTCCCGCCCTTTATACCTCGGTCGGAGCGTTTCCCCTGACGACGGGAGCGTACTACGCGACGTGTGGGCCCTTTGTTCCGGGAAGCTATTCCGTCCAAATCTCCGACGATGCCGGATTGGGCGGCACGGTCCTTTTCGAGGTCTATGTCGTGGCGAGTTCGAACCCGGCGCTCGGAGGGGCCCTTCCCCCGATTGTGCCCGGGAATACGGGCACCGTCCCGGTCGTGACTCCGATCATCACGACTGGCGTGACGCCTTGACGGCTGCGCGCCGCCTTCGCTGGCGCCGCCGCTTGGTCAGCGGACCCGCTTGCGCGGCTTCAAGAGCAGAAGCATTCCGCTGCCCAGCACCTGCACCCCGGCGGCGCCCAACAGGATGCTGCTGGTTTCAATCCGAAGGTCGCGCAGGAGCCCGGTGGCATAGACGGCAAAACCGCCGGTGATCTGCTGGACAAAGTTCATCGTGCCATAGGCGGTCGCGCGGTAACGCGAGTCCACGATCTGACAGATGATGGGCATCTGCGTGGCATCGCCGAACTCGACGCCGAAGCCGTAAAGCATCAGCCCGACCATGGCCAAGGCGAAGATCGGCGATTGGGAGGCAAAGAGGATGCCGGGCACGGCGAGCAAAAGCCCGACCACGGTGACGTAGACATACCCCCGGGGGCTGGAGCGGCTCCAGCGATCGGCCCAGGCCCCCCCGACGAACAAGCCCAACAATCCCGGCACATTTTGATAGGCGGCCGCGGCGAGGCCGGCGGCGCCCTGCGCCATGTGGAAATGCTCCATCACGTAGGTCGGCATCCAGCTGTTTACCACCAGCCCCACCGTTCCCATTAAAATGACGTAGGTGAGAAAATGGAGGTAGGGAAGATGCCCGAGGAGGCTCTTCATGGCTCGAAGGAAGCCGACCTTGGGCTCGCGGCTGGCGAGGGCGGCGGACGGTTGCTCCTCGCTGGATCGATGGTCTTCCCGCGGAGCGTCGCGGAGAGCCAGCACGAGAACGATGCCGTAGCCGACCCCGACTGCGCCGATCATGCTAAAAGCATAATGCCAGCTGTGCCTTTCGGCGAGCCATCCGCCCAGGCCGGCCAGGGCGCACCCGAGCACGGCGCCGCTCATATGCAAGCCGGTCGCCAGCGCGCGGGTGGCGCCCCGATGGTATTCCGAGATGAGAGCGAGCGCGGCCGGCATGTAGCTGGCTTCGCAGAGGGACATCGCCACCCGCATCGCGATCAACTGTTCGAAGGTCCTCGCGTAGGCGGTGAGCCAGGTGACGGCGGACCAAGCCAGCATGCTAAAGGCGATTACCCGGCTGCGGCTGAAGCGATCGGAGAGGAAGCCGGCCCACGGGCTCAGAAAGCCGTAACCCCAGAGAAAGACCGCGGTGAGCAAGCCAAACTGCGCTTCCGACATCGGAATGGCCGCCATGACCGACCCGTGCATGGTCGTGATCATCAATCGGGCCATGAAATTGAAGCAGGCCACGAACCAGAGCAGCGCCACCACTAGCCATCGGCCGGGGATCGGTTCGCCGAAGGCGACGGCAGGAGATTTCATGCGGGGAGGCGCTTCCCTGAGGTCTCTTTGCCCGACTGGAGTGCCAGGTTCGATTCCAGGCACGGGGTGGGGCAAAGCGGTTTTCGCATTAAATCCAGCCCTATCAGTCGGAGATAGTGCTACTGGTTTCGAGCGGAAAATGCCGAGTTCGGGCCTTTTCTTCGAGTCATGGCCAAGAGCCGGCACTCGCTTCAGGGGATTCCCCAGTTCGGTTGGCCCATTAGGGGCTTACGCTTCCTCCCGCCATCAACTCGGAGTTCCTCAACAACGGCTGCCCATCGGATCGCTTGGATGGTGGAATTGGCAGAGACGACGGTCTGAGGATCCGATTTTGTCCCTATAAATCAATTAGTTGCAGATGGCCAAGGACGAACCGTTGCTTACACTTACGAGCAATTACTCAGACCCCGGCCCCGTCCAAAATACGAGCTTACGGGACGTCGTAAATTTCGACTAGCACGGTGCCACCGGCGCCACTGACACTATTGACCTGAACGGTGTAGGGGCCTGGGGCCAGGGTGACCAGGGTGGCGGAATCGGCGCCGGCCGGGCTGGTCGGCCAAGTGTAGGCTCCCACGGAATTCGCGATCGAAATAATCTGCGTATTCCCGCCCCAACCGGCGTTGGCGGCCAGGACCGTGCCGGTGCTGCTGAGCGGTGAAATCTGCATCTGCGGGTCGGCCATCACCCCGGCGATGCCAAAAAGAGCGTTGAGCGCCGGTCCGCCCACCCGGATCAGCACGGTTTTGGAAGTGGAACCGCCGACAACGAATCCGACGTCGAGGGTTCCCCCGATGGCGATCTGGGTCAGGCAGGAGAGATTGATCGGCCGGGTGTCGGTCGGAGCATAGGTGGGGGTGTCGTCGTAAACCTCGGTCAGGGCGTAACCATTGTCCCCGGATTTGCCCGTGACGGCGGCGGAATAGCCTCCGCTGACAGGCGCAAGGTTCAGGACCACCGCGGAATCCAGACTGGTGGTGTTGGTCAGGGCGAAGGCTCCCGTGGCCGCGTCGGCGGCTTGCACCGCAGTGGCATTGCTGGCGGGAGTGCCCCAGCCGGCATTGGCAGAAATCTTTGTGCTCGGGACTTGCTGGTAGACGGTCAGGGTCGGGTCGGGCATGACTCCGCTGCTGCCGAAGGCCGTCAACGCCGGCCCAGTGGCGCGGATCAGCAGATTCTCCGAACCGCTGGTCCCGCTCCCGCCGATGACAAAACCCATGCTCAGGCTGCCCTGGATATTGCTGAGAATGGAAAGATTGATCAGGCGGCCGGGATTGGCTGTCGCCGCCACCGTCAAGAAGGCGGTGCTGGAGAGGGTCGAGCCGGATGCGTTGGAAACAACGCAACTATAGCTGCCGGCGTTGGCTGCACTGAGGTTCTGGATCAGGAGCGTGGAATTGGTCGCCCCCGAGATGGCGACCCCGTTCAGATACCATTGGTAGGTCGCTGGAGTGACGGCTTCGGGCTGATCCCCCGAACCGACACTTGAACTTATCGTCACGGTTCCGCTCGAAGCCACCGACAGGACTACGGTCGACCCCGTCGCCATCGACTGCGATTGCGGTTGGGCCGTAATGGCCGGTGCCCCGGTCGCCTGAACCGCCAGCACACCGCCATTGCTGGTCACAGACCCATTTGCATTGGTTATCGTCACCGTGTACGATCCGGAGTTGGCGGTGGTGACCGCATTGATCGTATAGCTAGACGAAGTCGCGCCGCTAATCGGCGACCCATTGAAGTTCCACTGGAAGGTGGGAGCTGGGACGCCAGCCGCAGCGACCGTAAAAGTAACACTTCCCGCGACGAGAACGGACTGGCTGGGTGGCTGGCTGGTTATGACCGGAGAGGAAGGGGTGGGCGAAACCGTCAGGGTGGCAAGAGCGGAAAAGACCGTGCCGCCGGCGCCGGTTACGACGACCTGATAGGCGCCGGCATTGTTCGCGGTGACGCTGGGAATGGTATAGCTCGAACCGGTGGCACCGGTGATGGCGCCGCCGCTCGAGGTCCATTGATAGCTAAAAGGTCCCGTGCCGGTGACCGTCACTGAGAAAGTCACGCTGCCGCCCGACACGACCGTCTGGCTTTGCGGTTGGATCTGAATCGCGGGCGGACTCGCTGCGGCGAGGGTGCCTTTGCGCACGGTGTCGTTGTTCGTGTCGGCGATATAAAGATTGCCGGCGGCATCCACGGCGATGCCGGCCGGGGCGGGAGGGGAGAAAGAGAAGAGCGCGCTGCTGCCGACTCCATCAGTACTGCCCGCCCGGGAGGTTGTGCCGGCCAGGCTGGTCACGGTTCCGCCCGCCGTGATTTCCCGCACCATCTGTCTTGAGTCGGTGACAAAGAGGTCGCCCGCGCCGTCGATGGCAATGCCACCCGGATCGTTAAAAAGGGCGATGGACGTATTCCCGTCGACGGTTCCGATTCCGGTGGGTTGTCCGGCATAGGTGCTCACGACGCCGGTCGGCGTAATCTTACGGATGATTTCGGCCGCGGCATCCGTCACATAAACATTGCCCGAGCCATCTACAGCTACGCCGACGGGATAATCGAACTGGGCGGCGGAGCCAGTGCCGTTGGCGATGCCACTGCCGTTGGCCAGGCTGCCCGCCAGCACGGTCATTACCCCGACTGGCGTGATTTTTCGAATCACGTAGGCGCCGGTATCGGCCACGTAGACGTTGCCCGCGGAATCGAGCGCCAGCCCGTAGGGATTGGTCAACCTCCCGCTGTCCAGGAAGACGGTGGCCGCGCCCGCCAGCGTTATCTTATAAATGCTGCCGTAGGAATAATCCGTGACGTAAAGATTTTGGCCAGCGGCGTCGATGGCGATGCCGCCGAGAACACCGAAGGATGAGCCGGCGCCATTGCCGCTGTTGACGGCGGTCGCCAAGGTCGACACCGACCCGCCGGGGGTTACCTTGCGCACCGCGTGATTGTTACCGTCGGCGACGTAAATGTTGCCCTGGGCGTCCACCGCCACGCCAAAAGGGGACGAGAAGCTGGCAGCGCTGCCTTGCCCGTTGGCTGAGCCGCCGCTGCCTGGGCTTCCCGCCAGGGTTGTGATCGAGTAGGGGGTATAACTGATCTGGGCTTGGGCACTCCCGGCAAACGCGCCCGATCCCAAGGCAGCGAAGAGGTATGTGAAAGGGCGAAGCCGCATGGTATCGACAATGACAACTCAAGAAACGGACCCCGCTACTCCAACCAAGAGGGACAGGGGACGCGAGTGAATTGTCGGTTGTGGGTCTGTTGGAAGGTGGCCGCTGATCTCGGGGCGACGGCCACCTCTGACGACAAACTTCCCGTAATCGCGGTCTTGAAGCTGGCAACGGTGCCACCTATTTCTGGATTGGCTAAAACGCTCGGGTGGTGGAATTGGCAGACACGACGGTCTTAGAAGCCGTTGCCGTAAGGCTTGCAGGTTCGACCCCTGTCCCGAGCACCATATTTACGTCCACGGGAAGTAACGGAGTCGCGGGCCCTATTGGAGTTGCCTTTGACAG
>Ga0302320_10020556_pt1 | contig 13163 bp, 10 predicted proteins | sample Bog_T0_3_FD_202130 | JGI IMG/M metagenome (GOLD analysis project Ga0302320, IMG submission 202130) | Peat permafrost microbial communities from Stordalen Mire near Abisko, Sweden - Bog_T0_3 | ecosystem: Environmental > Terrestrial > Soil > Wetlands > Peat | place: Sweden: Abisko, Stordalen Mire...
GCTCAGATCGTTGGCCTTGATTTGACGTTCGCGACACAATCATCACCGCCAGATCGATGAGATTCTTGGTTGCCCACCCTTCCGCAGAAAGAAGCGGAAGGACGGGGCACCCGGCAAGAAGGATAAAAACGGAGGCTGAGGCTTAGCGCGCAGTGCGGGTGCGCATCCGGTCATCGCGGACTGCGTAGCCTTCCGGCGGCTCGAACATGTGGGAGTCGGGTTCGGCTTGGGAGATCTTGCTGAGACGGATCACCTGTTTGCCCTCCTGCGGATCATCGCGGATTACGACCAGGTTGGTCTGCAACTCGTCGGAGTACCAGAATTCACGCGTGGAGACGATGGGGCGGTCGTTGCCGAGAACGCCCGCATTGATGGTCGTGGTTTCACGCGTCCCGGTCACGTAAATTCCTTCGATAACGTCTGTGCCGAGCTTTTCACGAGTCAGGAAACGCGTGTTATCTGCAAATGGACCGGGCGCGCGAGTCTCAAAGAACGTCATGGGGGCGTAGCTGCCTACTATGCATTGAAAGAATCGCGTCGAGCAAAGCATTTGCTTCCTCGCCACGGGGTCGTAGATATGGACTTCATTGAGCCGCGAACGTTCTTTGGAGTTGGCCGGGACAAAGCTGCGGCGCTCGCGGTAGATGCGGCCCTGGCTGTCGCGCGCGAGATTGGCATCAAGATGAGTTGTAATGGTGCTGCCGTCGGCAAGGGTGCGCGTCCATTCGGTGCTGGTGTGGGCGCTAAAGGGTCTTCCGGGGATGGCAAGAAGGATGACGCCCGAGACGTGGGTGGAGGTTTTGCCGTCGGGTCCGCGCTCGGGTTCCTGTGTTCGCAGAACAGACGCGGATAAAAGAAGTGCGACCAGGCAAAAAGGCATGCAGCGTTTCATTGTGGTTTTCGATTGAAATCAAGAATACGCCATGTTCCTTGAAAGGCAAAGGAAAAGGCCGCATCAGAGAGGGATGCGGCCTGGGTAGAACGATGCGATGTGGGCTAGAAGGGGTTGAGCTTGGAGAGGCCCTTCTTCTTTTTCTTCTTGCTGGAAGACTCTTCGTTTGAATCAACCTTGGGCTTCTTGGTCTTGCCGTTGGTAGCCGTGGTAGCCGGGGCTGGATTTTGGCCGGGCTTGATGTCGTTGATCTGGTCAGGGGCTTCGGCAGGTTTCTCTGCAGCGGGTAGGGCGGTATTGGCGGGGCCGACCGGTTTGACGATGGCATTGGGATCATTGGCTGCTCCGTTGGGAGCGGGTGCCCCCTCTGTGGGGGCAGTGGCAGACCCAGCGGGTGCGCTGACGATCTCAGCACCTACACCGGTGCCGCCATCTGGCCTGGCAAGCTGGACCGGCGCCGCGGAAGGCTGATCGCTGCGGGGCGGCTCGTTGACGCCGGTGGGCACAACGGCATTCGGCGCAGCGGCTGGCTTGCCTTCGTTGATTGCATTATTGAACAGGGTGATGTTCTGCTTGGTGATTTCAGGAGCAAGAGTACGCTTGGGATCGTCAAGGCTGGGCTCGCCTACGTGGACAGCCTCCACCACGTCCGGGCCGTGCTTGATGAGGCCGAGGGTGCGATCGGTAAAGTGCAAGGCCTGGCGGCTACGCTCTTCCGCATCGCTTTCAGCGACGGCTTCAGGGGTGGGTTCTGGTACGGGGCGATTCATGGCGACAAGGCGATCGCGAGCATCCTCAACGTGGGGGGCCATGGGATAGCGCGTGATGACCTTGGCGTATGCGGCGGCAGCTTTGTCCTGATAGATGGCGCGGAGGCGTTCTTTGATGGCGCCTTTCAAATTGGGAGCCATCTGGACGGCGCGGGCCTGGCCGGCATACGCGTCGCCGATACCGAGGAGGGCCAGATCGCTTTTGGAATAGAGCGGATAGGTGTCAACGACCGTATCGAGGCGGGCGATGGCGGCGATGAAGTTTTCGCGACTCTCGTAATAGAGGCCAATGCCGGTTTCACGTTCGGCGAGGACCTCCTGCACATCGCGAAGCTTCTGCTTGGCGCGGGGCACGAGGGTGGAGTCAGGGAACTGGTTGATCATGTTCCGGTACTCGAGCTCGGCCTGCTGGGCGTTGTGGTAATCGCGATCGGGCTTTTCCATCTGGCCGTAGTAAATGTCGGCCACTTTCATCTGTGCTTCGGCTGCTTCAGGGGCGTTGGGAAAGAAGGTGATGAAGTCGTGGTACTCGGCCTCGGCCTGGGTGAGAGCAGCGGTGCCGCCTTCCTTGAACCAGGTGTCGCCCACGGCGAGCTTGGCTCGCATGCGGTATTCCGACTCAGGATAGGTGTTGAGCATGGTCTGGAGGTCAAGGCGGGCAACGTCGAAGCGACCCTTCTTCATGGCGACCATGGCCTTGTCAAAGAGCTCCTTGTCAGGCTGCTTTGAAGCGACGCCAGCGAGCGGATTGGCGCTCAGATCCTGATTCTTCTTATGCTTGGGTTTCTTTTCCTTGGCATCGGCGGAAGCACCGGCGAAGACCAGAACCGCCAGTGCGACGGCGGCAACCTTGTAGGACAACCGATTCATAAACCCTCATTGCGGCAGAGCCAGGCGCGCGGGCCGACTGCCTTTTTACCGATGCTTCTGAATCTTACTCGTCTTAGCTTGAAACCTGGATTTCAGCAGCCTTACGGGCCGCGGCCAGGAGGCTATGCGCGTCCCGTTCCGGGTGACCCGCGCCGAACACGGCGTTGCCGGCAACCAGCAGCTCCGCACCTGCTTGGACTACCCGAGCCACGGTGTCGTGAGCCACTCCGCCATCCACTTCAATTCTAAATGCCAGCCCCAGTTCGCGTCGCAATTCGGCCAGGCGGCGGATCTTGTCAAGGGAAAACTCAATAAATTCCTGCCCGCCGAAGCCGGGATTGACGCTCATGATGAGGACGTGGTGAACCATGGGAAGGATTTCAATGAGCAGGTCGACACGGGTGGCCGGATTGACGACGACACCGGGCTGCATGCCGTGGTGGGCGATGAGTTCAAGCGAGCGATGGAGGTGTGTGCATGCCTCATAGTGAACGCTGACCCAGTTTGCGCCGGCTTCGGCAAATGCGGGGATGTAGTCGTTGGGATTCTGGATCATCAGGTGGCAATCGAGAGGCAGGGTGGTGACCTTGCGGAGACTTTTGACGACCGGCGGGCCGAGGGTGATGTTGGGGACGAAATGGCCGTCCATGACATCGACATGAATGACGGTGCCACCGCCACGCTCAGCGGCGGCAATTTGGTCCGCGAGGTGGGCGAAGTCCGCAGACAGGATGGAAGGAACCAGCTCAACCATGGGTTTTCGGGTCGTCCGCTTACCTGGCCAGTGTATCAGCGGAGCGGCGGAGGATCCGGAGAGGGGTTGGAAAGGCATTGCCTACGACGAGGCATTGGGTGTTGGATTTTCGCGCCGGGCGCCATCGAACGGGAGAAAGAAGGCGAACACGGTGCCGCATGAACCGGCGCGCTGGCTGCTGCGCAAGGTGATGGCGCCGCCATGGCGCGTGATTATTTCATTGCTGATCCAGAGACCCAGGCCAGTTCCGCTGGAGCCCTTGGTGGTGAAGAAAGGTTCGAAGACGCATTTACGATTTTGGGGATCGATGCCGGGGCCTGTATCGGCGACGGTGACGACGAGGCCTTTCTCTCCGGTATGGTGATTTCTGGCCTCGCGATAGCGGAGGAGGAGGCGTCCTCCGGTGGGATGCATGGCATCGATCGCGTTGCCGATGAGGTTACTGATGACCTGGCGGATCTCTCCTTCAAAGCAGAGGATGGGGCGGTGGGCGCGGTTGCGGCATTCGACAGAGATGCTGGAATTGACGAGCCTGCCCTGATAGATGGCCAGCACGCCGCCGATGAGCTGATCGCAACTGGCTAAAGATGGCTTTGTGGACTGTTTGTGAAAGCGAAGCGTTTGATTGGTGATGGCTGTAACGCGGTATAGTTCGCGTTCGGCGATTTCGAGATATTCTCGTGCGACGGGCGGTAGCTCGCAAGTTCGAATGAGATAGAGGAGGTTGGTGACGGAAGCGAGCGGGTTGTTGATTTCGTGCGCGATGGAGGCAGCGAGGCGACCGACTACCGCGAGCTTCTCACTTTGGATAAGGATTGCCTCGGCTTGTTTTTGCCGAGTGATTTCCGCGGAGGCCGCAACGATGGCAACGACCTTTCCGGCAGCGTCGAGGACGGGAGTGTAATCCGCGGTCCAATATCGTTTCATTCCTGGCGATGTTGAAAGTTCGCCTTCGAGGATGTCGCCAGCGACAGGTTTCCCCGAGGCGACAGTTCGAAGCGCGTCCAAGAGACCGGGCACGGCAGCAGCAACATCATCGACCTTCGACCCTATGATTTGATCTTCGGTGAGGCCGAGGATCTCACAGAGCTTTCGGTTAACACGCAGGTAGCGAAATTCAGATGCATCGATCAGCGCCATGGCGATAGCGGAGTTGTTGTAGGTGGCTTCGAGCTCCGAGTAGCGGGAGCGGACCTCAGAGAGAAGCGATTCAAGCTCTCTTTCGAGGCGTCTTTTCTCGCTGATATCGCGAAAGGTAAGGACGATTCCGGAGAGCCGGCCATCGTCTTCACGAATCGGAGATCCACTGTCGTCAATGCTGATTTCGGTTCCATCGTGACGCACGAGAACGGTGTGGTTGGCGAGACCGACGATGGTGCCAAGGCGCTTCACTTTTTCCGCGGGACTCTCGACTTTCTCTCGGGTTTCTTCATTGACGATTTTGAACACGTCGGAGAGGGGACGTCCTTGCGCTTTTTGGATGGGCCATCCAGTCAGTTGTTCTGCGATAGGGTTCATGCGGGTAACGCGGCTATCAGCGTCTGTGACGATCACTGCGTCGCCGATGCTCTGCATGATGCGGACCAGGCGCGCTTCGCTTTCGATGAGCTTGCGGGCTGCGGTAACTTCTCCGGTGACGTCGTGGAGCGGGCCAAACAAGCCGGCTATTTTCCCATCTTCAAAGACGGGGTTGAAAGAATAATTCAGATAGTGATTTTGCATGCCGTTTTCAGTGGGCAGTGGGACCAGCAGCTTCTCATAGAAGAGCGTCTCTCCGGTGGCCATGGCATTTTCAAGCAGGGGTCCAACGACCGGCCACGATTCTCCGTAGACCTCTATTGCCGGTTTGCCGAGTGCGAAGGGGTGACGCGGCCCGGGAACAGGCCGGTATGCATCGTTGTAGATGAGAATCAGGTCCGGTCCCCACATGGTTCGCGCCGGTGATTGGGAAGCGATGGTGAGGTTGACGATAGTGAGGAGCTCTTTGGACCAGCTCTCAATGGGGCCGAGTGGAGTGGAATGCCAAGGGTACGCGCGGATGCGATCCGCCATTTCGCCGCGACCAATGATCCTGCTCGGTGGCGTCACGCGTGGTGCCTCTTGTGAGGAAGGATCTCGGCAAGGTCCATTCGAAAGGGTCTCCTTACACTTCGATGCGCGATTATAGCTTTTACGCGATGTGGGGGGAAAAAGTACCGAAGGAGCCGTTTCGCGCGGCTGCGTGAAGTATCGAAGGCATTGCAATTTTCTTGACCAATATCGGGGGAGACCCGACAATCGAAGGCACGCTTCCCCTGCGAATCTTTTTCCAATCGTAGTCCTATTTCATCATGCCATTTTTCGTTCCCCGGTTTCTGGGTTTTCTGGAGGTATGCGAAATGAAGAAGGCACCGGCACGATTTTCGACGTTGGCGTTTTGCTTGCTTCTACTAGGGGGCGGCGGGGTATGGGCGCAGAATCCTCTGGCAGGGCTCGAGCAGGCAGTGAAACAGAAAGCTGCTGAAACGGCGATAAGTACACTCTTGAACAATCAACTTCCGCTGGTACTGAATGCGAAGAGTATTTATCCAACGGTGAGCGTATTGCCGGGCGGGCCGTTTCAACCCACGCTATTGACGCTGACAACTGCCGATGTGGATAAGCCTCTGCCTCCGGGGGACTATCAGATTCCGATGTGGGCGTTCTGCTCGGAGTATTCGGTGCATCGGCCGGGGGCGGGTGTGGCGTACGTTCTGGGTCCGATGGAAGGCAAGGCTGGGCCGGCGATTGCCGCACTGTATTGGCGGGGCGTGGTCGAGAAGAACGTGAATCCGCAGTTGCTGTTGTACGTTGGGTGGACGATTCAATCGGGGATCACCTACGCGCAGATGCCGAAGACGTACCAGGCAGTGATCGATGAGGTGATTCCGGATTACAAGGTGCAACTGAGCGGAGATTTTTTTCAGAGCCTGGAGAATACATATCAAAGCTATGCAAAGCCGCTGAACATGCCGCCGCTGGACCAGGTACTGGCGAAGATGGGCAAGCCGGGCGAACTGGCATTGAGCGCGGAGAGACAACGCGCGGGTCTGTTGCGGCAGAACACCAGCGATCAGATTAAGGAACAGACGCTGTTTGCAGGACAGGAGAGCGGTGTTTATACACCTGTGAAGTTGGAGGATGGACCTTGGACCGAGCGAATCAAGGGCGTGGCGTATATGAAGCTGAAGATTGTTGGCGGAAATATGGTCAACAACAACGTGATGCAGATTCGTATATTGCCGGCGGGCGGGAACCAGGCGCGAGTGGAGCATGGGCCGCGGTTGGCGCGGGCAAGTTACGAGGTGGAGCAGACTGAGGGCACCGGCGCGCCGCAGCCGACGCTGTCGTCCCTGGTCCAGGGAGTAATTGGATATTCCGTGGGACAGGGAGCGCAGGCGCTGGCGCAGATTCCCGCATTGCCGGCGGCGCCCGCGGTTCCGGCAAAAACCAAGGCAGGGACGGTGAACCTTGCGCAGGGAACGGTGACGGTGATCCGCGACGGTGCGACCATCCCGCTGAAAAATGGAGACACGATTTACGAGAACGACACGATCGTGACAGGACCGAACAGCGGGGCGCAGGTATCGTTTGCAGACAACACGCAGCTTAATATGTCAGCGAATACGAAGTTGCTGATGGATAGTTTTGTCTATGATGGCAATACGCCGGCGCGATCGTCCCTTGTAATGCAGTGGTTAAAGGGGGCGTTTGTTTTTACGAGTGGACTAATCGGCAAGAACGGCGGGCACGAACAGATTCAGGCTGGATTTGGGTGTATATGCATCCGCGGGACGGAGTTCGTGGCAAAATTTATCAGCGCCACGAGCGTTGAGGTGGATTTGATTTCGGGTTCCGCGGCGATTGGACCGAACGGGACGGACGTGACGCCGGGGATTCCGGCTCCGGCGAAGATTCTGTACAACGGTTCGAAGGTGACCAGGTCGCCCCTGACAGCGGCACAGTACGCGGCGATCAAGGCGCAACTTATGGCGAAGTCGCCGGGAAGCTAGTGCGAGCGTCGAACGAACCTTTAAACGGAAGAGTAGGTCAGTGGGCTGTTGTTTCGACTTCGCGAAGTGCTGTGCCTAGAACTGCGCCCTGTCCGAATTCCTGCACAAATAAAACGAGGCGCAGATTCTTCGGGTCGACGCCGGGCTTGAGCTGGATCTGAAAATCCTGGCTGAAGGCCTTGCCTTTTTCGAGCTTGCCGATTTTTGTGAGTTCGAGAAGGACAGCGGCGTGGGTGAGATGGCGGCCACCGTTTTCTCCGCGCAGGACTTGCGACTGGGCGTGATCGAGAGCGAGGGCGGCGTAGACATCGGCGTTGTGCTTTGCGGCTGAGCCGTCGGCGTCAATGTGTGTATGGAGAACGGAGCCAGCTTGCAGAGTGATGGCGCCGATGGTGACGGGGACTTGCGCGGGCTTCACGGCCTTGGCGAGGTCATCGCCGGCGGCCTGCGCGCTGGTGAGATGGACTTCGCTTTTGCCGTTGACGATGACCGCAGGTGTGTACGAGCCGGAGAGACCGAGGGCGCGGGCGTAGGTGGCTTGGCGCTCAGTGAACTGCGCGGATGAGTATGGATCTTTCCAGCCATCGTGGTTCCAGTAGTCGACATGCTCGCTGAGGACGATGGCGTAGGCACCGGCGATGGGCTGGGTAGAATCGATGGTTTCCAGCCAGGCATCGGCGGGTGGGCAACTGGAGCAGCCTTCCGACGTGAAGAGTTCAACCAGAAGTGGCGTAGGGGCTGCGGGAGAATCAGCGGCGTGAGCAATCCCGCGGCTCGTTGGATTTACCAGGAGCAAGAGCGGAACTACAAGCAGTTTGAATATCGATGGATTCATTAAACCTTGTTGGCGGGGCGGCACTGTTCTTGTTTAATCCGCCGTGCGACAGGGAAGCAATATCCACTTGCGGCAGTTCGGGGCTAACCACAGTTATGCAGTTGGAAATGTGGCCGTGGGGCCACGGAGCGCACGAACATCGCCATGCTCTTCAGGCTGGTGGCCGGGAACTGCAATCTCAGTGAAGCCTAGGCGGGTGAGCTTTTCAAGCAGGGCGGGCGTGCGCGGCGGATCGTGGAGCTCGATGATGATGTAGCGCATTTTGCGGAGCAGGTCGTCCGGGCTGCCTTCAATCAACTCGTACTCGGCGCTTTCGATATCGATCTTGCAGATGTCCACAATCTCATCTTTGAAGTACTGGTCGTATAGCGCTTGCAAGGTGATGGTGCGGACTGCAACGTGGGGCGTTGACTCGTCTACGCGGTCGGCGAACATGCTGTTATTGGTGCCGCCGCGATTAGGCTTCAACAGGATCTCTGACTCCTCAGCGATGCCGCAGACCGCATTGTTGAGGGCGACGGCGGATTGGCCGAGATTGGTGGCGAGGTTCAGCTGGAGGCGCGTAAAGGTAATAGGATTCATTTCAACGCTGACCACGCGGTCAATGTCTATACCTTCAATTTTGAGCATGAGGGGGAAGCCGCCTCCGTTTGCGCCGAGGTCGAGAACGCGGGCCGAGCCGGGCAGCATGAAGAATGGCAGATACTTGCGATACATATCCGTTGCGATGCATGTGCGCGTGCCATTTTCATCGTCGCCGTGATGATCTATCAGGATGTCGAGACCTTTTTTGCGATAGACGACAAAGCCGGTCTTCCGATCGAAGATGCGCGCGAGCAGGACCGACGGCCAGTTCTCGAAAGTGAGAATGACGCGGAGACCCTCCAATTTGTTGGTCATGGGTTTCACTCTCGGCACTTTCTTAAGCAGAATTAGAGTAACAGTGCTTCTTCAACCGTCATGCCAGGGGCTCTTCCTTGAGTTAAAAAGCCACTTTACGGAATTGAGTCCGAGGACATCTACTCTGAGCCTGCTGCAGGGTTGCGGTTGTGCGATGACAGAGTCGCCAGGCCTACGGCTCGAAGCTTTTTGCGAAAACACGCCCAACTCCGCGGAGGAGAGCTTTGATGGGCCAATGGCCCTCATTGTCAGGGAAGAAGATTTCGCCGGTGCGCCGGACTTCAGGTCGATAATACCAGCGTTTGAGGAGGGCGAGATGGCCTTGGCGAAGCGTGGGGGTGGTGGGAGGCGCGTCCGCTAGGGCGGCAAGAGCTGTTTCCATGCGGGCTTCGAGGAGGCCGCGGGTGGTTTTAGGCGGCGCCGGCGATGCGAGGTCGGTAGGTGTTGAGGTTGGGAGATCGGCGAGAATGGGAGCTTGTTCGGGGATGGGTTCGAGCGCCATAGGGTGTGCGAAGAGAGAGCTGGAGCCGGAGTGTTCGTTCTGGATGCGCATGCCCAGGGTGGAAAAGGGAACGGGCCCGCCGAGACGAGCGCTGTCAAAAAGAAAGACGGAGACTTCGTCGGGATGTGCGGAAGGTTGCAGGATGACGGCGCGGAGCTGGCTGAGCGGGCGAACAAGTTCCGGGGCGAGGGAGCGCACGGATTCAACGCGCTGGACCTGGGCATGAAGAGCGGCGGCGGACTCGAATTCGAGGGTGGCGGAGGCTTGGTCGCGCTGGGTGCGGAGGGGAATGAGGCGGCTTTCGCCGCGGGTGGCGAGGAAAGTTTGGACGGCCGTGGATTCTTCGGCGTAGCGCTCGTTAGTGCAGCCCTGGTAGCAAGGGGCCAGGCACATTTTCATCTCGGAATAGACACAACCGGGGTGAGCGGGATTGGGATCTAGATCCTCTGTGCAGCGGCGGAGGAGAAAGAGCTTTAGGGCTTCGTCGGCGTATCGTTCGGCGGCCATTCTGGATTGGAAAGGGCCGTAAGACCAGTCGGCCTCGCGCTGGCTGGGGCGGTGGGTCACGGTGATACGCGGGTAGGGATTGCCGCCGAGGAAGCGGACAAAGGCGGGGGAGCGGAGGTGCATGCGCTCCAGTGCCTTTGTGCCGTAAATCTCCTCCAAAAGGGAAAACTGTGCGAGGAGGGACTCGAATTCTGAACCGGTTAGGCGCCAGGCGAGGCGGCGGACGCGGCCTGCGAGTTGCAGACGGCGGGGATGTTTCGCAGAGGGCTGGAGGAGGCGTTCGAGACGGGCGCGGAGATTTGGAGTGCGGCCAATGTAGGGTTCGGCGTGGGCTTCTGCACGCCCCACGGACGAAGGCCTGTCCGTGGGGACCCCAGCCAAGTACAGGGCGAAGACGGCGGCGGAGTGTGGAAGCTGGGTGAGCGCGGCTTTGGGGTCGGTTGGGTCGAAGGGAAGAGTATGCGTAAAGGCTTCTGTTGACATGGCCATACGCTCCTAGGCCGAATCACGAACTACCCATAGGCAGTAGTTCAGGTAAAAGATAGAAAACAACCCCGTCCACCAAGGACTGATCTCCAACACACCACCTTCTGGCGATGCGTAATAGCGCATCAACTCCCGACGAAGTACAAACGCATTGCCGAACCAAAGGAGAGCGGCAGCCGTTGAGATCCTTTCCAAGGAAGTGGAGTTGGGAAGTAGTTTGTCTGGCAAGAAATCAGCTACGAGTAACAACGCCAGGATTAGATATCCAAAGAAAGCAACGCCCATTTTGCGCCGATTGCGAATCCACCAGGAAATGTGCAGGGCCATCCCAAGCGCAAACAGACCACTGGTAAGTCCTGTAAATAACAAGGCCCAAAACCATGTTAGCTGGCTTATTGCCGGCACACCCTTTCGCTGATCCACTTGGGCATCGGTCATAGAACGCTCCTCATGCTCCGGCGATGGTCATGCCGTCGATGCGGAGTGTGGGCGAGGCTAGGCTCCCTCGGAAGATGAGGTCGTTGCCGATGGCGGTAACGTTCTTCAACATGTCGCCGAGGTTACCGGCGATGGTGATCTCCTCGACCGCGTGGGTGAGCTGGCCGTTTTCAATCCACAGGCCGGTGGCGCCGCGGGAGTAGTCGCCGGTGACGACGTTGACGCCGAAGCCCATGAGGCTGGTGACGTAAAGGCCGGCGGGGACCTCTCCGAGGATTTGCTCTTTGGTCAAGTTCCCTGGCTCCAGATAAAGATTGCCGCATCCGATGCCGGGGGTGCCGGCAAGACCGCGGGAGGCATTGTGCGTGGACTTCATGCCGAGCTTGCGGGCGGAGTAGGTGTTCAGCAGGTAGTTGCGGAGGACTCCGTTTTCGAGGACGACGGTGCGGAGGGAGGGCAAGCCTTCGCCGTCGAAGGGCGAGGAGCCGAAGCCGCCGGCACCGGTGGGGAGGAGCATGGCGTTGTCGTCAATGATGGTGAGCGTGGGGGCGGCGATTTGTTCGCCGAGTTTTCCGGCAAGGAAGGACGCATGGCGCCAGATGGAGTCGCCGGACGCGGCTTCAAAGACGGAGCCGATGAGGGAGCGGGCGACTTCAGGTGCGAAGACGATGGGAACGCGTTGAGTGGGGATGCGGCGAGCGCCGAGGCGGCGAATGGTGCGGCGGGCGGCTTCTTTGCCGATGGCTTCAGGGGATTCGAGATCGGCGAGGCGGCGGGCGCCAGACCACCAGCCGTCGCGCTGCATGGTGCCGTTCGCGTCCATGGCGAGGGGCGCGGCGGAGACTCCGGCGTAGCTGGTGCGATAACCGCCAACAAAACCGCGGGAGTTGGCGAGGACTTTGCGGCCAGTGGCGGCGTCAAAGCTGCCGCCGTCAGAGTTGGTGATGCGGGGGTCGGCGGCCAACGCGGCAGCTTCAGCTCGGCGTGCCCACTCAATGCGTTCGGGCCCCTCCAGCGAGTAGACGTCGTCGTAATAGAGATGAAGGTCGTTGGTGAGCGATCCGAATTCGGTGGTGTCGGGAAGGCCGGTGAAAGGATCTTCTTCAGTTACCTGGGCGAGGGCCATTGCGCCTTCGACAAGCTGACGGATGCCGTCGGGGGTCAGGTCGCTGGTGGAGGCGGAGGCGGAGCGGGTGCCGCGAAAGACGCGCAGGCCAAGGCCGCGGGAGCCGGACTCCTTGAGGGTTTCAACTTCGCCCATGCGGACATTGACGCTGAACTCGTCGCCTTCGCGGACCACGGCTTCGGCGTCGGTAGCGCCGGCTTTCATGGCGCGGGCTACCACGTCGGCGGTGAGTGACTCAAGATCGAGTGTGGCCTGGTCGAGGGAGGGTGCAGATTGGGGCATGGGTCAACCTTAACAAAGTGGGTGGGGGGTAGGGGTCGATTCCAGCCGGAGAGCGTTCAGTCTCGCGGAGGAGCGGGCCGAGTCAGGCATATCCTTATTGTGCGCTTTGTGAGGGTAATTGCCTGCTAGGACGTGCGGGGGTGGGTTTGTGAGTGTGCCGGCTGCCTGGCACAACCTCATGATTGTCTACAGGTATACCGGGAAGAAAAGGACGACAGCAGTCCTTCATCGGAACGGAGTTCCACCTATGGACATGAAAAGCAACCGCGGATCCTTCCTTCCGCTTCGCGTCGGATGCCAGGGCATACAGAAAAAATAGCGCAGTAGTCAGGCCCCCAACTTTATTTCGGGATTGTGGGCAGGATCAGGGCGCTGGGGTGTTGCTGGTCGTGGAGGACAGTGTTGGTGGCTTTGACGAAGGTGGAGTCGGAAGCCGCGTCTTTGCCGGTATTGAGGTTGCGGTCGAAGCGCGGGAAGTTGCTGCTGCTTACTTCCAGGCGGATTTTGTGGCCTTTGAGGAAGACGTTGCTGGTGGACCAGAGATCGATTTTGTACTCGTAGACCTGGCCGGGAACGATGGGGCTTGGTGCGCCGGTGGTGGACTGTCGGTAGCGGGCGCGGAGAATGCCTTCAGTCAGGTTGAAGGCGGCGCCATCGGGACCGACATCGACAAGCTTGGCGGTGAAGTCGGTGTCGACGGCGGAGGACTTGGCGTAGAGGACTAGGGTGACGGGGCCGGTGACTTCAAGATCGTCGTCGAGGGGTGGGGT